>Ga0310123_10000184_pt1 | contig 55166 bp, 37 predicted proteins | sample CB6_AW_1057_MG_FD_203505 | JGI IMG/M metagenome (GOLD analysis project Ga0310123, IMG submission 203505) | Marine microbial communities from Western Arctic Ocean, Canada - CB6_AW_1057 | ecosystem: Environmental > Aquatic > Marine > Oceanic | place: Canada: Western Arctic Ocean | collected... | reverse complement strand
ATCGCTTTGCCGCCCGTGTGACTCAGCAGGCCGGCGACGATCTCTCTCGACAGGTCACCGGGGCCTGGCAACTGGCCATCCAGCGCGACCCCGACGCCCGCGAATTCAAGCTCTCCCTCGACCTCGTACGCCGCCACGGCCTCGCCGCTCTGTGCCGCGCGCTGTTCAATATCAATGACTTTGTGATCATCGAGTGATCTCAGTGAGACCCATGTCCTACAAGTTCGACATGTCCGACAGCTTCGATCGACGCGAGCTCTTGAGCTGGGGCAGCCAGGGCCTGGCCGCCACGGCCGTTGCGCACCTGCTGGGCGCCGATGGTGCCGCGGATGCCGATTCCAGCAACCCGCCCTTTGCCCCGCGGGCCCGCCGCGCCATCCAGATTTCGCTCGTCGGGGGCATGAGTCATGTCGACTCGTTCGATCACAAGCCCGAGCTCGACCGGCTCCACGGCCAGTCGCTCAAGACCGACGAAACCCCCGACATCTTCTTCGGCCAGGTCGGGCTGCTCAGACGCAGCGACTGGGCTTTCAGGCAGCGCGGCCAAAGCGGCCTGTGGATCTCCGATATGTTTCCCCACATCGCCGCGATGGCCGACGAACTGACCCTGCTGCGGTCGATGGTCTCCGACTCGGCCAATCACACCCCCGCCCTGTTCTTTCTCAACAGCGGTTTCGGAGCCAACGGCTTCCCCTCCACCGGCAGCTGGTTGTCGTATGGACTCGGCAACGAGTCCCAGTCACTGCCGACCTTTGTCGTGCTGCCCGACGGACGCGGAGGCCCCAATGGGGGCGCCAGCAACTGGAGCAACGGCTTCCTGCCGGCCCAGCACCAGGGAATTGTCTTCCAGGGAGGCGAGCGGCCGGTGCGAGACCTGTTCCCGGCCACCAGGCAGCCCCCGGGACGCGACGCGGCCGTCAAGCAGTTCCTGAGCGCTATCAACCGTAACCGCGACCGTAACGCCCACTCATCCAGCAGCCTCGTCGACGCCCGCATCCGCAGCTACGAACTTGCTGCCCGCATGCAGGCATCGGTTCCCGAAGTCAGCGACCTCTCGGGCGAACCCCGCCACATCCACGACCTGTACGGGCTCAACGACAAGCTGACCGCCGACTGCGGTCGCCGCTGCCTGCTGGGTCGCAGGCTGCTCGAACAAGGCGTTCGTTTCGTGCAGGTCTACTCGGGTGGTCCGATCGCCGGCAGCCCACGGGCCAGTTGGGACGCTCACGAAAGCGTGCGACAGAACCACGGACTCGAGGCGTCTCGCATCGATCGCCCGGTGGCAGCATTACTGCGGGACCTGCGCCAGCGAGGCATGCTCGACGACACGCTTGTGCTGTTCACCACCGAGTTCGGTCGGACGCCGTTCGCACAGTCGGGTGCCAACGCCGTCGGGCCCGGTCGTGACCACAATCGTTACGGGTTCTCAGGCTGGCTGGCCGGTGGTGGAGTTCGACGGGGAGCTTCCCACGGGTCCACCGACGACATCGGCTGGAAGGCCGCCGAAGACCCCATGCCCTGGCACGACTTCCATGCCACGCTGCTGCACCTGCTGGGGATCGACCACACCCGTCTGAGCTACTACCACAACGGCATCCAGCGACGCCTGACCAACGTTCATGGCCAAGTCCACACCGGAGTTTTTGCCTGATCACCTGCACGAGTATTCCTTCACGAGACACCTGTCATGTCGATTCGGTCACCATTGATCCGCATCCGAGTTTCGCTGGCCACCAGTCTCTGCCTGCTCACAATCCCCCTCACAACCCTTCGCGCAGCCGACAGCGACACCGCCGCACAGCTGATCGAGCAGTCCCGGGTCCAGGGTGGCCTGGTGATCCACCTGGGCTGTGGGAGTGGCGAACTCACCCGCGAGCTGCGGGTCAACAGTCGCTACCAGGTCCATGGACTCGACCGCGACGCCACGGCGATCGACGTGTCACGGCGAATGCTGCTGGAAGCGGGAGTCTACGGGCAGGTCACCGCCAGCCGCCTGGTCGGTAACGAACTGCCGCTGATCGACGGACTCGTCAACCTGCTGGTTGTCGACAAGCCGCTGGGCATCGTCCGCAGCGAGATGCTGCGGGTACTGGCTCCCGACGGAGTGTTGATGACGCGAGCCGACTCGGGCTGGACCCGCTTTCAGAAGCCACGCCCCGCAGATATCGACGACTGGACCCACTACCTGCACGATTCCAGCGGCAACGCCGTGGCCCACGACAACCAGGTCGGCCCGCCCCGGCACATGCAGTGGATCGGCAGCCCCCGCTGGTCCCGGCATCACGACCGCATGGCCAGCCTCAGTGCCATGGTCTCAGCCGGCGGACGGCTGTTCTACATCATGGACGAAGGCTCCCGCGTGTCGATCCAGCTGCCCGCCGACTGGAAGCTGATCGCCCGCGACGCCTTCAACGGCACGGTGCTCTGGAAACAACCGCTCAAGAACTGGCACAGCCATCTCTGGCCACTCAAGAGCGGCCCGACTCAGCTGGCCCGCCGCCTGGTCACCGATGGACCGCGGATCTTCGTCACCCTGGGACTCAAGGCCCCCCTGAGCGTGATCGATGCGGCCACGGGAGAGCGGATTCGCGACCTGCCCGACAGCAGCGGGACCGAGGAGATCCTGGTCAACGACGGATCGGTGTTCGCCATGGTCAACGACGGCGACTCGGCCCTGGTCAGGTACAACGTGCAGCTGAACCTCGGAGACCAGGGCCGGGTGGCCCGGGAATTCGAATGGAACCGCAAGCCCAGGCGACTGGTCGCGTGGGACATCGAGACCGGCAGAAAGTCGTGGCAGATCTCCACCCGCATCGCCCCGCTGACGCTGGTGGTGGGCCCCAAACGGGTCTACTACCACGACGGCGACAAGATCATCGCTCGAGATCGCACGACCGGAAAGTCGTCCTGGACGGCTGCCGGGCCGGTCAAGACGAAGATCAACTTCAACTTCGGCCCCAAGCTCGTCCTCTACAAGGACGTCGTGCTCTTTGCAGGAGGCGATCGGACCATGAGATCGCTGGATGCGAAATCCGGCCGATTGCTGTGGACCGCACCGCACGACCAGTCGGGATACCAGTCGCCGGAAGACCTGCTGGTGATGCAGGACCTGGTCTGGTCGGCGCCGACCACCCGCACCAAGGACACCGGAGTCTTCACCGGTCGCAATCCGCGGACCGGCAAGGTGGCCAAGACGTTTGCGCCGAATGTCGAGACCTACTGGTTCCACCATCGCTGCTACATCGCCAAGGCCACCGATCGCTTCCTACTCCCCTCGAGGACCGGGATCGAGTTTGTCGATCCGCAGAAACAGTCGTGGGACATTCATCACTGGGTGCGGGGCGGCTGCCTGTACGGGATCATGCCCTGCAACGGCCTGGTCTACGCTCCCCCTCACAACTGCGCCTGCTACCCCGAGGCGAAGCTGTACGGGCTCAACGTACTGGCCCCAGCCACCCCCACCCGCCGTACCCCCAAGCCACTCAGCGACGAACAGCGATTGCGACGTGGGCCCGCCTACGATGAGCTGCAGAAGGCCGAAGTCCCGATGCCGGATCTCGCCGACTGGCCCACCTACCGTCACGATCGCGGACGCAGCGGGACCACCACCGCCGCCGTCCCGGCCCAACTCGAGCGAGCCTGGCACACCCGCCTCTCGGGACGACTCACCAGCGTCGTCGTCTCCGAAGGACGCCTGTTTGTTGCCGAAATCGATCGGCATACCCTGCACGCGCTGGACGCCAAAACCGGCAAGCCACTGTGGCATTACACCGTGGGCGGCCGCATCGACTCACCCCCGACCATTTCGGGACCCCGCGTGCTGTTCGGCTCGGCCGACGGACAGGTGCACTGCCTGCGAGCCAGCGACGGGGCACTCGGCTGGAGCTTTCAGGCGGCCCCGGCGGACCGACGCCTGATGGCGTTTGAGCAACTCGAATCGACCTGGCCGGTGCACGGCAGCGTACTGCTGCGTGACGGCGTTGTGTACTCGGTCTCGGGTCGCTCGACCTACCTCGACGGCGGACTGCGGATGGTCCGCCTCGACGCCCGCACCGGCTACAAGCTGTCCGAGACGCTGATGGACGACAAGGACCCCAAGACCGGCAAGAACCTGCAGACGACGCTGAAAACCCTGCAGATGCCCGTGGGCCTCCCCGATATCCTCTCCTGCTCCGATGACCGCGTCTTCATGCGCAGCCAGGAATTCTCGCTCGACGGCGAACGACTCGCCATGGGACCGCATTCGGGCAACGCTGCCGTACAGGGGTCGGTGCAGAAGGGCAAGACCGCCCACCTCTTCGCACCGATGGGGTTCCTCGACGGGACCTACTTCCACCGTGCCTACTGGGTCTACGGGCGGAGTTATGCCGGAGGCCACTCGGGCTACTACCAGGCCGGCAAGTTCACACCCTCGGGCCGATTGCTCGTCACCGACGGCGAGACCATCTTCGGTTTCGGACGCAAGCCCCAGTACTACCGCTGGACGACCACCATCGAACACCAGCTCTTCGCCGCCCCGTCGGCCGCGCCGCCGCAGGCCCGTTCGAAGATCGACGAGAGCACCGCAAAACGAAACGCGCGACGCGGAAAGACCTCGATGGTGCACGTCCCCAAGACTGCCGCACTCAACCCCAAGGGCAAGCAGCTGACCGTCGAAGCCTGGGTCCACAGCGAACGTAACACCGGAGTGGTGGTGGCCCGAGGCGGACCCGCAGCCGGGTTCGCACTGATCGTTGTCGGCGGCAAACCCCGCTTCCTCGTCCGCAACGGCGGCAAGCTGACCACCGCCTCGGGAAAAACCAGGATCACCGGCCGCTGGGTCCATCTCGCCGGACGACTCGCCACCGACGGCACCATGCAGCTGTTCGTCGACGGCAAGCCGGCCGGTAAGGCAAAGGCCGACGGTTTGCTGAGCGCCGATCCGGTTCAGTCGATGGAGATCGGCGGAGACGACCAGGGAGCCGTCGGAGCCTACCGGAGTCCGTTTTCACTGACCGGGCAGGTCGATGACGTCCGGCTGTTCTTCGGCCCGGTCACCGACCAGGAAATCGTCGCCCACCACGCCGACCCGTCCCAGGCCACCGCCGCGAAAGCCAAGCTGATGCTCGATTACGACTTCGACCAGGGCAAGGCGATCGACAAGACCGGCAGCGGACACGATGGACAGCTCTCGGGAGTCAAGACGGTCAAGTCGCGACGTGGATTGGCTGTGAGGTTCGTCGGAAGAGGCCGGCGGCCGGCCGGGTCGTTCGTCAAGCCACACTGGACCTCCGACATCCCGGTGATTGTGCGAGCCATGGCCAAGGCCGGACCGACGCTGTTCGTGATGGGACCACCCGACGTGGTCGATGAGGAAGAGTCGTTCCGGCTGCTGGTCGGGAACCCCAAGATCATCCAGCAGAAACTTCTCCGGCAAGACAAGGCTCTGAAGGGAGCCGAGGGCGGCGTGCTGCTGGCCGTTTCGGCCTCAAACGGCAAGACCCTGGCCCGGATGATGGTCGACGCACTGCCCACCTGGGACGGACTGGTCGCCGCCCAGGGCCGTCTCTACCTCTCGACGACCGACGGACGAGTGATCTGCATGGGACCGAAGATTCCCTGACCCCCGCAGGTGCCTGTCTATTACCAACATTGGTCATAGACAACAGGTGACGGCCATCACTTCAACGGCTTGGCCTCGCCTGAGGGCAGGCTCTTGATCCACTCGCGGACGAGTGCCACCGCCCGGGCGTCGGCCAGCGATGTGGCCAACTGCGGCATCTGGCCTCGCCCTCGCATCTGCAGCCGCTTCAGCAGGACCGAGCGGCCCGGCCGTCCCGGCACCACCAGTTTGGCATCGGGCAACTTGAACGTGTCGTGCACCGCAGAGACTCCCAGCAGCTTCGCCTTGGCGATCGGTGTCGAGAAGTTCAGTTCGATCTGCGCGTTGCCACCTCCGGCAGAAACATGGCACTGGGCACAGTTGGCGTGCAGGTACGACCGCACACGAAGTTCCAGGCTCGGGCCGGCCGTGTACGGGTCGACCAGCGACGGCTTGCTCAGCAATTGGCCCGAGAGCATGTGGCCCGAGGGCAATTCGGGTTTGTACTTGGCCAGGGCCTGCTTCACCGCAGCCGCATCGGCACCGTCCTCTTCCAGTTGCTTCTTGTGACGGGCCCGCAGTTCATCGAGAGGCTTGATCGAGGCCAGGCCCAGTTCCGAGAGCAGACTGAGCTGGTTGACCGCGACGCCTCCGTGAACATGGTCGCGATTGATCTGCACCGTCGTCAGGCCCAGCACGTACTCCGCCGCACGGCTGTGACAGACCATGCACTCGGCACGAGACGGATAGTGCCAGGTCTGCTTGCGGAGTGCTCCGCCGGAGCCCACGACGTTGTTGTAGACCCGATCCTGGCCGGTGCCCTCGACCAGTTCCGCCTCGGTCTGCTCGTCGTTCCAGCGGTACGAATACCCGACCCACTCTCCCTGTTCGCGATGAAGCAGCCGCGTCTCAACCCATCGGTCCACCCCGGCATTCCTGCCCAGCCGATTCTCAGACCGAGCGGCGGCCAGCTTGAGCCCGAACGACTTGACCAGCACCGTGCCATCGGGAAACGCCCAGCCGCGGGTCGCGTTGCTGGTGTTGATGGTGCCGACCGTCGCCTTGCCCTTCGCGTCGGTCGTCACCGACACGGCGATATACCGCTGCTTGCGGGCCCCATCGGACCACAGCGGCGAGTTGACACCGTAGGGGATCAGGGCCGGGTGCGTCTGATGCCCGCGTACCGAGGTGAACAGGCCGGTTTGGCTGAGTTTTCGAGGGAACTTCGCTTGGGAGGCAGGGACTGGTGGCGAGCGTCGCAATGCGTAAAACGTCGCCTTGGGGCGGTGGTCGATCACCAGCATGTTGCCGGCTGCGTCGTGACCAAACCCGACGATCTGTAACGTCGTGTCGGCGATCTCCTTGTGCCAGGCCACCTTGTCGCCCTGCATCTTGCCGGCCCAGATCTTGCCCGTCGAGTGATCTCCGTAGATGTAGGCTCCGTACAAGTCACCGAACCCCTTGGCCGTGTAGACCACGCCGCCGGTCATCGAACGGGCTTCGGAATGAGAGTGCTCGAACGTCGGTTTCACGTGCGGAGCGGGACCCAGCTTCCGCTGCAGATAGAACGGGTGAGACCCCTCGTAGACGCTCCAGCCGTAGTTGTCGCCCTTCTGAACGCGGTAGATCTGCTCCCAGAGGTCCTGGCCGTTGTTGCCGACCCAGATGTCGCCGGTCAACGGATCGACCGACAGCCGCCAGGGGTTCCGCAGCCCAAAGGCCCAGGTCTCGGGACGAATCCCCTTCTGCCCGACAAACGGGTTGTCCGGGGGTACCGAGTAGGTCTTCCCCTTGTCGGGGTGGTCGATGTCGATCCGCAGCACCTTGGCCAGCAGCAGATCCATTTTCTGGCCGGTGACGTTGGTGTCCGAATCGGAGGTGCCGTCGCCGGTGGTGATGTAGAGCATCCGGTCGTGCCCGAATCCGATCGCGGCCCCGTTGTGACCATTCGAGTCCCACGACAGGATCAGCCGCTGGGAATCCTTGACCAAGGCGAAACTCTTCTTCGGATCGAGCGTCAATTCCAGGACCGTGCACTCCTTGCCACTGGGTGTCTTCGACTTGCGGTCACCGCCCAGGTAGATCCGGCCGTTCTTGAGGAAATCGGGGTGAGTGCAGAGGCTGTAGTTGATGCCCTCGGTCGTATGCAGCACCTCGTACTTGCCGGTACCCGGATCGTCGCCGGTACGACACAACCTCTTGCCGCCCTGGTCGATGAACAGCAACCGAGTCGAACCCGGCTGCAGCATCACGAACATCGGCTTGTCGAGCGTCAGCTTCGGATAGATCGCTTCGACGACGTAGGGCAGGGGAGGGTCGGGGCGACCGACGACTCGGCTCTTGAGCGTCGAGAGGCTCGTCTTGAGTCGCTTCACTGCATCTGGGACCGCGACCGTTCCGGTCGCATCGGCGGCCTCGAGCGGTAACGGGCAGAGGGCGGCGGCGAACAGCAGAGTTGTGCAGAATCGGAATGGCATGGAAGGTCCGCATCGGTGACAGAAAGCGTCGGGGTCATCACCGCCCCGGCAGAGAGACCACATCCTACGATCACGCCCCGCTGCTGCCCACCCGACCCACTCTCTCAACCGAGACACCCGCCGCGCACAAAAAAAGCGGGGAAGCATGGCCGGCATGCTTCCCCGCCTTGATCAGTCCCATTCGGACGATCGTATCGCTCGCCGGAGAAACTACTTCTTCTTCGCAGGCGTGGCCGGCAACTTGCCCGCCTTCAGACGATCACCGAAGGTCTCCTTCTTGTCCTTGACAACCTTGTCCTTTTCGGTCTTAGCCATAGCCGCGACGATCTTCGTCACGACCTTGCAGTTCTTGACCTTGAGATTCTTCTGCATGGCGGTCCCGTAATCGTTGCGGGGCTTGCCCTTCTCACCGGCCTTCTTTTTCCGGTGGCAGACATTGCACTTGGCCTTCTTGGCCAGAGCGGTGAGCTTCTTGTACTTGCCCACGAACGCCTTGTTGTACTGAGGACGAGCATCCGCTTCGGTCGCAGCCATGAAGGCAATCGCCAAAACCATCCCGCCACAAAGGGTCAGAAGCTTCTTCATCCCAGTCTCTCCCGATTCACATGATCTCGTCGAGTCGCCGGACCTTCCGAAACCACTTCGGAAACCCGCTGTGTTGCCTCTGTGCTGAGGACAACAATAGTCGTCTCTTTCATATCAATCTTCATTTGATTGATTTCGGCCCAAACTGTCAACCGAAGCATCAACCGCATCGGATTGGAGGTCTGGCCACTTCTGCTAGACTGGGTCGATCCGCAAACGGGAAGATCAACGGCGGCCCTCAACGAAGGAAACGATATGAAACAGGACGGATCGACACGCCACATCCACGGGCTGAGCGGCCTGCTGATCGTCACCTTCTTTGCCCTCATCACCGCGATCCCTGGCCTGGCCCTGGCTGCCGCGCCACCCAACGTCTTGCTGATCATCTCCGACGATCAATCGTGGACCGACTTCGGCTTCATGGGCCACAAGACAATCCAGACGCCTCACATCGACCGTCTCGCCCGCCAATCGGCCGTATTCCCCAACGGGTACGTTCCCAGCAGCCTGTGCCGTCCCAGCCTGGCAACACTCGTCACCGGACTCTACCCGCACCAGCACGGCATCACCGGCAACGACCCGCCCAGGGGCACCAACCGCATCCGGATGCTCAAGCACATCCAGGCTCATCCCACCCTGCCGCGCTGGCTGGCCACCCTGGGCTACCGCAGCCTGCAGACGGGCAAGTGGTGGGAAGGTCATCCCCGGCTGGGCGGCTTCACCGACGCGATGACGCACGGTGATCCCAAGCGAGGCGGCCGGCACGGAGACCTCGGCCTGAAGATCGGCCGCACCGGGCTCGATCCGATCTACGACTTCATCAGCGACTGCGGCAAGAAGCCGTTCTTCATCTGGTACGCACCCTTCCTGCCCCACACGCCCCACAACCCACCCCGCCGACTTCTCGATCGCTACCGCACACCCGATCGACCCATCGAGCTGGCCCGCTACTACGCCATGTGCACCTGGTTCGACGAGACCTGCGGCGAGTTACTCGAGCACCTCGACAAGCACAACCTGGCCGACAACACGCTGGTGCTGTTCGTGGTCGACAATGGCTGGATCCAGCGGACCCCGGCCACCCGGGTCCCCGATGGCTGGCGATACCGATTCGCTCCCCGGTCCAAGCGGTCTCCCAACGAGGGCGGAGTCCGCACTCCGATCATGGTCCGCTGGCCGGGACACGTGAAGCCGGGCACGCGAACCGACCTGGCCAGCAGCATCGACCTGGCTCCCACGATCCTCGCGGCCACCGGCATCACGCCCAAGGCCAAGCTACCCGGCCTCGATCTGGTCGCACTCGCCTCCCGAAAACCCGACGCTCCCGTGACACGTTCCTCGGTCTACGGAGAGATCTTTGCTCACGACGTGGTCGACATCAATCGCCCTTCGACCAGCCTGCAGTATCGCTGGATCCGCAGCGGATCGCTGAAATTGATCGCCCCGGCCGGCTCGGCCAAGCCGCAGCTGTTTGACCTCAAGGCCGACCCCCACGAGACGACCGACCTGGCCGACAAGGCCCCCGACAGGGTCTCCCGGCTGAAGTCTCTGCTCGACACCTGGTGGCGACCCCGGCCTTTTCCCGCAAAACCCTCAGAACCGTCAGGTCCCTGACGGATCCCGCCGGGCCGAGAGCTCCTCGACCAAACCGGCATGCCGGTCAATCGCCTCTGCCAGCCCTTCGTGGCTGCCGCACAGGTCCAGGCGACGGGCCAGGAAGATGAACTCGGCGGCATCACGCGGCGGCACGGTCAGGTCACGAGCGTCACCTCGGACCACCCGCAGCGCGTCGATCAGCCGACGCTGAAATACGTAGGCCTCACGCAAGGACGACCACGACAGATCATCGAGCACCCCCACCTCGTGTAACGCGTCGATCGCTTCCAGTGTGTTGGTCGTCCGCACGCTGGGAAACCTGTGGCCGTGCTCCAACTGCCACCCCTGCACCAGGTATTCCGAGTCGACCAGTCCGCCGGGGCTCAACTTGGCGTTGAAGGTCCCGGCCCGCACCAGCTGCCGCACCTGGCGGTCACGCATCGCCCGCATCGCCGCGATGTCGAAACTGTTGTCGCTGTAGATCCACTCGTCCCTCAGCGACTCGAGCCGCTCGCCCAGTTCCTGGCTGCCGGCGACCGCCCGCAGTTTGACCAGCGACTGCCGTTCGAAGGGCCATGCCGGGCCGTCGTGTTGGTAGTACGAGGCGAATGCCTGCAATGAGCTGGCCAGCGGGCCTGCCCGTCCGTGAGGCCGCAGGCGGAGATCGAGCTCGAAGACACCGGCACGGTGCGAGCGGATCGTGCCCAGCAACCGCTCGACCACCCGACGGTAGAACTCCGAGGCCGTAACCGACCCGGCGACCGCGTCGGTCCATTCCGTACGCGCATCGTCGTAGATGCACACCAGTTCTATGTCCGAGGCAAATCCCAGCTCGCGGCCACCGAATTTTCCCAGGCCCACGATCGCCACCTCGCCCGGCGGATCGACTCCCAGCTTCCCGCCAACCTCCTGGCAACAGATCTCCAGAGCCTCGGCCACCACGCATTCCGCCACGTCGCCCAGCTCGATTGAAAACTCGCCAAACTCGCGACCCGGCCAGACAATGTGCCGCATGTCGGCCACAAACATCTCCCGGTCCTTGAACGTGTTGAGGCACTCGACACGCGAGTTCCGATCGGCACAGCCCTGGATCTCCTCGGAGATCTCCGCCGCCAGTTCCCGGCGGTCGCGAGGCTCCTTGACCGATTCCACATCGGCCAGCAGCGGGAACAGCGTCTGGTGCTGCAGCCTCAGGAAGTCCTGCCACAGGAACTCGCTGACACCCAGCACCCGGGCCAGTGCCGCCAGCACCTCGGGCTTCTCCAGCGAGGCCACCTGGGTCGACCAGTCCGGTTGCTCGAACAGAGTCGTGAGCAGCTCCCGGAACTGCTTCAACGCCGACAGCGGATTCGGAGACCTCGGCAGCAGGTGCGTGAAATGCTTGATCAACACCACCACGGTCTTCAATTCCTGCAACCGACGTTGATCGGTCAGCTTGTTGCCGTCTGCATCCACCACGTCGAGTCGATCGCGCACCCGGTTGCCCTCGGTCTCGATCACCACCCGCCGAATACTGATCCCCGCCAGGGACAACGCGTGAGCACACTCGTAGAGAAACCCGCTGGTGTCATCTGCCTGGATCGTCAGCACGGTCGCCTGGTCAGACAACTCGTTGTCGATCTCGATCTCGACGGGAAGCAGGCTGCCGCTGGCGTTTTCGATCGGTGAGAGATGGCGTGCCACCCGGTCGGTCAGATCCGAGAGCGCCTGCTCGCCTGCACCCCCAGCCGTCGCTTCCACGAACTCGACCAGGTCGGTGTGGTACCGCGACCACAGCAGGTCCCAGTCGACCCCGTCGGGAAACCGCACCTCGAACGTGTCGACGCAGCGTGAGCGACCCTCGGGAACGTCCTGGGTGAAGGCGTGGCCATTGACGATGTCCACTCCGTGCACCACCAGCAGCCCACTGATGGCCGTCAGCAGCTCAGAAGAATCAAAGGCGACCACCGTCAATTCGGCCCGGCCGGTCTCGAGCGGAACCGGCTCGACCATCACCGACCCGTACCGAGTCAGCTCGGCCAGCAGCGTCTGGTGACGCTCCCGTTGTTCGGGACTGAACACCTCCAGGTACAGCGGCTCGCTGAAGGCAACGTCCTGGCCTGCCTCGGCCACCTCTTCGCGGCCGCCGAGTACCCGTTCAAACACCTCGCGAATCTCTCGGCAATGATCCACATAGTGGTCCACGAACTGCTCGGCATCAGCAAAGTCCAGACGCCGGGCCAGGTACGACAACTCGCCAGCGTCCGCAGGCAACCTGTGCACCTGCTTGTTGTGCATCAACTGCATCGAATGCTCGATCGAGCGCAGCAGCAAGTATCCGCTGGAGAGCTTGCGGTACTCGTCGGATCGCAGGCACCCGGCAGCGGCCAGGCCGCTGAGCGATCGCAGCGTGTTGGTCCCCAGGATCTCGGGATGCTCATCGAGATGCTGCAGTTGCAGGAACTGTGTCACGAACTCGATGTCGCGGATCGAACCCACTCCCGACTTCACCTCGCCATGATCCCGCACCGCCGCTGGCAAGGCCTGCTCGATCCTCCGCTTCATCTCCCGTACCGTCTCGGCCCCGCCCGAACCACCTCGTTCGAGCAGCACACGCGCAACCTGCTCGAGTACCCGGTTCCCCAGTCGGGCATCGCCGGCGATCACGCGTGCCTTGACCACCGCCTGCAGTTCCCACGCAGCGGCGTGCGTCTCGAGATAGTCGATGTAGGCGGTTGCATCACTGACCAGCGGCCCCGACCGACCCCAGGGCCTCAGCCGCATGTCGACACGGTACAGAAAACCCTCGGACGTCATCCGGCTCAGCTCGCGGACCAGTTGCTGGGCCGCCCGCAGCGTCTGGGTCGAAGGACCGTCGGCAAGCAGCAACAGGTCGATGTCGGAACTGTAGTTGAGTTCTTCGCCACCGAGCTTGCCCAGCGCGACAACCGTCAGCAGCCGGGGACCTCCCGGGCCGGCCCCGTCGACCTGCTCGAGCACCGCCTGCACGGTTGCGTCGGCCAGGAGCGAGAGTTGCAGGGTGACACGCCGCAGGTCCATCAACCCGAAGCAATCACACGCCGCGATCCGCAGCAGCTCCCAGCGCTGGACCCGCCGCACTGCGTCCAGGCCCTCGGAACCGGCTTCGGCAACCGCGACCCGCATGTCGCCGAGAAACTCGCCGCGACTCCGCACCTCCGCCAGTCGCTTCGACTCGGTCAGTCGCCTGAGATACTCCGGACGACGCAGCAACAGCTCGGTCAGAAACTGGCTGCTGACAAACAGCCGGACCAGGATCTCGACCGCCCGCGGCCGCGTGGACAGGAACTCCAGCCAGGCCTGCGGCTCGTCCCAATGCTGCAGGCACCTCCTGAAGTTGCGGAGCGAGGTGTCGGGTGCGGCCGTCTGGGCCATCGTGCCCAGCAACGATGCCAACAGCTCCTCCGACAGACCCTCAGCTGCACCGGCCACGGTCCCTTCGAGCAGCCCTCGCCAGTCCCCCAGCGCACGCGACGGGTCCGCAAAACCCATCTCGCCCAACGCCTCGGTCACCAGCAACTCGTCACCGGCGGCTGCTCCCAGCAGCCAGCCGGCCGTGTCCCGGTACATCTCCCAACTCCTGGCCGCCTGATCTCGAGCCGACCCCGCCTGCTGGGTACTCAACGCTTGACCTCGCAACCGGGCACCTTCACCAGGAACGACGTGACGCCGTCCTCGCTGACGGAGGTGAAGCTGAGGTTGAGTTCCTTGAGAGACTTCAACCCCGACAGGGTTTCCAGGCACGTGTCGGTGACCCGGGTTCCCGAGAGGTTCAGCGTCTGCAGTTTCGACAGGCCCGCCAGGCCCGCGACACCCGCGTCGCTGATTGAGGTGGACTCGAGATTGAGCCACTCCAACTGGCTCATCTGCTCCAGGTGCTCGACACCCGCGTCGGTGACACGGGTCGACCACAGGTTGAGTCGCTTCAGCCGGGGGAGCCCCGCCAGGTGAGCGAGTCCCGCGTCGTCGACCTGAGTCTCGCTGAGGTCAACCCGTTCGAGCGAGCGGGCATCAGACACCGCTGCCAGGCCGGGCCCAACCACAGCCGTGTCACGCAATACGAGCGTCTTGAGGTCGGTCATGCCCCGAAGCACCTGCAGCCCCGCGTCCGAGATGCCGGTACGAAACAGGTTGATTTCACGCAGCTTCGTCATGTTCGACAACAAGGCCACACCCGCGTCGGTGATCGACGTGTCCTCCAGGACCAGCGACGTCAGGCCCGTCAGGCCCGCGATCGACTCCAGGCCGTCGTCCGTAACCTGGGGATTCCTCAGCTTCAAACTCCGCAGTGTGCTCAGCTGACCCAGGTGCTCGAGACCCGCGTCGGTAATCAACACGCAGCCGCGGACGTCCACCAGCTTCAGCTTCTTCAGCCCCACCAGGTGCGCCAGTGCGTCGTCGCTGATGTTGGTGTAGAGCAGGTGCAGTTGTTCGATTCGCTCGAGCGACGCCAGATGGGCCAGGCCGTCGTTGGTCACGTTGGAGCATCGCCGCAGGTTGAGCGATTTGAGTGTTGTGAGCTTCGCGACCTGGGCCAGGCCGTCGTCGGTCAACTCGGTGTTCTCCAGCCCCAGGCTCTCGAGTTTCTCCAGGCCCACCAGCTGAGTGATGCCGCTGTCGCTGATGTGGGCGCCCCAGATTTTCAGCGTCTTGAGGTCCGCCAGCCCGGCCAGCAGTTCACACTGCTCGTCGGTGTAGGGGCACTCGGTCAGATCGACGCTGATCACGGCTCCATCGAGTCGCACCCAGCGTCCGCCGGCCGCCTTGATGGCATCCACAGCTCCCTGCTCACGCTCGAGCTGTTCGGCCTGCTGCTGCTCACTGCGAATCTCAGCATGGTCGTGGCCGTCGGAGGACGACACGGCCGGCTGGCCGCCACCCTCCGCCGGCGTCTCGTCCTGCGACCCGCAGCCTGCAGGTAACAGACCCCAGACGCTCGACGTCACCAGCACCAACACCCTGGCCAGGGTGACACGCTTCTGAAGCCCGCAAGAACGCCGCATCGTCTGTTCACCCTACACGTTTCGAGCGTGATCGCGTTGCTTGGTGCTCGGCCGTGACGTACCCGGCCGACACGCCTCCGCGAACTCAAGATTAGTCGCGCCGGCCGAGCAAGGCAACGACCGCAAACTCCCGTCTCGCCCCGCTGGCCCCAACCGCAGGCGACTCCAAAACGACCCCCGTGCGAGTTGTTGCATTCCGACTCACCGTGTTATCATCCCCGCGAGCCGAGCCGCAGTCCGTCCGACTCGTTTCCACGCGACCCCCATCAGCCCTCCGGGAAGATCATCATGACTCACTCGACCAGCACCGGTTCGACTCGCCGGGACTTTCTGCAGACCTCGGCCGCCCTGAGCACCGCATTCTGGGTCGCCTCGGACCAGGAATCGTGGGCCGCTCCGAAGTCTCCCAACGAGAAGATCCGCTTCGCGTGTGTCGGAGTGGGAGGCAAGGGCAGCAGCGACTCGGCATCCGCCGCCCGCCACGGTGATGTGGTCGCCATCTGCGACGTCGACCAGAACACGCTGAACAAGGCCGGAGGCCGCTTCAAGAACGCCAGGAAGTTCACCGACTACCGCGAAATGCTCTCGAAGATGGCCGACAGCATCGACGCGGTGACCGTCAGCACCCCCGACCACAACCACGCGCCGGCCAGCGTGATGGCCATGAAGCTGGGCAAGCACTGCTTCACGCAGAAACCCATGACGCACAGCCTCTACGAAGCCCGCCAGATGGCGTTGATCGCCACCAAGAACAAGGTGCAGACGCAGATGGGCAACCAGGGCACCGCCAACTCGACGCTTCGTGAAGGCGCCGCGATCGTCCAGTCGGGTGTGCTCGGGCAGATCAAGGAGGTCCATGTCTGGACCAACCGGCCGGTCTGGCCCCAGGGCGGACCACGCCCCAAGGCCGCCACACCTCCCAAACACCTCAACTGGGACGTCTGGCTGGGCCCCGCACCCGAGCGTCCCTTCGGCAACGGCTACCACCCCTTCGCCTGGCGCGGCTGGTGGGACTTCGGCACCGGAGCCCTGGGCGACATGGCCTGCCACACCATGAACATGCCCTTCATGGCACTCAACCTCCGTGACCCGATCTCGGTCGAAGCCACCAACTCCGGCCACAACAAGGACAGCTTCCCCAAGTCGAGCGTGATCACCTACGAGTTCCCCAAGCTCGGTGAACGCAACGCGGTGAAGATGATCTGGTACGACGGTGGGGAACGACCCTCACAGGACCTGCTGCCCGAGGACCAGAAGGTCCCCAGGACCGGGGCGTTGCTGATCGGCGACAAGGGCATGCTGCTCTCGCCGGGCGACTACGCCGGCTCGAGCAACATCGTGATCGGAGTCGACAAGCCGAAGGTCGACTTCGAGAAGTCACCGGGGCACTTCACCGAGTACGCTCGTGCGATCACCAGCGGAAAGCCCGCTCGATCGAACTTCCCCGAATACGCCGGGCCGCTGACCGAGGTCGTGCTGCTGGGCAACCTCGCGGTCTGGGCCGAGAAGAAGGTCGAGTGGGACGCCAAGACCCTGACTCCCAAGAACGCTCCCGAGGTCAAGACGATCGTCCGCCGCGAGTACCGTAAGGGCTGGACGCTGTAACCAGGCCGCAGCCCGTTCATGAGAAAGAACTCGGAGTCCGGGGTCTGACGCCGCCCCCAGTTTGGCCTGTTTCCCCAGGAGCGTCCCGCAGGCGGGGCCTGACCCCTTCACACTCGAGCGTTGGTGGTTGGAATGGAAGGGTTCAGGCCCCGCCTGCGGGCCGTGAAGGGTGGATCAGGACTCTGGGTGGGCGGCGTCTGACCCCGGCACTTGGCGTTCTGCAACCGGCCACTAGTCCGGACGCCCGCGACCCACCACGTCGCGGAACCGTAACGGAGCATCCGGCAGGCTCCAACGCCGCGCCAGGTGAGACAGCCAAACCACCAGGCCGTCGTGCGGATGCAGGTACAACTCGTGCAATGCCTTCTGCGTCCGGCTCCCGCTCCGTAACGCGTACTGCCGCGAGGGCAGCTGAAACATCGTGTGCAGCTGGAAACTGGACGCCCCGCGCAGAGCATACTCGAGTGCCATCCGACCACTGCTGATGTCCCCGGTTCCCGCCAGCGGCCGCATCGCCGTGCCGTACCTGTCGTGAAACTCCGAGAGCACGCGGAGGTTGCGATCACTCAGATCCGGACCCCCGTAGGCGATCCCATGCAGGCCATCGAATTCTCGCTCGGGATCAAACAGCCGGTTGCCATACACCAGCCAATCCGCAGCATCGGCCCCTGTGGCCTGCTGCACGGACTGCAGCAACTCGAGCTGGAACTCGTCGTCGAAGAGCGCGTTGAAGATCTTCAGCCCCACCGTGACGTCTCCGGCGGCCACCGCGCCCCGTACCAGTCCCGGAACACGCCGCAACCACTCCACGACGGTCTCCCTGACCCGTGACCGCCCGCTGCCGGCCAGGGTGGGGCTGAAGTCCTTCTCGATCGGCATCGCACCCGCCTGAGTACCTTCACCCCAGGCCCGCAGCAGTTGCCGCGTCGTGAACTCGTACTCCGACTCCAACCACTTTGTCTCCCCCGGCTGAGGCAAGTGGTACTTCACCGACGGCACGACCAGGGTCGCGGACCCCTCGGCCAACCCTCGGGCCTCGCGGACCAGCTCCAGGTATTCATCCAGCGTGCCCCACCAGCCGCGACCCTTCCAGCTCACCGTCCAGCCACTCTCGCCACCTTGAGACCGGATCGTCTCAACCTGCATCCGTGCTTCGTGGATGGCCCACTCGGACATCGACTGCCCGCCATCCTCCGACTCGGCAATCACGGTCTTCAGTACCACGTAACCCAGTCCCGCGGCGACATCCTCGGCTACCTGGTGAGCGGTCATCGAGAGTTGCCCCGACGCCTTGCCCCAGGGGTTCTCGATCCGCTGGCCGGCGTATTCACTCGAGAGGTCGATCTCGAACGCGTCGCGGACCCACGCGTGGTAATCAACGGGGGTCTCCCGCTCGGCCAGTTCGCGGTACGCCGCGGCGACCCGGTCCCGAACCTCAACGGCGATGTCAGCCCCGCCTCTCAGCCACCTGGTACCCGTTTCGCTCGCCATCACTCCCGCGCCTCGCCGTCGGTTGAGTGCCATTCTATAGTCGCAGCCACGACGCCAACACCACGCACGCCGCACTCATCACCGTCTCGACCGACCCGCCAGCATGATCCGCACCTGCTTCTCCACCATCGGCTGCCCCGACTGGTCCTTTTCCGACATGATCCGCCTGGGGCAACAGGCGGGGTTTGATGGCGTCGAGATCCGGCTTGTCGAACGCGAGACCGACCTGCTGGCGGTTCCCGATCTCGGGGCCGCCGCCTTGCCCGAGAGACGCCGCGAACTGGACGAGGCCGGTTTTGCCGTATGCGGCCTCGCCTCCTCGGTCTCTTTCGACTCGACTGATGCCGCCGAGCGGGAGCGGCAACTCGACGTCGGACGGGCCTACCTCGACCTCGCCGCCGAACTCGATGCCCGCTTCGTGAGGGTGTTCGGTGACACCATCGCTGAAGGAGTCAGCCGCGAGGCGACTATCGAACAGGTCTCCGAAGGACTCGATCGGCTGGGCGAGTATGCCGCGACTCTTGGCCGCGAAGTGATCATCGAGACCCACGGTGACTTTTCGAGGTCGGAACTGGTCGCTGATACGATGGCCCGTGTCGAGTCACCGGCTGTAGGGATCCTGTGGGATACGCACCATCCCTGGAGATTCCACGACGAACCACTCGCGACCACCTACGCTCGCTTCGCAGACCGTGTCCGCCACACGCACTGGAAAGACTCGGTCACCAGGCCGGCCGCGGGTGACACCAGCGGAACGCACCAGGCGGCCGAGCAGGCTCATGCGCTGATGACCGGCCATCAGCACGCCGATTACGTGCTGTTCGGCGGAGGCGAGTTTCCGGTCTTCGAATGCCTCGGGCTGCTGCAACGCGGTGGCTACGACGGCTGGTACAGCTACGAGTGGGAGAAGATGTGGCACCCGGAGCTCGAACCGCCCGAGCTGGCGTTGCCGCTGTTTTCGGACAAGATCCGGCACCTGCACGCACTGCTGCCAGGTCGCTGACACCGCGGTTGAACTGTCAGTCCGATCATCGCACGTGACACGACCGACCGGCACTTTTCCGGATGCGCCGGACGTAACAACTGGGCAACGCACGGCGTGTCTTCAACATTTGCTCACGTCCAAAACGTGGCGTAGTCTCGTTGAGTGGCCCACGAAAGCGTCGGGCGGCTACGAACTGACACGTCTGGGGAGACACGTCATCATGCGTCCTGCGACGGGCCCCTCGCCCCTTCGATTCGATCGGATTCTGTCGGCTGCCTTCTGGCTCGCCGCAATTTCGCTGCTGGCCGCGTCGCCGCTGGCCGCCCAGTCGCCGGCCAAACAGCAGTCGGCCATCGCCACCGGTCGGCAGCTCGAGATCAGCCGTCGCTGGTCCGATGCGCTCTCGCATTACCAGACCGCCAACGACCGCTGGCCCGACACCAACGAACTGAAGCACGGTCTGAGGCGATCGCGGATCCAGTGCGGCATCCTGCATCGTTACGCCGACCGAAGCTTCCGGCAGCAACTGCTGAGCATCCCCGAACGGGATGCCCTGGGACTCTTCGACGACCTGCTCGCACGGGTACAGTCGAGCTTCGTGGAACCGATCACGATGACCGCATTTGTCGCCCACGGCACCGAGAGTCTCTACCTGTCGCTGGCCAACCAGAAGTTCCTCGACAAGCACCTGGGGGGTCAAGCCCGGGCTCGTTCCGCGGCCATCCGTTCGCTGCGACGGACTCTGTTTACCAAGTACTGGAACCTGCCGATTCGCAGTTCAGCCGAGGCCCACCGCGTGGTCCAACAGGTCTGCCGACTCTCCGGGCAAACACTCGGACTTCCCGCCAACTGCGTCGTACTCGAATACGTCTTTGGCGGCTGCAATGCACTGGACGACTACAGCGCCTGCCTGACACCGGATCGCTACTCGGATCTCAACGCCAACATCGACGGCCAGTTCGTGGGCCTGGGAATCGAGATCAAGGCCCAGGCCGGACGCGGGTTGCTGCTGGTCGATGTCCTGCCCGGTAGCCCGGCCCAGACATCAGGCCTGCGGGCCGGCGATCACGTGGTGCGGATTGATGGCGCCGACTGCACCGAGATGGCCACCGACGAAGCCGCCGGACTGCTCAAGGGAACCGTCGGCAGCAGCGTCGCTCTGGGAGTGGTCCGGGAGAACGGATCCGAGGAACAGTCGCTGCGGATCACCCGCAGACCGGTGATCATCAAGAGCATCCCACTGTCGATGATGATCGATCCCAACAGCGGCATCGGCTACATCCAGATGACCGGCTTCCAACGCAGCACCGCCAACGAACTCGACCGCGCACTCGACGACCTCCGCCGGCAGGGTGCCCGCGCCGTGATCTGGGATCTGCGTCACAACCCCGGCGGACTGCTCGACGCGGCCACCGACGTGCTCGATCGGTTCATCGGCGAGGGTGTGCTGGTCTCGACCCGCGGTCGCACCTTCGACCAGAACCGTGTCTACCGTGCCCACCGAGTGGGCACCAACCACATGCCGCTGGTGGTGCTGACCGACGGCGAGAGTGCCAGCGCCAGCGAAATCGTGGCCGGTGCCATCCGGGATCACCGACGCGGACTGGTGATCGGACGACGCACCTACGGCAAGTGGAGCGTACAGAGCATCTTTCCGCTGGCAGTCTCCTCGGGACTTCGACTCACAACCGCCCGCTTCTACTCGCCCGCAGGCCACAACCTCTCTAAAGTCGGAGTGCGACCCGACATCGTGGTCGCGGCACCGAAGGACCAGGGCGAGGTGTATCGTCGACCGACCCGTGAGAAGCTCTCCGAAGACGCCGACGTCCGCAAGGCCCTGGAAGAACTGAGGACTCGCCTGGCGGGCTGATGAGCACACCTGCGACAGACTGGACCCAGCACGGACGTGGTCAACGCCACCCGGTCAACGCCTGGACCTACTCCGCTCGTTCAAAACCCACCGCCCTGGATGTCGACCTCGAGTCCGGCGACGTCTCACTGGTCACCGCCGACGGAAAACTGCATCTGCTGGGCCACGATGGAACTGCTCGTCGAGCACCGCTGCCACTCGAAGCCGGACCCGCGCTGGATTGGGCCGACACCGCCATCGGCGGCGTCGTGCAACTGGGTCCCAGCAAGGTCGGCTGGATCAACCGCGACGGGGTGATCCAGTGGACCGTCGACTGCCACAACAGCATCCTCGACGTGGCCACCTCCCCGTTTGGAAATGCCGTGGCGATCAGTTTTGTTGATCGGCACAACGTCGTGCTCGACTCGCGGCAACAGCCCATCGGCGAGTTCACCTCGATCCGCCCGCTCCGCTACCTCGCGCTGGCATCACATCGCCCGGTCGTCATCGGGGCGGCCGAAACTGGAGTAATCTGCAGCCACACCATCGGTGGGGCACTTCGCTTTTCCGAGCAGATCTGGACCAACGTCGGTGGCCTGACGCTCAATGGCAACGCCCGTACCATGCTGTTGGCCGCCTTTAATCACGGGATCCAGCGTTTCAACAATCGGGGCCGCGCACAGGGGTTCTACGATATCGGAGGCACCGCTCATCTCGCCTCGACCAGCTACATCGGCACGGTCATCGCCGCGGCCACCATGGAAGAGCGATTCGTGCTGCTGGATCTCGACGGCAACATTCTCTGGCAGGCCGACCTCCCCGAACCGCTCGTGGCCCTGTGCTGTGGCCCCTTTGGCGACCAGGCCGTCTGCGGGTTTGCATCAGGCCTGGTGCAGTGCCTGCAATGGGCGCCGTGGGCCAGGCATCGGCCCGACAAGTCAGAGTCCAGCGATCGCTGATCTGTGCCGCGCATCGTCCCAATCGGATTTTGACCGCATTGGCCCGACCCGTGTATACTCGATGTGCCCGCCCGCACCGCACCGTTTCTGACCACTCGATTCCCGCACACACGAGACGCGGCAGATGGCACCCGACCCCTCCTCGCCATCCGGCCCCGACGCCAGTAACCTCAGCAACGACAGCAACGCCAAGCCGCCCGTTGAACACCCCGAGTCGTTCGGGAGATTCCGCATCTTGCGACTGCTCGGGCAGGGCGGCATGGGCGTGGTCTACCTCGCCGATGACCCCAAGAGGGATCGGCAGATCGCCCTGAAAGTGCTCGCCCGCGAAAAGGCCGACAACCCCACTTTGCTGAAGCGGTTTCGCTCCGAAGCGCTGGCCACCCGCGAACTGAAGCACCCCAACATCGTGGGGGTCTACGAGGCCGGGTCGATCGATGGACAGTTCTACATCGCGCTGGAATTCGTCGACGGGACCGACGTGGCCCAGTTGATCGAGGCGAGAGGCCGGCTGCCGGTGCGTCGGGCACTGGACATCACCCGCCAGGTCGCACTCGCACTCTCGTTCGCGCATCAGCAGAACATCGTGCATCGCGACATCAAGCCGTCCAACCTGCTGATCCGTCGCGACGGAGTCGTCAAGCTGACCGACATGGGACTCGCCCGCTCCCTCGACGAAACCGCCGAAGCGGGCATCACCCAGGCCGGCACCACCGTGGGAACCGTCGACTACATCTCACCGGAACAGGCTCGAGACAGCAAATCGGCCGACGCCCGCAGCGACATTTACTCGCTGGGCTGTGCCTGGTTCCACATGCTCACCGGGCAGGCCCCGTTTCCCGACGGCAGCCTGATCCAGAAGCTCCGGGACCACGCCACCAAGCCCGCGCCCGACCCACGATCGATCAACGATTCGATTCCCGAAGACGTCGTCGTTGTCCTACAGCGGATGCTCGAAAAGTCGCCCGACCGCAGGTTCCAGGACCCCGACGCACTCGTCGATGGACTCGCCGCCATCGATCTCGACCGCACCGAACTCACCGATGATCTTCTCGCCGCCCTCGCTGAAGATGATTCCGAACCCGAACCTCCCTCCCGGCCGCCGACTTCGCAGCCGCCTCAACACCCTGACGACGCCCTGCACCGCCGCTCCCAAGCACCGCCCCCCACAGCCGCGTCCGACTTCGCGACAACAGACACCGTCGACAGCGTCGACAGCGTCGACAGCGTCCCGGTCGCACGGCCTCAGCCCGAGGATAACGACAAGCCCGCCCCCAGCTCCCAACCGCCGCGTCGACGTCGGCAGCCGGACTCCGCTCCCGGTCGCTCCGAAACTGACTCCACCCGCACCTCGAAGCCCATCCCCCTCCACGAAGCAGCCCCGTCGGATCCCGATGACTCAAAACGCTCGACAACCCGGCGACGCGAAATAGCCCCCTCGGACCCTGATGACTCAAAACGCTCGACAACCCGGCGACGCGAAGCAGCCCCGTCGGACACCGATGACTCAAAACGCTCGACATCCCGGCGACGCGATTCGGCTGATGCGGCCGATTCGAAATCGTCGCGGTCCGACTCCGTGGACTCCGGGTCGTCGATATCAAGTCGACGATCCTCAGCGCCCCCTTCGTCTCCGCGATCCCGTCGTGCTGCACGACAGACCGATCTCCGCGACGACGGCGAACAGAGCGCCGGTGTGGACTGGGAGAAACTCAAACCGGTCGGACTGATGATATTGGGAGTCATCGCACTGGGATTCTTCGGCTACATCTTCGTCAACCTCAGCCAGTCGGTCGACACGTCCGACAACCAGGGGGGCGGCAACCCGTTTGCAGTCACCGACGGACGTCAGACGAACCGACTCAAGGGTTCCGGTGGCGGCGACAACCCCGCCGATCCCGACAGCGGCTCCCGGGACCCCTCGGAGAGCTACATTGCCTACGACACACTCTCGGCCCCCACACTGCTCGGCAAACCCGCCCCGACACGCCCGGCACCGCCAGCACTCAGGCAGGGCGAGCAGCGCCACGTCTTCGAGTGGGCTCAGAAACCGCAGCCGGCAACTCTCCCGGTGCTCAACGTGGCCGCCAGGCCGCTCGGTCCCGGCCACTTCCACAGTCTCGACGCCGCGCTCGCGGCACTGACCGAACAGGGGGGCTGGATCCGCCTGCGGGGACCCGGGCCCTTCTTCATCACGGCCACCGAACTCATCGGACGCGGCCATGTTGTCATCTCTGCACCCAAGTCGGCCCGAGCGGTTGTCGTGTTTCGGCCCGCTGAAGACAATTCGAACCGCCCCACCGTGCTGAGCCTCCGGAACACGGCGTTGGAACTGCGGGACCTCGACCTGGCACCGGCCGCATCCGCCTTCGCCGGCGACCGCCGACTCACGCTGATCTCGAGCCAGTCCTCGGACCTGAGCCTGATCGGTTGTACGATCACTCAATCGCAGGAACGCGAGGGCGGGACGACGGCGGTGGCTGTCTCGGGAGCACCCGGCGACCACCCCGCCCGCGTCCTCTTCGAAGCCGTGCTCGCCAGGGGTCGCAATACCACCCTGCTCGAACTCGACTCCCGCTCGGCCGAGGTGGCACTCGTCAACAGCCTGCTCGTGACCGATTCCGCCCCGGCGATCAGTGTGCTGACCCCCGGAGGCGGAGGCTCCGCCGATGAGGGCCGCGACATCCGTCTGCTCTCCTGCACACTCTGCAGCGACGCACCACTGCTGCAACTGCACAGCGGCGGATCCGGAGCCCGGCTACCCGCGACCCGGTTGACCCTGATCAACTCGCTTATGGCCTGCCCGTCATCGGGGGAACGCGTGCTGCTCGACATCGGTCGCTGGCCACAAACCGCCGGGGCCACAACCCAGAAGAACCGCTTTCAGGGACTCGAATGGGAACAACACGGTACCGTCTCGTTCGGAGTCCGCGAGTTCGTACGCCGCGATGCCGAGTCGGGGCTGGGAATCAGCAGCTTCACCGAATGGCAGGCCTGCTGGAAGACACCCGGTGAAGAAACCGCTTTCGTCGCGACACCCTGGCGACCACTCAACGTCGAAGCCGATCGTGTCAACCCCGCCTACTTCGATACCGGCCGATTCGCCGATCGCCTGCCGCCGGCGACCGACGGCAACCCTCCGGGCTGCCGCGTGCTCGGATTGCAGACGGTCAACACCCGAGTCCTCGCTCGCGCCCCGGGACAACTCGGACGGCCCACCTGGATCCCGACCCCGCCCAAGCCCCGACCACTCCTGTCGCTGAAACTCGCCGACCACCCCGACCTCGGACGATTCCTCTCCGAACACCCGCCCCCGCCCGGAGCGGTGATCGTGGTCGAAGGATCCGGTCAACGCAGCACCAGCCCGATCACCGTCGTAGCCGGCAGCCTGAGACTGGTCTTTCAGGATACCGAACACGGACCGCCGCTGGTGCTGGTGCCCAAACCGCCCAGGCCCGCCCCGCAAACGGGCGACCCGCCCCCGGCCGCCGACCCGCAGCCGCAGCCGTCTCCTGCCGGCGCCGGCACGACCGGGCAAGCACCCGTTGCCCTCTTCAATGTCATCGGAGGATCGCTGGAACTGGTGGGGGGCAGATTCCAGCTGTCCGACTCCCAGGGACCCGCCTGGCTGTTGAGCGTCACTGATGGCAGTTTCACGATTCGTAACTGCTCACTGCTGGGGCCTCGGACCGCGACCCAAACGGACCGGGGACTGATCCACTGGAGCGGTACTCGGCAGGATCTCATCGGTCGCATCCTCGGCAGCTACCTCGCCGGGAGCGGCACCCTGCTGAAGGCCCGGTTCCAGGGCCGCAGGCTGCAGCTGTACGACAGCCTGCTGCTGTGCAGCGGGTCCGCCCTGGATCTCGATCTCGGACCCGACCTGCTCACATCCCACTCGGCCGTCGACATCCGCCACTGCAGCCTCTCGGCCTCACGATCCGTCTTCCTGGTCCGCGGGCATCAACCCCGCAGCCGGGCCGAATCGCCCTCTAGTGGAGATGCGGCACTGGACCTGTTTGTCGACCAGACGGTCGTGGCTCAAGGACTCCCGGCCCACTCCCAAGACAAACCCCAACCCGTCCTCCTCTCCTGCTCGTCTCGATTGCTGAGCGACCGAGTGGTCCGCTGGTGGGGGGCGCAGAATGGATTCAGTCCATCCCTGAGAACCTACCTGGCCGACCGAAACCTCCAGGGACCGACCGGAAAGACCGGCTCGGCCGGCGACTTTGCGAAACTCTTCGCTGCACCTCGCCGCGTGCGGCCGCTGCATGGTCCCGGTGGGGTCAAGTTGGCCGGCAAACCTCCCGAGATTGCCCGCGTGCGTCCACAACACTTCCGCCTCGATAACGGCAGCCGAGGCCACTCGTGGGGACCGCGTCGACGTCCGATCGGAGCGAATCTCGAACACCTCGAGACACAACTGGGCAACGTGGGACCCGCCGCGAGCGGGAAAGTGGGCGGAAAGCCCGATTTCTAGGTTTCCGGTTCCCCCGGTGCGGACCCCGATTCGGTGCCCGCTTCCTCGAGTGTCGCCTCCAGCGGCCAGGTCAGACGGAATCGACAGCCGGCCCCCGGCCGGTTCTCGACCTGGATCTCACCGCCGTGTTCATCGATGATCTTGCGGCTCACAGCCAGCCCCAGCCCGGTTCCTCGCGCCCCCTTGCTCGATGCGAACAGGCTGAATAGCCGGGGCAACTCGTCCTCGGGAACCCCCGTGCCGTTGTCGTCGATGTCGACAAAGACGGCGGCCGCCGAGAGATCCACACCCACGCGGACCTCCACCCGCGCGTCAGCACGACCCTCGACCGCGTCCATCGCGTTGGTGGCCACGTTGAGCACCGCACGGTGGATGCCCTCCGGATCGCAGTCCGCTTCGCTGGGAGTCTCGGGCAGCAGGCACTCCAGCAGCACCCGAGCCTCCTCGGCACGAGGCTGCAGCAACTCGCAGACCTCCGCCACCGTGGCGTTGACATCCGAGCGTTTCCACGCCGGAGTTCGCTCGGTGCTGTAACTCAGCATGTCCATCACCAGGTCGTAGATGCGGCCCTGGTTGCGATCGACGATGCCCCAGCCACGCTGGATCAACTGCTCGTCGTGGTCCTTGAGTCCCAGGTTGATCAGGTAGCTGCCGCCGCGTACCCCCTGCAGGATGTTCTTGATGTGGTGGCTGAGCGTGGCGATGGTCTGGCCGACCGCGGCCAGCCGTTCGGCTTGCACCAGTGCGGCCTGGGACGTCTGACCATCGATCACCAGGGCGGCCTGGTGTCCGATCGCCACCAGCAGCCGCAGTGATTCCTCGCTGAGACGCTCGCCGGTGCCGGGACTCTGCAGGACCTGGTCGGCCCGGGTGGTGGTGTCGAGATAGATGGCACCCAGCACCGCCTGCCGACCCACCAGAGGGGCGCAGACCGCCTCGCGGACCCCCGCCTGCAGGATGCTGCCGCCGCCTGAAAACCGTTCATCCTGCTGAGCGTCACAGGTGCGGACGCCGCGGCTGTCGGAGATGACCAGGTCGACGATGCTCCGAGGAATCGGCATCGCAGGACTCGATGAGCCCTCGGCATCGCCCGACTCCGCACCCCCGGAGCTGATCCGGTCGCGATACACTCGCGGTTGGGGGACGCCGGTTTCGGGTGAGGACAACAGCACACAGCCGCGGTCGGCGGACACGACATCGAGTGCCACGTCGAGGATGGTGACGAGGATGTCGTCGAGCGTCGCGGCCGGGTCGGCCACCTGCTCACTGATCCGGTACAACGCACCCAGGCTCGCCAATGCCTCGGACTCGCTCAGCTGCCATCCCGCCAGGTCGATTCCCGGGCGTGGCGAAGAACCCTGCTGAGATGATTCGGTGGCGGCTCGCGGGGCCACCGTCGCCACGTCCGCCATTTCACTCACAATGCTCGTCCGCTCATCGGGTCCGGGGACCAGGTCGACCGGCAGACGCGATCCGCTGAGCACCCGTCCTTCGATACGGAACTGCAACAGGGTGTTGGCCACCTGCAACTGGTCCCCGTCCGAGACGGCCGACCGCTTGATCGGGGTCCCGTTGAGCAGCGTGCCGTTGGCGCTGCCCAGGTCCAGCAACTCGAAACTCGAGGCCTGCCACTGGATCGCGGCATGGAAACGGGATGCCTCCTCGTCGGCGATTCGGATCGCGTTCTCGGAACTGCGGCCGATCCCGACCCGCTGGCGGCCGATCTGGAATCGGGTGCCCCGACCCACACCCTCGACGATCAGCAGGCTCGCCGTCGACACGGTCCCGATTTCCCCCGCCGAGCCACCCGCCATCCCGGCCGGTGAGACCCGCTGCTCATACCAAAAACTAAACGCCCGGCGGCACCATCGGGTCCCGCCAGGCGTCATCATAACATCACCGGCCACCCGCTTGGGAATGGCCCGCCAGGGAACGTCTCAGGATGTCGCCTCGGCGTAACGACGAGAGACCTCGCCCCAGTTGACCACGTTGAAGAATGCCTGCACGTAGTCCGGACGACGGTTCTGGTAGTTCAGGTAGTAGGCGTGCTCCCAAACGTCCAGACCCAGGATCGGAGTCCGGCCCTCCGAGAGTGGCGAATCCTGGTTGGGAGTGCTCTCGACAACTACCCCGTCCGCCCCCACGCTCAACCACGCCCAACCACTGCCAAAACGGGTTGCGGCAGCCTTGGCAAACTGCTCCTTGAATCCCTCGTAACTGCCGCAGGCCGCGTTGATCGCGTCGGCCAGAGACCCCTCGGGCTCGCCACCACCGTCGGGACTCATCACGGTCCAGAACAGCGAGTGGTTCGCGTGGCCGCCGCCGTTGTTTCGCACCGCACCACGGATGTCTTCCGGCACTGCACCCAGGTCGCTGACCAAATCCTCGACACTGCCGGACGACAACCCTTCGTGGCCCTCCAACGCACCGTTCACGTTGCTGATGTAGGCGTTGTGGTGCTTGCCGTGATGGATCTCCATCGTCCGGGCATCGATATGAGGCTCCAACGCGTCGTACGCGTAGGGAAGGTCCGGAAGTTCGTACGCCATGATGCTCGTCTCCTGCCACGCGTCCTCGGAATGGTCGCTCAATTCGACGACCCTGCGGCCACATTGTACGAGCTTCGCTCCGGGCAACAACCGTGACACCTCGTGGCAGGTCGCCACGCTACGAACTACAATACCACTCGGCAACGCCATACCGGCGAACAGCCCCAGCCCGACCCAGCCCGCCTCAGCCACCCACATTCCCCCACATTTCCACAGCCGGCCCCACATGTCCCTGACCTACCTGACCGCGTTGCCGGTCTACAATGAAGCGATTCACGTCGACCAGGTGCTCGACCTGGTGCTGGAGCATTGCCCGGACGTGCTGGTCGTGGATGACGGGTCCAGCGACGGCACGGCTGAGCGGCTCGCCCGGCGGTCCGACGTGCAGGTGGCCACTCACGCGACGAATCGTGGTTATGGAGCCGCTTTGTTGACCGCGTTCGAGTATGCCATCGCGGGCGACTTCGACATCGTGGTCACGATCGACTGCGACGGCCAGCACGAACCGGAACGCATTTCCTCACTCGTCGACGCTCTCCAGCTGCACAACGCCGACATTCTCTCCGGCAGCCGCTATCTCGAAATTGCAGACGACACCAGCCGACCGCCCGAGGACCGTCGCCGGATCAATGTGGCGGTGACCGAGCGGCTCAACGCGGAGTTGGGGCTGGAATTGACCGATGCCTTCTGCGGTTTCAAGGCGTACCGCACCGACGCACTCAGAAGGCTCTCTCTGGCCGAACCCGGTTACGCGATGCCGTTGGAATTGTGGGTCCAGGCAGTTCGGGCCGGCCTGCGGATCGTGGAATACCCGGTCCCGTTGATCTACCTCGAGGAGGAGCGGTCCTTCGGCGGATCGCTCGACGACACCGGTCTGCGGATGTCATACTACCTCGAGGTGCTCGACCGCGCGCTCGCTGCTGCACCAACGCGGTAAGCACACCGTCGCGATCCCACCTCACCCCACCGCAGCCCACCGCAGCCCTCCCTCCGCGACCGCCGTGCCTGCACCCGTGTCCGTATCATCAACCGTCACCGCAGCCCATTCTCGCCGGGTCCCGCCACAGGACCGGGGCGTGCTGAGCGACCCGCCGTTGCTGCACGCTGCCCGTTTGGCGAGCGAAACGCGGCAGCTGCACGGTTCCAGTGACGTTCGCATGGCCGGCATCGCGCTGTCGGTGTGGAAGCACCAGGCGCTGTCCGCGACCCTCGAGGCGGCAGGCGACTATGCGGCCCGAAGTGGCCGCACGCTGCCGGCCCACACCGCCAGCGGGCCGCTGATCGTCGGCGGGCATCAGCCAACGCTGTTTCACTGCGGAGTGCTGATCAAGAACTTTGCACTCGCCCGCCTGGCCCGGCACGTACAGGGGACTCCGCTGAACCTGATCGTCGACAACGACATCGCCACCCCGCTGCACCTGGCCGTCCCCGACGGTTCCCGCGAAGAGCCGGCGACCCGACTGGTCCCCTTCACCTCCGACACCGCGGCCCGTCCGTGGGAGGACATCAAGCCGGATCTCTCGGGTGCCTTCACCGGGTTCCCCGAACGCGTCACCGACGCGCTCTCACGCTGGGGCATCCAACCGCTGCTGCCGGAGATCTGGCCGGCCGCGGTCGCGGCCGCAGAACAGGGCCGCGGGCTCGCCGAATGCCTCTCGGCCGCCCGAATCGCACTCCAGGATCAGTTCGAGCACGGCACCCTGGAACTGCCCATCTCGTGCCTGGCCACCACCGGGCCCTTCCTCCGCTTCATGGCGATGGTGCTGCTGCAGGCGGACCGCTTCGCCGAAGCCCACAACCGGGCGCTGGCCGCTTACCGCGTGGCCAACCGAATCCGCAGCCGGACCCACCCCGCCGCCGACCTCGTACAGCACGACAACTGGCTCGAAACTCCCTTCTGGTGCTGGCACGCCGGTGACACCCACCGGCGACGCCTGATGGTCCGGGTCACACCACAGGGCCTCGCCCTCAGCGATGGCAGCACGCTCGAAGTTCAGTGGCCGCTCGAAAAGGACCCCGACCACCTCGAACAGCTCGCCACCAACCTCGGCCAGTGGCAACACGACGGCCTGAGAATCCGGCCCAGTGCACTCTCGACGACGCTGTTTGCCCGAGTCTTCCTGGCTGACCTCTTCGTGCACGGCATCGGCGGCTCGAAATACGATGAGGTGACCGACGCGCTGATGGCCGACTTCTTCGGCATCGCACCTCCTCCCTACCTCACACTCTCGGCCACGCTCCACCTGCCACTGGGAGGCCCCTTCGAGGCAACTCCCTCAGAGCACAGCAGGCTCCGGTGCCGTCAGCGACGCATGATCTACAACGCTCAGGAATTCCTCGCCGAGGGACAGGCGACTCAACCGAGTCTGCTCAAGGCCAGCCTGATCCGCCAGCAGCACGAAGACCGCCTCGACGCCACCCCCGCAGCGAGGCAGAGACGCCACGAGCGGTATCGAGGATTCCGGGAGGTCAATCGAGAGCTCAGCCGGCACACCATCGGGGCTCGACAGGCCCTCGAAGGCCAATTGCAACACCTCGATCGTCAACTCGATGCCAACGCCGTACTGACCCATCGCGAATTTTCGTTCTGCCTCTTCCCGGCCCACCTGCTGCGAACCTTCCTCGACCAGTCCCTCGCAGAACTCGACTGACGGCCCCCGGTCGTTTACCCTTGAGATTGCGACAGGCTTTCGAGGACCTCCCAGGAGCCCCACGGTGACCCTCTCCCACACCCCCGCACGCTCGACTCACACCTCCTCGCAACGGTCGCTTGCGACCGGCCACCTGGCACTGTGTGCCGTGCTGCTGGCAGCGATCACCGCCACGGCCGCCGCCTGGGGGGCCAAGGCCGTGCCGGGGACCCAGGACCGCCTCAAGTCCGACGTCCAGTACCTCTCCTCCGACAAACTCGAAGGACGAGGTGTCGGCACCAAGGGACTGGACCTCGCGGCCGATTTCGTCCGCCAGCAGTTCAAGAAGGCCGGTCTCGACGTGACACGCGTCGATGGCGGCGCGTTCCAGAAGTTCACCCTCGTCACCGACGTGAAACTCGCCAAGCCCAACGCCGTGAAACTGCTGGGACCCAAGGGACAGTCCATTGATCTGAAGATCGGCAGCGATTTTGAAGTCTGTGCGTTTGGCGGATCCGGGAAGATCAGCGGTGAACTCGTCTTCCTGGGCTACGCGATCGATGCCGCCGAAGCCCACTACAGCGACCTCAAGGGCGTCGATCTCAAGGACAAGATCGCGATCATCATGCGACGCACACCGCTGCAGGGAGATGACGACGGGCCGTTTGCCGCACCGCATGGCGGAATCTCACGACACGCCGCTCTTCGCTCAAAGGTCAGCAACGCCTTCGGAGCCGGTGCCAGGGCGATCCTGTTTGTCAACGATCCCCATTCGAACCGCAGCAACGCGAAGCAGGCGCTCAAGAGAGCCCGGGATGCCGTCGTCACGGCCGCCGTCGCCCTGGACGGGGCCAAGCCCGAAGATGAGAAGAAACAGGCCGAAACACGACGCCGACTCAAGGTCTCCGTAGCACAGCTCAAGAAGATCCAGGCCCGGCAACAAATCGGGCTGCCCGACCCATTGATGAAGTTCGGCTACGCGCGTTCGGGCAACACCGGAAACCTGCCGATCGCACACATCACCCAGAAGGTACTCGACCAGGTCCTCAAGGCCTCACTCAAGACCACGCTCGCCGGACTCGAAGCCGCCATCGACAAGGACTTCAAGGCCAAGAGCCAGGTCCTGCCCGGGTGGACCATCCAGATGCAGACCTCGATCAATACGGTCCGCACCGAGGTCAAGAACGTGATCGGAGTCCTCGAAGGCAAGGGGCCTCTAAAGGACGAGACGATCGTGATCGGAGCACACTACGACCACGTCGGGCTCGGTGGTCGAGGCTCACTGGCTCCCGGATCCAAGGAAGTCCACAACGGTGCCGACGACAACGGCTCGGGGACCGTCAGCCTGATCGAACTCGCCCGGCGACTGGCCGGGCGCAAGAAGAAACTGCCCCGCAGGATCGTGTTCATCGCCTTCACCGCCGAGGAACTCGGGCTGATCGGCTCGGCCCGCTACGTCAAGAATCCCGTCTTCCCGATCGGCAAGACCGTGGCCATGTTCAACATGGACATGGTGGGACGACTCAGGAACCGCAAGCTGACCATCTTCGGCACCGGCACCGCACCCCGTTGGAAGACGCTGGTGGAGACCAAGGGCAAGCAACACGAATTCGCGCTGTCGCTCAAACCCAGCGGCTTTGGACCCAGCGACCACTCGTCGTTCTACGGAGAAAAGGTGCCGGTGCTGCACTTCTTCACCGGCACCCACAGCGACTACCACCGGCCCGGTGACGATTGGCCCAAGCTCAACCTCGCCGGCATGGAGTCGATCGTGGGGATGCTCGAGGAGATCATTGTCGAGACGGCTCTCGACAAGCAGCGACCCAAGTACGTCGAGATCAAGGGCCGGGCTCGTGTCAGCCGAATGGGCAGCCGTCCCTACTTCGGCAGCATCCCCGACTTCGGGACCGATGGCCCCAAGGGCTACCCGATCTCCGGAGTGGCACCGGGCAGCCCCGCTCAGAAGGGGGGGCTCAAGGGAGGCGACCTGATCGTGCAGTTCGGACCGACCAAGATCGGCGGCCTCGACGACTTCGACCTCGCACTCAGAAAATTCAAGGGCGGTGACGCGGTCAACGTGATCGTGGTCCGAGACGGCAAGCGGAAGACGCTGAAGGTCACGCTCGCCAAACCACGCTAGCCGGCCCGGCTCAGGGACGCAGGTACACGATCGAAACGCTAGTCGTCAGGTCCATCGGCATCCGGCCCTCGACGAAGTTGAGGCTCGAGTTGTAATCGAGCAGGTAGCCCAGCTTCAGGCTCCAGCGAGCGTCCTCGTCCAGAGGGATCATCACCGCCGTCTCGGTGCGGAAACGAAACACGTCCAGCGCCACCACGTTGGGACGCATCGTCGTCTTCGACTCCAGCCGAGTCCGCTCGAACAACGGCCAGTCGATCTCGATCTCCGCCGAAAACTCCTCGGTCAAACGGTCGCCACCCGAGTCGCTGTAGACCTCCAGCGTCAACGCCGGACCCAGCCGCATCAGCACGTGCCGATCCTCCTCGTCAACGAACTTGAAGCCGACACCCACCGAGCCGGTGCCGCGGTAGTCGATACCCTGGAACTCGTTGTACTCGTGACGACTGCTGATGTAATAGAGCCATCCGGCGGGCTGGCTGCGGTCGATGGTGCTGTTGAGGTACCAGCGGTTGGTGTTCCGCAGGCCGTTGACCTGGCCGAAACGGCCCCCCCAGTCGATCCGGTGAAGTGATTGGTCCTGCTCGCGGAAAATCACGCCGGCCACCCTGACGAAGTCCTCGTCGGTGTTGCCCCTAAGTACCCGGGCACCAATCTCGACCCGCTTCGTCCACCGCCGAGCAACTCGACCCGCCTCGTCGACCAAGGACCTCCAACTCGAATACTCGATCGCAGCTGATACCACCTCGACCGTACCCGCCTCCTCGAGCTGATCGAGCTGATCGAGCTGATCGAGCTGATCGAGCTGATCGAGCTGATCGAGCTGATCGACCTGATCATCGATCACGGGACGCCACCCGAATGATGCCGGCTCAGACGGTTCGCCATCACCCTCGGCAGCACTCGCCACCTGGACCCACCAGCAGCTGGCCGCGACCAGGCACACGCCAAGAATCGTCTTGCAGATTGCCATGGGGGGTTGAGATCCCAGCCAAAGACCGGGTGTGCCGAGTGGGGGGAGGGGGAGGCGGCAGGATTCTAGCGGTGAGCTTCGAGGGGGTAAAGACGAGCCGCGATCTCGGGGTGCCGAATCAAAAGCTGGGTTGCCGACTCTCGGGCCAACCGACACAATGGCAGCGTCGGAGGTGACGACTGTTCGAGGTCGGCCCGCTCCAGCCGCAGATGAGCTCCAACGGATTGCACGCATGGCCAAGTCCGGTGCACGAAAGAAACTGCCCAAGGAAGTGGCGATCATCAACGCCGACAACTGCACCGGTTGTGAGGCGTGCCTGGAGGTCTGCCCGGTCGACTGCATCTACAAGGTCCCCGGCTCGACGATCTCGGTGCTGCAGACCTGGTGCGAAATCGACGTCGAACGCTGCGTCGGCTGCGAGGTCTGTGTTGCCATCCCGACCAAGCGGTCCGACCCCTACGAATTGCTCGTCTGCCCGTGGGATGCAATCGAGATGATCCCGACCGTTGAGGTTGCTCATGCGGTCGCCCAGAAGGGCGGACCCGACGACTACCTGCGAGAGAACTGGGAACGGGTGGTCGAACCGGCCATCCGCATGGCCGAACTCGCCGCGGCCAACTCCTAGGTCCACTCGATGGCCGACGGCTTCCGAGTGCTGATCACCGACCGAGCGTGGCCGGACTGTCTGATTGAGCAGGAGGTGCTGGCCGAGGTCGGGGCGGAGGTGATCGAGGCGGATGCCGTGGACGAAGCGCGACTGGTGGAACTGGCCGCTGACGTCGACGCCATCGCCGCCTGCTGGGCCCAGGTCACTCCGGCCGTCGTGGCGGCCTCACCGAGGTGCCGGATTGTCGCCCGTTTTGGCATCGGGCTCGACAACATCCCCGTCGACGCCTGCACCGAGCGAGGCATCCCGGTCACGTTCGTGCCCGATTACTGCATCCCCGAAGTCGCCGACCACACCATCGCACTCATGCTCGCCTCACTCCGCAAGATCGCCTTCTACCACGTCCAGACCAAGCAGGGTCGATACGACCTGGCCGAGGGCCCCACCGCCAGGCGACTCAGCGGACTGCAACTGGGCCTCGTCGGACTGGGCCGCATCGCCCGGGCCGTGGTTCCCCGAGCACGTGCTCTGGGCCTGCAAGTCGTGGCCCACTCGCCCTCGGGTAACGACCACGATACCGGCTGTCCGATGCTGGGCCTCGAAGAACTCCTCCGCTCAAGCGACGTCGTCTCGCTCCACTGCCCGCTCTCCCACGAGAACCAACACCTGATCAACCCCGTTAGCCTCGGATGGATGCCCGATCACGCCGTGCTGATCAATACCTCACGTGGTGCCCTGATCGATCACGACGCCGCCTGGCAGGCACTCGAACAGGACCGGCTGGGGGGCCTGGCGCTGGATGTTTTCGACCCCGAACCCCCGGACCTCTCGCAACCGCTCTTCGCCGACCCCCGCGTCATCGCCACACCGCACGCCGGGTTCCTGTCACAGGAATCGGTTGAAGAACTCAGGCGACGCACAGCCCGCCAAGTCGCCGACGTGCTCGCCGGACGACTCCCCGAACACGTGGTCAACCCCGAGGTCTGTGGACACCTCGAAGCACGTGGCCGCTAGCCCGCCTGCGGCGGGTTGAAGAACTCGGACCCTCGGGTCTGATCCGCCTGCGGCGGACCCACAACGGGGTTTGCTCCACCTGTCGCGTTTCGCAGGCGGGGCCTGACCCCTTCTTCGAGTTGCAACGAGTGCCGGTTGAAAAGGGGTCAAGCCCCGCCTGCGTGCCGTTCTGGGTGGAGCGAGACTTTCTGTGGGCGGCGTCTGACCCCATCCCATCCCCAGACTTGTGTTTTTCAACAGGCCGCTAGCGGCCCACGCCCGCCGGCTGCACGGGTGCGGTGGCCGGCTGGACCAGGCCTCCAGCGATCGGCGGCGGCTCGACAGTAGTACCGGCGGCCCGAATCGTGACCACCTCATGCTTCCGTTGGTCGATCCGTTCGGACCCCTCGGTCAACAGGCTGATCTCGATGTAACGATTCCAGTCGGCACGAGTCGTCACGCCGCTTGAAGTGTCGATGGTCATCTCGCCGAAAGCGTGACCGCCACCCAGCTTCACCGAGGCCGAACCGCCTGCCAACTGCACCTGGGTGGCTTGCGGTTGAGACGACACGCTGCCGAGCATGTCGAGGGTGACCGTGCCCTGGCCGGTCGACTTGATCGAATAACGCGTGTTGACAGTCATCGGGACCGGTGACTCGATGCGACGCGCCTGTGCGGCCGGTGCTGTTGCGACTCCACCGATCTCCGGACCCAGCAACAACAACCCGATCTGGTCCCAAACAAACTCAGCCGCCGCGGTACCCTTCAGGTCGCCGTCGAACACCGCCGCGGGCACCTCCGTCAACTCCAACGATCTGCCGCCTCCGGTCGTGCGGAAAGCAAAGCCGCTTCGCGCGAGAGCCTGCAGGTGAGCCAGCGTGGGTGGCACCACCGCCGATACGGTATTCGTGTCATAACTCAGGCTCTCACCAGGCAACTTATGTGAATAACTGATCCGTTGATACGTCACCCGGTAGCTCGAGTCGCCACGACCAAGCGGCTCGACTCGGACCTCGAACCAACACGATAACTGGGCGTGGCTGGTTTCGAGACCGTCCGGAGACGATTGCGTCAGCGTCTGGGCGACTCGCTTGACCAGAGCATGCACCGCCGGCTCGGACAGGCCGCTGAGGATCGCAGAGGGCCCCGATGACGGGCCCCCAATCGACGCAGCTGGTTCGCCAACCGAAGTCAGCTCGCCCCCCAACATCACGTCCTCTTCGTCGAATACCACCTGCTCCGACGACTCGGTGAAACAACCCGAGAGCGACAGGAGCGACGCCGACAGAAGACCCAAACAACAGAAACGAAGCACCCACCACTGCCTGAACATGACCTCGACCCCGTGGCTCAATCGTACCCGCTGTGACACCAATTCCGGCGGACACTACCAATCGACCAATTCCCTGCCTAGACGAGTTCCCAATCACGTCCCCTACCACTTGTCCTCACCGATCGTACTGATAACACATCCTCCGCAGCCGAATCATTACGATGACACATAAACGGACAACCCGACGGGCCGCCACAACCTGCGAACCGAAGACCGTCTCTCGTAACTTAGTTGTATAACCCGCTTTACGTTCTGTGCTCTATGCCGATATGATGCAAGGCGATGAATCGGCACGGCATGCGCACTCATGGCTCTCGGAAAGCACTGCAGTAGGGCCATCAAAAGCGAAAGGACGCGATCATGTCACATTGCAAGTCCGAGAACCCGAGTCGAGCGTACTTCCGGCCACTGACGCCCACAGGCTTCGTGGCGTACCTGGCCTGCCTGGCCCTGCTGTTGGGCACAACCCTATCCGAGGCGAAGGACAAACCGTCGAGTTCTTCGAGTCGCCGTGCCACGCCAAGCCGCTCGTCCAAGGCACCGGCAGCCTCCCGTGCACCGCGTCCTTCGAGCCGTTCGAGTGCCACGTCCCGAGTCCGAGGCCGTTCCTCGTCATCCAGTTCTTCGGCCCGCGGTTCCTCCGCACGCAGCACCTCCCGACCCGCGACTCGGGCTCCGAGTCGTTCGAGTCGCAGTGGCACTTCGCGAGCCCCCACCCGCTCTAAACCTTCGTCCACTTCGCCCCGTTTCACCGGTCGTCCCTCGGCAACCGCACGCACTTCGAAGTCTCCCGCGAGGCGAGTTTCCTCCCGAGGTGCCTCGGGCCGAGTCAGCCGCCCGTCGGCCCCCAATCCCCGCAGCTCTTCGGGCATCCGCCTGCCGTCTTCGAACTCAAAACGCGGCATCCGCAACACTCGTCCCATCAGACCCAAGGCTCCGAAGCTCTCGACTCGTCCGCTGACTCGCAGCAGCAAGCCGAACGTTCGGCCGAGCGCAGGGTCCAAGTCGGTGCCGCGTGGCAAGGCGGGGACCACACCGTTGAAGCCCAGGAGCCGCGGAAACATCTTCTCGCGGATTCGATCTCGCACCGCGAGTTCCCGCACTCCGTTCCGCTCGAAGAGCCCCTCGGCCGCTCCCGGCCTGCGGCCCTCGAGCAAGACTTCCGCCAAGCGACCGACACCCGTGTCGAAGGTCGAAAAGAACGGCAAGCTCCGGGCCCCCAAGGGCAAGGTCGGCACCGCCGCCGGTCGCAACACGTTCGCCGACCGTCTGAAGTCCGGCAATCTGCGGAGACTGTCCGAAACACGCATCGGCCGCAAACTCGACTTCAAGCGTCAGTTCGAGATGTCTCGAAACGGTGACGTCGCCCGCCGTCTGCACCTGGCCCGTTCACTCAGCCACCACGGTGGCTGGCACTCGAGGATCCATCACGGCCACGTGCACAGCAGTTTCATCGACCTGCACTTCGGCAGCTGGTACGGGGGACCCTCGTACTACCCGTCGCACTCCTGGATGCCTCACTGGAGCCCCTGGGTCTCGTGGAGCTGGTGGGATCACTGCCACCCGCGCTACGACCCGCGGCCGATCTTCTGCCGGCCGGTCATCTACGACCACTGCGGACCCTGGGTGCACTGGAACTACCCGGTCTGGATCGGTCTGCCGGTCGTCGTCAGCGGCACCTGGGTCGACGTGCCTCGGGTCGAGGTCGAGGATCGCGACCTGCAACTGCTGGCCGTCCGCTTTGTCGACGCAGGGCACTCCGAGCAGAAACTCGGACCTCGCTTCCGTGTCTGGTTCCGCAACAACAGCACCCGGAAGATCCGCAAGGACTTCAACGTGATGTTGCTCGCCTCAAACGATCGAGAGCCTGGCAGTGACGTTCCGCAGGCGGGAGTCGAGATTGACAAGATCGAGGCTGGAGCCATCCAGACGGTCGACATCCGACTGCCGTTTGCAGCCAGCACGCTGGCCCGGGACGCCGAGAACCGTGCCGTGCCGTTCCGCTTCCTGCACGTGCTGGTCGATTCGCACCAGGATGTGGACGAGGCCTTCGAAGAGAACAACGGGGCGGTGCTGGCCCGCGGCGACGTGCTGCCGGTCGACCCCGCCAGCTTCTCCACCAACGTCTCCTCCGCCCAACCCGGCACCATGATCGACATCGCCGGCGAAGGCTTCGGGCCGGAACCGGGCGAGGTCATCGTCCAGATCAATGGCCTGGAACTGCAGGCGGAGATCTACGGCTGGTACGACCTGGGCGTGCACATCAAGTTGCCCGCTCTGCCGCTGGCATCCGAGACAAAAGCCGAAATCGTCATCATCCGCGGTGACGGAGCGGTCTCGAATCCAGTCCAGATCCTGGTGGTCCCCGCCAAGAGACCTCTCACCCCGCCGCCGGCACCGGTCAAGAAGTGACCGACTGCCGGTAGCAGCAGCAGGGCAGGGGCCGAGCCTCAAGGTTCGGCCCCTGTTCCTTTTAACTCACCCCAGGCCAGGGACTGGCTCCGAAGGTGCCTGTCCCCTCCCCACCCAGCCCCGTCCCGCCCAACTAAGCCCTCTCAACCCGCACCGGCCCCGCCGCCTCCGACGCCGCATCTGCAACCGTCACCACCAACGCCGCACTCACACCCTCAGCCGACACCGTCACCACGTCCCCCGCACGGTACTTCCACTCCCGAGTGCTGAAACTCAACTTGCTCGTCCCGAAAAAGTGTACATGCACGTCGCCGGGGACCCTGTGCTGAGGGTACTTGAAGTGGTGATCCTCGCAGTTGGCCAGCGAATGGCACATCGACTGCTCGCCGCTCTTCAACGCCCCACTCTCATAAATCGTCTCACCGTCCCGCTCGACACGACACTCGAGATCGACATCAGAAAAGTCCAGGTCGGTGATCAACTCGGGACCCACCGCACAGGTCCTCAGCTTCGACGGAGCCAGGTACAGGTAGTTGATCTTCTCGGTCTCGTGATCCGACCACTCGATTCCCAGCGCAAACCCCAGCCGCCTGGGCACACCCTCTGGATCCACGACGTAGCAACCGGCGATCTCGGGCTCCTCGCCACCGTCCAGCCCGAAGGCCGGCAGGTCGACCACCCCACCGGGACCCCTCAGAGTCGACCCGTTTCCCTTGTAGAACCACTCGGGCATCGCGCCCCGCGAACCGGGTTCCGGCTTACCCTCAGCCAGCCCCATCGCAAACATTCGCGCCGAATCGGTCTCCGGCTCGGATGGCTCAGACGCATCCGATGAGTGCATCTGGTCGCGTGATTTCATGCCGCCGGTATGAGTCAGCCCGGTCCCGGAGACCAACAGGTAATGCGGGTCCGGGTGATCCAGAGGCGGATGCAGGAACGGTGCGGACCCGCCGGGCCGTCCAGCCAGCAATTCTCCGTAGTCGCTCCGCGAGGCCTCGCCCGCACCCAGCGCCCTCTGCAATCGCTCCTCGAAGCTGACCCCGTCATGGCAGGCGGCATCGAAGACGGCGACCACGCGATCCAGCGACTGATCCACAGAAGTGACGTCGCAGACCTCGTCGCCCTCGACCACTCCCACCCGCCGTCCCACCCCGGGGATCTCCCACTGCACAACTCTCATCGACTGCTCCTCATCCTTCGACCACCGACTCCCACGTGCGACTCTGCCAACTGCGTGCCATCGCCGCCTGCACGGCCGCCACCCGCCCGATCTGCTCGAAATCCGGTTCGGCCGCTGTCCCGCTGACCACCCCCTTCAGAAACTCGTGCACCTCGATCGTCATCAAGTCCTCGTAGCCCAGCCCCACAGCTCCGCCGGGGTTGAAGTCACCGTGCCGAGGGAACTCGGGTCGAGTCTGCAGCGTGGCGTAACCGGGCCGCTCGTCCGCCCGGTCATCGAGGTACAACTCCAGCTCGTTCATCCGCTCGAAATTCCAACGAGCCGACCCCTTGGTCCCGTTCAGCTCGAAGGAATGCTCGCAATCGGAGCCGCCGATCACGCGACAGACCTCCAGCGTTCCGCGAGCCCCGTTGGCAAAGCGGACCATCGAACCCACGTAGTCCTCGTTGGTCACCGCACCCCGCGGGCCGTCCTCCCGCACCGCAAAGTGTGTCCCCGTTTCGCTCGGCAGCGGCCGCTCGGTGATGTAGGTCTCATCCTGTGAGACGACCTCCGCGAGCGGACCTGCCAGCATCAGTGCCATGTCGACCACATGCGACATCAGGTCCCCCAGCACCCCCGTGCCGGCCTTCTCTCGCTCGAATCGCCACGACAGCACGTTGTGAGGGTTGTGGCCGTAGCTGCAGAAGAAACGGCCGCGGTAATGAGTCAACTCCCCCAGCCGACCTGCTTCGATCAGCCCCCGCAGATGCTGCACCACGGGGCTCCAGCGGTAGCAGAACCCGGTGAAGGTCTGCAGCCGGGACCCGGCCGCCGCCGCGACGATCTCGCCGGTCTCCGCGGCATCCCGACCGACCGGCTTTTCACAGAATACGTGCTTGCCCGCCTCCAACGCCGCAAGGCACATCTCGCGGTGAAGCCAGTTCGGCGAAGTGATGCTCACTACCTCGACCTCCGGATCCGCCAACACCTCTCGCCAGTCTGCCGTCTCACGCTCGAATCCAAACCGCCGTGTGGCCTCCCCTGTCCGTTCCGGCTCGGTGTCTGCGCAGATCTTCAGCCTCGGGACGATTCCTGAATCGGGGAAGCGGTTGACGACCTGCTGGTAGGCACGACTATGAGTCATGCCCATCCAGCCCATGGCGATCACGCCAATACCAATCTCGCGGGGCATGATTGGGGGTAGTCCTGGGTGAGAAGTCTGGAGGGGGGTGGGAGGGACTTGATGCTAACCCAACCGAACGTCGATGGCACGCACGCTTGGGACAGGCACGTCCGCCTGCGGCTCCCGAGCCAGTCCCGGCGCTATGTGACCAGGTCCACGCAGTACACCTGCGGCAGGTTCGTCGACACCACCTGCCAGCTCTCGCCGGCGTCCTCGCTGACCCACAACCCCCCGGTGCTCGATCCCAGCACCAGCACTTCGCCACTCTCATCGATCACCAGCCCGTGCCGAAACACAATGTCATAGGCCGGCGGCTGCGGCAGCCCGCCGTCGAGCAACTCGAAGCTCTCACCACCATCCCGCGTCCGAGCCACCACGAATCGGCCCTCCAGCGGCACGCGGCACTCGTCCTTGATCGCCGGCACAAACCACGCCGTCTCGGGATCCTGTGGATGCACCACCACGGCGAAGCCGAACACCGAGGGCAAGTCGTCACTGGTGATCGACTGCCACGAGGCGGCCCCGTCGCGGCTGCGGTAGATCGCATTGTGGTGCTGGATCCACAGCGACTCGGGCGAACCCTCGCACTGCACCAGCCGGTGTACGTCCTGGATGATCGGGTCGGAGTGCCGCTCCGGTGGCATGTAGTTGGCGTGCATCCCGTCGGCCTGCACCGCCCACGACTCGCCCCCGTCGCCGGTCACCCACACGCCGCCGCAGGAGACCCCAACCAGCAACCGGTTCGAGTCCCTGGGGTCGCGGCAGATCGAGTGGATCCCCGCCTCGTCCTTGCCTCCGCCGAACCACTCGAGCCGCTCGGGCCGCTCCCACAGACTCTCGACCAACTGCCAGCTGTCACCGTGATCGTCGGAGACGAACAGGCCACCGGGAATCGTCCCGGCCCACAACCGACCCTCCTGGGTCACGTCACCCGGCTCCAGGCACCAGATCTCCTTCAGGCTCGCCGCCGTTTCCTTGTCCGAAGAGTCAGCCTCGGGGTAGACCGGCACCCCCACCTCGGCCCACTCGCCCCCAACGTCCCGTCGATGCAACTTCACTCCGAAGTGGCCCAGGTCCAGAGCGGCATACCACGTGCCGTCCCGGTCGTCCTCGAGGAACATCGTCACGGAATCGCCCAGGAACGCCTGCTCCTGCTCTCGCCACGTCTGCCCCTCGCGGAGGAACGTGAACAGGCCCTTGTGAGTCGCAGCCACGATGCGTTGTGCCATTGCCTGTCGGCTCCATCGTGAATCCAGCGGGGTCAACCACCCGAGAGGGCCTGCATTACGTAGATCTCGTCATCTTCGGACACCGCATCGCTGAGTTGCAACCGATCGTCGATCGGTTGTCCATTGAGGTAGACCATCACATGCGGCCGCGTGCGGCCCTGTTCGTCGAGCACGTAGCCACCCAACCGAGGGTTCTCGGCAAACACCTCCGCCAACGCCTCGGCCACCGTTGTCCCCGCAACCGTCGCCTCGGGACACTCCACGTGGCGACGCAGATTAGGCGTGAAGACCACTTTCGGCATGTCATCCCTCGCCGCGAACCGAACGGCCCGACGCACAGCACCCCGCCGGACAGGTGTCGGGGCAGGGGGGCAGAGTCCCCACCGCCAACCGGCCCGCCGATCCCGCCGTATCCGCCGTTCCCGTGCAGCGCTCGGCAATCAACTCGCCCAGCATCCCGACAAAACGAGGATGAACACCGACGGTGGCCGCTCGCCTGAACCTCAACCCTAACTCGGCCGACACCGCGGCCGCTTCCACATCCAGGTCGAAGAGCACCTCGAGGTGATCCGAGAGAAAACCGATCGGATGCACCACCACCGCTTCGACACCCCGCTCGTGAAGGCTCCGCACGTGATCCACAATATCCGGCTCGAGCCACGGGTCCTGAGGCCGACCGCTGCGACTCTGGTAGACCATCTGCCATCGTCCCGGATCGACTCCACAGGCCTCGGCAACCAGCCGGCCCGTTTCGGTCAACTGCGCCGCATAATCACACTCCCGGGCTATGGCCGCGGGAATACTGTGAGCGGTAAACGCCACCTCGGCATCCTCGAACCCCACCAGTGCCTCGGCCAGGCACTCGGCACTCGCCGCCACGAACTCGGGGTGATTGAAGAACGCCCGCACCTTGTCGACCACCGGCGCATCCGCCCCGACCACCTCACGAGCCGCCTCGATGTTCTCCAGGTACTGCCGGCAACTGGAATACGAGCTGTAAGCGGCCAGCACCACCGCCAGCACGCGACGGATTCCCTGCGAGGCCATCTCGGCCATGGTGTCCGGCAGCAACGGATGCCAGTTGCGGTTTCCCCAGTGAATCGGCAGGTCGATCCCGACCCGCTGCAGTTCCCCCTGCAACGCTTCACGCAGATCCCGCACCTGCCCATTCAACGGGCTGACCCCATCGAAGTGATCGTAGTGCTCGGCCACCTCGAGCAGCCGTTCCCGAGGCACGTTGCGGCCGCGGGTGACGTTTTCCAGAAACGGCATCACGTCCTGCTTCGCCTCGGGACCTCCAAAGGCCACCAGCAGAATCGCGTCGTATTCTTCGACGTCCGACATCACCGCTCCCAACCCCCCATTCCGCCCACCGCGACGCATCAGGCGACGCGGTATTGCTCCATCAGCGATTCACTGATCTCAAGGCCCAGCCCCGGTGCCTGCGGAGCCAGCAGGCAGCCGTCCTCGAGCTTCAACGACTCGGCGAAGGCCGGTGTCAGCCACGGCATGTACTCAAGCCCCTCCACGCCCGGCAGCCCGCAGGCCAGGTGCACCGAGGCCTCCATCATCAGGTGCGGCTCGACCGGGGTGCGGTACACCTCGCACAGGGTCGCGATCCGCAGGAACTCGGTCACGCCGCCGACCCGTGCCAGATCCGGCTGCACCACCTCGACCGCTCCGGCTTCCAGGAACCGATGAATCTCAAATCGAGAACCCAGCGTCTCGCCCAGCGCGATCGGAATATCCAGACGGCGACTCAACCTCGCATGCCCGATCACGTCGTCGCAGAGCATCGGCTCTTCAAACCACGCACACCCCAGCTCCTCGAAGGCCCGGCCCGCGCGAGTCGCCCGGGGCAGATCCCACTTCTGGTTCGCATCCACCGCGATCCAGGTATCCGGCCCCAGCGCATCACGCACACCGGCGACACGCTCGATGTCGACCGCCGGATCGTCGTGACCCACCTTCAACTTGACTCCATGCATGCCCTGGTCCAGGTACTCGCATCCCGCCGCCACGATCTCCTCGACACTCATGTTCAACCAGCCGCCGTCCGAGCCGTAGGCCGGAGCCCGGTCCCGCAGACCACCCAGCAGACGGTACAGAGGCAATTCGGCCAGTTGCCCCTTCAGATCCCAAAGCGCCAGGTCCACCGCGGCGATTGCCTGAGTCACCAGCCCGTGACGTCCCACGCCCTGTGTCTTCCAGTACAAGCGATGCAGGATCTGCTCGTGGTCACACGCCGCCAGGCCAATCAACTCCGGACCCAGGTCCTCTTCGAGCACCACCCGCATCGCCTGCCCGCCGGCGGCCAGAGTCCAGGTGTAGCCACGACCCACCCGGCCGCTCTCGGTCGTGATCGTCACCACCGGCATGAAGATCGTCGTCAGTCCCGAGCCCCGGTCGCCGCTGGACATCCCCGACACGACCGGTCGGGTAAGCGGGATCTCGAGCAGTTGAGCCTCACATGAGCGGATCTGCATGGCTGGGTCCGTCATCCTGGATCGTGCTGATTTCGTCTCGCGAGATCTTTTCGACGCTGCGGGGGTTGAAGGTCTGGGTGGTCCCGCAGCGCAGAGCCACCTCGATGCGGCCACCGGTGAGCACGAAGTACTGCAACAGGTACCCGCCACCCTGCATCGCCTGGAACTGGTACTCGTCGGGCCCCAGCCCCTCAACCCAGCCACACGACGCCTGGGCGAACCGCGAATCGTCGAGCACCTGCTGGGGCAGAGCCGCGACCAGAGTCCCCGGCTCGTCTCCAATCACCTCCGCCATCCGTCGCCGCGCCTCGGCCATGAAGCTCACCGCCCGGCCCGCGTAGCCGAACTCGTCCTCGTCACCCCGCTCGGGCGGAACAATCCCCAGCGTCAGGTGATGCAGAAACGGATTCCCCTGGCCCTGGCTCATCATCTGCCGAGACGCCGCGTCATCGACCGGATGCACCACCGCCACGTACCGAAACCAGCCCTGAGTGTAGGCGGCGCTGCCGGGGTCGAGCCGGGCCGAGACGTTGATGTAGTCGCAGCCGTCGACCGGTGACGGATAACAGCGGGTGTCCCAGCCCAGGTCGTAGCCGATCGACTTTAACGGACCGGCCACCAATTGAGGCGGATCGGTGAAGATCGCCGCGTGGTCCGGAGCCGACTCGATCGCGACGCCCGCATCGAGTGTCTTGCGAGCCACCTCGGCGGCCTCGGCAAACCGCTCGGCCGCATTGTCGATCGACAACACGTCCGAAAAGCTCTCAGGCAACCCGAACCCCGATGGGGTCGATAGCGCGGAACACATCGTCTCACTCTCAGGACCGTGACGGACAAAGGCCAACAGCGACGCTCATCGTATCGGCTGCATACAAAGCGGACAATCCGCGCCGGGCCACACGTCCCCCGGCACAACCGCTTCGCTATAATCGCTATCACAAACTGACCTCACAGGCCCCCTGGCACTCCCGGCATGAGCATGCGTTCTCCACTGTTGCTGAGCCTGCTGCCGAGCCTGATGATGGCCCTGTTGGCCACCGAGTCGCTGTTGGCCGCCAGGGTCCCCACACGCACGGCCAACGTCGCACCCCGCCGCCCCGTGCTGCCTCCGGCCACCCCTCAGGGACCAGCCCACCCGATCGACCGCCTGCTGATACTCCACAAAAACGCACAGGCCCCGCCCGTCCCCGGCCTGCTCACCGACCACGCCTTCGCACGACGAGTTCACCTGGACCTCGTCGGACTGCTCCCCAGCCCCTCGCAACTCAAGCAGTTCCTCGCCGACCCGCCCGCGTCCCGCCGCGAACTGCTGGTGGATCGACTGCTCGCCGACCGCCAGGCATTCGCCGCGCACTGGATGGTCTTCTGGAACGACCGCCTCCGCAACGCCTACCGTGGCACCGGCTTCATCGACGACGGCCGACGACAGATCACCGGCTGGCTCTATCGCTCGCTCTACAACGACAAACCCTACGATCGCTTCGCCCACGAACTGGTCAGCCCCGTCGAGGGATCCGGAGGGTTCATCCGAGGCATCAAGTGGCGAGGGGTGGTCAACGCCAGCCAGGAGCGTGAGGTGCAGGCGGCGCAGGGACTGGCCCAGGTCTTCCTGGGAACCAACCTCAAGTGTGCCAGCTGTCACGACAGCTTCATCAACGACTGGAAACTCGACGACGCCTACGCCCTGGCCGCCGTCTTCGCCGACAAACCGCTCGAACTGCACCGTTGCAACAAGCCCACGGGAAAAACCGCGCGGGTCGGATTCCTGTTCCCCTCACTGGGGACCATCGTCGCGACCGCCAAGCGGCCCCAACGACTGAAACGACTCGCCGACCTTCTGGTCACCAGGCAGAATGGTCGCTTCACGCGGACCATCGTCAACCGGCTGTGGGCCGCACTGCTGGGATGTGGACTGGTCGAACCCCTCGACGAGATGGAACGAGCCGCCTGGCACCCCGAACTGCTCGACTGGCTCGCCGAAGATCTTGCCGACCACAAGTTCGATCTCAAGCACACGCTCAAGATGATCTGCACCTCCGGGGCCTACCAGCGACTCGCCGTGCCCACCCCGTCCACCGGCGGCGGTTATCTCTTTCGAGGCCCCTACGTGAAACGGATGACGGCCGAGCAGTTTGTCGACGCACTGGCCGTCATCACCAATACGCCGCTCACCGCCGACAAGCAGATGACCAAGCGGGACGGACGGGGACAGGGTGGACAATTGCCGCTGCTGCAGGCCGTGCTCGATGCCGACAAACAGGACTCGCGCCCGCTGCAGATCCGTGCCGCCTTCGTGATGCCCGACGCGCTGCAGCGAGCCATGGGGCGACCCAACCGTGAACAGATCGTCACCCGCCGCGATTCGCTGGCCACGATGCTCGAGGCCATGGAACTGACCAACGGCAAGACGCTCGACAAGACGCTCAAGGCGGGCGCCGCACAACATCTGCCCGCCGCCGGCAAGAACCTCGACAACCTGCTCGACACGCTCTTCCTCAAAGGCCTCTCGAGACAGCCCGCACCGTCGGAACGACGTCTGATGACCTCACTGGCCGGCAGCCCCGTCACGTCCGAAGGCCTACAGGATGTGCTCTGGTCTCTGCTGATGCACCCCGACTTCCAGCTCATTCACTGATTTTTCGGACAAACTTCGGACCACTCTTCGGACCACTTTTCAAAAACAAGCCATGGACCGATTCGACCTCCAGCGAGACACCTGGACCCGCCGCGACCTGCTGGCGACGGCATCGACTGCCGCACTGGGCGCCCTGGCCGCCGGGTCACCACGGCGTGCCACCGCCGAGGACACCAAGCCGCCGGTGGCCACCGCCGACTCGTGCATCGTGCTGTGGATGGCCGGCGGTATGGCTCACACCGAGACCTTCGACCCCAAACGCCACACACCCTTCCGCAAGGGGCTGCCGGCCAACGACGTGCTGAGCACCTTTGCGTCGATCCCCACCGCGATCGACGGCGTGAGATTCTCCGAGGGCCTGGAAAAGACCGCCGCGGTGATGGATCGCGGCACGCTGATCCGCACCGCCGTCGCCGGCGACCTCGGCAAGATCCTGCACTCGCGACACCAGTACCACTGGCACACCGGCTACGAACCGCCCCTGACGGTCGCCGCCCCGCACCTGGGCGCATGGATCGCCCAGGCCCTCGGACCCCGCAACCCCGCCGTACCGGCCTTCATCGATATCGGACAACGCTACGAAGGCAACGGCGAGGCGGAAGAACTCAAGGCCTTTCAGACCGCCGGATTCCTCGGCAGCGAACACGGCCCCTTCCGGGTCCCCGATCCCCGGCAGGCCGTGCAAACCGTCCGCCCCCCCGCGGGCATGAGCCTCGAACGGTTTCGACGCCGCTATCACGCCTATCGACGCCTGGTCGCATCGTCGCCACTGGCCCGCGATGCCAGCGATTTTCAGCGGCAGAGCCTGTTGAGATCACTCGAGAACTCCTACCGACTGCTCAACTCACCCGCCGCCGAGGCCTTCGATCTGCAGGCTGAGCCGAAGAAGAGTTTCGAGACCTACAACACCGGGCCCTTCGGGCAGGGCTGCCTGCTGGCTCGCCGCCTGGTCGAGGCCGGAGCCCGCTTCGTCGAGGTCACGACCGAATACGTCCCGTTCCTGGGCTTCGACACGCACGACAACGGGCACACTCGGCTGCGGACCATGAAGCAGCTGATCGACGGGCCGGTTTCGCAACTGGTCCTCGATCTGGAACACCGTGGCCTGCTCGACCGCACGCTGGTCGTGCTGGCCAGCGAATTCAGCCGCGACGTGATGATGGAAGGTCGACCTGAGAAACTCGTGCCCGACCAGGTCAAGCAACCGCCGGTGATCGACGAGCTGAAGTTCTATGGCATGCACCGTCACTTCACCGGAGCCGGCAGCGTGCTGCTGTTTGGTGGAGGCGTCCGCAAGGGTTTTGCCTACGGCAAGACGGCAGAAGAACGGCCCTGCACGACGATCGCCAACCCGGTCCCGATCACCAACCTGCACGCCACGATCCTGGCCGCAATGGGCATCTCGCCGAGGTACAACGTCGAAGTCGAGCAGCGGCCCTTCTTTGCCACCAAGGACGGACACGGTAAGGCGATCGCCGAGGTGCTCGGGCAAAAGGCCTCGTGATCAGCCAGTCGTCCGCTGTCAGCGGACGCGTGAAGCCTTGGGGACTGGCTCTGGAGCCTGTGGCGGAAGTGCCTGTCCCGGGTGGAGCAAGGTCTTACCCGGAATCGCGGGACAGGCACTTCCGCCACAGGCTTCAGAGCCAGTCCCTGGACTACTTGCCCACGGCATCGTGAGCCACGTCGACGTGAGCGGCGCCTGCGGCCTGGGCCGCCTCGAGCACCCTCACAAACGTCGCGTGATCCGAACCGGCATCGCCTCGATAAGTCACCACCTTCTGCCGGGCACTCGACAGCAGCACCCTCAATCGCTCGGCCAACTCCTCAACCACGATCTCCTCGGAGTTGACAAACATCCGGCCCGCACGATCGACCGTCACCACGACCTGCGGAGCCCGCACGTCGCCGGCCAAGGCGGCGTTGGGCAGGTCGAGAGCGACGGCGGGGGCGAGCATCGTGGAGCTGACCATGAAGAAGATCAGCAGCAGGAAGACACAGTCGATTAGAGGACTGAGCTCGATCGACAGCGACGGACGACGCTGGCGAGGAATCTGGTCCATCGACTAGGCCACCGGCTGCGGGTCGGGGTTCGTGGCAGGGCCAGACCGGGGGTCGAGGGTCTCGATCGAGCCCGGAGCCGTCGCGGCGCGGGGAGCCCGGGCAGCCGCGAGCCACTCGTCCAACTGCGACGTGACCCACTGCATCTGTAAAGCGGCCTTGCCGACCACCGATTGCAACAGGTGGTAGGCGGCCAGACAGGGCAGGGCGATCGTCAACCCGCAGACGGTCGTCAGCAACGCCGACCAGATGCCGCTGGCCAAATCGCCAGGCTGCACCTGACCCCCCTTGAGCTCGATCTGGTGAAACGCATCGACCAGTCCGGCCACGGTTCCCAACAGGCCCAGAAGGGGCGTGGCATGAGTCAGTATGCCCAACCAGTTGAGACGTCGGTCGTAGCGTGCCAACTGCTGAGAGGCTTCGCGGAGAACGACCTGGTCCCGTAACGGCTTCTCGGCCTCGCGGTACCTCAGATACGCCACCACCACCCGGTGCAGTGGGCGTGGACTCTCGTGCAAACGATCGACCAGGCCGTCCAGCGTCCCGTCGCCGACCCGTGACTCGAGTTCAGCCAACAGCGGCCCGTAGGCCACACGCAGGCTCCAGTACACCATCACCCGCTCGGCGATCAGGGCGACGGCCAGCACCGAGCAGGCCAGCAACGGCCACATGACCGGCCCGCCTCGCTCGAACAACTCGGTTAGGTTCTGTCCCCACATCCGCCCGTCCGCCCATCCGCCCATCGCTGAAAGGACTCTCGAAAGAACACCCCCCGCCTCGGGATGACACGATCTTTGTCGAGGTGCTATTCTGGCCTGCAGACAACTGAACATTCTGAACCGCACCGGCAGAACTTGTCCACCCGTCGACGGGTTCAACCCGGCTCGCCCCAAAACAAACCGGCCCGTCGTGTCCCTGCTGCGTGATCCCCTGTTGCTGACTCTGGTGGCCAGTTCGCTGGCCCACGGCCTCGCTTTCTCACTGGGCTCCAGCACCACGTCGGACCCCGCCGCCGACGCCCGCTCGGGACGCACCGCCGTACGACTGCAGCCCGCGCTCGCAGCACCCCCGACGTCGCCGACCGCTCAGCTCCTGCAACCGGACACACCGCAGCACACACCTCCGGATCTCACCCTCGAAGTCCTCCCGGCAAGACGAGCCGCCTCGCGTCAGTCAACACCACCCCCTTCTCAGTCGCCGCTTCGCCAGGCACCCGCGACCGCACCATCGCCTCGTCCCGAGATCCCCCAACTCGCCTCGGCCCTGGTCAGCCCGGCGCCTCGACCCCCACTCCGAAAGACCCCGCGATCCCCACCTCGTACCGCACCGGACCCGCCCCCGCCCGCGCCCCTGCAGCAGAACACCTCACGCATCTCCACCTCGTCGCACTCGACGCGACGCCTGCGACCGCCTCCGACAGTGACCCAGGCACCCTCTCGCCGAGTCCCCCCCACCGCGGCTTCGCAACCCAGGCCGCCACGCACTCAGACTCCTGTGTCGTCCCCGCTGAAGGTGGCCGTCGCTTCGCCGACGCACCCTCCCCGAGGCCCAAGCCCCAGCGACATTGCACCCTCACCGCTACCGGCCTCCCTCGCCCAACCCGCTGCGCAAGCCGTCCGCGGCACCAAAAGCAGCCTGCCCACCCCGCTACCGGACAATCCGATTCCCGACTATCCGGTCTCAGCCGCACGACGGGGCCGGCAGGGCGTTGTGGTCGTGTTGATGGAAATCAACACGACCGGTCGGGTGACCAACGTGTCGCTGAACCGCAGCAGCGGTCACGCTGATCTGGACCGGTCCGCACTGGCCGCCGCCAGGCTTTGGACGTTTCGGCCGGCGCGACGCGGCGAGACGACGATCGCCATCACCGTGCTCAAGCCGTTTCGCTTCGTCCTGAACCGTCGCTGAGACGCCGGCTGCTAGTCGTCGCCACCCAGCAGGATCGTCACGCCGGCGTAGATCCCGAATCGCGGCGAGGCGAAACCCCACACCTCCTCGTACGTCTCGTCGGTGATGTTGTCCAGCCGGGCGAACATCTGCAGCCGGTCGCTGCACTCCCATCTCACCGTCGCGTTCAGCAGCGAATACTCATCCAGCGACGTCACAAACCCGCCACCGTCGAAATCGTCGCGGCGGTCGACCCACTGGTAATTCAACGCCACCCGAACACCCTCGTCGTCGAATCGGTGGTCCAGTCCGACCCGGAACGTGTTCGACGGTCGGCGAACCAGTCGAGAATCCGTCGTGCGGTTGCGGGCATCCAGCGACGTGTAGCCGAAACTGGCCGAGGTCGCCTCGCTCAACCGCAGTTTGGCCGTCGTCTCCACCCCCGCCGTCAACGCCTCGTCGACGTTGTACAGGTGCCCGCCCCACGCGCCGGTGCCGTCGAACTGGAACACAATCAGGTCGTCGATGTCGTTGCGGAAGTAGGTGACGTCGACCAACAGGTCGCCATCCGCCAACGGCTGCTCCACACCCAGTTCCCAGCCAAAACTTCGCTCCGGTCGCAGTCCGAGATTGCCCAGGCTGGGGTCGAAGAGTTCGTTGATCGCCGGGGCCCGAAAGCCGGTGCCGATGCTGCCGTGAAACGCGGTATCGCTCTCCTCGAGTGCATACCGACTGGTCACCCGGAACGTCTTGGCCCCCCCAGCTACGCTGTATCGGTCCCAACGCGCCCCCGCCACCGTCGACCACCTCTCGTCGACCACCACATGCTCCTGCAGGTAGAACCCCGTGGCGTGCAACGAGCGGCGGGAAGCCATCGTCGACGACGCACCCTCGTCCAGGTAGTCCAGCCCCGTCGTAAACACGTTGCGGACCCGAGTCGTCTCGTGCAACAGGACGTTGGCCTGCCAATCGAACTTGGCCGTCGACCCGTCGAACGCCGGTGTGCCGAAGAAGCCGGGGTTGGTGTCGCGACGATGGAACCTCGTGTAGCTGAACCCCACCTTCTGTTCGATCAGTCCATCGAGCATCTCGGTCCGCAACTGCGTCCGCATCGCGAAAGTCTCGTTCTTGAGTTTCCTCAGCAGATCGTCGACCGGGCCGACCGGAAACTGGTACCCGTCGATCTGGGCCTCCGCGTCGGTGTAACGCAGTACCACGTCGATGTCCGTCGTGTCGCTCGCCAGCCAGCCGAAGCGTCCCGAGAGGTTGCCGTTGCGGAACCCGTCGTTTTCGGTGTTGCCCAGGCGAGGCGCCGCGGTGCTGAACCCGTCGCTGTCGAAAAACGAACCGCCCATCGAATAGTGCACCCGGTCGCTGCTTCCCGACACACTCGCCGACTGCCGGAACGTGCCAAACCGACCTCCCATCGTGCTGAAGCGGTACTTCGGCGGCCCCTGCCCGCGACGGGTCACGATGTTGATCACGCCACCAATCGCGTCGGACCCGTACAGCGTGCTCTGCGGCCCACGCAACACCTCCACCCGCTCGATGTTGTCGACGGTCAGGTTCGAGAAATCAAAGCCACGGCTGGGACTGCTGGGATCGTTCAACGGAATGCCATCCAGCAGCACCTTGGTGTGCCGTGATTCGGTACCGCGAATGAAGATCGACGTCTGCTGACCCGGCGATCCGGCGCGGACCACGTTCAGACCTGGAGTACCCCGCAGGGCATCATGCAACAGCGACTGGCCACTCTGCCGCAACTGCTCACCGGTGATCACCGTGACCGAGCTGCCGTTCTGCTCGCGGAGGATCTCGGTGCGTGTCGCAGAGAGTACGGCGCGGCCGCTGAGTGGGTTGCGAGGGAAGGGGGCCACCACGTCGGTGGTGTCCAGGACCACCGGCGGCTGGAATCCCGAATCCTGCTGTGCCCAGGTCGAGCCCGACAGCACGAGACTTAACAGGAAACTCGCTCGCACCCGCATCGCCGTGCCTCCCTCCCTGGCTGACAGCGCACAACGCCCCATCCCACGACTCCATGGCGATTATCGGGATTTGCCAACCCCCCTGACCACCCCGATTCCGACGATCCTGCCTCAGTCGCGGCCCTGCGGCATCCTCTAGCAGCCTGTTCACAAAACACAAGTTTGGGGATGGGACGGGGTCAGACGCCGCCCACAGAAAGTCCCGCTCCACCCAGAACGGCACGCAGGCGGGGCCTGACCCCTTTTCAACCAGCACTCGTTGCAACTCGAAGAAGGGG
>Ga0310123_10000181_pt1 | contig 55716 bp, 41 predicted proteins | sample CB6_AW_1057_MG_FD_203505 | JGI IMG/M metagenome (GOLD analysis project Ga0310123, IMG submission 203505) | Marine microbial communities from Western Arctic Ocean, Canada - CB6_AW_1057 | ecosystem: Environmental > Aquatic > Marine > Oceanic | place: Canada: Western Arctic Ocean | collected... | reverse complement strand
TGTCGAGATCAGCAGTTACCTCTTGAATATTTCTAATCGTCCTTGGTTTGTGGAGAGGCTGGTTAGAAATATTCAAGAGGTAACTGCTGATCTCGACATCGTTCGAGTTCGGGCACTCATGGGACGCATCGTACTGACGATTGGATCAATTGATCAATGGAGTCAAGTTCGAGAACGTATTGGCCGAATCTTCGGAATCGCAAATTTTTCTTTGGGAAAGGAAACTAGGACTCGGGAAATCGATAATATATCCGAGGCCATCGTTGGGGACCTTCGATCGGACAGCGCCTTGGTCGGACATGATCCCAGAACAATAACTAGTTTTCGTGTGAGAGCTAGTCGAGCGGATAAAACGTTTGCCTACACCTCACCTGAACTCGAGAAAGAGATCGGTGGGCGGATAAGGCTCGCAAAAGGATGGAAGGTTGATTTGACTCAACCGTCGCTTGACATCCGCATTGAAGTTTTGCCTGATCGTGTCTTTTATTCATTGCAGAAGCATCTAGGTTCTGGGGGGCTTCCTTCTGGAACCAGCGGTACTGTGATGTGTTTGCTTTCAGGTGGAATTGATTCGCCGGTAGCAGCTTATCGTTTGATGAAGAGGGGGTGCCGCGTAAGGTTTGTCCATTTTCATGCGTATCCGATTCTTTCGCATGTATCGCAAGAGAAAGTACATGAGCTCGCTGGGCTATTGACCAAGTATCAACTGTCTTCCAGACTATATGTCGTTGCTTTCGGCGAAGTACAACAAAGGATTGTGTTATCGGCACCTCCACCTTTGAGAGTGATTTTATATCGTCGCTTGATGATGCGAATCGCGGAGCGGCTCGGACGAAAGTCTGGAGCTAAGGCGTTGGTAACGGGTGAGTCTGTTGGGCAAGTTGCGTCGCAGACAATTGAGAACCTTGCAGTTGTAGACGAGGTTACAACACTACCGGTGTTACGTCCGTTGGTTGGTTCAGATAAGCAGGAAATAACGGATGAAGCAAGGAAGCTCGGGACTTATTCCGTGTCGATTATTCCTGACGAGGATTGTTGTACTTTGTTTACTCCGAAACATCCAGCCACGAAAGCTCGGAGAGTAGATCTTGAGCATGCCGAAGCCGATTTACCGATGAAGGAGATGATAGAAACAGCTGTCACGAGTGCTGAGCGTCACGATTTCTCTTTTCCTGGGGCAACTCCGGTAGCCTTAGCGGCCCAGTGAATGAAGAATGCCATGTAAGTGATCTTGAAGCGCTTCGGTTGTACTGCGAAAGGCTAGTTCATCCCACGGAAGATTATTCGCGGTAAACCATCGAGCCTCAAGAGATTCATCGCCCGCTTTGAGCTCTCCTCTGGAGACCGTCGAGGCATAGACGATGATGATTGGCACGATAGCTGGATATGAGTAGATATTGATAAGACCTTCAATTTGGATTTCAAGACAGGCTTCTTCTAGAGCCTCTCGGCGAGCAGCAGCTACTGGTTCTTCACCACGATCAACATAACCACCGGGGAACACCCATTTTCCATAGCCAGGTTCAATCGAACGGCGGACGAGGGCAATATCGCCAGAATTGCTACGTATAATGGTACCCACAGCGACTTTCGGATCGAAGTAGACGATGTAACCGCAAGTGCTGCACACAGGACGTTGGGGGTCTCCTGCTTTAACGAGCTTGAGCCCCAACGTGTTCCCACAGAGAGGGCAGTAGCGGTAACTTGGATTGAGTGAAGGAAGATCGCTCACAGTCATATAAATAGTCGACGAATGACCCTAACGTATAATTCGGCACTATGTCTATCCTGAAGGTAGCGCGAATGGGCCACCCCGTGCTACGAAAAGCTACTCCATTGCTTGATCTATCTGAGATCTCGAAGCCGGAGTTTCAGAGACTGATCGACAATATGTTCGACACAATGTTGGAATATGAGGGTATTGGCTTGGCAGCTCCTCAGGTCCATGAGGAAATTCGTATGTTTGTGGCTGGTGTGGCCGGCCCAGATACCGTTCTCTCTCCGGTCGTCATGATCAACCCAGAAATTGAACCCATCGGCACAAGGATTGATGAAGACTGGGAGGGTTGCTTGAGCATACCTGATGTGCGCGGAAGGGTTCCTCGTGCCGCCGAGATCCGTGTTCGAGCTGTAGACCGAGAAGGACGGCAACAGGTGATGACAGCGAACGATTTTCCAGCAAGGGTCATACAGCATGAAACTGACCATCTTGACGGAATTTTGTTTCTTGACCGGATGAAGTCTCATGAGAGTTTGGCGTTTGTCGAGGAGTATGGACGTTACTGGGAGAAGAGTGGATCCTGACGGAGGATTCTGTGAGTTGATTTCTTTTTTCAATTACGGATTCGCAGACAAGTAATTATGAGTATCAGTGGTAAATGAGTGGCAATATTTTCATTAGCGACGATAACGCCTGCGGGCGTATTTTGTCGTTTGATGATCTGAAAAAACTGGAAAAATATAGAGACGGAAGAATCCAGTGAAACAGGTGTGTTTAGGTTATAGACAGGGGACTCTCTGTTTGGGATCTAAAAGCGCTGCTTCCTTGGGATGCTTCTTAGTCACGTTCCGTAGCGGTCAAAAGTTACCCTATGATCGATTGTTATTGGCGATGTTCACCGATTCACAGTAGGTGGTTTTCGAGTGCAATTTGTTGATCTAAAGCGGCAATACCATTTCTACCAATCAGAAGTTGAAACTCGCGTTCAGCGTGTGTTCGAACACGGCCAGTACATTCTTGGCCCTGAGATATTGGAGTTGGAAAACCTTCTGAGCAAACGCGTTGGAGTTAAACATGTCACAACCGTATCAAGTGGAACGGCCAGTCTAGAAATAGCTCTAAGGGCAATCGGTGTTGGTCCAGGAGATGAAGTTATCACTGTACCGTTCACGTGGATCAGTTCGGCGGAGGCTATTCTTCTTGTTGGTGCAACACCGCGATTTGTTGATATTGAAGCCGAAAGTTTCAATCTTGATCCTGATCGTATAGCCGACGCCATTTCTAGTCGAACGAAGGCATTGATTGCCGTGAATTTATTTGGCCAGATGGCTGATTTTGGAAGAATTTTCGAGATCGCAGGGAAGGCCGGCTTGTCAGTGATTGAAGATGGTGCACAGAGTTTTGGGGCTGCTCAAAACGGTATACAAAGTTGTGGTGCGAGCATTATTGGCACGACAAGTTTTTTTCCTACAAAACCGCTCGGATGTTACGGCGACGGTGGTGCTGTCTTTACGAACGATGACGAACTTGCCGAGAGGATGGTTTCTATCAGGAGTCATGGCTTGGTAGGAGATAAACATTGCTATCTCGGGACCAATGGCCGGTTTGATACGCTTCAGGCAGCTATCTTGCTTGCGAAGCTTCCACATTTCGAAGGAGAACTCGCTCAACGTCGGCGTATCGCTACTAGGTACTCGTCAGAATTCTTGGACAGTTGTTGCGTGCCGACGCCGTTGCCAGGGAATGATCACGTCTATGCCTGCTATACGATTCGTGTTCCGAAACGTGATGAAATAGCGGAGCGTCTTCAAAGTCGAGGTATTCCCACGAAGGTTTATTACCCACGTTGCTTGCACGATCACCCGGCACTAGAAGGGCTTGGCTATCAGATGGGAGATTTTCCGGTCGCAGAGCGTGCGGCACGAGAGGTGATTAGTCTTCCGGTCCATCCATTTCTAACAGAGCCTGAGCAGGAAAAAATTATCAGTGTTGTTAAGGATGAACTAACTCCAATCGGACCGCTAGTGCCTTGAAGACAATTGGCCGATTTAGGAATCGGTGATTCAGTTGTCCGATTGCTTGCGCTCCTTGGCCCGCTCTGCGTCCAACCGTTCTAATTCCACTTGCGAATGATCGGCAAAAATCATCGCTGCTGCGATTGCTTTGTGTCCCGCTTGGTTTTCGATCAGTTTATGCATCTTTTGACATACGCGCCGATATGCTGGGTGTCCTTGTGGAGCGGTTCTGAGTTCTATTACGTGCATCGCTTCCCGAGCATTCATGTGCATATAGAAACGAATACGGTACGCCATCGAGATGGGATATTGCGCGACAGCTGGTCCATAACGCTCGGTCAGTAATGCGTGAAGCGCTGCCGCGTCGGCCATTACACGATCCCAGTCGTCTGTCGCACCAACGGCGGTGATAGCGGATGGTTGTGTGTAGCCGTGTCTGGAACTCAACGATTGCCATTCGAGGGATAACATTCGATGACGTTGTAGGTCTCTAAACGCGCCGTAGTCGGAAAGAATGTCGAAGCAATATGATGTCCGTTCGAATGCGCGTCCAGGTCGATATCGACGATTGGTTCGGTCACCCACGTACGCGCGGAGCACGCGAATTCGTTCTTCCGTCGACATGGTCCTGGCAATCGAGAGGAGTTCCATTTCGGATCGATTTGATGAACCGTAGAGAGCAGCTGCTACGACCTTTATTTCTGCCTCGGGATCGAATTCAGTGAGGACAACTTCTAACTCTGGGCTAGATGTCGTGTCTGTGAACATTTGGTCAGCTAAAGTCTGCGTCGAATTTTGGCAATCAAGTAGGTAATGTCCCCATTTCTGTCCACGATCTTGGAGATCGACTCGAGTCAGAAAAGCAGGGATAGTTGTTCGCAATTCCGCGAGCATTAACTCAGCAATGTCTTGCGCCTCCTTTAACGGGTGGGAATGCATTTTGATTAGCAGAGCCTCAAAAGCTTGTCCGGAACCAAAGATTCCCACGTTTGAACGTGTAGCGGCCGGAAGTAGGCCACGCAATGTGTCAAGTGTTTTTGATCGGATGGCAGCTCTATAGACACTGTCAGAATCGTCCCTACTATTCGGGTGTTCGGAACGATAGTACTCTTGCATGGGTTCAATCCAGTGTTTGTAAGTCTGAAATGCTTGGTCGAGAAAGGTGGAATAACGTGTTCTGACTATAGTGTCGACGATTTCACGAGGCACAACGTACTTCCATCGACCGCCAGGGCGTTCCGTGTAAGGGACATAGCGGGTTGATTGTTCAAGATAGGACATCAATCGGCCACGTTCGAGGATTTTGGTTAGGACATTAGACACTCCTTCACAGGCGATATGCGCACCACCTAGCTGTGCGACCGAATCGTCTCCGTAGCCGTGGAACACTCGTTCGTAAAGACGGTTAGCCCTTTCCGTTCCAACAAAGTTCTCGTTTGTCCCTTGGCGAGAGACGCTGTCTAGAAATTCATCAAGAAATAGGCGGCGCACTGATTTGGCTGATCGAGAGTACCTGGCGAATAGTGCGCCCTTTACTACCTCAGGGAGGTTTTTGATGACGAAAACCGGGCTATTGATATTTGAGAAATAGGGAGAAAGTGCTGCTGACTCGTCAGGTGTGAAATTTTCTGGTGCGAACGTTGTCGAAGTCACACAGTATAATTGCTGCGCAAGCTACTTGTCGTCAAATTGTTCCTTCAAGTGAGAGGCCATCTATCCGATCACATTACGAGAATTCCAGCCTTCAATCCAGGTCCGTTCACCGGTAAAGGAAACAATACTTACTTGGTTGCCGGGACTGAGCCGACATTAATCGACGCCGGCGTTGGTCATGAACGTCACCTTGCAGCGTTGGCTGACGCCCTGCGCATACAGGGGAAGTCGCTGTCTCGTGTTTTGGTTACACATGGACATCATGATCATGCGGCCGGCGTTGACGCGATTGCAGAAATCTGGCCGAGAGCACAGTTTCTGAAGATGCCGTGGCGTGGGGTGGACGAGAAATTCGCCGTAAAGTGGTTGCCGTTATCGGATGGAGACCTTGTTCAGGCGGGTGACTTTAAATTTCGTGTGGTTCACTCGCCAGGCCACGCTCCTGATCATATCTGTTTCTTGCACGAAGAGAGTCATATCATGCTGTCTGGAGACCTTGTCATTAAGGGTGGGTCTGTCATGGTTCCTGTTAGTAACGGAGGGAGCCTCAGCAATTATCTCGCGTCGTTGCAGCACGTGACGGATATTTCTCCGTCTCAACTTTTACCTGGTCATGGTCCGATAATTGATGATCCAGCTACGGTTCTCCGTCAGTATCTTGACCATCGACGTCAGCGAGAGGACCAGATCATTGAGGCGCTTAAAGAAGGCCATTACACCACAGAAGCTATAACTAATCACGTATACGAAACGCTGGAGTTTGTTCTTCGACGTGCTGCGAAAGATACCGTGCTAGCTCACCTCATAAAGCTCCGTGAGGAAAAACAAGTTGTCCAGCTCGATCAGACTACTTGGGAGTTAACCTAAGAAATGATCGATTCCTGGTTCCAGTTAACAGAAAACGGCACAAACGTTCGTACAGAGGTAGTAGCAGGTACAACAACATTTTTCACTCTTGCGTACATCATCTTTGTCCAGCCAGCTTTACTTGGGTCAGTTGGAATGGACTTTGGCGCTGTGTTCGTAGCCACTTGTCTTTCCGGTTCAATTGCTACTATTTTGATGGCGTTGTTCGCCAATTATCCGATTGCGGTTGCGCCTGCGATGGGCCATAACTTTTTTTTTGCGTTTACCGTAGTTGTTGCTATGGAGGTGCCGTGGCCGGTCGCGCTTGGTGGCGTAGCTGTCGCGGGGTTTCTGTTCATCCTTGTTGCAGGCTTTGGCTTGAGAGAACGCCTTATTTCTGCGATTCCGAAGTCACTAAAGCATGCAATCGCTGTCGGTATAGGCTTGTTGATTTCTATGGTCGGACTTCAGTGGGGAGGAATTATTGTAGATTCGCCTGGGACTTTGGTGACTCTTGGTGACCTAGCGACCCTCCCTGTCGGGGTCTCGTGCGTAGGGTTTCTAGTTGCGGCGATATTACTCGCAAAAAAGTTTCAAGGTGCCATTCTTATCGGAATTTTTGCGTCTGGAGGGATGGCGTGGCTAACTGGGGTTAGCGAATTCAAAGGCATTGTTAGTGCGCCTCCGTCTATGGGCGCAACGTTTTTGCAGCTTGATCTTGTTAATGCTTTCAGACCGGAACTGTTTGCCGTTACTTTCGTTTTCTTTTTTCTCGCTTTGTTTGACTCTGTTGGAACGTTGGTTGGTGTTGCAGATCAGGCGGGACTCATGCGTAACGGGGTACTGCCGAGAGCACGTGGAGCATTGATGGCTGATGCTGTTGGCACGGTGGTCGGTGCGAGTCTTGGGACATCAACAGTAACGGCTTACATTGAGAGTGCAGCCGGTGTTGCTTCAGGTGGGCGGACTGGTTTAACAGCTGTTGTAATTTCTGGGTTGTTTATTATTGCTCTATTTTTTTCGCCCCTGATTAGTATGTTTGGTGGTGGATACCACCAAACGAACGGTCTAACTCTATATCCTGTTATTGCTCCTGCACTGATATTGGTAGGTACGATGATGATGAAAGGAGTGAAGCATATTGCGTGGGATGATCCAACTGAGGCGGTGCCTTCTTTCTTGACTATCGTTATTATGCCGCTGAGCGTAAGCATCACGGACGCAATTGCTTTCGGTTTCATAACCTTTACGATCATGAAATTGTTTACCGGCCGCAGCGGAGAAGTTGACTGGTTGGTAAGAATTTTCACCTTGTTGTTCTTATTCAGATACATTTTTTTGTGATGAAGTACGGTTCGATTCGAGGATGAGAAATTTAATGAATGAAAACCCAAAGGAGTACGAAAATCCTCAACTGTTGATTACTCCTGACGAATTGGCGATGAGACTCAACGCCTCGAATCAAAATAATTCGATCCTGGAGTCGACGAATGAACTTGTCGTGATCGACCTGCGACCAGCCGAGCTATATGCCGGCGGGCATATCCCCTGTGCAGTTCACCTCGATTTATTTGGACTGAGTCTGATAGATACTGATACTGCACCGTTGGAGGCTTTTTGTTGGATGATCGCGCACTTGCTTGAGTCTAGGGGGGTGAGGCAAGATCGAACTGTAGTTGTCTATGATGACAAGTCGGGTATTCGAGCCGCGCGCGCCTTTTGGTTTTTGGAGTTCTTCGGTCATTTAGATTCACGATTACTCGATGGCGGGATAGCTTCGTGGAAGCGAAAAGGGTTCTTTACAACGACGGAAACGAGTGCTCCGATGAAAGGTCACTTTCATTCCAAACGAAGGACTGAGAGTTTGGCTACTTGGCGAGACGTAAAGGTCAAGCTAGGGAAACCGGATACTGTAGTTCTTGATACGAGAAGTATTGAGGAGCATAAGGGGAACGTCCGTCGAGCTAATCGGGCCGGCTCAATTCCTGGTGCGATACACCTCGAATGGACGAAGAATCTTAATGAGGCAGGTGAGTTCAAGGAAGCATCAGAGTTGTTAGCACTTTACGAACACCTGGGGATTGACAGGGGCAAGGAGGTAATTTCATTTTGTCAGGGAGGCTATCGGGCCGCCCATAGTTATCTCGCACTTCGATTGATCGGTTACCCGAAGGTCAGAAACTATATTGGCTCATGGAAGGAATGGGGTGATCGGGAAGACCTTCCCATCGATGTGTCTACGAAGACGGCTGCAACAAAATAGGTGAACGCAATGGATCAGGTTATCGATTTCATCAATACCAATAGAGATCGCTACATCGACGAGTTGAAGTCTTATCTGGCTATTCCAAGTATCAGCGCCGTTCCAGAGCATTTAGATGACGTTAAGAGATGCGCTGAATGGACGGAGGCTGAATTCACTCGAATTGGTCTTGAGAATGTTCAGCTTTTGAGTACCCCAGGAAATCCGGTGGTTTATGGCGATTGGCTTCACGCGGATGGCGCTCCGACAGTATTGTTTTATGGTCATTATGATGTCCAGCCGGTTGATCCGATTGGAGAATGGGATTCACCACCGTTTGAAGCCTCTGTACGTGAAGGCGAGATCTACGCTCGTGGCGCTGCAGATGACAAAGGTCAAATTTTCATGCATTTCAAGGCAATTGAGGCATGCCTTGTTACGAATCAACGGTTACCGATCAACATTAAGGTGATTATCGAGGGAGAGGAAGAAATCGGCAGTAGACACCTTGACGAGTTTGTTCGTGAGCGTAGCCATGAACTCGGTGCCGACGTTGTATTGATCTCCGACTCACCGATGTTTGATCGAGGCGTTCCGTCAATCTGTTGCGGTCTTCGTGGATTGGCATATTGTCAGATTGATCTCAGGGGGACGAAGAGCGATTTACATTCTGGTTCTTTTGGTGGAGCAGTCGCCAATCCTGCGTTTGTTCTTGCTCAGATCCTGAATCAAATGAAGGATCGAAGTGGCAGGATCAAAATCCCAGGTTTCTATGATCGCGTTCGGGAGTTACAGGACCGAGACCGCGCCGAATGGGCGAAGCTTCCTTTTAATGAGAGACGCTTCAAGAAAGAGCTTGGTGCCCCGAAGCTCTTTGGTGAAAAAGGGTTTACGACCCTCGAGCGGTTGTGGGGACGACCTACTTTTGAAGTTAATGGCCTGAACGCCGGTTTTACTGGGGAAGGCGCGAAAACAGTTATTCCGGCTACAGCAATGGCCAAGATTAGTATGCGTTTAGTGCCCGATCAGGATCCTGAAACGATTGCCGATTCTTTCGAGTCCTATGCAAAGAAAATCTCACCGAAGACTGTAGAGTTGACAGTCACACAATTGCATACCGGAAAGCCATGGACTGCTGCATCTGACGGTACGTTTGTCGCAGCCGCCAGTCGGGCAATAGAGAAGGGGTTCGGTCGGAAGCCTGTCGTCAATCGAGAAGGTGGTTCCATTCCTGTTGTGTCGACGTTTCAGGAGATTCTTCAAGTGCCTACTGTGCTATTTGGAATAGGTTTGCCGGACGAAAACGCCCATGCACCAAACGAGAAATTAGACCTCACAAATTTCCACAACGGCGTCATTTCTTCGGCCGAACTTTATGCTGAATTTGGCAAGCTTCGGGCGTAGTGACTGTGGGTAAGTTGCTTTCATTGTCCGGTGCTCACGTTAGGCTTCACGAATCGATCAAATAGATGAGTGGACTGACTGGCAAGAGAATTCTCGTGACCGGAGGCACCGGTTCTTTCGGACGCATGTTTGTAGAAGTCGCACTTCGTGATCACGACCCGAAACAGGTGATTGTGTTTAGTCGAGACGAGCTCAAACAAAGAGAAATGCAGCAGGAATTTCTTGGCCGAGATCGAGGGAAGCTGCTTTTTTTCATTGGGGACGTTCGAGACAGTGGTCGCTTGTACCGCGCTTTTAATCAGGTTGATTTAGTTGTTCACGCTGCAGCAATGAAGCAAGTTCCAACATGTGAGCACAATCCAATTGAGGCCATTAAAACCAATGTTTTGGGTAGTTCAAATGTAGTTGATGCAGCAATAGATCGGCGTGTTTCGCGAGTTATTTCTATCAGCACAGATAAGGCAGCGAATCCAATCAGTTTGTATGGTGCGACAAAGTTGTGTGCTGATAAATTGTTCATCGCAGCAAATAGTTATTCGGAAAGTTGCGGCACATATTTTAGTGTGGTTCGTTACGGAAACGTGATGGGTAGTCGAGGGAGTGTCGTTCCGTTTTTTCTCGGGATCCGAAAGACAGGCACTTTACCAATCACTGATCCGCGCATGACTAGATTTTGGATTACGTCAAAACAAGCTGTGGAATTTGTGACGGAGACAGTCGAGCGAATGCAAGGAGGAGAGATTTTTGTTCCGAAAATGCCGAGCATAAAAATTGTTGATCTTGCAAAGGCATTGGCTCCTGAATGCAAAATCGAAATTGTAGGCATTCGCCCAGGAGAAAAACTTCATGAAGTCATGATTCCAGAGGATGACGCTCGAACGACAGTGGAGTGCGGTCGATATTTTTCCGTTCTTCCATCATTTCGTGATTGCCGGTCCTTGAAGTGTGAGCAGCATGATGGAGTCAAAAAAAAAGAAGGGTTTCGATACAGCAGTGATACCAATAGGGACTGGCTTAGCGCGGAACAGTTGCGAACGTTACTCAACGACCAGACGGATTGAATCCGAGACAGTGTGGTGTTGACTACTAGAAAGACATGTTGACCGACCTCAGCTAATTTAAACTTGCTACCCGCCTCCGTAATTCCTTGATGTGTTCCCAAATTTCTGCATTTTCCTCTTGCTCGGTTACTTTACCCGTTTCTAGGGTTTCATCGGTGCGGCCTTTATCGCTGCGCGAGGTGAAGTGAAGGTAGGTTTCTAGATCTCTTAACGCTGACGAAAAATAATTTAGGTGGTAGGCAAGTAGGCCACGGTCGCGAAGTTCGGTCATTGCAGAAGGGTCGAGTGCGAGAAGCAGTTCTGTAAGTGTGAACGCTTGAGGGAAGGATCGCATGCGGACATAGATAGTCTTCAAATTCACAAGCATTCGAAGCAAAATCTGTTGTTTCGTCGCTCTCACGAGTAGACGCCCATCGAATTCGCTATTTTCACGACTGTGTTTTCGCATCAATTTCTGACAATCCATTTCTGATAAAACGTTTCCACCATGGAACGGATCGATGATGATGTGATCGTCTGTGTGGGGAGAAGCCTTCGTGAGGCGGAGCAAAAAATGCCCCGGAAAATTTACGCCGTCTACACGGACCCCGGCACGACGAGCGACCTCGATATAGACAAGTGCTAGTGTGATCGGAATGCCTGTTCGGCGTTCTATTACTTGATTGAGGAAACTGTTTCGAGGGTCGTCATAGGCTTCGGTGTTTCCAGTGAAACCTTCGTCCTTGAAAAGGTAGGAACTAATAGCATCGATTTGCTCTGCCGGAGCTGGATCAGAATCAAGGAGCGAAAGTCGTTTAGAGACATTTTCACCCATTTCGTCGAGTCGATCTAGATATTGGCGAGCATCGAGATGAGGGTATTCCAGTCGCGCTATGAAGAGCGCTGCAGGCGCTAGGTCTGGGTCAGGCCCTTTGGCTATCTCGGTGAAACGATGGATAAAGTCAGTAGGGAGCACGAAATCCTCATTCTTTGTTGGACCGGTCAGCTTCGCATGCGCAAAATGTTTCAGAGGTTTTCAAGGAACTCGTAGTCGATGCAAGAGAGGTCAGCAATGACGCAGTCGGCGCCAGCGAGTTCTTTTGCTGAATAAGTATGTGTGATTGCGATACAGGGTAGCCCGGCAGCAATTGCTGCGTCGATTCCCCATTGTGAATCCTCGATGGCCACGAAACGTGACGGTGAACTTTGTTCTTGTTGGCCAAGATCGTTGACAAGTAGTTCCACTGCCCGGACATAAGAGTCTGGCGCGGGTTTTGGCCGCTCGACATCGTCCGCTGCAACGATACCAGTGAAGTAGTTCTGAAGCCCAGCTTGCCTTAGTGTTAGATCAATTTCATGGTGCAATGCACCGGACGCTATTCCGAGTGCGAAGTCGCTAGAGAGTTGCTCTATACACGAGCGGGCGTTTGGAAATAGCACATTGTCAGTAGTCAGTAACTCAAAGAAGTGATTTTCTTTTGATTTGGCCAGTTCGTCTAGAGCGACTTGTCCTAATGTGATGCCAGAGTCCGCAGCGAGTGCTGTAAATACTCCAATGTCGTCGAATCCAAGATAGCGGTCATAGTACGTTTCTCGTTCAAGAAGAAGACCTCCGTTACCGAGGGCCCGTTGGAATGCTTGGAGGTGTAGCGGTTCTGTATCGGCTATAACACCGTCGAAGTCGAAGATTATCCCGAGGGGGCGCAATGTGACTCCTACTCTGAAATAGTGCAACTATGCCAAAAAATCTGGGCTAACAGAATGTTTCATTTTCCGCCGTATGATGATGTTGTCACCGATCGAGCTCACTGGATGTTGATTCATCATCTGTAAGCGGAAGCCGCCGTTCATTTGCTGGCGGAAGTTTTTCTCCAGCAAGAATTGCAGTGTCAAGGCGATTTTGTGGTGGCGGGTACGGGCAATCGTACGCTTCATCGAAATAGCAGAACGGATGATAAGCACGGTTAAAGTCAAGATCGTAGAGACCAGTCGTACTCACGTCGAGGTCAAGGTAGCGGCCGGCCGGGTACGTTTCGCCACCACTAGTCTGGTCTCGAAACGGAACAAATAAACGACTAAAGTCTCCAGATGGTAGTTCTACGAGTGCCGCAAGTCGAAGTGATTCACCTTTTAGTACAAATTCTAGGTGACCGACGAGCTGAAAATTTCTAATGAGTCCGGTCGAACTAGGGATCTCAAAAACTGGTTGTTCTTCCGAGAAATCGAGTTGCGCCGGAACGCGGTACGCTATGTCCGGTTCATAGTAGCGCAGTGGAAGCATCCATGAGCGACGGTCGAGAGGTACAGGCGAATCTGCTCCTGACATAAACGATTGGTCTTTAAAAGTTCGACCTTGAACCAGAAGCTCGATGTAACTGTTCTCGTCTGGCTCAGGGGGACCACAGGAAGTCATTCCTATGAATACGACGATCAAAAGAATCAGTAAGCGTGACACGTGCACTGTTCACCCTAGAATAAATATCCCCCGAGCTCAACTGTTTTGGTTGCGAGCGAGCGTCGAGTAGCCACTGTATTAATAGGTTCAACTTTGAGGAGATTACCGAAAGCTGTAACGAATATACGGAGAGTCTCACCTTGCATTAGCGCTCCGAGTATTGACCGCGTCGCATAATCAATCCGAGCGTATGCGTCGTTAATATAGGTTCGCGCAGCTTCTGACTGGAGAATCGGTTCTCGTCCTCCGGTTGTTGTTGCCAGAAGTGCTCGCAAAACTGTGCTTTCCGCCGCATAGGTGTCAATCAAAATGTCGGCGACAAGCGATAGTATTTCTTGTTGATGGGAAATTTTATCGCCATATGTTTTGAGAACCAAGCCGAGCATCACAATCGCGACCTTTTTAAACAGTTCGACCGCGACTAATTGGTCTTGAAGCGGCCCTTTTCCTCTGGGAACTGACAGTTCACCTGTCCTGATCTTTTCCGCAAGATCTTGGGCGATTTCGATGAGAGGTAAGCGACCAGTAAGTGAAAGTTTAATTAGTCTCGAAGGGATCAGTAGTCTGTTGATTTCGTTCGTACCTTCGAAGATTCGATTTACTCGAGAATCTCGATAGTGTCGCTCCGCTGGGTAGTCTCGAACGTACCCATTTCCACCGTGAATCTGAACGTTTTCGTCAAAGACATAGTCCAGGGTTTCGCTGCCCGCTATTTTCAGAATTGAAGACTCGATCGCGAATTCTTCGAGCGCCTCAAGTAGAGCCGAATTTGTCTCAGGATTCGCCGTTTTGATCGATGCATCTATGAGACCGGCAGTCCGAAAAACCATGGACTCGATGGCGTACGTCCGTACGGTCATTTCTCCTAACTTGTGTTTGATAGCTCCGAAAGTTGCTATCGACTGGCCAAACTGATGTCTTTCTGCAGCGTACCGAGCCGATTCACTAATCGCGTTTGCTGCGCTTCCGACGGTTGAAGCACCGAGCTTGAAGCGCCCGTAGTTCAAAACATTGAACGCGACTTTGTGTCCTTTACCGATTTCACCTAGAAGGTTTTCGGCAGGGACGTGAACGTCTTGAAGAAGAACTGGGGTGGTTGAGGAGCCTAACAAGCCCATCTTTTGTTCTTCTTTACCACTTGAAACTCCGTCAAAAGATCGTTCGACAATGAAGGCCGTAAATTTCTCGCCGTCGATCTTGGCGAAGACGATGTAGATGTCGGCGAACCCACCGTTGGTGATCCACATCTTTTCTCCATTCAAGACAAAGGTGCCGTCCTCTTGTTCTGTTGCACGTGTTCTCGCGCCGAGCGCATCAGAACCTGATCCCGATTCGCTGAGACAGTAAGCTCCTACCGTTTCACCACTGACTAATCCAGGGAGATATTTTCTCTTCTGCGCTTCCGTGCCAAAAGTTCTAATTGGCATGATGACGAGGCCGGTCTGCGACCCGAAAGCTGAGCTAAACGAACCGGATTGACCAAGGCGACTCGTGATCAGTGCTGAGCTCACTTTGTCCAGTTCGATTCCCCCGTAGGCTTCTGGTACATCAGTTCCAAGTAAACCAATTTCTCCGCAGCGTCGCATCAAATGCCTCGCGAGAGTCCAGTCTTTGGTTTCAAGTTGGTCATTCTGACTGAGAACTTCCTTTTCTACGAACTCTCGTGCGGTTTGATCCATCAGGCGATGTTCTTCAGTTAGTTGTTCAGGAACAAAAATTTCGTCCGGTGACGTTTGTTCGAAGAGCCAGGAACAGCCCTTGAGTTTTATGTCTTCTGGTTTGACCATATTGAACCCATTGTGAATTGTAAGCACTTGTCGGTTAGATACGCTCAAAAATCCCGGCAGCTCCCATCCCACCACCGACACACATGGCAACCATGCCGTACCTGGCGTTCCGCCGCCGCAATTCGTAGAGCATAGTGGTCGTAAGCTTTGCGCCAGTGCATCCGAGCGGGTGGCCGAGAGCAATAGCGCCGCCGTTGACGTTGAGTTTTTTAGGGTCGATCGGGAATTCTTTCAGACAAGCAAGAACTTGTGCTGCGAAGGCCTCGTTCAGCTCAACCAGATCAATTTGATTGATAGTCAAGTTTGCGAGTTTCAGAGCCTTCTGCATTGCAGGAACGGGTCCGAGCCCGAATAATTCTGGTTTGACGCCAGCCGTTGCATACGTGATAAATTTCGCTAACGGTTTTAAGCCAGCTTTTTCTGCTCGTTCTTGAGATGTTACTACTACCGCTGCCGCTCCATCACTCATCTGCGATGAATTACCGGCAGTAACTGAGCCTTTGACATGAAATACGGGTTTCAGTTGGCGGAGCGCATCGAGAGTGGTGTCTCGGCGAGGTCCTTCGTCCATGGCGAAATTGATTTCTCGCGTTTCAAGTGAGAACGTTTTGCTGTCGCTTGATTCGATGATTTTCACTGCCACTGGTATTGTTTCGTCATCAAATCGACCTTCGTCGATGGCTGCGATTGCGCGTTCGTGACTTCTAAGCGCAAATGCATCTTGTTCATTACGGGAAATTTTAGATAGATTGGCGTGATTTTCAGCGACGAGACCGGTGTTGAGATAGACATCTGGATAGTGGTTAACCAATGTGGGGTTTGGGGCGATCTTGTGGCCGCCCATTGGCACTAGGCTCATCGATTCTGTTCCACCAGCTATGATGGTTTGAGCGGTGCCGCACATAATTCTCTCGGCTGCGAACGCGATCGACTGAAGACCAGACGAGCAGAAGCGGTTGATAGTGACTGCAGAGGCTTCGACTGGAATACCGGCCCTGAGGCTGGCAATACGAGCGACGTTCATTCCTTGCTCGCCTTCGGGCATCGCGCAACCGAGAATGACGTCGTCAACCTCTGAAAGATCGATACCTATAGCTCTTCGCATGCTTTCTCGAATAGTAATTGCGGCCAGTTCATCGGGACGGGTTGTTCTCAGTGTCCCTTTTGGAGCTTTTCCCGTCGGCGTTCGAACGGCTGCGGCAATAACGGCTTCCGTCATAAGTCACCTAACTGTGCGGATAGTTCTTGTTAATGTCCATTTGTGTTGAACACGTGGAAATCTCCTAGGAGCTGTTCAATGGTATCGCCTATTTCTGTGACGTGACCATCAAACAAATGGTTCGCAGAATCAATTACAGCGAGCTCTTTTGGTTCTTCTAGGCGCCCGTAGAATCGCCACATGTTCGATAGAGGTATGAGCTCATCGTGTGCCCCATGTATCAGGAAGATCGGCTTCTGGCTCGTTATTACGTCGGAAAGGTCGTATTCTGGCTTTGTATCGACGGGTGGCGAGATTCCGATAAGGGTGGAAACCCGGGGATCAGTCGATCCAATCTTGAGCGCAATCCATGCGCCGAACGAGAATCCTGCAGTCCAAAGTTCAACGTTTGGGTATCGGTTATTCATGAAGTCGATGGCTGATCGATAGTCGTCTTGTTCGCCTGTTCCACCGTCCCAAGCGCCCGCGCTTGCTCCGACGCCTCTAAAGTTGAAACGGAGCGCCGCACAGCCAATTCTTGCAAAGGCTTTCACTGCGTGATAGACAACTTTTGTGTGCATCGTTCCACCGAACTTGGGGTGAGGGTGACCGAAGACAACGGCAGCTCGCAAGGAGGTGGTTTTGGCCGGCTCTACTAAAAGTGCCTCAAGAGGGCCAACGGGACCTGGAATCCGAGTGATGACGGGCGCATGTTCAACAGTCATACTGATATTTTCACTGAGGTGTTCATTGGAGAATGAATTTTGACGAAATCGCTTGTAAGTTTCGCAAAAAGCTTCGGCTTAGTAACTAATCCGATGTGTCCAGTGCCGGGAATTTCCACGTGATGGGCATCGGTGATTGAATCAACGTATTGGAGGCTACTCGAAAGCGGAACTACTCGGTCAAACCGCTGCTCACCGGTAACGACGAGAGTCGGAGCTTCGACAATGGCGCACTCCTGTCGGAAATCAATCTGGTTTGCCATCCGGATACGCTCTGCCATTCGCAATGGTACAAAGGGATGGCGAGAGACGCGCCGAAGGTGCTGCCAAATGAATGTTGCACGCGCAGATAGTTCGGGAATCGCAGCCGCGATTTCTGGGTACAGTCGAAACGGTGATGACAACGCGAATAAAGGTGACAGCAGTCTCGGGGCCCTGAGGTACCATTTAACTCGTCGGCCTTGAATGCCATCTGGAGAGGGAGGTGAAACCAGCGTGAGTGATGAGGCACGATTGGGTCGGCGAGCCGCGTAACGGAGAGCGATCCATCCTCCGTATGAGACTCCGCAAAGTGCAGCGTGTTTGAGCGATGCCCGATCGAGTAATTCGTCGATGTAGTCGACATAGTTGTCGAACCCTCTAAGGGGCTTGATTGGATGGAAACTTCCAACGTCTCCAGGGAGTGAAACTGTTAGGACGCGGCATCGTTTGGAGAGTGCTTCAACAGTTGGTGCCAGCCATTCCCAGCGTCCTTGTATACCTGGGATTAAAACGATAGGTGGACCTTTGCCAAGGTCAATCATCTCTTAGTTGAAAGCAACCGGGAGACGAGGCTCGAAAAAATGAAGGGCATCAAATTCTTCTCCCCTGGTTTAGTTCCTAAGTGTTTTACCGGTTGTCAACATATGAGCTATCCGGTCCTGAGTCCTGATTTGACCACACAAGCTAAGGAATGCCTCACGTTCGAGGTCGAGGAGATATCTTTCGGTGACGGTCGTTGCGTGAGGAATATCTCCTCCTGAGAGAATTCGTGACAAAGTTCGGCCGATAAGAGCGTCATGTTCGCTGAGTTGACCTGCACGCAGTGCTAGGTGGACACTTAGGTCCAAGGCTGCTCGAATATCGTTCCCACCAACGGGGATATCGCGCTTGGCTTGAGGCCTCTGGTAGCCGTTCTTTACTAAATTCGTTGCGACTGTTACAGCATCGTGCACCAGTCGTTCCCTACGCATTGTGATGCCATCGACGTCCCTGAGAAAACCAAGGTGTTTCGCGTCCGCTGCACTCGTCGAGACTTTGCCGAATCCAATCAATTGAAACACGTGTTGAATGAGCCGCAATGGGTTACTGCCGCCAAATCGAGTTCCAGTCGTGAAGCGAACTAGGAGTTCTTTCGTTCCGCCACCAGCAGGAATAAGTCCGACACCTACTTCGACCTGGCCCATGTAGGTCTCAGCCGATGCCTGCACTCGGACGCTATGGAGCGCAATTTCACAGCCTCCACCAAGCGTTAAACCACTGGGTGCGGCGACTACTGGGACCTCGGCGTAACGGAGTCCAATGACCGCTTCCTGAAAGGATTGCACCATCTTGTCAATTTGATTCCAATGGCCGTTTCTGGCTGCGTTCAATACAAACGACAGATTCGCGCCGGCCGAGAAATTTTTGGCGTCATTGGCAATGATTAAAGCATCGAAGTTGGCTGTTGCCTCCGAGACGCTCGCAATCAGCATTGCGACCGTGTCGCCATTGAGGGTGTTCATTTTTGAATGAAACTCTAGAACGAGTGCGCCGCGACCGACATCGACAAGACTGGCTCCTTTATTGCTTTGTACGATCTTCGACCTTTCTTTCGAGCTTCGAAGTAATTGAAGTTCCGGATCGGATTCGAGTTGGAAATGTTTCCGAAAGCGGATTGGGTCTCCTGTGGAAGTAGTTTTGTTTTGCAGCAGGTCAGCCACAAATTCTGGAGGAGTAGCTACTCCGCAAACGTCCAGAACATCATTGATCCCGATCGCATCCCAGAGTTCGAATGGGCCGAGTTCCCATCCGAAACCCCAACGCAAGGCACGGTCGATATCGTCGATTGAATGTGCGATCTTTGGAGCAACGGTGGCTGCATATAACAGGGTCTGACCTAATGAAGCTCTGAGAAACTTCCCGACAGGGTCTTTCCCGAGGAACAGTTGACGAGTTCGGTGTCCTGAATCATCTTTAGGATTTATCGCTTCCAGAGATGCCAGTTGGACTGCCTGTCTCTCTCGATAATCCATAGTTGCTAAATCGAAAGTCAGAATTCTATTCTCATTGTTCTGTCTTATACGCTTATAGAAGCCTTCGCCAGCTTTGGCGCCGATACGTCCTTGTTCAACCATTTGGTTTAAGAAAGGTGGAGGCACGAAGGCTTCTCGTTCATCCACGGTCGTAAGTCGTTGGGCAATATTGTTTGCTACTTGTACGAGGATGTCTAACCCTGCAATGTCCATCGTTCTACATGTGGCAGATTTCGGACGACCGATCGCAGGGCCGGTTATTGCGTCTACTTCTTCGACGGTGAAATCTCCTTGACCTAAGAGTTTGAGTGTTTGGATGGCACTGAAGACTCCGATTCTGTTCGCAATAAAATTTGGTGTGTCCTTAGCAATAATGACGCCTTTGCCTAGCCGGTGGTCACAAAAGTGCATCAAGTCGTCGACGACTGAGGGATCAGTTTCACGTGTAGGGATTATCTCCAGTAGCGATAGGTAGCGAGGTGGATTGAAGAAATGAGTGCCGAGAGAATATTTTCTGAAGTCAGTCGAGCGGTCTTTGGTGATGTCTACGATAGGGAGACCCGACGTATTTGAGCTAACAATGGTTCCGGGTGTCCGAACGGCATCGACACGTTCAAGTAATTGTCTTTTGGCGTCAAGTTGTTCGACGATGGCTTCGACAATCCAGTCATATTCTTGCAGGTGTATCAGATGGGATTCAAACCCTCCGACACTGATGAGTGCTTCACTATCTGCGGAAAAGAACGGAGCGGGTTTCAGTCGTTTGGCACGTTGAAGTCCAGCTAGGGCTGTTTGTTTATCGATGTCAAGTAATAATGTCGGTAACCCTGCATTGGCCATGTGAGCAGCGATCTGGGAGCCCATTGTGCCGGCCCCAAGGATAGCTACCGAACGGATTTGTTTCATAGTGATATTCGATTCTTTCCGCTAACTTGACGTTCCTCAAAAGAATAAGTGGCGTGGTGAACTAATGGATGTAAGACTCTACTCCATACAACGTTTAGGCCTGACCGAAGAATTTCTGCCTTCGCAAGGAAGTTCCTGCTTCCAACAGGAAAATCCCTTGACACTAAAGCTGATTTCATGAGACGGGAGGTGCGAATGAAGCGTTTGCACCTGGTCTCTATGAGCGAATCAACGTTGAAGTAACTGGAGAAAAGTCGCTATGGCAGTGCGTTGAGTGTTGCTTGCGCTTGAGCACCTTCAGAGGAATTTGGAGCTACATCGACTACACGCTGAAAGTAATTCTTGGCTCCGGGAATGTCCCCTTGGTTCAGTGCCACTAAAGCAAGCTTAAAGAGAGGCTTTTCCCAGCCTGGGTCTACCATAGATGCCTTTTCATACCAACCCGCAGCCGTGCTGACGTCACCTTTTGCGAACTCTAATTCGCCGAGATTGTAGAGGTCTTCCTTGGTGGCGTTGAGGCTACCGGCCGCTGCTTGGAGGTCGGCGGACGCGGCTTCGAAATCTCCCATCGATAACTTTGCGCGAGCGATACCGGATTGGGCGTCCGCATTGTCAGGGTTACCCACCAACGCTTGTTCATATGAAGTGATGGCTTCTGGGTAATCACCTCTCTGAGACAGCGCATTCCCAACTTGAACGTGAAGGATTTCAAAATCTGGAATTTTGGCTAGAATTGATTGGTAGCCATTGATCGCCTCGTCCCACTGGCGGTTGGTAAAGAATTCATCAGCACGTTCCATGTCGGCCATCAATTCTTCAGGGTTAAGCCCCTCAAGCGCTGTTTCTCCGAGGGCGATTTCGAGCGGGTGCTTTATACGAATCATCGTGAGACTGACCGGACGGTTGGCGCTTTGAGTAATTGGCCACACTAACCCGTTTGGTTCATAACCATCAAGTTCGGCCTGAAAAGCCCAATCGCCACTAACCATTCCAATGATGGCAAACATTCCGTCGCCGCCGGTCATCACGTCGAATACGCGCTGCACTTCAGCGCTCGAGACGGAAATTGAAACCCCGTCCATAGGATTGCCGTCTTCGTCCACGACGGTTCCGCGGACGCGACCCTGCCCCTGAGCAAAGGACTGGTCTGCTGTTACTCCGAACAGCGCGACGGTAACGAAAATGACTCGAACGATGTCGAAGGCACGCAGGCTCATAACAAACTCCTCAGTCTCAAAATGTTGTCTGGATTAGCCATATCAGTATATAACGCGAGTCGAGTTCGACCTTTATTTCATTTGTGGCTGGCGAATTAATTGTGCCGATCGATCGTAGGAAGCTGCTTACTTACAGCCATTCGCCTTCTGAGGCGATAGTCTATTGTTGCCGGTTTTCGGTTTCAATTTTTTCGATCGCGGCTCGTGCTTCCGCGCTTGCGGGTTCGCTAGCTGGAACGGCCCGATAAGCTTCCAACGCCCGCTCTATATCCTGTATTGCACGGTAAGCATGTCCAATCTGCAAATAAAGGCTTGTAAGCGGAGGGGCCCGCTCAAGGACTGCTTCATAGGCATCAATCGCTGTACCAAAGTTTCCGATATCAAATAATGTGTCCGCAGCATCAATCAACATGTGGAGGTCGTCGGCAGCCAAGTTCGCGAGAACTCCAGTTGAGGGGGTTGGAGCGTAAAGAGGATCAAACTCCATAGTTAAAGTTACTCTGGGGCCGAGCCCTGAGGTGCGTACCGGAGTAAATCCTTGTGCTGGATTGTATCCGGCTCGCTGAACGACAAACAGCCACTGGCCTGGTTGAAGACCGAGGAACGAGAATCGCCCGGCGTTATTTGTGGTGGTCTCCTCTTGTCGTTGCCATTGGGCACTGAACGCAACCACGAGGGCGTCACCGATCGGCTCCCCATTGGGATTTCTGACGATGCCATTTACATATCCAGTTTGCGCCGCTAAATCATCGCCGACAAAAAGCATCACGAGAATCGCCGCCGTTGTAATTAGTTTTTGTCGATAAATTATCTTCATTTTCTTGACTGTTTCGATGAACTAGGCCGTGTGACGAAACTTTCGCCACAGTATACACTCGCGCGAATCTTGTTTGATGCTTTCTTTGTGTGCAGCACAAGGTTTCCTGTCATCTGAGAGAAGCAGTGTATTACTAAGTATTGTCGCTCGGCGGCTGATTTTTGTTCCTCTTTTCTCGATATTCTGTGGAACAATGCCCCCCCTGGAGTTTTCACATTAAATACAACATCCAGTAGATGACGACTCCAGTCACTGAAACATAAATCCAAATCGGAAGAGTCCAGCGGGCAATCGATGCGTGGCGATTGAAGTCTTTCTTCAAGGCATGTCTAAGTGTTATGAGTGCCAGAGGCAAAATTAGAGCGGCTAGAATTACGTGACTGATTAGAATTGTGAAATACAGAAGACGAATGGCTCCTTCGCCAGTAAAGGACACCGACCCAACGTTGAAATGGTAAATAAGATATGAGATTAGGAACAATGTCGAAGTAGCAAACGCCGTCACCATGCAGGCTCGATGCTGGACGACGCGACCGCTTCGGATAAAACGGTAACCTGCTAAAAGAAACAAGGCTGAAATTCCGTTTAGTGTCGCGTTCACAATGGGCAGCACGTTTATATCAAACATTTGCATCCAAACTCTTTTAGTGGGTTCTTTCGATCAGCAAAGAAATCCAGAGAATCGGTAGATAGATAAGCGAGCCTAAAAACAGTAGACGCGCCCTTGAATTCGTTCGCTTCTGAAGAAACATGACGTTCAATGCAATGAAAACTATTCCGCTCAAGGAGGCAATCAAGAGATGTGTTGGGCCCGCGAATCCAATAAAACTTGGCGTGAGGCTCACTGAGACGAGAGTTAGCGTAAAGCAGAGAGCTTGTCTTGCTGTCCGTTTGCCGTCGATGTCAACCGTTGCGAGCAATGGTAAACCGGCCTGTTCAAAGTCATCGCGATAGAGCCACGAAAGCGAGTAAAAATGCGGCAGCTGCCATAGAAATACGATCAGGAATATGAGCCACGCCTCTAAGTTGAGTTCACCTCTTGCGGCAGCCCATCCAATGAGAGGTGGCAGTGCTCCAGGGATTGCTCCCACAAACGTTGCCCAACGAGTCTTTCGTTTAAGTGGCGTGTAGATCGCCACATAGGTCAGAAGTGTCACGGCCGCAACTATCGCAGCGAGTTTGTTCGTAAGTAGCGCTAGTTCTACCAACCCAACCAAGCTAAGTGTCGCGGCAAAAAAAATGCCTTCACGTGGAGTAATGCGGCCAGAAGGTAACGGCCGCTGTTTGGTGCGCTGCATTGTTGCATCAATGTCTCGTTCTGACACTTGATTGAAGGCAGCTGCACCGCCTGCTACAAATCCTGAACCAACAACCACGTGTAATAAGACTTGAAGATTAAGGACGTCGATGGTCCCTAAATAGTAGCCAATTCCGGTAGTCGCTATTACAAGTGAGTTGAGCCTTGGCTTGGTGAGCGCGAGAAAATCAGTCAATCGATCAGGGATGGTTGTGAGCAATAAAGATTGATGGTTCACGATTGAATTCCTGAGTTTTTCAGCGGTAAGCGAATGGAAGAATACTGTGCGTGTTTCAAATTGGTGGTGGTGTTCGGGAACCAGTTGTGATGTACACGAAGCGCCAATACTATTGCTGTCGCGAGCAATACACTGCCTGTAATAACGTGAGTGGTGTTAACGATGAATTGTTTTCCGCTGAGTACAGTCCACGCTCCAAAAAAAATCTGCACGAGGAGAAGGCCGACGAGTAGAACAGCAGGGCGTCGTAGTTCTCGTCGTGCCCAATGATGAGCTAGTACGTGTCCTGCTTCGGCAAATACCAACATCGTTACGATGGCAGCACCGATACGGTGGGCGAAATTGATCGAGATGGCCGTAGACCACGTTGACGGAATCAATTGGCCAAAAGCAAGTGGAAAGTCAGGAATTGCTAACCCCGCACCTGTATGACGCATCGTGGCACCGATCAGAATTTGAAAATAGATGATAACGGGAGTACAGATGGCTAGACGTTTAAGGATTTGATCATTGATGGGAGTTAATCGTACGTAGCTCGTTCGCCAGCCAGGCGACGTGAATACTCCGAGACTTACGACCAATGAGAAGAACAGATGGGCCAATCCTGCGTGGCTTACGGAAATGGGAGTAGGCAAAAAAAAGAGCACAGTAATTCCGCCGAGCAATCCTTGAACGATAACTGCCGCGAGGATGATCCAACCGAGTTGCCTAACCCATCGGCGTGATTCTTGACGTGTCAACAAGACGACTAGGCCAATGGTTAAGATGCCTACTGTGCTGGCGATCAGGCGATGTCCATGTTCGTAGAAAATTCCACCGACCATGCTAGAGAAAGGGAACGCGAACATGAAGTAACCGTAGGAGTTTGGCCAGTCTGGTACGGCTAGACCTGAGCCCGTGCTTGTAACGAGCCCGCCGGCAGTGATAAGCAGGGCAGACGCTACTGAGAGGAGCTGAATGTACCGATGCACAAAACCCATGAGACGGCGAGTAGAGCAGCGGTGTGTCTTGTGGGCGCTGACACGCCGCTGCTCAGGAATTCAGGTCCTACAACTAGCTTGCAGAAAATACGAATGACACTGGAGCCGTTTCGCCTTCGGCGACTGTGATTTCTTGGGTTTGTGTTCCCAATTCTTCATGCCATGCCTCAATGACATAGTTGCCTGGTGGGAGCGTGCTAATGTCAAAGGCTCCATCGCGACCGCTCACGGAAAAGAATGGGTGATCGACTACACCGACAAAGGCATTCATCCAGCCATGTACGTCACATTTGAACGGAACCATTACTTCAGCGGTGTCGAATGTTCGGTCAAACGTCATTCCCTCGATCGGCTGCCCGGTATTGAATTCAGCGTTGTTCGTCGGTGTTGCATGAATGTTATGCAACGTCGGATCGTTGTTCACAACTTGAAGCGTTTGGCCTACTTGGATACCGAATACGTGTGGTGTGTAACGGCAACCGTTTTGGTCAAGGATTACGGTGGAGGAATCCACAGGAAAGAAACCCTGAAGGCCTTCTTTAACGTAAATGAAGACGTTACCAAGACCGCCGTTGTCTCCTACGGCGTAATAATCAGTTTCCGTGTTTGTAGCTTCCTTCACACAGACTGGATCAGAATTCATTCGAATTGTTTCTGCCTCGGGTGGTTCACCCTCAAGCATGACCGTGCCAGCAATATTTCCTGCGGTTGACGGATCAAAGGCGGGTGCCGCTGACTCGGCTGGTTCACTTGGGGCGTCAGAACCGCCACCTCCGCATGCCGAGGCAATGGCTAATACGAGGACTGCTGTGAAGGCGCAAAGGGATCGGTGTTGCATCGAACTTCTCCTAGTGATTTTTTGTTAGAACGAGTGAAGCTTGCAGATCATTACAAGCTCATCTCTCATAGTTCTTGGTCGTAGTGACAATTATATACACGGCGGCGTCTGTGTTTCTTGATATGAAATTTCCTTCGTGGACAGGCGAAAGGTGTGTCGAGGACTACTCTTATCGATTTTTTGAGTTTCCCGTTATGAATGTTCTTGTATGTCAACCTGGACCTTGGGTTGGGGCATCATGCAGTTTTCGGAGTATTCGGTCTTCGATCCAGTGTTCGTCCCACCATTCGACTGGAGTTACAGGTTGGCCGTGGAGGAGCATGCTGAAGTGCAGGTGGTCACCTCCGGCTAGGCCAGTTTGGCCACTTAGGCCGATTGGATCGTTTTTTTTGACCTCTTCTCCCTCAGAGACGTCAATTGACGACAAGTGGGCATAGAGCGACTGTAATCCCATGCCATGATCAATGACTATGCAATTCCCATAGATGCCGAGGTAGTCGGCAAAGACGATGCGGCCAGAGTTGGACGCGTGGATAGTAGCGTTGGTCGTGGATGCTAGATCAAAGCCAAGATGAACCTGTTGATCGATCTCTTTGCCCAGGTAGGTATAGACCCGGTGGTCAGCAAACCTTGACTCGACTTGGGAATTTTCGAGTTGGCGGAAAGGCTCTTCCCATAGCCGGTGTCCAGCCGTTTTTACGGCTAGAGTTGAAATCGTTGAGTTGTTTTGACGACGAAGTTCACCATTAATAAACAAATAGAGATTGAGCAACTCAGCTATGTCGGTTGTTGTGTTGACCGTTTCGTCAGCCAATTCAGGTGCGCGGGCAACTATTGCTGGCACTACGCGTCGTAGAAAATTCTCCCCAATGCTGAGATTAGAGCGATGGAACTCAGAATCAAAAACGCGGTAATCGAACGTCGTGCGCGTTTCATTTCCGGCGCGATCGCGGGCGTACAATCTGATTGGTGTATCGATTTCTTGGTCGTAACTCAGAGCGAACAACGCCAGCCGAAGGCCGTTGGCTGACCTACCATCGACTGCTGGTGATTGGTAGCCCGGAAAGAAACGGTCCCCAACGAAAACTCCGGATTCCGCACTGTCTGGCCGTATTTTGTAAACGACGAATTCGGAACCCCCGTGATTGACGTAATGAAACTTTGACAGTGGCGACACTTCCGGTGGGTTGAGTAAGACTTCAACATCGACGGCCGCTTCGACTTCAATTCTTCGAAGTCCGAACATGCTAAGGTGCGAAGCTCTAACGATGACACGGGCTGGACCCGAGCGAAGATTCGGGTGGCTGTCTCGGTCAAAGGAACGTGAAACGCGTATACGCGTCTCGCGTTCCTGCCGTATTTCTGCTGTATTCGGCGGTTCGTCAAGAGAAAACAGTGAATATGAAGAATCGTTCTGTTCAATAGTGGCATCAAGACTTGTCAGATTCTGACCCTGAAAATCAACAGTGGCTTCAAAGGCTGCATTTCTTCCAATGAAACCATTCGGTCGGATCACGTCTATGACTGGACCCTCTGCTTGTCCAGACAAAATCCATGCAGCCATTCCAACTACGATTGCTACTCCAGCGCTGCCAGCAATGCCGATTCTGAAGATTGAGGGCATCAAGGCAATAATAGCTTTATTCGTTATGCGCTGTGCGCTGTGCGATGTGTGATTGTATTAGCTTGCGTTGACGCGCGAAAACTGCGATTGCTAATATTGGTTCGGCGCCTGCTTGGCGGTATCGTCTAGGGGTCAGGATACGTGGTTCTCATCCACGAGACCGGGGTTCGATTCCCCGTACCGCTACCAATGTTTAATTTTCACGCCTGAGATTGCTAACCTTGATTCCATATAGCTTTGCTGAATTGATTGGATACGATTCAGATATCTGGATTCATTGTAAGAATTTCTTGCAATGCCCGCCCATTTTCTTCTTCAAAATGTCTTAAGTGAAATACTCTGGAAGCGAAGCCGTCTCGAAGTAAATGTTTTCAGTTGCTGTTACGCGGTCGGCGTTCGTACAGAACTAGTTTTTGTGGATCGTACAGACTCGGACCTCCTACTTCGCAGTCAAAGCCTGTGCGTAAAAGTTAGGGAGCCAATCTCGCACGTGAAATGTGGCTGGAAGAGACGCTTAAGGGTTGTTCGTTAAGCGCGTCGTTCTTGAGTAATTTAGGAAACTAGAAAGATTTTTATGGTTCGACGTGTCAGGACGGTCGATGTGCATGTGGCTGGGCAAGTGTTACGCCTCATCGTGGAGGGCTTTCCATCTCCAGAGGGTGTCACGATGTTTGAAAAAGAAACATTCTTACGTCGCCGCCAAGACCAGCTGAGATGTGCATTGATGCGAGAGCCACGCGGTCATTCCGGTATGTGTGGGGCACTGTTAACCGAACCCGTGAGCGAGGGAGCTGATGCCGGAATTATCTTTATGCACAGCGGGGGATATAGGTCGATGAGTGGTCATGGAGTTATCGGGGGCGTGACGATTGCTCTTGAGTATGGCCTGTTGCGGTTATCAGATCCGGCACGAGAGATTGTTCTTGATACTGTGGCTGGTGTGATTCGTGCGAAAGCTCTGCCTGCTGGTCCAGCCCAGATTGATCGAGTAGTGGTGTCGACTAGAGTAGAACGCCAATCGTTTCGGCCAAATCGTTGCGTTGAGTCTGTGTCCTTTAGGAATGTTCCATCGTTTGTGTTGCAAGGCGGAGTAGTGGTTGAGATTAACGGCCGGACATTTTTGGTTGATGTCGCGTTCGGTGGTGAATTTTTTGCTATCACCGATGCGGAAAGTGCCGGTGTTCAAATTCGAAGAGATCGGATTCATGAACTTCGATCTCTGAGCGCACTGATCAAAGACAGTGTAGAAAAAATCGTTAATGTCGTTCATCCAACGGACTCTCGACTGCGTGGTCTTTGTGGGACAATTTTCACGGGTGTAGCGGAACACGCCGGCGCCGATCTTCGAAGTGTCACAATGTTTTCAGGAGACCAAGTCGATCGTTCGCCGTGCGGCACGGGTACCGCAGCAATAATGTCTGTGCTTAATGAGATGAAAGTCCTTGGTAGCGATCACCTATTTCGGCAGGAAGGCATTATTGGCACGTGTATTAGTGGGATGGTTGAGTCACGTGAAACAGTGGGCGACCGATTAGCTATTGTGCCTAGGATTGAAGGTTCTGCTTGGGCGATTGGAGAACACGAATTTTTGATAGACGACAATGATCCGTTTGCCAAAGGGTTCGTGCTGTAGACTTGAGAAATCGCTGAGTGTTATGTGGTTTTTTAGTTCTGTGTAAAGGGAAAATCCATGTCAGCTGTAACTAGGCAGAAAAATATTGATGTGCAACAGGACCTACGAACGCTAGACCAGCTGCCGATTGGTGAAAATGCCGTTGTCCATCGTCTCGACTGCGGACGTCGTGTTGGCTGTCGGCTCATGGAGATGGGCTTGCTGCCAGGGACGCATGTTGAAATGATCCGTCGTGCACCCTTTGGAGATCCAATTGAGATCCGGCTCAGAGGTTATTTTCTTAGCCTTCGATGTGATGATGCTTCAGGCATCTCGGTAACTCAAAACGGAGAGTCTGAATCGTTTAGTGTTGGTACATCGTTCGATATTGCCCAACCGTTAAAGCCCCATTCAGTAAAGGAAGAGCGACTCGATCGAGTATTACGAGTTTTGGTTGCTGGCAATGCTAACGCCGGGAAGACAACGGTGTTTAATGTTTTGACAGGAGCCCGTGCGAAAGTTGGTAATTATCCTGGCGTAACGGTGAGCCGGGCGTCTCGAGTGATCACACTGCCTAGCCAGGCAAAGGTTGAGGTGGTTGATCTTCCGGGAATCTATAGTCTAAGTACCCATTCTCCTGACGAGCAGGTTGCGGTCGATGAGGTCTTAGGGCGTCGAGGTAATGCGCCGGATACGGTGTTGGTGGTTCTGGATGCCTGTGCACTTGAGCGTTCGCTCTATCTTGCCATGCAGATCATCGAAACTGGAGTTCCGACCGTGGTGGCGGTAAACATGGTGGATGAAGCAGCTCGAGCTGGCATAGATATTAACTTCGAGAAAATGAGTAAGTGGCTAGGTGTAACTGCTGTTCCGACTGTGGCTTCCGCGGGACAGGGACTTGATGTGGTTCGTGAGGAGTTAGATGTTGCTCTCGGCCAAGCGGCGCGTTTCGAGGTCGGTTGGGAAGGATTTCCAGAATCGGTAACGTCAGCGATTGCAGTAATTGAAGGCTCGCTCGAAGGTGTGTCGTTTGTGCGGACCCCTGCGTCTCGCAGAGCGTGGGCTCTTTGCTCATTATTGTCTCAGTTTCCGGATGGTGAAGGGCTCGACGGGCTTCCCTCCTCCGTACGGCAAAATGTTGACAAGGTGCATCGAGAGGCGAAATTGGCGGACTTGAGTCTTGCGCAGGACGCGATTGCGGCGAGGTATCAGTGGATCGAGACGGTGGTTGCGGACTCGAAATCGGCTTCGCCCATTGCGTCCGAGACTCGAAACTGGACAGAGCTGCTCGATGGAATCCTTACGCATCGTGTCTATGGCCTATCAGTTTTTGCCATCGTAATGGTGCTTCTGTTCGAAGCTCTTTTCACATGGTCCGAACCATTGATTGCCGCTATTGAATCGTTGACTGGTGGCTTGCAATCAGTCGCTACGGGATTCCTTCCAGACGGTGTATTTGAAGACTTAGTGGTTAATGGAGTGATCGCTGGTGTTGGCAACGTCATAGTTTTTGTGCCGCAGATTGCAATGTTGTTTCTCTTTATCGCTGTTCTCGAAGATTTCGGATATCTCGCTCGTGTCGCGTTCGTCATCGATCGTTTGATGGGACGAATCGGTTTGCACGGCAAGGCCTTCGTACCTATGCTCTCCGGCTTTGCTTGTGCGATACCAGCAGTAATGGCTACACGAACGATCGAGAGCCGCCGAGACAGGTTGATCACGATGTTGACCCTGCCAATGGTGTCCTGCAGTGCGAGACTGCCGATTTATGTTCTTGTAACTGCAGTTGTGTTCGCCGGTGACGGTCGTTTTTTCGGTTTATTTAGTACTGGCGCCGTTGTTCTTTTTTCAATGTACGCCCTTTCAGTTATTGCTACGCTTGGAGCTGCTGCCGTCCTGCGTCGAACGATTCTAAAAGGTCCGAGGTTTCCGTTGGTGCTTGAGTTGCCACCTTATCGGGTGCCCGTCTGGAGGAATGTGTTGTTGACTACTTGGCGAGGGCTTAGGAGATTTCTTGTCGACGCTGGAACCATTATTCTGGCGATGACGATCATCCTATGGGCGCTTCTCTCGTTTCCTCGAAGCGGAGAGATTGTTGAGAGGTACACTTCTGCACGCGCCGATTTAGTGGCGTCAATTCCAAATCCAAACGATCGAGATGACGCTTTGAGACTTTTGGATGGACGTGAATCCGGGGAGCAACTACGCCACAGTGTGGCTGGGCGTATTGGTTTGGCGCTCGAACCTCTAATTGAACCACTCGGTTACGATTGGCGAATTGGAGTTGGAATTCTCGGTGCATTTGCCGCTAGAGAAGTATTCATCTCAACGCTTGGAATTGTGTTTGGAATTGCGGATGCCGATGAGGAAAACGTGTCCCTTCGATCGTCGCTTCAAGGTGCTCAACGCAGAGATGGTTCGCCACTGATGACTCCATTGGCTGGTGTTTCTCTGATGGTCTTTTTCGTGCTGGCTTGTCAATGTATGAGCACGATCGGAGTAGTGCGTAGAGAGTCTGGGAGTTGGCGTTGGCCAATATTTATGTTTACTTATATGACGATTTTGGCCTACGGATCGTCTCTGTTTGTTTATCAGCTAGGTTCATTTCTCGGATGGGGAACCTGATGAATTGGCAGGAGTATGCGGTTGGAGCGATTGTTGGAATGGCGGTTTTCTCACTCGTGAAACACCTGCGAGGAATGCTATCTCTACCGAGCGACGATGCTGATATATCGTGCCATGGATGTGACAGTTGCAGTGAGCCTTCGTCTAATGCGAAGGTGACTGAATCTCGTGTGCCCTGAATCGAATGTCGTTTCGATGTGCCGATGAAACCATTCCATGCTTGATGTGGGAAGACAAGAATTTCATTTTTTGGTATTTACCAGCCGATAGCAAGGCCATCTTTTCTGTGGTCTGAGCCGCCCTTTAAAACGCCTCGTATTTGATCGATCTCAATTCCTTAAAACCCCCCGAAGCCGCCGATTTCATTGGTAAGCTGATGCCTGCGAAGAGAAAGGCCAGCGCGAGCTTCAGAAGAGATGCCAGATTCCACCGCAACTCGTCCGCCTGTCCATCGAGCACGTGCAGCTTCCCCTGCTTCTTGAATATTCATATTAAAGGCCAAGAAATTTGCGATGACCTGTGCGTGTCCTTGAGCCTGCATATCACCACCCATAACTCCGAATGCGAGCAACGGTTTGTTTCTTTCGAGCACTATGGCTGGAATCAAGGTATGAAATGAACGCTTTCCGGGTGCAAGGCAGTTTGGATGACGAGGTTCGACAGAAAAGAGACTGGCTCGATTTTGAAGCACAATTCCGGTATCTCCAGCCATTACACCTGAACCGAATGCGCCAAACAATGACTGTATCAGTGAAACGATATTCCCATTACTATCAGCAGCCGAGAGACATACCGTGTCTCCGGAACCGATACGAGGAGGCGACAGCGGTCCGTCTTTTCGCCATGCGGCAACGTGACTAGCGGTTCGAGTCGGTTCGATTTCATTTCGACGGGAATCGGCATACCTTTTTGAACAAAGATATTTGATGACGTTAGGGTCGACGGCAGTTGAATCGGCAACGTAAGCCTCTCGATCCGCAAAGGCAATCCGTACTGCTTCGATGAATAGATGGAGATAACTCGGAGAATTATGTCCAAGTGCTTCGAGGTCGTACTCGTCGAGAAGATTCAGGATTTCAATTGCTGTTGGTCCTTGTGTGTTTGGTGGGAGTTCAAGAATTTCTCGCCCCCGAAACATGGCCCTGAGCGGTGTGACCCAGTCGGATCGATGAGACGTAAAGTCTTTTTCTGAGAACCAGCTCCCTCGTCGCGAAAGGTCTTTCGAAATTTCATGGGCAAGTTCTCCACGATAGAAGGTTTCGGCACCGTCACTGCTAAGACGTTCAAGTGTTGTGGCGAGTTTAGGATTACAGAACGTTTCGCCAGCTTTTGGGGCTCGTCCATTTGGAAGAAACGTAGACGCCGCATTAGGGTCTCTGCGAAGCAGCGGCTCTGAGGCTCCCCATTGATTGGCGATTATTTCCGTAACGACGAAACCATTTCTTGCGTACTTAATCGCTGGCGCCAGTGCTCGAGAAAGAGAAATAGTCCCATGGCGCTTTAGCAACTGTGCCCAGCCGTCGACGGCTCCCGGCACACTGATCGAATGGATACCGGTATGTGGCATCGAATTGTGCTTAGGAAACCGATTTTCAAGTGCTTCTAAACTTGCACCGAAAGGGGCACGTCCGCTTGCATTAAGTGCATGAATAGAATCCGTTCGTCCACTACACAACAGTGCGAAAAGGTCTCCACCCAGGCCTGTCATTGTGGGTTCGACGACGGAAAGCGTTGCTGCTGCAGTTACTGAGGCATCTACCGCGTTTCCACCCTCGATAAGCACTTGTAGTCCAACAGTCGAGGCGAGTGGTTGAGATGTAACGACCATTCCATTTTTTGCCATCACCACTGAACGCGTGGCGCGTGGATTTGTCCCGGGTCGGTCACCTGGTGAAATTACCATGTTGTTGAATTTTCTGGAACCGTTCTAATGGTCTGTTCGATTATGAGGACTTCGCAGAGCTAGGAGTTGAAAAATGCTGCGACTCCGTTCAGCTCACTTACGTGTGGCTTAATTTAAGAGGCTAACTATTCTGTTAGGTCAAGAAATCTCTCAGAGACTTCCATTGGCTCTTGAAAGAATCTATTAGGTTTCATGGATTTTAGAAATGGTCATCTTCGCGAAGTGAAGTGTCCACTTGCGGCAGTAATCGAATGAACGGCCCGTCAAAATCGATTACTGCTGTCCACGGTAGATGCCTTATGTTGTATGTTCAAGACGTCAAAAAGGCGCTAGCGGCTCGCCGCTGTATCAGCCGGTGCGACGTAACTCTGACGGGACCTTGCCCTCATGCCACGGGGTTTTAAGCGAACCGCTAGTTCGTGAAGTTTGCCATCTCTCTCCTGTGGAGAGAAGCCAAGAACGTATTGGCTGTGCAATTCTTGAGCTACCCGAGTAAACGTCGGGCCAAGTTCGGAAGTTTCCTCTAGCTCGAAGTAACCTCCACCTGTCTCTTCCGCGAAGCGTTTCAGGTTTCCATCCGGCCGACTTCGTACTTGACGAAGCCCGTTGAAGTAGTCCACTTCAAGCCCTATGGCATAAATCATGACTTCTTCGGCAACTGCCCGGTCCATGACGTCGCCAGATTTTGAGGTGCTGTCTGTGTCATCTCCGTCGGTAAAGACGAGCACAACACGTCGTCCTGTCACGTTGATGAGTGCGTCAAGTCCAGCCATAACCCCGTCGTAGAGGCGAGTAGGGTTACCAAAGTCGAGTAGCTTAAGAGAGTCAATCAACACATCTCGGTCGCTGGTAAATTCAGCTGGCTCGACCTGTATCTTGTCATTAAATGCACCTACTCTCCCTTGGTCTTCTGGAAGCATTCGAATAAGAAATTGCTCAGAGCCGGCCTTCAGGAGATCAAGGCTGCGTGTCATACTAGCGCTCGTATCAAGCATTACGACAACACTGATTGGCCGGACTTCGTTTTCGAATAACACGAGCTCTTGAGGGACTCCGTTGTCAAACACGACGAAGTCATCACGAGTCAAGTTCGGGACAAGTCGACCGTTGCTGTCGGTCACTGTGACATATAAATCGACAAGCTCTGTCCCACTTCTGAACAACGGTTGTTGTTGGGCAAGGCCGATAGTAGTTATGCTGGCCAGTGTCAAACATCCTGTGGTTATTAGTGGTCTTAAATTCATCGTGGGGTTGAGCTTAGCGTTCTAATGGCTTCAGTGGCAATAGGTAGTCTTTTCTCGGGTTAGAGTGATTGGTAGTGATTGTGGAAGACCAAGGAACAGCCGCGCGAAAACCACTAATCGAACGAGAGTCGGTTAGGATTATTAGGTGATCAGGTATTGTTGCCGGTTGATTGTTTGGCTACGCGTGCTTACTTCAATTGAGCAGATTATTGTGACAGCGCTCGGGAACAAAAATAGTAGTTCGTCCAGTGCGAAGGTAACTTCTTCTTTTTCCGTCTTGGTTTGGTATCGAACTCTATTTTTTCAGCCGCGAGCGCCGATCGAACATGCGAGTGTTTAGCGTTCATTGTCAAACTGGATGCTACCAGTCAAGAATGAGGGACCTTTAGAGAATGATGCCTGAGACTTGTTGTCGTGCTTTTTGTCCTGGGTTCAACATGTTGCTTCGGCAGCAATGACTCAAGACAACACGGATATTGTGGGAATGGTTTTCGGAGGAACTAAAAAATGGCGAGAATTTTGATCGTTACACTTGCGTTGATTTCAATCGGGGGAGTAGCGTCTTCGGAACCCGATGAAAGTATTGTTTTGCCCTATCTTCAAATCCAAATCGCGCTAGCTAATGATTCCACTGACGGTGTGTCGGAAGCGGCTGCGTCGATTGTAGCGGCGGCGGCTTCTCTAGGTGAAAGTGGGAAGGTTATAGCGATGACTGCCGAAGCATTAGTCAACGCATCTACTCTCAAAGCCGTGAGAGAGAAATTTGGACCGATGAGTGAGGCACTAATTGCGTACGGAAATGAAGTGGGATTTGGTGAACTCAAGGTTGCTTATTGTCCGATGGTACGTAAGTCCTGGGTGCAGAAAACTAGTGCAATTCGTAATCCGTTTTACGGTTCCACAATGCTCACGTGCGGTCACTTCACCAATTGATTGAAGCGAAGTCTCAGTTTCGTCAGTTCGTTCTTTCCAACTGCTCTTACGGAGGTTCGGAGGGATCCGTTTGTGTCTCGAATCTTATGGTGCAGAATCAGTGTGCGCGGTAATCCGCGAAATTCCAATGACGACACAGCCACAACTTTCAAATCGTAGTGATGTTCGAAGTGTGCTTGAGGCGATGCTCGCTCAGAGGATCGTGATACTCGATGGTGCGATGGGCACGATGGTCCAGCGGCGGAAATTGAAGGAAGAGGATTTTCGAGGCAGGCGCTTCGCCAGGCATCCGCATGATCTCAGGGGTAATTTTGACGCACTGGTTTTAACTCAACCATCAATTGTTTCCGAAACACACGAGGCGTATTTCTCGGCCGGGGCTGACATTGTCGAAACGGATACGTTTAACGCGAACGCGATTGCTCAAGCTGATTATGGTCTCGAGTCGATTATTTACGAGCTGAATTGTGAGGCGGCCAAGCTAGCCAAGGATGTTGCCAAGACTTGGAGTCAACACACGCCAGATCGACCAAGGTTTGTGGCGGGCGCGATTGGCCCAACCAATAAACCGTTGTCGATTTCCCCTGATGTGAACGATCCCACTGCCCGCTCAGTGACTTTTGACGTCGTAAGAAGTGCCTATGTTGAACAGGTTCGAGGTTTAGTCGATGGGGGTTGCGACTTACTTCTCGTCGAAACAATTTTTGACACTCTGAATGCCAAGGCCGCAATTCTGGCGATTGGTGATGTCTTGGAAGAGAAAGCAGTCGATCTTCCACTTATGATCTCGGTTACGATCACCGATCGAAGTGGCCGAACCCTTTCGGGCCAGACCATAGATGCCTTCTGGGTGTCAGTGGCTCACGCTCGGCCTTTTTCGGTCGGCATCAACTGCTCGCTCGGAGCGGAGGGGATGCGACCATACATGGCCGAGTTGTCGCGAATTGCCCCTGCTTACATCAGCTGCTATCCGAATGCAGGATTGCCAAATGCCTTCGGTGGTTATGACGAGAGTCCAGACGAAACCAGCCAATTGCTTAAGGAGTTTTCGACAAGTGGTTTCGTCAATATGGTGGGTGGCTGTTGTGGAACTACTCCCGATCACATTCGGGAAATTGCGAAGGCCGTCGACGGGGTGACACCGCGCCCTCGTCCGTTGAAGGGGGAACTACATTCGCAGTTTAGTGGTCTAGAGACATTAACGATTCGTCCAGAGAGCAACTTCATTATGGTTGGCGAGCGGACTAATGTTACGGGTTCTCGTCGTTTTTCGAAACTCATCACGTCCGATGATTTTTCTGGAGCGGTTGCGGTGGCGGTCGACCAGGTTCGTGGTGGCGCGAACGTTCTGGATGTAAACATGGATGAAGGAATGCTCGATTCCGAGCAAGCGATGACTAGATTTTTGAATTACATCGCGACGGAGCCAGAAATAGCACGTGTGCCGATCATGATCGACAGTTCGAAATGGTCGGTTATTGAAGCTGGCCTCAAGTGTGTCCAGGGGAAGGGCATTATTAACTCCATTAGCCTGAAGGAGGGAGAACTCGACTTTCTCGAGAAAGCCAAGATTGCCCGTCAATATGGAGCGGGCGTTGTGGTCATGGCCTTCGACGAATCTGGGCAGGCAGATACGATCGCGAGAAAGGTTGAAATTTGCAAACGGGCCTATCAGCTGCTGACGCAGCGGGCTCGCTTCGATGCTCGCGACATTATTTTCGATCCCAATGTCTTGGCAATAGCGACCGGAATCGAGGAGCACAATGAATATGCCCTTAACTATATAGAGGCGACACGTCGAATTAAACAAGCGTGTCCTGGCGTGAAGGTGAGTGGCGGCGTCAGCAACTTGTCGTTCTCATTTCGTGGCAATGATGTTGTACGTGAAGCTATGCATTCTTCCTTCTTATTCCATGCGGTACAGGCCGGCATGGATATGGGAATCGTAAATGCTGGTCAGCTGGTCGTGTATCAGGACATTCCTACCAACCTTTTAACTCATGTTGAAGATATCATCTTTAATCGGCGTACTGATGCGACTGACCGGATGGTTCTTTTGGCGGAAACAGTTAAAGGCTCTGGCCAGAAACGCCAGGTGGATTTGGCTTGGCGAGAGGGAAATGTTGGTGAGCGACTGACCTATGCACTTGTGCACGGAATCGTCGATTTTGTTGAGACTGATGTAGAGGAGGCGCGGCAGCAGTGCTCTCGACCGCTCGACGTCATAGAAGGTCCGTTGATGAATGGTATGAAGGTAGTTGGGGATCTCTTTGGCGCCGGAAAAATGTTTCTCCCGCAAGTCGTTAAGAGTGCGAGAGCAATGAAGAAGGCGGTGTCTTACCTTCAGCCATTTATGGAGAAGGACGAGCACGAACAGCAAATTGCCGCTAAGAAGATCGTAATAGCGACCGTTAAAGGTGACGTGCACGATATCGGAAAAAACATCGTCGCTGTAGTGCTCAGGTGTAATGGGTACAACGTTATCGACTTAGGTGTAATGGTGCGATGCGACACGTTATTAAAGGTCGCAGTGGATGAGCATGTAGATGTCGTGGGTCTTAGCGGTCTAATCACACCGTCACTTGACGAAATGGTATTGGTAGCGACCGAAATGGAGCGGCGTGGGATTGGTCTGCCATTGTTAATTGGCGGAGCCACAACAAGTCGTCAGCACACGGCAGTTAAAATCGCGCCTGTCTTTGACGGTAGTGTTACCCATGTGTCCGATGCGTCTCGGGTGATTGACGTAGTGTCGAGTCTATTGAGCCCGGTGAAGCGTGATATTTTCATACAGGACAATAAGGAAGATCAATCAAAGTTACGAGAACAGTACGCCACGCGACGAGAACGAAAACTCCTCCCGTATGAAGAAGCCAAGCGTTCGCATTTTAAGACTGATTGGTCAACGCTCGATATCCCGGTTCCGACATTCAGTGGGCGCCGAACGATTACGGTAAAACTCGAGACCTTAGTACCGTTCATTGACTGGACCTATTTCTTTGCAGCTTGGCAGTTGAAAGGACGCTACCCTGCCATTTTAGACGACCCCAAACGCGGCGAAGCGGCGCGCGAGCTATATGAACACGCAACAAATTTGTTGTCGATGATCACGGAGGAAGGACTCCTTCGAGCCACGGGTGTTTACGGCTTTTGGCCGGCGGCTAGTGACGGAGACGACATCATTGTCTATTCTCCAGAAAACCCTCTAAATGCGTGCCATGGAGCGGAGCGGATTCGCTTTGCGATGTTGCGGCAGCAGGATGTCAGAGGCGGAGCAGTCAGCCGGTCATTGGCGGATTTTATTGGGCCAATAGGCGGCGAGAAAGTTGATTACATTGGTGCGTTTGCCGTTACGACTGGAGCCGGTGTCGACGAATTAGTCGAGCGATATGAGCGAGATCATGACGACTATAAGGCCATTATGGTTAAGGCTCTAGCCGACCGCCTAGCGGAGGCGTTTGCCGAGTTTCTCCATGCACGTGTGCGTCGAGAATGGAATTACGAATCAGACGTAACTCAATCTAAAGAAGGTCTGATTGAGGAGAAATATCGTGGAATTCGTCCAGCCTTTGGTTATCCGGCTTGTCCGGACCACAGCGAGAAATTCAAACTATTCGATTTGCTGGATGCACGAAGTGTCGGTATGGACCTAACAGAGAACGCTGCGATGACTCCAGCGGCGAGCGTAAGCGGTCTATATTTTTCTCATCCGGAAGCACGATACTTCACAGTTGGAAGAATTGATGAGGTTCAAGTAGCGTCTTATGCATCGAGAAAGGCAATGACGGTCAAAGATATCGAACGCTGGTTATCCGGAAATTTATCGTAATAGATAGTCTTTCTTTCAGGACTTCGTGCCTGATCAGGACTTATTCGCCTGTCTCCTGCCTGTGGACCACACCATTTGCTCGTCCAATTATTCCGCAAGTGTTTCGGTGTTGGTCCACAGTGCATGGTCTTATCTGACTAAACGTCAATTACGACGGATGTGAGTGAATGCATTGCAAAACATCGGTCTTAGATTCCATTTGATGAAAGTGTAAGTTCGCGCACAGTGTATGATGGCAGCCGCTTCCGATGAAGTATCACATTCGGCAATACGAGCTTCACCAGGGTGCTCTTGAGATTGAGTACATCGAAGAATATTTCGGTGAGTTCAGTCGAAAGAAGACCGCGAGTGAGGTAGTGCATCGTTTGAGCAACCGTGATCATCAAATTTTGATGGCGGAAGCCCCGCTTCCTGACGATCCATCAACGGTTGTCCCTGTCTCTTACAAAGTTTCCCATGAACTTCGCATCGACGAAAACGATGCGAAATTGGCTGATCTCGTTGTTCGCCTTCGTGACACAGTTCAATTTAGAGATCGAAGGGTACTTTATAGTTGGATCGGGGGTACGAGACGTGATTGGCGAGGGAAAGGATTTTTCCGGTCTTTGACAGATAAGCAAGAGTTATGGGCGACTGAGAATGGGTTTGACGAAATTATCGTCAAGACCAAGAATCGCCTTTATGATATGCGAGGGACACTCGACACATTAAGATTTGACGTAATCAAGTTCGAGAGACATCCTGAAGATAACTCTGAGTCGAAAGTCTATCTAAGTAAGAAGCTTGGCCTTGAAGTCCCCAAAAGCCGGCGTAACGACCGATACGCTCTTGGTGTTCACGATTAGTGCGGGCCATGTGCATTTGAGATTTAGAGGAGTGGATCGTTGCTGGTGAATTGTTCGTGGTCCGAGATAGCCAGGGGCAGTGCCCATTATTTCAATTGACGGAACAAGCGATCCGAGGCTTGCTGATTTCGAGGCGGTTCCTGACCCGGAGTTGCTTCGTTCACGCAACCAATTTGTCGTTGAGGGACGCTTCGCTATTCAGACGCTTTTGCGAGAGCCACGTTTTCACTTGCGGGCGCTGCTACTGACGAAAAACACTTTTCGTGTCCTTGCTAGAGAACTTTCAGGTCAGCTTTTGGAAACGGTTTTTGTCTATATTACATCTGCAGCAAATTTCAAGATCGGTGGCTATGACTTTCATCGCGGCTATTTAGCGTTAGTTGATCGACCGGAACCGATACCGGTCTGCAGAATCATCAGTGCCGTCGAGTCTAGGAATCCTATTCTTGCGTTAGATCGCATCGGCAATCCAGACAACATTGGAGGACTCTTTCGAAACGCAGCCGCTTTTTCCGTTGAGGCCGTACTTCTCGGTCCCGGTTGTTGCGACCCTCTGTATCGAAAGGCGATACGGACGTCAATCGGCAAGACGCTTCAGATACCATTTTCAACTACGAACGAGTGGTCTGTCACATTGGATGCGTTACGTGCCAAAGGGTATGTCGTGGTCGCTCTCACTCCGGACCAGAAAGAGTCTATTGAGTTGAAGGAATTTCTATCTTTTTTCGAGAATCAACGACGGGTTGTTTGGCTTCTAGGAGCCGAGGGAGACGGTTTGAGTGAAGAGGCTTTAGACGCAGCTGATTTTAGGGTTCGGATTCCTCTGAATCAGTCGGTTGATTCTTTGAACGTGGCTACAGCGGCAGCGATCGCGCTCCATCGCTTATGGGAGTACGATGACTGAGGACGGGTTGTATGTGCCGGTGTGGTAACTGACCTGTGTGATGCTGGTGTTTAAGTAAGCGAGGCAGATTTATGCGATCAGGAAAATTTTGGCTGTTAGCACTCTCGATGATTTGTAGTTTTTCGGTGGGTCCAGCCTTGGCGCAGTACGGAACTGTCGAGGGAGAGTGGCGAAGCCACGGTGGAGATCTCGGTGGGACGAAGTACTCACCACTTAGCCAGATTACAGCAGAGAACTTCGGGGCGCTTGAGTTGGCTTGGCATTGGAAGACTGTTGATACTCATCTGATGCGATCCACAGACAGGGGCGTCTCATTGTTGCCTGCTACCACAGTGTTTGACCTTCTTGAAGAGGAAGAACCTGACCGTTGGAGTTCCTGGGATGGGATCACACACTCGAAGACAAGACCGTCATTTCGAGCACTGGTTTCGACTCCGTTGATGGTCAACGGGGTGTTGTATTTAAGCACGGCTCTTTACAGTGCAGTTGCACTTGATGCTCGAACAGGAGCGACCTTGTGGGTTCACGATCCGAGGGCCTACGAGTCAGGAACACCGCCTCCGCTTGCGTGGCGGCATCGCGGGGTAGCTTACTGGGAACACGATGGTAAAGCACGAGTGATTTGGGGTACGGGGGATGGATTTCTTGTTGCCGTTGACGCCAAAACAGGTTTGCCGGCTCAGGAATTCGGCGTGAACGGACGGGTGGATCTAACAGAAGGGTTACCTCGCGCGACTCGTGGTGAACGCGATATTGTTAACTTGGTGAAACTGTCCTCCCAATCTCCACCGATCGTCGTTCGGAATACTATCGTGGTTGGTTCGTCTATCAATGATCGCGTGTTGACGAAAGAAGCTCCACCCGGTTGGGCTCGAGCATACAACGCTCAGACTGGGGAACATCGATGGGACTTTCACACCGTACCGCAGAGTGCCGATGAATTTGGTGCGGACAGTTGGATTGGTGAATCTTGGCGCTATTCTGGAAACACGAACATCTGGTCAATTATGAGCGCTGACCAAGAAACAGGCGTCGTTTATTTACCTGTTGGGACTCCTACGAATGACTATTATGGGGGACAGCGCCTAGGAGATAACCTCTTTGCGGAGAGCTTGGTAGCGGTTGATGTTGAGACAGGTGATCGTAAATGGCATTTTCAAATGGTTCATCATGGATTATGGGATTATGACAATCCAGCAGCGCCAAATCTATTGGACGTTACAGTTGATGGACGCCAAATAAAGGCAGTAGCTCAAGTTACGAAGCAGGGATTCGTTTACGCTTTTGATCGGGTGACTGGAGAACCGATTTGGCCAATCGAAGAAAGGATAGTCCCGACCGATACTGACTTAGACGGTGAGATTCCGTCACCGACACAACCGTTTCCGACGAAGCCTGATCCATTTGAATACCAGGGAACATCCATTGATGATCTAGTGGATTTCACACCGGAGATCAGACGAATGGCGGAAGAGGCAGTGGCTGGTTTTCGGCTAGGTCCGCTCTACACGCCGCAGACGCTTAGCGGGACTGTGATGCGGCCTTCCGTCGGAGGGGGAGCCAACTGGTCTGGTGCCGCGGTTGATCCAGAAACAGGTTACCTTTATGTGCCTTCAGCGAATCGGCATTCGACGATTCGCCTGAGCGAGCCCGAACCGAATGAGCCCGCGACAGTTCGTTATGTGCGACGTTCGCTTTCCGCTGGACCCGTGATGCCGCGTGGACTTCCTCTATGGAAACCACCTTACAGTCGAATTACAGCGATCAATATGAACACGGGTGACCATGTATGGATGACGCCTACCGGAAACGGAGATCGTATTCGTCGCCATCCGATGTTACGAGAGCTTGACTTGCCGCCGGTTGGTGGTGATGCTGGAAGTAGTGGACCACTTCTGACAAAAACATTACTCATCCATGCGCTTACTTCCGGAGGTACGAACGGTGGTCCTCGACTGGTGGCTTACGATAAGGCGACCGGTGTAGAGAAGGCTTCCCTTGATCTGCCCGGTGGTGCACTTGGAACGCCGATGACTTATATGCTCGACGGAAAACAGTACATAGCCCTTACCGTGGGCGGGGAAGTTCCTAGGCTTGTTGCATTTAAACTGCCACAATAGGTATTAGAGTAAACCCACGGCTCTAGTTTCTGTCTAAATTTTGAACTACCGGACCGTAGCGTGAAGACGCGATAAGGTCATCAAGCTAGGATACTCTCAACAACGCTTCCATGGACGTCTGTCAAACGAAAGTCCCGACCTTGGAACCGATACGTTAATTTGGTGTGGTCGATACCAAGAAGATGAAGCATCGTCGCGTGCAGATCGTGAATATGAACTGGGTTTTCTAGAATGTTGTACGAAAAGTCATCTGTTTGACCGAAGGTGGTACCTGGTCGAACTCCCCCGCCGGCCATCCAAATTGTGAAACAGCGCGGATGGTGGTCTCGTCCGTAGTTGTCGTCGGTCAGTACTCCTTGAGAGTAAGGGCCACGTCCAAATTCTCCCCCCCACAGCACAAGGGTTTCATCCAACATACCCCGTTGCTTCAAGTCCGTCACCAACGCCGCCTGCGCTTGGTCGACATCCTTGGCCTGAAGTTGCATACTTCGAGGCAATCGCGTGTGATGGTCCCATCCTCGATGAAACAACTGGATAAATCTCACATCTCGTTCAGCTAACCGTCGTGCGAGCAGGCAATTGCGAGCAAAGGTTCCAGACTTCCGTGAATCTTCGCCGTAGAGTTCAAATATGCTGTCGGGTTCGTCAGATAAATCTGTCAGTTCTGGTACAGAACTCTGCATTCGATAGGCCATTTCATACTGCGCAATACGAGTGCTGGTTTCAGGGTCCCCGTATTCTTCTTCCTTTTGTTCGTTTAGTATCTTGAGGTCGTCAAGAAAGCCCCGCCGCGTTTGGTCATCGACCCCAGGGGGATTTGAGAGATACAATACCGGGTCACCGGTTGAGAGAAACTTGACACCTTGATACCGAGTTGGAAGGAAACCGCTGCCCCACAGTCGATTATAAAGCGGCTGCCCAACTTGCGCTGATCCTTTGGATACCATAGCGACAAACGTCGGAAGATCGCTATTCATCGTGCCAAGTCCGTAAGACAACCATGCGCCGATACTAGGCCGCCCTGCTAACTGGGCTCCAGTCTGAAAAAATGTAATGCCAGGGTCGTGATTGATAGCCTCCGTGTGCATGGATTTGATGAAACAGAGGTCGTCGACAATGTGGGAGGTATGCGGCATCAGTTCGCTGACCCACGCTCTTGACTCACCATGCTGAGCGAACTGAAAAATCGATGGGACGAGGGGAAAACTCGTCTGCGAAGCGGTCATGGCTGTTAAGCGTTGTTCGCCACGAACGGAAGCCGGTAAGTCAGTGCCACGTAGGTCCGAAAGTTTTGGCTTGTAGTCCCATAGTTCATGCTGAGACGGTGCTCCAGATTGGAAGAGATAAATAATTCGCTTTGCTTTTGGAGCAAAATGAGGAAGCCCTGGCAGACCACTCATGATGGAGCCTGTGTTTCCGGCCGGTTGGGCAAGTAGCGAGTCATTGCCGAAGAGTGTGGCTAGCGCGGCTGCTCCTATGCCAGAACGTGAGAGTTCGAGGAAACGCCGACGCGTCAGTAACCTTTCAAAGGGGCTCATGAGCTATTCCTTCGTAATTGTTCCGTCGAGATTCAAGATTAGGCTAGCCATCATGGTGTATGAAGCTAGTTCGGCGACGTCCAGCGTTTCGTCGCGAGTTGACTGGCCGACACTCACAAGCTCAAGCGCTGCTGATCGATTGCTCCGATAATGTTCCATATGTCGCTCAAAACCTGAAACGAGGACAGTTTGCGCTCCAGGGCTCGGGCGACGTGCAGTAGAAGACTGATAACCGAACGCTAATCGTTGTTCCGGAGTGTTTCCGCCATTCGACATCATATTCTCGGCAAGTCGACGAGCTGCCTCGATGTAGGTTGTGTCGTTCATCAGGTTTAGCGCCTGAAGTGGTGTATTTGTCCGGTCAGTACGAACTATACATGTCTCTCGTGTTGACGCATCAAAGGTCATCATCGTTGGAGGTCCAAGGGTTCTTTTCCAGAATGTGTAGAGGCTTCGACGATAGAGGTCGTCGCCATCGGACTCTACATAGTCTCCGTAGCCTCCTTCCACCATGTCTGCCCAGAGCCCTTCCGGTTGGTAGGGTTTTACCGAAGGTCCACCGATTTTTTCGACGAGAAGACCCGAGATAGCTAAGGCCTGGTCTCGAATCACTTGGGGTTGAAGACGGATCCGAGGACCTCTCGAGAGACGACGATTTTCCGGATCGCTCTCAAATTCCTGAGTGGTGACGTGGGACGCTTGACGGTATGTCGCGCTGGTTACGATTGCGCGTTGAATCGCCTTTACGTTCCAGTCAGAATCAATGAAGGTGGTCGCTAGCCAGTCGAGTAGACCAGGGTGGCTTGGAAAATCACCTTGAGTGCCAAAATTTTCTGCTGTTTTTACGAGCCCGACACCAAAGTACATTTGCCAAAATCGATTTACAGTCACGCGAGCTGTAAGTGGATGTTCTGGATCAACGAGCCAGCGAGCCAGAGCTAGTCGATTCGGCGCTACATTTTGATCGAGTGGAGGCAAGACCGCTGGAACACCTGGATTGACCGCTTCGGATGGATTGTCGTAGGAACCTCGTTCGAGCCGATAGGTTTGGCGGCGCGGATACATTTCTTTCATGACCATTACGGTTGGAAAGCTTTCCAATAGGAATTTTCGGTCGTCTTCGAGCGAAACTATTTTCCGCCAAATCTCTTGCAGTTGATGTGGTGCATACTGGTCGAGAAAACAGAGACGCAATTTTTCGGTTTGGGCACGACTACGTTCTTCTGGTTCAATGTCAGAAATTTCGCTAATCGATTCACGAGTTGAAACGATCTTCGCTCGGATGGGGCTTAAGACCGTCCCGTAAATTCGAACGTCATCGAGATATCCCTGAAACCTTGGTTTGCCAGAGCCACTTGCACCGATACGGAGAGGATACCTCTTGGGTAGACGATTTCCGACGAGGTCGAGAAGCGGAGTCAACTCTATTGAAGTTCCGTTGACGTAAATTTTCATTCCACTCGGAGTTTTCGAACCGTCGTAAGTTGCAACCACATGCTGCCACTCGTTGAGTTGTATGTCATCGACTGTCTCCGCTGCTACTCCGTCATCAAGAATTCTGGTTGACAGGCTCAGTCGAAGTTTTCCGTTCTCCAAGTAGAGTCCCCAGCCTACTTCGCCTTGGTCTCCACTGCTCGCGCGAGAAATAATCACTCCATCTTTTGCCTTCGGATGGACCCATGCTGTCAGGGACCATTCGTCGTCATAACCTATATCCGGATGGTTTCCTGCGTTAACGAAGCGGTGACCGTCAAAAGTTATGGCTGACCCAAGTATTCCTTCGACGAAATGTGGCTGGCCGTCTTCAAGAACCGTATGCACTTGAGTATCGGTTTGCACTGCTCCAGCTATGTTGCCGTCGAACGGATAGTGGGCTATGAGTTTGTCTGTAAGCGCCCAATCGATTTGGTTCGATGCGTTGATTGAGTTTTCCCATTCGGACTGGGATTCGAGAAGGAGGGATTCCATGGCAACGAAACTTTCTCGAGCTTCTTGGAGTTGGGCATCAAGTATTTTTAAGTCGTTTTCTTGGTCGGCCGTAGGAGCGGCGATTAACGGGGGTGAGTTGACGTACTTGAATGCTTTGCCTCGTTCTGGAATGTTATTGAAGTGAGCGAAGAATTCGTAGAATTCTTTTTGGGAAACTGGGTCGAATTTGTGATCATGACACCGCGCGCAACCAAGCGTAAGACCTAACCAGACTGTCGACGTCGTTTGGACTCGATCAACGGCGTATTCGACTAAGAACTCTTCCTCAACAATACCTCCTTCTCCGTTCTGACTGTGATTTCTGTTGAAGGCTGTGGCGATTTGTTGCTCACGAGTGGAGCTTGGAAGCATGTCACCAGCGATTTGCTCAATGGTGAATTGATCAAACGGCATGTTTTTGTTGTAGGCATCAATCACCCAATCACGCCATCTCCACATCGAGCGTTCGCCGTCAGTTTGGTACCCGTTGGTGTCCGCATAACGCGCGGCATCTAACCATTCGACCGCCATCCGCTCACCGTATCTTGACGAAGCCAATAATCGGTTGACGACATCTTCGTACGCGCTAGGTGAATCGTCGTTGAGAAATGCTGCTATTTCACCTTGCGTTGGCGGGAGACCGGTTAGGTCTAGAGTGACGCGTCGAATTAATGTCGTTCGATCGGCCTCTTCAGACGGCGGAATGCCGTGGTCTTCAAGTCTGGATAAAACGAACCGATCTATAGGGTTTCTCGGCCACGATTTGTCGATGACCTCCGGCAAGCCCGGAGTTTCAGGAGGGACAAAAGCCCAGTGTGTTTTCCACTCAGCTCCTTGATCAATCCAAAGGCGGATCGCTTCAATTTCATTAGGACTGAGCGCATCGTTTCCCCGCGGCATTCGTTGGCTTTGTGTGTCAGTGGCTATGCGCTGAAACAGGAGACTATTTTCTGCATCTCCAGGAATTATTACTGCGCCACCGAAGCCGACTCGTTCTTCGTGAAAACCGTTCTTGACGTCGAGTCGAAGACCTCCTTGACGACCCTGTTCATCAGGTCCGTGACAGGCGAAGCAATTATTGGAAAGAATCGGTCTTATTTCGCGCTCAAAATCGACGAGTCGTTCTAACGACGAAGGTATTCCTGACGCGACTCCCCATTCGGCACCGTTATTTATCCAACGCCGCACAACATCAATTTGATCGTGAGTGAGTGTTCGACCAGAGGACAGTGGCGGCATTCGCCCGATGGAGTCGTCAGAAATCAATCTTTGAAGGAGAGAGCTAGCGTTAGGATTTCCTGGAACGACGACTTCATTGAGGAAATCGTCAGTGTCAAATCTTAAGTTCGCTTGCCGAGAGCTTCCATTTGGACCATGGCAATCGTAACAGGCTTCCGCCAAGATGGGCTGGACATCACTGAGATAGTCGATAGCCTTGGATGGATTTTGTGCTGAAGTTGTGATCACGCCGTATCGGGCGTAGCCACAAAGCACACTTAAGACGCATACGACGGAAACAATAATCGCGCGAAGTTCAATCTTCATAATGTTGTTCCGATGAATCTTTCAGATGAGTTCTTGAGCGCTCTCATGAATTCTACCGTTCCTGCAGGTAAACACGAAGATTTCTCATCAGGTCAATAGGCAATGGCGTAGCAGTCTCGCCTCGGATCGGCTGCCGCGAGGCGATTCGTACTGTTGGGGTCGATCATCACGGCGGTAGCGCATCCGGATACCCCCAGTGGTGGGACCAAGTTGATTTCGTGGCCTCGGCGACGTAACTCTTCAGTGACTTCTGGAGCTATCGCGGATTCGATATCCATTTGATTGAATCCCGCAGCATGAGGCCAAAATGAACCATGGAGGTGCTGTGTTCGAATTCGCGGCCATTGGAGAGCATCGTGGAGATTGGGATACCAGTCTGACCAAAATTCGATGATATTGAGAAAAGCTTGGAGGATTGTCTGATCCTGATTGTCGCCACCTGGTGTTCCAATCGCCAAAAACGGTACGTTGTCTCGAAGCACAATGGTTGGAGTAAGTGTGTAGCGAGGGCGAGCCCTCGGTCGGATCTGGTTAGCGCGATGCGGATCGAGCCAGAATTGCTCACCTCGCGTACTGAGACCGATTCCAGTGTCACCAAGAATTACGGCACCACGGACCCAACCACCACTCGGTGTGCTGTCGAAGATGTTTCCTTCTTTGTCAATAATGGCGATGTGAGTAGTATCTTTTAAGCCGCCTGCTGACGGCACAAACGATCCGGTTGAATCGTCAGTGGTCTCAGTACGTGGAATGTTTGCAACCCAGTAGGGCCATTCTTTGACATCCGGATCGTGCGGAAGTGGATTGCCAGCGATAAATGCGGTTGATGCACGCGTCTGGTCGATGATGGAAGCACGTTCCCTTGCATAAGACTTGGAAAGCAGACCCGAAGCAGGGACGCGGACGTACTCTGGGTCAGCGTAGTAGGTATCACGGTCCGCATATGTAAGCTTCATCGCTTCGACAATTGTGTGCAGATAGTCTGCGCTGTTGTGGCCCATTTTCTTGAGATCGAAGTGTTCGAGAATATTCAGTGTTTGAAGAAGGACTGGTCCTTGACTCACAAAGCCCTGCTTGTAGATCGTGTAGCCTAGGTATTCTGTGAATACTGGATCTTCAACTCGTGCGTAGAAATCAGCAAAGTCGCTTTTTTGAAAAGGTGCACCGTGAGCTTGCAAGAAAGCGACCATTTCGTCGGCAATATCGCCTCTGTAAAAACGGTTGCGTGCAGCGGCTATACCTACGCGCCGGCCAAGATGGGCACTTGCCCGTTCCGCTTCGACCATTTTCTTGAGTGTGTTGGCTAGCGAGGGAAGCGTGATTGTTTCTCCAGCGCTATACAGGGTTCCGTCGGGTTTAAGCCAATACCGTTTATTGCCTGGCCACTGTTCCAGAAAATCAAGATTTGAAGCAATTGCGTCACTCGTGAGCTTGCGAAGCGGAAAACCATTTTCTGCGTAATCAATGGCACGAGAAACGACTCGTTCAAAACTCATTGTGCCCCAATTTTCGAGAACGGTTAATGCCGCATGGAGAGCACCTGGTACGACTGCAGGGTCAAGGCCTTCACCGTTGAGATCGCGGTTCTGCTGGGTATACCAGTCGATACTGATTTTCTTAGGCGCCCATCCCTGACCAACGACGGATGTGACCGTGCCATCGGTTATGGGGTAAACGAGAACCAAGGCTTCACCGCCGAGCCCATAGAGGTCTTGTTCGATGACGCCGCCAACAAGTAATGCGGTCACACCTGCGTCAAAGGCGTTCCCACCATGAATTAAAGTTTCAAAGGCAGCGGCAGTTGTAAGCGGGTGACCGGTCGAGATGCCGGCGGTCGGTCCTGATACAGAGGGGCGCTGAGCGTGAAGAGAGATATTAGCCAAGAAAGCGAATAAGGCCACCGAAAGAAAAATATTTTTCATGATTCCTTCCGTCCGATGCTCGCGTTTGAGATGTGTCTCTTGGAAAGTCGGAAATATTAAGTGGCTCCGCATTCTGACACCTTGTCAAATCCCTTTTCGTGTGGCCAATAGGCTCCGATCATTATATGCAGCCTTTCTTTGTGTCGGGACGGAAGATTTGTAGGCGAAGCCACTTGCCTAGATTTAGCAGGTAGAAATTTCGGCGGGACAACCATGCGAGATGAAATCTGTATGTTCTAGATAACAACGGCTTGCGATCTGGCTGGAGATCTCTAATTACGGGTGATTAGTGGTCTTCTGAAGGCTCGCTCGCGCCTTTTCGACGTCACGATGAAAAACGAACAACGCGTCGGCGCTCTCCGTTCGGTCGGTGAAGTTAAAGGTCCGGCCAGACGAAATTTTTATTTGTAGATTATGGTCTGCGTAATTAATTTGAAAACGCTGAAGTTTATCGTAGTGGATCGAAAAGGCATCGTCTCCTTCCGTTTCGTAGCGAATTCCTTCTAGGTTAGCCACTAAAGTGCCTTCACAGTTACCAAATCGGTGTTTGTGAATTGCCGCGGTCCGACTATTAATGTCTATCTGCAAAAAGTTGATGTCGACAATGGTCGAATTGAAGTCATTTTCTTCCGGATCGGAAATAACCACGTCGACTACTTGCCCTTCAAAGTCGGCAGCCGAGATATTAATCCGATGTTGCCCAGGCGAAATCTCGCGAGATTCGAAGGGAGTTTTTCCGACGAATTGACGGTCGACAAAAACGTCAGCGCCATCGATGTCCGCGTTGACTTGGAGTCGAACGGGGATCGCAATGCTAGGTTGTTCGATGATCGGCGGTGCCGTCGTGTCTGAGGGTCGTAGTTCAGGGGGATCTGAAATCGGAGCGGGCGGTAAAGCTGGCACTTCTACGTTCGGTGGAGCCGCAGAATTAGGACTCGATGCGGGCTTTTCAGGTTTCGTCGTTACGGCTGTTTCTGAGGGTCGTGTCAAGTACGAACGAAAGTATCCTTGGTTGAAAACGTAGAACGCTATGCTCGCTAAACCCACTGCGATGAAAAGGGGCCTCCAAGAGCCGGTTTTGCTCGATGGTTCTTGCGCGTCAAATAAGGTCATGACTCATGATACTGTGCAGATGCTGAGGAGGTCGCTCGTGAAAGCAATATCACTGTTCGTGTTATGGATAGCTTCGGTCGGGTCCGTGTCTTCGAACCAGATTGACGTGGAGGTTCCCTTTGTTACTCCCTTGACGGTTGAAGATATGACTGGCAAGCAACTCGTTCTGGAAACAGACAACGGACTGATCGCGATTGATCTTAGGCCTGAGTTAGCCCCGAATCATGTTGGCCTGATTATGCAACTCGCGACCGATGGCACCTTTAACGGAACTACCTTTCATCGGATGGTTGTTGATGGGATTGTGCAGGGTGGAGATCCTTTCACAGCCGACAAAGACCGTGTTTCTGACTATGGACGTGGAGGCTTAGGGTTAGTCACGGCCGAGATCGGTGATGCGATCCATCACAGAGGAACCGTATCGGCGGTGATGGTTCGAGCCGAACCCAGTTCTAGCGGGGCACAGTTTTTTATCTGCGTTGTGCCCCAGCCGGCTCTAGATGGTCTGCATTCTATCTGGGGTCAGGTGGTCGATGGAATAGATGTCGTGACAAAGATTTCACAAACACCGGTTGATAGTGAAGGACGAGCGACCACACGCGTCACAATCTTGACAGCCACTATTAGGGACAAGCCTCCGCCAGAAGTCCCTCCATTTTCAACGTATTCGGATGAGGAGTTATCCGCGTTTCGTGCGGTCCTGACAACAACGTACGGTCAAATTGGTATCGAGTTTTACCCTAATTTAGCTCCGAATCACGTCAGGAATTTTCTTCGCCTCGTTGATTCAGGCGTGTATGACGGTATGGCGTTTCATCGCGTAGTGCCTGGTTTTGTCATTCAAGCAGGCCACTTACCTACGAGAAGAGAACCACTCACGGATAGGCAGCAGAGATTTGTGCAGAATCTTGATCCCGAGTTCAACGATACGGCTCACGTTCGTGGAATCGTTTCTATGGCTCGGTTCGAGGAACTGGATAGTGCTTCGACATCGTTTTTTATCTGCATCGATGTTGCAGAGGAGCTTGACAGGAACTACACGGCATTCGGGGTTGTGACGGCTGGATTTGATGTGATATCTGCGATCGAAAAGACTCCAGTTGATGGCGAAGCACCGATCGCGCGAGTCGAGATCATTAGTGCATCGGTTGTTAGACGGTAAAGATGCCAAGTTTACTCAGGCGAAGGGTATTGTGCAGGGTGAAAGGAGCTCGGGTGACAATCCAAAATGGTAGAGATTCAATTTGATCATTGATTTATTTATTTTTCCTCCTGAGTTAAAAGTTTGAGTGCGAGTCGTTGGTAAAGGTCGACGGCTTGGATCAATTCTGAGATTTCGACGTGTTCGGTGGCCGTGTGAGCGACTTTGACGGACCCTGGTCCTATTAGTAGTGGTTCTCCCCATGCTGTCAAGAAAGGAATGTCCGTCGTAAAACGAAATGCTTCAGTCTCAAAATTTGGGACGGTGGTCAGTCGAACTGGCGGCACGATAATAAGGTCTTCGATAGAAACTTTATCTGTGAGTGTTTCTAGACATGACCGAACGTCCCGGGCAGTGCCGATAGTCCTAAAGTTCACATCGGCTTCTGCAGAAGGTGGGACAACGTTTGGTGCGACACCGCCTGAAATCATCCCAACAGTGTAACTAGTTCGACCTAGTGTCTCATCGCGGGGGAGACCGACCTCTCGAAGTTCGACCAGCGCGTCAATGAGTTTTTCGATCGCTGAGTTTCCGAGTTCTGGATTCGAGGAATGTGCAGCAATTCCTGCCGAAGCCAGACGAACTCGATATACACCTCGTGTTGCTGATGCAAGGCGGTTGTCGGTTGGTTCCCCGTTGATGAGATACCGACAGGCTTGTTCAAAACTATTTGCTGCGCGAGCGCCATGGCTACCATTTTCCTCGCCCACTACGACTAAAAGACCGACTCGACTTTCACCGCGTGCACGTAAGCATTCCAGTGCGGTAAGTTCGGCGGCTAGGATTCCTTTGGCGTCGCAGGCCCCTCTTCCATAAAGGAGATTATTTTCTACCCGGCTTGGAAAAAAAGGGGGAACGCAATCGATGTGAGTTGAGAAGAAAACTTCTGGGGAATTCGCATCTATGGTCGCGATAATGTTGACTCTGTTGTCGGCAACTGGCTGTTCGATGACATGGTAGTCTCGCTTTCGCAGCCAAGTCGCTAACCAGGTAGTTGCTTCTGATTCTCGACCACTCGTCGAGTCGATATCAATGAGGCTTCTCGTGAGATCAACCAGCGATTTAGTTACCGGATCCATGCCTCAAGCTCAGTTCTAGTGTCAGTACGATCATCTCGGTACTTTACGATGACCGGTGTTGCTAGAGACAGCCCCCATTGAGGTCCAGGGGGGACCGTCACAGCTCGTGCGCCAGGAACGACGACAGCTCCAGAAGGGATTATTGTTGGCTGACCCGGTTCTGGTTTGATTAGTTGCCGCTTAGGTAGGTCGTAAATCGGCGTTGACCCGGTGATTACCGTTCCGGCGCCAATGACTGCACGAGCTTTGACGACTACACCTTCGTACAGACCCGTGTTGCCTCCCACGAGCACCTCGTCCTCAACAATTACCGGAAGTGCGCCTACAGGCTCAAGTACTCCACCAATTTGCGCACAAGCGCTAACGTGAACTTGACTGCCGACCTGCGCGCACGATCCAACTAACGCGTGGGAATCAATTAGACTGTTTTCGCCGATATAACTCCCAATGTTGACGTACATTGGTGGCATACAAATGACCCCTTGCGCGATGTACGCTCCGTCTCGAACCGATGATCCCCCGGGAACAATCCTTATTCCAGAGTCAACGCTGATGGACTTGAGCGGTAGCGTATCTTTGTCTAGGAAAGACATATTAGGAATTGTGGACTCATAGGTCATATTGGTGCCCGCTCGGAAACCTAAGAGAATTCCTTGCTTGACCCATGGGTTTACTCTCCAGCCGGTAACGGTTGACTCGTCCGGCTCGGCCGCACGTACACGACCCGCGGATAATTCTGTTCGGAGCTTCGCGAAAACGATTCGAACATCTTGTCTATTTGCAGTGTCTGAGTTTTCATACAACCGCTGAATCTGGCTCGCGAGTTCGTTGGCTTGTTGTGTCATTCTTTTGTCTGCTGTAGGGAATTGGCCAACAGGCCAAGCTGTTGGAGCACCTGAGTAATTTTCTCTCGTGCCTCCGGACATGGTGGCACCAGTGGAAGTCGGTACACTTCGCGAAGCAGGTTCATCTGGGCCATCGCTGCTTTCACCGGGATTGGATTAGATTCAATAAAGTTGACTTGCATTAACGGAAAAAGGAGATTGTGGTGACGGCGCGCGGTTTCAAAATCGCCTTCTAGAGCTGCGGTGACAAGTTGGCTCATCTCTGAAGGAGTCTCATTCGAAACAACTGAAATCACCCCCGCACCCCCAAGTGAGATTAGGGGTAAAGTAAATGCATCGTCGCCGGAGAGAACACTAAAAGTTTCTGGTACTGCGTGGCATATCTCTGACACCTGACCTAGATTTCCTGAGGCTTCCTTTATTCCAACGATGTTTGGGATATCTGCAAGTCGTAATAGTGTCAGAGTATCTAGATTACAGCCGGTTCGGCTGGGCACGTTGTAGAGAATAATCGGAAGCTGCGTTGATTCGGCGAGCGCGCGAAAATGTTGGAAGAGTCCTTCGGGGCTTGGTTTGTTGTAAAACGGCGTTACCGATAACAATCCCGTGACACCAAGTTGTTCCATTTCTTTGGCAAGAATGATCGAGGATTTCGTGTCGTAACTACCAGCTCCGGCCAGAATAGGTACACGTCCATCGGAAGTTGTTACTACGAGATCGACAACACGAAGTTTTTCTTCGTGTGAAAGCGTCGGTGTTTCTCCGGTTGTTCCACAGGGCACAAGAAAATGAACCCCACCTTCAATTTGACGCTGCACTAATCGTGCGATGCTCGGTTCGTCCAATTTCCCATCTGAGGTAAAAGGTGTCACCAATGCAGTCCCACAGCCTTTCCAACTTGTCGGCGTCGTGTTTTGATTGGAAGGAGACATTTTAGAAGTCCGTAAATTAAGAGTGGTCGGCAAACGTTACTTGAGACCAATTACGTCTCGCATAGTAAACCAACCTTTTCTTGCTTTGATCCACTGCGCGGCTTCCAGAGCGCCACGTGCAAATATGGAACGGTCACGCGCGGTATGGGTCAATGTTAACGTTTCAGAGTGTCCATCGAACCCGACGACGTGCGTGCCTGGAATCGAACCAGCCCGTGTGGAAGAAACATCTATGTTTCGATTGTAGCCTGAGCTTCGCATTGCAGAGTTTAGCGCCAAGCCT
>Ga0310123_10000180_pt1 | contig 55819 bp, 43 predicted proteins | sample CB6_AW_1057_MG_FD_203505 | JGI IMG/M metagenome (GOLD analysis project Ga0310123, IMG submission 203505) | Marine microbial communities from Western Arctic Ocean, Canada - CB6_AW_1057 | ecosystem: Environmental > Aquatic > Marine > Oceanic | place: Canada: Western Arctic Ocean | collected... | reverse complement strand
GATTGGGCCGGCGTTGTTGATCGTTCCTGGTGGCAGGACGCGGTGGGCCATCTCGTAGTTCTGTAGCGCAACACCGATCTGCATCAGGTTGTTCTTGCACTGCGTTCGACGAGCCGCCTCGCGAGCCTGCTGCACAGCGGGTAGCAACAGGCTGACCAGGATGGCGATGATCGCGATCACGACCAGCAGTTCGATCAGCGTGAAACCGAGGCGGCGGGGCCGGGTGATCATTGCAGACGGGCTCCTTGTGTTGAGTTGGTCCGGGCGATGGCAGGTCGACGCCGGTTGCGTGTTGTCGGTCATGGTGTGTCCTGTGGGGAGTTGCTCTTGGTGGCGATTGTCAAAGTGGCGTGGCCGTGGACGGGAGTACGCAGGAAGTCCGGTGCCAGGCGGACGCGGGATTCGACCCGGCGTGTCGGGTTGTTCTTCACGGGGGCGGCCACTCGAGTGATCACGCGGACTGCTCCGAGGTTCTCGAACTCGACCGACCAGGTGTCTCCGGAAAACTCACTGTCATCGGCCAGGCGTGACGCGGCGCGGTCGGCGCCCGAGCGGGCCAGCCAATCGGCCTGGGCCTGCAGTTCGAATCGCCGGGACTGGCCGTGTTGCAGGACGGCCAGGCGGAACAACGAGCCGGCCAGTCCGAGGATCATCAACACGGCGATCAGCACGATCACAAGGATCGCGGCCCTGGGGTGAGAAGTGTCAGGAGATGGGATCGGCCGTCTCATGGAGTGACCTCCCGGTCGGGCCGCGTGGTGGTGCCACGATCCAGCACGGCCGTGAGCCGCGTGGGCCAGGCATCCCGGGGGTGCGGTTCGGCGACGATCTCGGGAATGGCCGTGACGGTTACCAGTTGGCGTCGTCGCCGGGGTGGCCCGGTCGATTCGAGAGAAAACAAGATGTTCGAGGCGGACAGGCGGAAGGTGTCGACGTGTGACGGTTGGCTTGCAACGGTGCGGCGGAGTCCACCTTCAACCTGGCTCCAGGTGATGGTGGGTTGCTTTTCGGAGGTCAGTGTCAGCAGGGGACGGCCGGGAGTCTTCGTGTCGACTGTGGCGGCGGTGGCCGTGTGCACGTCATTGCGGAAACGTCGTTCGAATCGGTGGCTGGCCTGTGCGGCCACCAGCGATTCACCGCCGGTCCTCTCGGATCGCATCAACAGCGCAATCGTCAGGGTGGCCAGGGTCATCATCACCGAAGCCACGGCCATGGCAGCCAGCATCTCGATCAAAGTGAAACCGGTGCGACGTCGGGTCATGGCGCGTCCCCCGGGTCGGACGGTGGCAGCCAGCCGGTCAGCCGTACCGGGCGGACGGGTTGACCGGTTGGAGTTGCCCAATGGACGGTGATACTGGCTCGTCGTCGGTCGTCGTGGTCGTCAATTTCGACCGAAAGTTCCAGCCCCGGAAGCCAGGTTTCGGTGTTCCAGCCGCTTGTCAGCGCGGCGATCACTGCCGGTCGGGGCTGTCCGGCGTCCAGTCGTTCCAGGAAGTTCGAGGCGATCTGCGTGGCCAGTTGTCTCTGGGCGGCGGATTGACGGAGTTGGCCGCAACGAAGCAACAGCGGGCTGACCAGCACGACGACGAATGTCAACAGGATGCCCGACACCAGCGACTCGACGATGGTGATCCCGGGTCGGTGACCGGTGTCGACACAACGGTTGGCAGAAAGTCGTTTCACGATTGCGCTTGTTCGGCCAAGACGTGGAGGAGGGGGAGAAAGAGTGCGATGCAAAAATAAGCCACCAGCACCCCGAGCGTTAGGATGATCACCGGGCGGGCGACCTGGAACGCCCAGAGCATCCGCCGTTGCAGACGACGTTCGGCCGAATCGGCTATCAATTGAAGCGCCCAGGGCAGGTTCCCCAGCCGCTGGGCGCAGTCGAGAACGCTTTCCTCTCGCGAGTTGATCATCCGCTCGGTACGCATCGCGGCCCATCCGCTGTCACCGGCGACCACCGCTTGGCGGACACGTTCCAGGCGGACCGCCACGTCGGGGCCTTGCGACGCGTGGATTTGAACCGAGATCGCCTGGTCGAGGGGGCGGCTGCCTTCGAGGGCCAGCGACAGGCTGCGAAAAATCCCCGCCGAGTGCACCCGCGGCCAGCACCGGGTCAACCAGGGGATCCGCAGATTCTCCAGGCCCCAGAACCAACTGATTCCCAGCAGGATCAGCAGCAGGCACGGCAACGACATGATGGTGTTGGCCAGCAACAGATGGGAGGCCATCATGTCGGAGGTGTGGATCAGGTTGTGGGTGATGGCCGGCAATTCGACGTCGAAGGACTCGAAGATCGCTTTCAGCTTGGGAACCACGAAGACCATCTGGAACGAACAGAGACTGATGATTGCCAAAAACACGACGGCCGCGTAGACGAAGAACATGGAGATGCCGGATATGGCATCGGTTTGTCGGGCCGACTGAGAGTGTCGACGGGCCTCGCGTTCAAGTGACTCGGCCAGGCAGTCCGATTCGTGTCCAACCCGAATCGTGACCAGTGTCGTGAGGGGCAGAAGTCTCGGGCAGTCCGCGAGAGCATCCGGAAGCGAAAAACCACTTCGCAGGCGGTCGGCCAGTTGGCCGATGGACATCCGGAACCGCGAGCGTTTTCGGAAGCCGGCAAATCGCCAGATCGAGAAGGCCTGGTCTCCGGAGAGTGATTCGCCGAAGCTGTCCAGTAATGGCGGTAGCGGTTGCTGGCGACGGACGGCGATCGCCAACAGCCACAGCAGGTGGCCACGCTTGGCGTGTCGGGCACTTGCCGGCCCCTCGATCAACACGAACATCACCACGCAGATGGGGATCGCCAGTGGAGCGACGAACAGCAGGGGCAGGCCGACCTGGCACCAGGCAGCGGTCTGCAACATTCCTGTTCGTTCGGCGAGGTCCAGCTGTTCAGACGGAGACATCTCCGGACGTGTCAACCGGCTCACTCGCATTGCCTGCCAGCCGCTCCAGCCGACGACCATCATCATCATCATCATCATCGAGTCGGCGACGAGGCAGGGAATCAGGTCGCCGGGTTCAGCGTTTCCGTGCAGGCCCCAGCCGACGACGGTGACCATGCCGATTCCGGAGACGAGCAGAAACTCGGCGGCCAGCAGTGGCAGCAGCCAGTGAGGCTGGTGCTGCATGCGGTGGCGTCTCGTGACAAACAGCAGCATGGCCCCCCCGGCGGGCACCACCAGGATGGTGAACGTCGCGTAAAGGAGCGTGGTGTTGTCGTTCACGGTGCAGTTCGATTCGCAGTGGTCGCCAGTGCGGTGTGAGTCATCAGGTCAGCGCTCCGAGCAGTTGGACCACGGGCATCATCAGCGCGATGATGACGATTCCGACGACCAGGGCGACGGCGACGACAGCCAGTGGCTGGATCAACACGCCGATCAACCTCGATTGCCCGCGAGACTGAAGGGCACAGATGTCCCCGGTGACCCAGAGGACGTCCGAAAATCCCTTGTCGAGACCGTTCCATTCGAAGACATGAGCGACCTCGGGCACCATCCGGTGAGTCGTTGCGGCGTGTCTCGGCGAGAGCCCCTGTTCAATATCAACAGCCATGCTTCGTGCCGCTTTGAGGATGTAGGCGTCAGCGGTGCCGCTGCCGGCCAACCGGAGCGCTTCCGGAAACGGCACCCCGTGATCGATGCCGATGGCCAGCAGGTGACAGAATCGCGAGACCGCACCCAGGCGGACCATCCGGCCCAGGGCCGGCACGTGATACAGCCATTTGCGTTGCATCGGACCAGCCAGCCAACCGAGTGCGACCCAGGTCACGACCAGCAGGACCAGCACCACTGGCAGGATCAAAATCCGCCAGCCCGCCACCGCCTCGGAAATCTCGAACACCGCAAGGGTCACCGCGGGCAAGGCGAGGTCGAAGTCGGCGAATATCTCCTGGAATGGTGGCACCACAAAGGTCAGCAGACCCGCGGTGCCCACCAGCGTCACCGTGATCAGCAGCAAGGGATAGAACAACGCCAGGATGCCGCGGCGGCGAGTGTCGAGGCTTGTGCGGGCGAAGTGGAGGTAATGTTCGAGCAGGTCGGTGATCCGGCCGGTCTGCAGGCCGGCTCGCAGCAGAACCCGCATGTGGCGGGGAACGTTGTCGATCTGTCCTGTAACCGCGTCATCGACGGACACCCCCTGTTCCAGTCGGTCGGAAATGGACTCGATCGCCCGCCGCGTGCGTTTCGATGGGAGTTCGGTCGCCAGGGCTCTGAGTCCGGCCGCCAACGGCAGACCGCCTCGGATGATATCGGCCATCCCGTCGGCCACCGCGATCCGTTCATCCTCGCCCAAACGGACCGAGTCAACGGCCGGCGACTGCCGCCGAGTCTCACCGGGGGAATCCTCGGTGATCTCACGGATTTCAACGACATGCAGCCCGTCCTGTAGCAGGCGGGCGACGGCAACGTAGCGGTTTTCGGCTTCGATCACGCCCTCGGCCTGAACGTGTTCCTTGTCGGTGACCTGGTAACGGAAACGAGGCATGATGCTAAGAAGGCGTCTGCCGGCGACTGGGGTCAAAGTTGGGTAAGCGAATTGAGCAGGTCGATGACCGGAAGGAACAGCGAGAGGCAGTAGATCAACACGGTGCCACCCCCGACGATCGCCAATATCAGCACCGGAAATGCCAGGTGAAACCACTCGGCCTGGAACATCGCCCGTCGCCTGAGGATCGTGGTGGCCTGGGCCATGGTTGCATGCAGTGGTGAGCGTCTTTCGGCTGCCTGGATCATCCAGTGGAGAAACGGAGTCGTCGCTCCGGACTTGTCGAGCACCTCGCCCAACGGGACACCGTTCTGGATGCCGGATATGATCTCGGCGCGATTGGCCGACAGCTTGGGGTCACCGCTGGCGTCGATGGCCAGCGGCACCGCCGACGAGAGTGGCACTTCATGTGCGAGCATCAGTGACAGCAACTCGGTGAAATTGGCCCGATGGAAGTTCACCAGGATCGGACCGATCCATGGCAGTCGTCGAATCAACGCGGCAGAGATGCGGCCGGGATGCCAGCGCATTCCCTCGCTGTGGGATTGGAGGAGCCACTTCTGGGACATCCACCATGAGGCGCCGGCAACAAGAACGGCCAACGGCAGCAGCGGACACCACAGCGGGACCGTTGTGGCAGCCGTCCGCATCGTGGATTGCACCGCCCCGTCCCCGGCACCGAAGTCGAGCAACACGCTGTCAAACTCCGGGAACAGCGTTACGAGAAACGTGGCCCAAAGTCCCCAGGCGATCAGTAGCACCAACGTGGGATAGAACAGGGCCAGGCCGATCTTCTGCCTGAGTTGCTCGAGTGAACGCGCGAAGTCCGACAGAGATGCCAGCGTCTGGTCGAGTCGGCCGGTCTGGAGTCCGGCAGTGACCAGGGCGCGGTAGACTGGCGGAAACGCATCCCGTTGCAGTTCAATCGCTTCGTCGAGCGAGTGGCCGCTGGCGACGTGGTCGGCAAGAGAATCGACGACACGGGCAACCTGTTGCCGGAGGCCACCGGCCGCGGATTTCAGCCCCAGTTGCAGTGGGAGCCCGGCACGCACCAGGGCGCAGATCTCGTCGTTGAGGAACGCGATCTCTTCGAGCGACAGGCGAGATTGGTTCCCGGAGGAACTCATGTGCCGGCTCCGCTTGGCGGATTCGGTGAAGGCAGGCCCAGTACGCGGGTGACCTCCTGAGGTGTGGTCCAGCCCGAGCTGATCGCCGCGAGGCTGCGGGTGGCAAGATCGACGTGGCCGACCGAGATTGCCGCGTCATGAAGCGAGCGGCTGTCGTTTCGTCTCAAGATGGCATCGGCGATGGCCGGCCGCGACGGGTCCAGCCACTCGGCGATCACACCACGACCGGCGTATCCCGTCTCATGGCACTCGGGGCATCCGGCGGCGACGTGGTGAGGACCGGTTGCCCACGGCGATTGTCGAGCGTCCTTCGGAGCCGGGTGGCTGCAGTGGCAGAGTCGTCTCAGCAGGCGTTGGCAGAGGATCGCCAGCAGGCCGCTGCGGAGCAGGTAGGGTTCGATGCCCATGTCGGACAGGCGTCCGATCGCTTCCGCGCCGCTTCCGGCGTGAAAGGTGGTCAACACCAGGTGACCGGTCAACGAAGCCTGCAGTACGGTTTCGGCAGTCTCACGATCCCGGATTTCGCCCACCATGATCACCTCCGGGTCCTGTCTCATCAGAGATCTCAGGCCCGTGGCGTAGTCGAAACCGGCGGAAGGTTTGACCTGGGACTGGGCGACGCCGGTGACCACCGATTCGATCGGGTCCTCGAGACTGACCAGGCTCAGGGGGCGACCCTCGCAGGTGGCCAGTTCGCGGAGACAGGCGTACAGCGTGGTGGTCTTGCCGCTTCCGGCCGGGCCGGTCACCAGCAGGACACCGCCGCGGCACTTCAGCGCCTGGTGCAACAGGCGTCCGACGTCGTCGGGGAGGCCGAGGTCATCGATCCGCGCAAACCGGTCGCTGGTCCGCAGCAGTCGGACCACGGTCTTTTCTCCGAACAACGTCGGAAAGGTGCTGACTCGCATGTCGAGTGTGTTGTCGCCGGAACGGATCCGACCTTCCTGCGGTATGTCAGTGCGGTATGTCAACAGTTCGGCCAGCACCTTCAGTCGAGCCACCACGTTACCCGAGACCGCTCGAGGCAAGTGACCGACGTGGTGCAGCACTCCGTCGACCCGCCATGACAACTCGAGAGCCGTCTCGGTCGGAACGAAGTGCAGGTCGCTGGCACCGCGGTTGCGAGCCGATTCGAGCAGCTCGTCGATGATCTCGGGGACACCCTCGGCCTGGAGCTCCTTGAAGTTCGGGAGGATGGCGGAAACGGGTGTGTTCATGGCGAGAATTCGGGTGGTGGTGGTGATGTTGTGGTGAGCGGTGAACTGGCGGGTTCAGAGCGGGTATCGCGAATGCCGATAATCGATTGCGGGGGCTGTGTCTCTTCTCGATCAAACTGGACCCATTGCAGACACGAGAAACACTGCCAAGGGGTCGAGACGTGTGTTATTCTGGAGGTAGGGGCCAAGGTATAGGTTTGATGGCTCCGGTCACCTGCGCGTAATTGCCATGAGCGAATCTGTCCAATCCTGCCCGTCCTGTCGGACATTGCTGTTGGCCGATACGGTGCAATGTCCGTTGTGCCGGCACGTCGTCAACCCCGACGCCACAGAGGAACTGGGCGAAAAGTTGAGCGAACAGTTGAACGAACAGTTGAACGAAGAGTTGAACGGCGGCGAAATCGTCGCGGAGCGAGAGGGAGTCGAGTGTGCCGACTGCGGAGAGGTGGTGCGGCCCGAGCTGGTCCGTTGCTGGCGCTGCGGCGCATTTCTGAGGCCGGAAATCGCTGCCCGATTTCAAGAGATGCAACGCAACCCCTCGCCCGTGATGTACAGCCAGGAAGGCGAGCTGGAGGATACCGCTCTACGGTCGTTGCAGCAAACCAGCAATGTGAGTGGGGCCGTGGTGGACGAAGGCGGCTTCGAACTCGCCGAGGGAATCAACATGTCGGAAGGCGATGACTCCGACCTGGACGACGAGTTGCTGAAGCCGGTTCGCCCGGCGGAAGATTCGGAGTCCAGTGAACAGCCGGCGGAGGAGGGCACGTCGGACGAAGCGTCGGGGTCGGATGACGAGTCTGGCTCGAGCGAGTCTGAAGGTGCATCCCAACCGCTGGCGGCCAGCGGAGATGCCCTGTTGGACATCGCCATGCGAGAAGAGGAGGAGGCGCATTCCCGCCGCAGGCAGGGGTCGGCATCGGCCACCCGCGGTGGTGCGAGGGCGACAGCCAAGACCGGATTCATCGTCTTCTGTCCAAACGGACATCCTATCGAGGTGCAGGAACGTCATCGTGGCAAGTCGGGACGGTGTCCCAAGTGCCAGTCCCCCTTCCATGTGCCACAGCAGAACTGGGATCCGAGTCAGGGCGAAGCCGCGTCCGCCAGTGAGTCGGAGGACGAAGAAGTCGACCGGCTCTACGTCGAGTGGTTCGATGACGTTCACCTGCACCAGGTCGATCCGGGTTCGCTGAAACTCAAGGTCGACAGCCTGGCGGCGAAGTTCGAGACCGTCGATCTGGGCTTCTCGGCTGAGAACCTGCTGCTGGTCAAGTTGTCCAAGGGGGGCGGGTTGTTCGGCGGTGGGGGGGCGAAGAAGTTGCCCGAAATTCGGAATCATGTCCGAAGTCATCTCGAAGACGTGCGGTCGACTGATGGCTTGCCGGCCGCCGAGTTCGTCAGCCTGTCGGGTGAGATGTGCGAGACGCTGCGAGTCGTTCAGCCGGCCCCGTACGTTCACGAATCAATGTTCGCTGGCATTGACGTCTTCGGTGTCGGACGGATTGCCGTACGGATGCCCGAGGATCCGGAATCGAAGACGATCGACTTCCTCTCGTTTTCCTTGAGCGAATTCCGGCTGCTGTCGCAACGGCTGGCGGAGTTGTTCGGGGTGACGGAGTTCGGGGCCGATGTCGGGGTGCCGTTGAAAGACAGGCTCAGCCGACTGGCATGTCATTACAACGAAGAGACAATCATGACGGTTGTCGAGGATGTGACCTACTACCAGGCCGACGAGACCTACGAGGTCACCCGCGTCGGCTGCCGCTGCGAGGGATGCGGATTGGTCGTCAGCGAGGATGCTCGCAAGAAAGAGAAGATCGGTGGCAAGTCGGGCAAAGGGATTGCCAAAGCGGTCTGCCCGAAGTGCAAACGTCGGTTCGGCGACAACCCGCTGTACGAAATCTCTCGCGTCGGTGACGATGATCAAGAGGGTGAGGCTGAGGTCGATGCCGAGAGTGTGGAAGACCCTGCCGAGGACGGTCCTGATGTGATCGCCGGTGAGCTGGAAGCCGGCGAGACGGTGGACACGGGCGAATCGGATTCCGATTCGAAACCGGAGTCGGAATCGTCCGAGGGCGACGACTGACCCGGGGTCGCCGGTAGCATGGCGGGCGGGCTCCGACGAGTCGGGTTGATGGTCCGATGGTGCCTGTCATGACGGCTCGTAACGGTTATACGGTTCAAAGACACCGGGAGAGCTTTCTCGGTAGCTTGACCATCGCCCCCCGTCAGCTAGAATTGTCGTGTCTCGCGTGGATTTGGCGGTCGTTGGATCGCCAGGACACGGCGAGCGGGGACCGGTAGTTCGTGTCGTGAAGCTTGCGGCACGGGGAGCCGGAACCAGGTATCGCAGGAGAGTCCTGTGACAGGCGGCTATGCTGGCGACTTCAAGGAGCAGGTCCGTTCCCAGACGGATCTTGTCTCGTTAGTCGGTGAAACGGTCTCGCTGACGGCCCGTGGCGGCCGAGGCGACCACGTGGCGCTGTGCCCGTTCCACGACGACCACAACCCGTCGCTTCACGTCTACGCTGATCGACAGACGTATCGATGCTGGGTCTGCGATGCTGGGGGCGATTGTTTCTCGTGGGTGATGCACTTCGAGAACGTGGAATTCCGGGAGGCACTGGAGCAGTTGGCCGAGAGAGCCAATCTCGAAATTCCGCGACAACAGAGAGTGTCAGGATCGGGCGGAGACGAGAAGTCGCGGCTCTACGAGGTACTGAGATGGGCCGAGGAGCAGTTCCACCGTTTTCTTGTTGAAGATGCCGCCGCTTCGCGTGCTCGGGACTACCTGGCCCAGCGACGGTTGGGCACCGAGGTGGTGTCCCTGTTTCGCGTCGGGTTTCATCCCCCGGTCTGGGACTGGCTGCAGCTAAAGGCCCAGGGACGCTACGGCGCGGCCGAACTGGAGGCGGCCGGCCTGGTTCGGCAGAGACAGGATGGTTCGGGCCTCCGTGATGACTTTGTCGACCGGGTGCTGTTTCCGATCCACGACCTGAGTGGACGAACCGTTGGATTCGGTGGACGGATCCTGCCGGATCACTCCTACCCCGACGCTCCAAAGTATCTCAACAGTTCCGAGAACCCGGTCTTCTCGAAAAAGAGCCTGCTGTATGGGCTGGGCTTGGCCCGCGAGGGGATACGTCGCGAGAAGGCGGCGGTCGTCGTGGAGGGTTACACCGACTGCGTGACAGCTCACCAGTATGGCGTCGATCACGTAGTCGGGACTCTCGGTACGGCACTCACAGACGAACATGTCACAGCCTTGAAGCGGATGTCCCAACGGGTGGTGTTGGTCTACGACGGAGACCAGGCCGGCCAGATGGCCGCGGAGCGGGCACTCCCGCGTTTCCTTGCTCAGGATGTCGATCTGCGGGTCCTGACGCTGCCCGAAGGATTGGATCCGGCCGAGTTCCTGGAACGACACGGAGAATCGGCGTTTCGGGAATTGTGCGAAGCGGCTCCCGAAGCACTCGATTTCAAATGGCAGGTGACTGTGGCTCGGATCGGAACGGCAACTGTCGATTCCCGACAACGGTTGCTCTCGGAAATGCTGGAGTTGATCGTCGCCGCCCCCAAGTTGGCCAATACCCCCCGCGAGGCGGTGATTCTCGGGATGGTCAGCCAGCGATTGGGTGTGGCCGAATCCGAATTGCGAGTGGCCTTGCAGCAGCGACGCACGCTCAACCAGACCCAGCAGACTGAACGTGGTCGAGCCGTGGACAGCATGTCGGGCAGTGGTTCGGTGCGGATCGACTCTGGCGAACCGGGTCGTGGGGCGGAAGTCGGCCCGGGTGGAGAATCTGGCCGCCAGCCGGTGTCCGGTGCGGGCGAACGAAAACACGCGACACGGGTGGAACGGGCCGAACGAGAACTTATCGCGATCCTCGTCTCCGCGCCTGAATCGATCGAGCGGATCCGGCAACAGGTGAGATGCGAGGAAATTCGGGATGAGTTTCTGAGGCGGTTACTGGAAGTCTGCTACCAGATTCACGACAACGGAGACCTGCCGACGTTCGAACGCGTGGCCGCGACGATGGAGGATCCGGAATTGAAGCGGGTGCTGGTCAAGATTGACGAAGAGGCGCGGCTGAAGAAGACGTCGGAACGGATGTTGGATTCGGAACTCGATCTCATCGAGGAGACCGTGCAGGTGCTGAAATGGCGTCGTGAGCGAGAGAACTTTGAGGCTGAACGGGGTGTCCGATCGGCCGACCAGGATGCGAACGACCGATTGGATGACGAAGACAAGACCCGTCTGAGGCGGGCTTTCGAACACCACCAGAAACGGACACGGCAGGGCTTGGTTCGTTAAAATCGCGGGAGGATGTCATCGTGTATCGCTTGATTGAAGAACTCAGGGACGTCATTGAACAGGGGCAGACCCAGGGATACTTGACCTACTCGCAGGTCAACGCCTACCTGCCCGATGAAGCCGCGACACCGGAAAAACTCGATGCACTCCTGATGTGTGCCGAGGAACTGGGGCTCGATGTCGTCGCGGACGTGAACCCGCCCGAAGACCTCTCGAAACGCAAGCCACGCAACTCGCGGCAGAAGTCACCAATCGGCGAGGATCGGTCGCGGCGGATCGACGATCCGGTGCGGATGTATCTGACGCAGATGGGTGAGATTCCGCTGTTGACACGTGCCGAGGAAATTTCGCTTGCCAAAAAAATCGAAGTCACCCGCAAACGGTTTCGGCGATCCTTGTTGGAGAGCGATTTCCCGTTGCGGACTGCCATAGAAATTCTCCGCAAGGTTCACCACAGCGAACTCCCATTTGACCGGACGATCAAGGTCTCGGTCACCGAGGGACTCGAGAAGACTCAGATTCTCGGACGGATGCCGCACAACCTCAGGACGATCGATCTGCTGAGGCAGGAGTATCTGCCGGACGCCGAGAAGATGGTCAATCCCCGCGTTTCGGATGCAACTCGTGAGAAGTTGGTTCCGGAGATCGACCGGCGGCGGCGGAAGATGGTGACTCTGGTCGAGGAACTCAGCGTCCGTACGCAGAGAATGCAGCCGGTGATGAAACGGCTCGAACAGATCAACGAACGGATGATCGAGATCCAGCGGCACTTGAAGAGCATCCGGCGATTGAAGTCAGCCAAGGACCTGCGGGCCAACCTGCAGCGAGAACTGCAGGATCTGGTCCTGCTGACACTCGAATCCCCCGAGAGCCTCCGTGGGCGGATGGAGATCATTGAGCGACGGTTTGCAGACTACGAGCAGGCCATGAGAGAACTCTCCGGCGGCAACCTGCGGCTGGTTGTCTCGATCGCCAAGAAGTATCGCAACCGCGGCCTGAGCTTCCTGGACCTGATCCAGGAAGGCAACACCGGTTTGATGAGAGCTGTCGACAAGTACGAGTATCGTCGAGGTTACAAGTTCTCGACCTACGCCACCTGGTGGATCCGGCAGGCGATCACCAGGGCGATTGCCGATCAGGCCCGCACGATCCGCATCCCGGTGCACATGATCGAGACGATGTCGAAGCTGCGGAAGGTCAGCAAGCAGCTGCTGCAGGAGAAGGGCCGTGAGCCCACGCTCGAGGAAACTGCCGACGCGGCCGATGTGAGCCTTGAAGAGACCCGACGTGTCTTGAAGATCTCCCGTCATCCCATTAGCTTGGACCGTCCGGTTGGCGAGAGCGAGGATAGCTACTTCGGTGACTTCATCGAAGACAACAGCACCGACAGTCCCGTCAACGCGGCTACGCAGGAAATGCTCAAGGACAAGATCGACGGCGTTCTCAAGACGTTGACCTATCGCGAACGCGAGATCATCAAGCTCAGGTACGGACTCGGCGACGGTTACACATACACGCTGGAAGAAGTTGGACGGATCTTCAAGGTGACTCGCGAACGGGTGCGGCAGATCGAGGCTAAGGCCGTGAGGAAATTGCAGCACCCGGTCCGGAGTCGACAACTGAAGGGGTTCCTTGAAGGGGTGCTCACGAGCAGCACCAATTGACGCTTTGAGCCGATCGGCATTCGATCGGCTTTTTTTTTTGGGTCTGGTTCGCAGGTGAGCCGGCCAGCAACAGGAGATGCCGGCATGGCGACGGCTGCCAGTGGATTGCGTGAACTCCACCAGTTGCACGTCGAGCACTTGGAGGTGCTGGATGAACTGGAAGCCGGACCGCGACGAGTGCGGGCTTACGACGCACTGACTTCAAAGAAACATGGCGAAGTGGATGCCGAGCAGCTGTCGTTGACCAATCTCAGGAAGGCGTCCGACGAGCGGACTCTGCAGTTGAAGACCAACGAAACGAAACTCATCGACCTCAGATCAAAGCTCAATACGGCCTCATCGAATCGAGAATTCGACATCTTCAAGGGGCAGATCGACGCCGATTCGGTTGCCAACAGTGTGCTCGAGGACGAGATTCTCGAGTTGTACGAACGCGTTGAGGGTAGCCAGAAGCGGATGGCCGAGAAGGACGCCGAACGGGAAACGGCGCAGACGGAACAGGAGCGTGTGACCGCCGAAGTCGCTGCAGTCGAACCGGGATTGCACGAGCAGCGAAAGAAACTCGAGCAGGCAATCTCGGAATCGGAGCGGCAATTGCCCGAGGACGTCGCCGATCGGTATCAGCGACTCGTCAGGGCCCACGGAGCCGGTGCGATGGCAGAGGTCATCGACGGTTCGTGCACCGCCTGCTCGATCCGGATCTCTCCGCAATTCCAGGTCGAGACGTCGCTCGGACAGATCGTCTCGTGCAACAACTGCGGTCGGCTGCTGTATGTCACTGACGACGATTCCGGCGATTGAACCACCGACTTTGATCTGTCGTTGAGGTCGATGTCTGAGCGACCAACCGACTGTTGCCGAAAGGCAACATGTGTTGTCCAAAGGCAACGTCGAGTGACCTGATCGGATTCTGCTCCCGATCCTCAAGTCGTTGCCGCTGAACAAGTTGAGTCATGCGGCCGGTTTCACGCTCTTTTGGCGCACGGATTGCCCCCAAATGGAGTGCTAGTGGCCGGAGAGCCTGACGAGGGTCCGAACTCTCTTCCGGACGGCCAGCTCCCGTCAAACAACGCCGATTCCGTGAGGATTTCCGATGGCTCGTAAACACCAGATGATGATCGAGAAACGCGGCGGTTACCAGGTGATCAACCTGGGCCCGATGGACATTTGGGACGGTGCGGATCTGGCGTTGTTGCGAGAGACGTTGACCCGGTTGGTCGACAACGAGGGGGTGACTCGCGTGGCGGTCGACATGTCACACGTGAAGTATGTTCCCAGTGGATTCTTCGGAATGCTGTTCGACTGGTCCGAACGAGGCGCGTCGATCTGTCTTGATGGTCCGTGCGAGAGAGTCCGCAGGATGATCTGGTTCCGCCAGTTCCTGGCTCCGCTCGGCGACAATCGTTTTCGTCTCCAGACAGACTCTCTGAAGCCGGTGTCGAGTGGCGTCGGCGGCGACCTGGGGTGGAATGACGATGTCGAGGCAGCGCACGAAGACGAGTGGTTGATCGGAACCCCGTCCGAATCAGGACACCTGCTGGGCCTGTAGCGGCGGCTGTGTGGTCTTCAGGTTTCGAGACCCTCGAACAGAGTCCGGCCCAGGCGGACCATCGTGGCTCCGGCCTCGACGGCGATCTCGAAATCGTTACTCATCCCCATCGACAACTCGGCCAGGCCCTCACCCCCCTGCTCGATCTGCGTCGCTCCAAGTTCCTGGACGAGCTGGTGGAGGCGTTCGAAGATGGGGCGGGCTGAATCCGGGTTGTCGGCCAAGGGGGCCATGGTCATCAGGCCCCGGACATCCACCGACTTGAGGTTGGTGATTCGCGGCCAGGCCTCGCGTAGTGTGTCGCCGGTGAAACCGCCCTTGGAGCCCTCGCCCGAGATGTTCATCTGTAGCAGAACGGCGGGACGCCGACCGTCGTCGCCGGCGATCGTCTCGATCCGTTCCAGCAGTTTCAGGCTGTCGACCGAGTGGATCATTGACGCCGCGGCCAATGTGCGGCGGACCTTGTTTCGCTGCAGCGGTCCGACCAGATGCCACTCGATTTGATCGGAAAACTGGGAGGCCCGTCGTTCGAGTTGCTGAGGACGACTCTCGCCGAAGACGAATTCTCCGCATTCGAGCAAGCCGTCGATCCACTCAGGTCGAGCGTACTTGGTGACACACACAAGTGTCACACCCCGGCTGTCACGATTGGCTCGATCGCAGGCCTGCTCAATATTCGCCCGGACCCGTGACAGGTTGTCGGCGATCCGGTCGGCGATCGTGGTCATCTCAGGAAGCCCGGCGAAACGAATCGTCGGCTGTCACGACCGGCAGCGGCAGGATGACGGAGTTGGATATCGGTGGCTCGAGCTCGGCCGCATCGATCCGAGGCGGGCCCAGCAGCATCGATCGGGTGGTGGCCCAGAGTCCCTTCCACGACCCGAAGGTCTGGGTGACTGCGGTCGGCTCGAACCCGCTGTGAACCATGCAGTCGCTGCATGCCGGATGGCCACTGTCGGGGCCATAGGAGTCCCAGGCGGTCTCGTCGATCAACTCGGCGTAGGTCCGCGCCGGTGCTCCTTCCTCGAGCAGGTAGCAGGGACGCTGCCAGCCAAAGAGGTTGTAGGTGGGGTTGCCCCATGGCGTGCACGGCAGATCCCAGCGGCCCTGGAGAAACTCGAGAAACAGAGGCGATTGATTGAACCGCCAACGACGAGGGCGGTTGCCCAGGAGTCGCCGGAACAGGTCGACAGTCATGTTGCGGTGCAGGAAGTGCTCCTGGTCCGGGGCCTTCTCGTAGGGATATCCCGGAGAAATCATCATGCCCTCGACACCCAACTCCATCAAGCGATCGAAGAAGGGGTGAAATCGATCGGGATCGGCCGTGTTGAACACGGTGGTGTTGGTCGTCACGCGGAATCCGGCGTCAATCGCAGCAACGATGGCTGCTTCGGCGATCTCGTAGACCCCGTCGCGGCAGACTGCGGAATCGTGGTCTGCGGCCGGGCCGTCGAGGTGGACCGAGAACGTCAGTCGTTTCGAGGGGGTGAATCGTGGCAGGGCCTTTTGCAGCAACAGGGCGTTGGTGCAGAGATAAACGTACTTGCCGCGGTCGACCAGGCCGTCAACAATTTCGACGATGTCGGGATGCAGCAGAGGTTCGCCGCCGGGAATCGAAACAATCGGTGCCCCACATTCCTCGGCCGCATCGAAACACTGGGTTGGCGAGAGGTGCTGCCGAAGAATTTCGGTCGGGTGTTGGATCTTGCCGCAGCCGGCACATGCCAGGTTGCAGCGGAAAAGCGGTTCGAGCATCAGGACCAGCGGAAACCGTCGCCGACCACGCAACCGTTGCCCGACCACATAGCGGGCGACGGTCCACATCTGAGAGACTGGAATGGGCATCGAAGCGGCCGATCAGGATCGGGAACGTGACCGTTTTGGAGCCCGGCGGTGATAACACGAAGGCGGGTCGGTGTCACGGTCAAATGTCCCTTGAGGTGGCCTTGTCCGAGTAGTGTGGTTCGGTTACACCCGCCGAGGAACAGTGCGGGGGCAGCGGCGAGGGCAGCGCAGCGCGATGCGGATCAGAGATCTGACAGCCTGGCACGTGCGGATTCCGTTGAAGAGCACGGTCCGACACGCTTCGCACACCCGTCGGGAGACCGATTCGATCGTTGTTCGCTGCCGGTTGGACGACGGCAACGAGGGTTGGGGCGAGGGGTTGCCCCGCGAGTACGTGACCGGTGAGACGATCGAGACGGCCTTGACCCAACTGAATGAAACGGATTTTGTCGCACAACTCGGTGACTCCTACGATGGTCTCGACGCGGTCATTGATGCGTGTCGTCGACTCGAACTGTCCGAACCAGACGGTTTGGGGCCGGAAAACGCGGTGGGTCGTCGGGACAGTTTTGGCCATTCGGCCCGCTGTGCCCTGGAACTGGCCGTTCTGGATGCCGCCACTCGGTCGGTCGGTGAGCCGTTTTCGGAGATCACACGTCGCTTCGCTCCGGCGATGGCGATTCGCGAGTCGACTGAGCGAGCTCGCTACAGCATGGCCTTCACGCCGACTGGTCGCTGGAAACTCAGGCTCCGCGGCTGGGTGACCCGGTTGCTCGGATTCCACCAGGCGAAGGTCAAGGTGGGGGTCGAAGGGGTCGACGACGCAGACTTGTTGGCGCTGGTCCGACGCGCGGTGGGACCACGCGTCGACTTGAGGTTGGATGCCAACGAGGCGTGGAAATGCGACGAAGTGGTCGAGAAGATGGCCGGTCTGGTTCAGTACGGTGTTTCGTCACTGGAACAACCGGTGCCCCATGGCGATGTCGCCGGGCTGGCCGATGTCCGGCGAGAACTTGATGTCGCAATTATGCTTGACGAATCACTGTGCAGCGTGGGAGATGCTCGGAAGGCGATAGAAGGCAGGACCTGCGATCTGTTCAACATCCGGTTGTCCAAGTGTGGCGGTTTCCTGAACGCGCTGGAGATCGCGGCGATGGCCCACCAGTCGGGACTCGGTTATCAGCTGGGATGCCAGGTCGGAGAGACCGGGATCCTGTCTGCCGCCGGTCGCCATTTTGCGACGTCGGTTGGCGGCATCCGGTTCCTCGAGGGCAGTTTCGATCGTTACCTGGTCGGCGAACGGCTTACGGTCGAGGACTTGACGTTTGGGATGGGCGGATACGCTCCGGCTTTGGCTGGCCCGGGGCTGGGCGTGAACATCGACCGGGCGTCGCTGGGGCGAGTTGAAGTGTCCCGATTGGATTGGCAGCTGAGCACATGAGCGAGAATCGATGGCGACGGGCGATTTCGGAGAAGGCTGCGGTCGATCCGGTTTCGATTCGGTGCGTGGCACTGGATGCGGTTGGCACGCTGATCGAAGCGGATCCGCCTGTCGTCGACGCTTATGCCGAAATTGGACGTCGCCATGGCAGTCGTCTGAGTCGTGATGAGGTGCGGAGGCGATTCGTTTATGCGCTGCAGAGGTGTGCCGATGAGGACCGCGAAAAGGGGACGGAGGGATTGGTGACCAGCGAGGAGGCCGAGTGCCATCGATGGAAATGGATCGTCGGCCAGGTCTTTGTTGAAATCGATGACGGAGTTGCTGCGGAGCGGTGTTTCGGAGAGTTGTTTGAACATTTCGGTCGTCCCTCTTCGTGGAGGTGCTTTGATGATGTCGCCGGGACGGTGGCACTCATCGGGCGACTGGGCCTGGACATGGTGATTGCGTCGAACTTCGACTGCCGGTTGCACACGATTTGCACCGGGTGGCCCGTGCTCCAGGCGGCCCACGCGGTGGTGGTTTCGTCTGAGGTTGGCTGGAAAAAGCCCGGCCGTGAGTTCTTCAGGGCCGTGGTCGACGCGTGTGGATGCCGGGCCGAACAGGTGTTGATGGTCGGTGACGATCCGGTCAACGATGTCGAAGGTGCCCTGGACAGCGGATTGCAGGCGGTGTGGGTCGATCGAGCGAACACCGGGAGCGAGGGCGGCGGCAAGGCGTCGTCGATGATACGACCACCGGTGATCGGTTCGCTGAACGCTCTCGAGGCGTGGTATTCATGATCGCGGTGATGACCAGAGCCTGGGTGGCGATCCAGAGAAACCCGCAGTCAGGATCAGGCCGCGGCCGTCGCGAGTTGGTCGAATTGTGTTGCACGCTGCGCGGCCATGGAATTGCGCCGCGACTGTTTTCCCGACGCGAAGAGCTTGATCGCCGCCTCCAAGATGTGGTGTCTCGAGACAACCTCGTAGCGGTGGTGGCCGCCGGTGGAGACGGGACGGTCGTCGACGTGGTCAACCGTCATCCGGATCTGCCCTTGGCCGTGTTGCCGATGGGCACCGAGAACCTGCTGGCACGATTCCTGGGCATGCCCGCCAGTGGACGGGATCTCGCAGAAATCATCGTGGCTGGCCGCACGAGAATGATTGACATCGGGCGAGCCAACGGGCAGTTGTTCACGTTGGTTGCCAGTGCGGGATTTGATGCTTTCGTCGCCCACGAACTTGCCCACAATCGCGCCGGGAACATCACTCACCTCTCTTATATCCAACCGATCTGGAGGGCGCTGCGTAACTACCGGTATCCCCGGATGAACGTGTTCTTGGATCAGGAACCCGAACCGATCGAGGGCACCGTGGTGATGGTGTCGAACCTCCCGGCCTACGGCCTGAAGATGAAAGTCGGACAGACGGCCGTGGCCGATGATGGGCAATTGGTGGTGACGGTGATGCAACGGGGATCGGCGTTCCATATGATCCGCTACGCATTGAAGTTATTGCGAGGAACCCACGACCGTGCAGCGGATGTTCGCGTGACGACCGCAAAGCGCGTGCGAATCGCTGCGGTGGACCCGGCTGCGGGAGCAATTCCGTTTCAGGTGGACGGTGATCCCGCCGGAGGCGTCCCGGTGGAAATCGAGTGCCTTCCGAGTTCGCTCGAGGTGTTCGTTCCGGATGAAGGACAGGGAGGTCAGGGTGGTTGAGAATCCAGTTCCGATCGGCGACGCCGTTTGCGGCGAGGGTGGTCAGTTGCTGTTGATTGCCGGGCCGTGCGTGATCGAGTCGGACGAACTGACGCGAGAGATCGCCGGACGGTTGGCGGAGATGGCCGAGCGAGTGGGGGCCCCGCTTGTCTTCAAGGCGAGTTTCGACAAGGCGAATCGGACCAGCATCGATAGTTTTCGGGGTCCGGGTCTCGACGACGGGTTGGCGACACTGGATCGCGTACGCGCCGAGACGGGCCTGGTGGTCACCACCGACATCCATGGACCCGACCAGGCCGAGCCCGCCGCCGAGGTCTGCGGGATCCTGCAGATCCCAGCATTCCTGGCGAGACAGACCGACCTGGTGGTCGCCGCCGCCAGGGCGACGGCACGGCACGGTGGTGTGGTTAACATCAAGAAACCGCAGTTCCTTGCTCCCGAGGACACAGGTCACATCGTGGCCAAGTGTGTGCAGGCGGGGAACTCTCGCGTGTTGTTGACCGAACGGGGGACCACCTTCGGGTATGGGCGACTGGTCAATGACATGCGGGCGATCCCGTTGATGCAAGAAACAGGCGCAGCCGTGATCTTCGATGCCACTCACAGCGTGCAGTTGCCCGGGGGTGCCACCACCGGCGGGCAACGCGAAATGGTACCGGTATTGGCTCGGTCTGCAGTGGCTGCCGGATGTGACGGGGTATTTGTCGAGACGCACCCCGATCCCGATTCAGCTCGCAGTGACGGCCCCAACATGATCCGACTCGACGAACTGGAGCAGTTGTGGCGAGGGCTGTTGCGAGTCCGAGAGGCAGTCGAAGGTGAGTTGACCGAGAGGAGTGGTTGACAGTGTGACCTGCGGCGAAGAGGGTGGAGGCGATGCAGGAGGTGTCGAATCAGGTGTGGGGACGTGGAGCCGAGGGCGTGCGGATGAGCAGAGACGTGGATAGATCCGAGTGGACGGTGGCCGGGCGGCTGGTGATGGGGCTGTTGGTTCTGGGACTGGCCTGGGGCTGCACGGGCGACGTGTCGACAAGGCCCACCGGCGGCACGGCCGAGACCTCGTCGAAACGCAAACGACGTCGCAATGACGTGCTCGACACGTTGCTCGAGATGTCTCGGCCGGAGACCCTGGTGATCCGTACGCGTCGAGAGACGGTCGTCAGCCTGCTCCATGACTGGGTGTCGATGGGCGGGGAGACATTTGAGACGGTCGAGCCAGTCGATGCCGTCTACACCAGTCGTCTCGACGAACGGCTCGTCGAACGGATCAGGTCCCCACGATTCGCCATCCGCGACGTGACCCACATCCGTGATTCCCAGTGGTATGCGAGGATCGGCAAGACGGTCGTCGCCGGTGCGCGGACGGATCTCGAACGTGTCGGCCGGTTGTTCTATTACGTCACTCGCAACATCGTGTTGCGGTCTGACGACGAGACGAAGTTGCCGCTGGCACCGTTTGGGATCGCAATGCTCGGTGAAGGCAACGCCCGTGACCGGGCGTGGTTGTTCGTGAACCTGCTGAGACAATTGAGGATCGACGCGGCTGTGATTCAGGTGGCCGATCCGTCACCCGGTTTGCTCGTCGGTGTCCTGCTCGACGATGAGATCTATCTCTACGATCCCGCGCTGGGATTGCCAATTCCCAGTGCGGGGGCGCCCGCGACGGCGGCGGTGATCGATCGGCCGGCGACCTGGGCTGAAGTGACCAAGGACGATTCGCTGCTCGAGGGACTGGCCACATCCGATGGGTCGCCTTACCCGTTTACCGCCGAGACGTTGGCTGAGGCAAACGTCTCGCTGGTCGGTGCGTCGAGTTTCTGGGCGCCCCGGATGCGACGGTTGCAACTGGCGCTGACCGGCGACAAGGACCTGCTGTTGTGGGATCCACTTGAATCGGGCGAGATCGTACCCGAAGGTGTCCTGGCGAGGTTGGCGTCGGCGGGGTTCGACAAGAAGGCGATCGCAATCTGGGATTACCCGGAACGGCGCCGTGATGGAAACGCGTCATTCAGTACCCAGCAGTTGCAGACGTTTGCGTTGCGACAACGTGCCTTCGAATCGCCGATCCCGGTCGAGCGGGTGCTGGCCAATGACAAGGGAGACATCGAGCTGCAATTGGCCAAGAGGGGCCAGTTCCGACACCGGACGTCCAGGAACCGGCAGTTGCTGGGCCAGTGGAAGACCTCGGTGACGACGTTCCTGAAGATCCGGATGTGGCGTGATGTGCCCCCGATGCCCAAGCAGATCGGGTTTGTCGGTCGCCGCGAACAGGCGGCGGTCAAGGCAATGATGCCGACCCGGGTGCGATTGGTGCACGAGGAGGCGGCAGACGATGCAGCATTCTGGGCGGCTGTGTGCCAGTACGAACAGGGTGAGATCGAGTCGGCCGCCAATGCACTCCGTGAGTATCTCACTCGCAGTGGCCTCCACGAATGGGAGTCCGGAGCCGTGTGGCTTGAAGCGTTGTGGCGAGCGGAATTGGGGCAACTGGCCAGGGCGGTCGAGATTCTTGGGGCGATCGCCAAAGACGATCCGCACTGGGCCGGGGCGCAGGTGCTGTTGAAACGATGGAAACCGCTCGCCGCCGACTCCGTGAAGCCGTCTGCCAGGAAAGCGGCCAAGCCCAGTGGCTCGGAGCGGGGTGACGACGACGCGGGCACTCGCTAACGTGGCCGTTTATGTCGATGGCCTTCTTCAAGAAGCACTGGTTTCTGGTCGGACTGGTGCTGCTGGTCGGCGGCGGCTTGTCCGTGGGGTTGTTGCTCCCGGGTGAGGTCGTCGAGAAGTTGGAGAATCGCGAGGGGGGTGGGGCTGTCCTGGCGGCGGCGCCGGGGTGGATCACCCGGATCGTGTTGTTCCTGATGGCCTTCACGCTCGACAGCGGCAAACTCCGTGAATCGCTGAGATTCCCACTTCCGGTGCTTTGGGCGTCGCTGATCAACGCGGCGGCCATTCCCTTGGCGGGACTGGGGCTGATGCGGATCCAGGGGGATCCCAGTTTCGCGGTGGGCTTGATGATCGCTTGCAGCGTGCCCTGCACGCTGGCGGCCGTGTCGGTCTGGACCCGAAAGGCCGGAGGCAACGACGCGGTGTCGCTGCTGATCACGTTGCTGACCAATACGCTCTGCTTTCTGGTTGCTCCCTTTTGGTTGAATCTGGCCTTGGCCGGCGACGAAGCACAATTGCCGGTCGACCGGATGATGGAGCGACTTCTCTACGTCGTGTTGGTTCCGACGCTCCTTGGGCAGGCAGCAAGGATGATCCCCGTAGCCGGTCGAATCGCCGTGGAACACAAGCCCCGAATCGGGATTATCGCCCAGGGATTGATCCTGGTGCTGGTGTTTGCCGCCGCATCGTTGAAGGCCGGGCCGCGACTGGGGACCGAAGGTGTCGATCTGGGGGCGGTGATGCTGGTCTGGGTCTGTTGCCTGGGATTGCACCTGGGAGCGATGGTCATCGGCGGGGCAGGTGCCCGATTGATGCGGTTCACTCGCGAGGACCGCATCGCCGTGTTGTTCGGCAGCAGCCAGAAGACGCTGCCGATCGGAGTCTTCCTGGCCACCAGCACTGAGTTCGGCTTTGGCGAGGCGTACCCGCTGGCGGTCTTCCCGATGCTGATGTTCCACGCGACCCAGTTGTTCGTCGACACGATCATCGCGGGGAAAATTGCCGACGAGAGCACCGGTCAGGCGGAGGTCGGTACCGCGACGGTGGAAACGGACTCGGCCGGACCCGTCAGAACTTCGGGATCTTGATCCGCTTGCCGACATCGCGGTAGCGCGGATCGTGGAATCCCTCGGAAATTCCCATGCCGTATCCGTGGTCGATTTCCCAGCGGGCTCGCCGTGCCCACGGGGTGCCCGGGTGTTCGGCCATCACCAACTCGAACAACTCGGTGGCCCGGTTCTGCTGTTCCTTCATCTCGGCCAGGAAACTCTCACGCTTGGCCTTGATCTTCAGCTGCGACTGCACCCGCTTGTACTGCACGTCGTTGGGAGTGATCATCTTTCGCGTTCGGTTGAAGTGCCAGCGGTTGGTCTTGGGCTTTTTTTGGGGGGGGAACTCGACGGCGTGCTTGTCGAGGACCAACAGGAACTGGAACAGTCGAACCCGATAGGCGTAGCACTGGGAACGGATGAGATCGAAGTTGGCCCGCCAGCGTTGCGAGTTCTCTCCGGCTCGCAGTGGCTCGTTCTTGTCCAGGATGGTTATTGCTTCGCTCAACAGGCCCATCGCCCGGAAGGCCCGTTGGCCGGCCTCGACCGCCTGCCGTCGGAATTCGGCGGCCTCGATCGAATAGTGGTGTTGCTGAATGTTCAGCTGGGGATCATGTGAGGGAATCAACGGGTAGTTGTTGGGGTTGAGCCTGGCGATGATGTTGGAGATCACGACGCGGAACGGTCGGGCAGTGACCTGTTGAGCGTATTCGCGCCGAGCTAGTAGCAGGGGTTCGTATTCTTTCATCGCCAGGGCGGCGAATCGTCTCGCTTCATGTGCTCCGGCGCCATCGAGCTGTTCCTCCTCACCGGGCAGCATGAAGAAGATCCCCCCGCTGTGCTTGGCGAGTCGGACGTGCGCGTACGGCCCGAAGCCACTCGAGAAGGCGTCCCAGCGAGCGTGCATGCCGTCGTATTGCAGGCATTCGGGGAAGGCGGTTTCCGGACCCCGGTCGATCCGGATCCAGTGGTTGAGGCCGTAGACGGGGTCCTTCCAGCGAATGCGGGCATAGGGGTAACCGAAGATCGCCTCGCGACCCAGGATGTAGATCGGTGCCGCAGCCTTCTTGACTCTCTGGATGGCCTGTTCGATCTGGATGTGGTCGGTGGGCGACTCGTCGCTGACGACGATGACGACCAGTTGGCGTTTCTGTTTGCGGGCCAGCGGAGTGAACTGGTCAAGCACCGCGGCGATCGCCTGGCACATGTTCTCTTTGCCGGTGCGGTCGATACCGATGCGATGGATCGCCTGTTGGATCTTCTTGACGTCTCCGGTGGGCGTCTTGGTCAGTACGTTGATGCGATCGCCGAAACCCAGGATCGAGGTGGTTAGCACCTCGCCCTTCTTCTTGATCTCCGCGTCCTGTTCCTGCTGAATCCCCAGTTCCTCGTACACCTTGTGGAACTCGGTGGCGATCACCTTCTGGTCGTCCTTCATGCTCTCGGACTCGTCGAACAGCCAGACGGCCATCACCTTGCGTTCCCGCATCAGCCGGACCAGTTCTTGGGTGATCCGCGACAGTGCGGCGCCGTAGCCTTCGACCACCGCCCCCACCTCGCCGTTGACCTCACCCACGCCCAGGTCCTCACCGAGAAATTCCTGTCCGGGCAGGGTCACGTCGGCGATGTTGATCTCGACGTCTGGCTCCTTGAGGGACTCCGAGGTCTCGATCCTGGTCTGGGCGACCTGGACGGTGCCGGCACCACCGATGGTGGTCGAGACGACTCCGCCGGCGTTGATGTTCTGTGTTTCAGAGATCTCGGTCTGCTCGTCGAGTTCCTTGACGAACTTCTCCTGGGTCTGCTCCTCGTTGAAGAATGTCTCGACAACCACGTCCGGAATGGCTGGCAGGAGGTCGATCCGCAGGATCCAGAGCACGACCAGGACGATGGTGTGGATCAGAATCGAGGTCGACAGCGCTGAGACGTTGCGTGTCTGCGAGTGCATGGCGATCGAGGACCCGGTGGTTGGCTTGGCGGATGGTGTCGGAATTGGTGAAGCCGCGCGGTGCTAGAGCGGCGGACGAGGCCGCTTCTTGTTGACCATGACTCGTTTCTTTTTGCCGGTCTTGGGGTCGGTGACGAACAGCACGCGGTTGGGATCGTTGGCACCACGCCCGCCCGCAGTGGTCATCGCACGGTGGGCTTCGCTCCAGCCCCACCCCATCGGGGCACTCAGTTCCCGCTCGGCCAGCAGCGCCCAGGGAGTGCCGGCGTGGTCGTCGACGACGCGGCTGAGGTACTCGACGGCCTTCTTGTGCAGGCGTTTGACAGCACCGCCGGAGGTGATTTCGCGGTTGGGTTTCAACCGCCAGAGGTTGCTGTCCTTCTTCTGAAAAGACTTCGGCTGGCTCTTCATCTGGGCCAGCACGACGTTGTAGCCGTAGGCTCGGACCCGCATGGCGAGCACGCGGCCCATGGCCAGGTCGTAGCCGGCCTGCCACCGCGGTTCGGACAACTTGCCGCGGTCTTCCTCGCCGGTTTCGAGTTCAGCCTGCAGTTCCCTGAGGCGAAAGTCGAGTTCGGCGACCGGTTTCTGGGCGTCGTTCAGTGCAACGCGGAGCACGTTGTCGTTGGGGGCGTTGAAGGAGAGCGAGAGAGTGGGAATCCGTTTCTCGCGGGTCAGAATCGCTGCCTTCAGCAGGCTCCGTTTGGCGGAATTGGTTTCGACGTCCTTGAGGTAGGTGCGGATCGGTCGGTAGTCCGGTCGATAGCCTCGCATCACCGACTGGTTGAACTTCTGGCCACGCCCGTCGTCGGCGATCAGGTAGATGCCCTTGGATTCGGCACAGAGCCGGTTCAGGGCGTAGGGGCCATATCCGGACGACATCTGGTAGCGACCGAAGCCGCGGGTGCCCCAGAATGGCAGAGCCAACCGCTCCATCATCACCGTCTCAGGCCCCCTGTCGACGTCCACTTCCTCGGTGAAACCGTCCGGGTAGCGGTAGAGCACCCAGCCCTTCTCACGGCCGAAGACCGCGGCGTTGCCGATACAGTAGACGCGGATTCCGTTGGCCCTCGTCAACTGGATCACCTTCTCCAGCGCCGCCCCGTCCTCACCGTAGTCACTGCCTCGCTCGTCGGTGACGATCACCACCATCACGTTGTAGCGCATCCGGCGGCGGTAGTTGAGCCACTTGCGCGTGACCTGGGTGACCGCCGTGAAGACATTCTCGTCGGGGGACTGCGCGGACTTGATGTTGCGAATCTTGGATACGATCTCGTCGACGTCAGAGACCGGTTCGTCGGTGTAGAAATTCGTCTTGTTACTGAATCCGACGACGGCGGTCTTCAGCGGACGGCGTTCGGTCTTGTCGGCTGTCGATTTCAGTGCCCCCAACTGCTTGTAGATGCTCTCGACGCGATCGGCGATCGCGTTGCGACGGGGCGCCATCGAACCGGATTCGTCGAACAGCCAGATGACCAGCGTCTTGCGGCTCTGCAACGACCGGTCGATCTCGACGGCCATCCTGTCGACCGCCCCTTCGATCCCGCCGGGGTTCTCGGTCTGGCCTTGGATGTCGATCACATCGGCAAACTCGTTCTCCGGCGGCAGCGGGATGTCGGCCGTTTGCGGCGATTCGACCTGCAGCACCTTCTCGTCGAGCCGCTCCTGCACCTCCTGCTGCGGCGTCTTGCTCAACGTCGTGGCGGCCGCCTGGGAGGGCGAGGGATTGTCGAGATCACTCTGACTGCCCATCGTCTCGACGATCGCAGTGTCGAAGTTGTAGTCCTCGGGGTCGAACTCCTGGAACAGGCTGTCCAACTCGGTGGCGTCCTGCCCGGAATAGGTGGCCTGGGTGACGCTGTAGAGCACGATCAGGACGCCGATGTGGAAGGCGAGGCTCAATGCCCAGGCAGGCCGCTCCTTGGGAGTGACCAAGCCCGCCGCGCCATCGGCATCATGCCCAGGAACGTCAGCCTGTCGCGGTCTTTGGGCTCTGTTCACGTCCGAATCCCTCGATCGGCCCGTCGTGGGTGTCGCCGCCGAAAAAAAACCAGTTCGAACCGGTCCCGTCGGCGGTAGGTACGGATCTCCCCCGTCCCCTATAAGTTTACTTCGGCGTTGGAGATGGGACAACTGCGGTTCGGTTACAGTTTGGCCGCGGCTAGGGCTACCAGACCAGCGGAAACAGTTTCCAGCGGACGCGTACCATGTATGTACGGTAAACAGGCCATTCGCCACCGAGGAGTTGTTCTTCGGCGCGGATTCTCAGGCCCAGGACCGGGATTGCGGCGATCACGATCAGTCCGCCCATCTGAGGAGAAGTGCTCAGGCCGCACGCTGCCAGGATCAACAACTGGCCGAGGTAGGCCGGATGTCTGATCCAGCGGTACGGGCCTCGATCGACCGGACGACGCGCGGCCGGAAGTACGCCGAAACTGCGTCCCAGCGTAGCCAGTGACACCACGGTAATGACCACTCCGGACGCCAGCATCAGGATGGTCGGGGTGTCCCAGCGGGACCAGGGAGCGGCCGCGGCCAAAACGGGCCCGGCAAGTGCCATCGCGGGCAGGCTGGCCGCCGTCTGGCCAAGGCTCCCCGGACGTCGAAGCGGTCGTTCTAGCAACAGCAGGATGCCGACAACCAACGGGATGGCCGCGACGGCGAGCTCCAGTGGAGTTCCGTCTGATACGGACATGACCACGGCGAAGATCACCGACGCTCCGAGCAGGTATTCGGCGATGCGTGGGGTTGGTGGCATGGATGGCGGGCCGGAAACGAGTCGCGGCAGGGTCTACCAGAGGAACCAGCCCCAGCCGAAGGCATAGCTCAAGACGTTGAAAATCACCAGGACTGCGATCCAGACCAGCCAGCCACCAGCTCGCCCGCCTCCCCCACCTTCTGCGGGCGTCTCTTGCAGGGCCGTTTCGATGCCCATGACGAATTCCTGGGCTTCGGCTTCGTCCCATCCTTCAGCGACGAGGTCTTGGACGGCCGACGTGCGGGGGTGTCCCGAACCGAGGCCGGCGGCGACTTTTCTGGCCGCACGCTCGACTGTCGCATCATCCCTTTCCGGCGTCATCGACACGGCGGTTCTCCTCCACGACAATTGGGTGCCCGGTGGTCAATGGTTCTTTGACGAGCAAGCGTACAGGACACGTGAAACCGCCTGCGATTCTATCTGGAAACGGCTGGTCCACCAGACCCCGTTACGGGAATCGGTTTGGGATAAGAGATCAAGACACCTGCGCCCAGAGACTCGTGATCGTCCGGTCGGAACTGTTCGTGGTGAGACACCACGACGGCACCGGCTGCGAGATGAAACCCGAGGATGGGGTCGGTGAATGATCCGCCGGTTTGGGCTGCGACGTATTCACCGAGTGGAACGGCCGGCAGCAGGTGACGGCCGGCGGGGCGGGTGAATCCGAGGACCTTGTGCACGCCGGGCAGCGACCAGCCGCGAGCCAGTTGGAGATCGACAAGCTGGCGGCCGACACGTTGGCCTCTGTTGGAGGGATGGCTTGAGACACCGACCAGTTGATAAAGCTCGCCATCGGGTGCATGCGTGGCGGTGAACCGGTTGCAGTCGGTGACCGCCTGGTAAGTCAGCGGATGGCTGTCCAGCAATTTGGCGTCGATCCTCTGGGCAGAACTGTAGCCCAACAGGCGGCCAGCCGCTTCGGCGACCCATTGGCCGTCGCCGTACGCGGCCAGTCTCGCAGTGATCTGCTCTTCGGAGGCCGCCAGTCCCGAGGGCCAGCACGCCGATTCCAGGAGAGCCAGTTCACCGGCCTCCTCGGCTCGTGCCGTTCTCAGGACGAGTCCGTCGCCAGCCATTGGGCGATGATCTCCTGGTGGTGCTCGTCGAGGGCCGGGATCGAAACCGACAGTGGCGGCGGGCTGTCGTTCATCCGGAACGGCGATCCGGCTGTCAGCAATGATCCGCCCTGGCCGTCGTCCATCGTGTGCCACATTCCCCGACTGGCCAGGTGCGGGTCGGCGACGACCTGGTCGATCGAGCGGATCGGCGCGGCGGGGATGCCGGCGTCGGCGAGCCGTTCGAGCCAATCGTCGGCCGAGCGTGTGGCCAGAGCCGTGGCGAGTTCGGTCTCGAGGGCGTCGTGATGAGTTGTGCGGTCGCCGTTGGTCGCGAATCGCGGATCGGTGGCCAGGTCGTCTCGTTCCAGGCAGCCGCACAGGGCCGACCACAACGTGTCGTTTCCCGCGGCGATGACGATGGGGGCATCGGCGGTCGAGAAAGCCTGAAAGGGCGTGATCGATGGATGGCGGGTGCCCAGGGGCTCGGGAGCCACTCCCGCGATCGAAAACCGGCTGATCGCGTTCTCCAATGCCGCGACGGTACAGTCGAGCATCGCCAGATCGATGACCGTGCCCTGCCCCGAATCGGTGCGACCGTGGACGGCTGAGACGACGGCCACGGCGCCGAAGATGCCGGTCAGGATGTCGCTGATCGAAGTGCCGACACGGACCGATTGACCGGGTCCGGAACCGGTGATGCTCATCAGGCCGCTGAGCGCCTGTACGACGACATCGTAGGCGGCTCGGTCGGTGTGGCTGCCGGCGTGGCCGAAACCCGACAGCGAGGCGTAGATCAATCTAGGGTTCCGGCGGCAGAGACTTTCGGCGGACAGGTCGAGTTTCTGCATCGTTCCGGCTCGGAAGTTCTCGACCAGCACATCGGCCCGATCGATCAAGGCCAGGAACGTCTTACGGTCGTCCGCGTCCTTGAGATCCAGGGCGATGCTCTTCTTGCCGCGGTTGATGCTGGCGAAGTACGCACTCTGGCCGTTCTCCAGGAACGGACCGAAGGCTCTTGCGTCGTCACCGGTTCCCGGTCGCTCGACCTTGACCACTTCGGCGCCCAGGTCAGCCAGTAGCAGCGTACAGTACGGGCCGGCCAGTACGCGGGTCAGGTCCAATACCCGCAGGCCCGACAGAGGTCGTGGGTGCACCGGAAGTAATCTCCTGCCCGCGACGCCCAGATGCCGGTTGTCGTCGGGTGGTCGTCGGCCGACTCACTCTCGCCGCGACTAGCCGTACAGGTCGTGGGCTTCCTTGTAGGCGAGCTTGCGGGCACGAATCAGTCCGCCCTTGAGCTTTTCGCCGTTGGGATCCACGTAGATCCGCCCGGATCGCTTGGCACCCGGTGTGACGTCCAGGACATGGATGTTGAAAATGAAGGCCTTGTCGCTGAGGGCTTTGAACCAGTGAACGTTGTCCTTGTAGTCACTGATCGAGGAGTGACCGCCGGGGCCAAAGGTCTTGTCGATCGTCGGGCGGATCACGTATTCCTTCTCACGGTCCTCGACCCGGTCGTAGTGACGACCGCGGAGTGTTCCGTCGAGGATCAGGAACGCGGTGGCCATGTTGTCGTGGCCGTGAGGCACCACCGAGCGGCCCTTCTTCAAGGCGAAGATCTGGCGGCCGAAGACGTAATCGGTCGGTAGACCCTCGATCTTGGGGAACTCGAACCTCAGGCTGCGGGCACCGCTTTCGACGAACTTTGTCCCCTTGGTCAGTTTCTTGAAGTCGACCATTTTCAACAGGTCGGCCAGTTCGACCTTCTCGAACAGTTCCTCGACCTGCTTCTGCCAGGCGACCTGCTTGATCTTCTTGTTCTTCACCGAGCGGGCCAGGTCGTTGACGTTGGTGAGCCACTTCCTGGTGATCGGCTTGACCTCGTCGGCGAACAGGTCCTGGTTGGCCAGGTCCTCGAGCAACGTGTAGGTCAACAGCGCCCCGAGCGTCTTGGTGGTGAAACCGCGGCGTGTGAGTTGTTCGGTCATCGTGTTGGCTCCCGTTTCACCCAGTTCCTAGCTCGCGACATACTAGTCGGCAGACCCCCTGTCGTGCAAACTTGTTCCTGGACACCGGTGGTCGCTAGGTTGGTTGCCGGACTCGAGTTTTCAGGAATCCTCTGCCGTGGTTCGCGTGTGTGTTTTTTGTGGTTCGCAGACCGGAGTGGATCCCGAGTTTGCCGCGACGGCCAGGGTGCTGGGCAAGGAGTTGGCCTCTCGGAATGTTGGATTGGTCTACGGTGGCGGAAGCATCGGCCTGATGGGCGTCGTGGCTGACTCGGTCCTGGAGTCCGGCGGTGAGGTGATCGGAGTGATTCCCGACGGATTGGCCGTCGAGGAGGTGATGCACCAACACGTTGCCGACATGCGGGTCGTCCCGGACATGCACCGTCGCAAGGCCCAGATGCACGAACTCGCCGATGCCTACATTGCCCTGCCGGGTGGGGTCGGGACGTTCGAGGAGTTGTTCGAGGTGCTGGCGTGGCGGCAATTGAAGATCCACGCCAAGCCGATCGGCGTTCTCGACATCCGCGGATTCTTCGATCCGTTTCTGGAAACGATCGAGCGGTCGGTGGAGGAGGGTTTCATGAAACCCGAGAACCGGCAGTTGTTCGTGACCGATACCGAACCACAGGTCTTGCTCGAACGGCTGCTCAAGATGGTTGCAGCCGTCTGACCCCGCACGACCGTTGCGACCGGCATCCGAACCCCTCTCGGCAATCGGTGACACGGCGGCAAATGCGAAATGATGGGCTAGGCTTGCGTGGGGCGCCCCGCAGCGGCGCCCACCAAGGCAATCCTGTCGGAGGTCGAACAATGCTGGTGCTCACTCGAAAACGAGACGAACGGATCATGATCGGCGACCAGATTTCGTTGATGGTCGTCGATATCCGCGGTGACAAGGTGAGGTTGGGGATCGAGGCGCCTGCCGAAGTGGCCGTCCACCGCAGCGAGGTCTACGAGGCGATCCAGCGCGAGCGGGCCCTGGAAGTCGAGGCCGTTGCAGCCGACTGACCTCTCGGCAGGGTCATTTGCCCCGCCGCGGTCGGAATGCCAGTGACGTCTGGATGGCAAAGTTGCAGGTGCATCCTGAACTGGCCTCCGGAACCAGCAGCAGTCCGCCGGCCGGAATCATGTTGATCCAGCAACCCGGACGCGTGGTGGTGGTCACCTTGCTGTAGGTGTTGGATTTCAGGTCGAACATGCTGGCGGTGCCGTCGCGAAAGAAGACGGTCGAGGCCGAAGCGGTCAGCGTGCCGCAGCCCCGGCGGTGCTGGTTCTTCCAGCCGAACTCGGCCACGCGTTTGCCGTTGACCAGGTTCCAGGCGAACGGCTCGCAGTACAACGTCGTGCCGATGATCACAGGGTGGTGATCCTGTTCGCCGTGCGATCCCCCGATCTTGGTCGACTGCTTCTGGCTGGCCGACCATTGCCGGTCGCCCTCGGTGTCGTCAAAGACCTGGATGTCGTACCACACCCGTGAGGTCTTGGGATCGTCACCGTCGTTGCGCGAGCCGACGACAATCAGGCGGCCTCCCGCAGCGGCCAGGTAGACCGAATGCTGGATGGCCGAGAAGTCGTGCGGCCGGCTGAAACGGACGCTGCCGGTCTTGAGGTCGAGTGAGACGAGCCGGGCCCCCTTGGCAAAGAGATCCTTCGGAGTGGCGCGACCGGTGGCCGATTTGACCGTCTCGCGGTTGTCGCTCTCGATCAGGCTCACTGCACCGCCGTCGATTGCGATTGCCGGATTGGGCAACAGGCCACCACCGGTGTGATAGCTCCACTGGTGGCGGCCTGTCCTTCGATCGAATGCGAACAGGTACTCGCTGCCCACCAACGGACGACGATCGTAGTAGGTGCCCTCTTCGATCGCCTCGCGCGAATGTTCTCGCCGCGATGCGCCCGGGGAAACGGCTGACCCGACCAGGATGTCACCCACGACGGCCAGGTACCCCCAGTCACGTGGTTTGCCGTCGGCTGCTGGAGGAACGGCGAAAGTGGTCAACGTGCGGCCGGTGTCACCGTCGAAACGCAGGCACCGGCCGCCGGTGGCCACATAGACCGAGTCGTCGGTTGCGGCCAGGTAGCTGCAGTCGCGGAAGGCGCCGATCCGTCGCGAGCCGGGAACCTTGTTGTTCCACAGCACTGTGCCGTTGTAACCGTCGACGGCGATCACCCGGTCGTCGCCGGGGACGAACAGGCGGCCGGCGACAAACAACGGAGCCACCGTACGGTGGTGGCGGTCAATCATCTGCCGCGGCCCCGGTGGTCCGAACCACTGGAGGTCGAGCGGTCCCGAGACATAGCGGTCGTTGCTGCAGACGGTGTTGGCGGCATCGGCGTACATGTGAGACCAGTGCCCGGCCCCTTCGAGCGGTCCACGTCGGGCCAGGATCGAGCCGGATTGTGCGTCAACGACCAATCCACCCCACGGACGGACCAGTCGGCTGGCTTGCTCGATGCGGTCGCGGGCGAGACCTGACAGCACGGCGACGTTGAACAGGCCCTCGGTGTAGGGCGGCAGAGTCCCGGGGGGCGAATGGAGGGCCGTCACACGGCCGGCAAGCCCGTTGTGCCAGATCGCGGTGCGGGCCGGGCCGAGCGACGCGGGAGAGTCGAGGACAACGTGCACCTGCATGGACGTGCGGCGAGCCAGTTCGATTGCTGGACGGACATCGACGCTGCCCAGCACGATTCCGTAACCCTTGCGATGGGCCAGTTGCTTGAGGAGCAAGGCCGACCACTCGGCCGGCGGGGAACCGGAACTGTCGGGTCGCGAGTCATGCACCGGCGGTGAGGACACCGGCGTCGGACCGAAGGCCGACACCTGTCCGTCATCAGTGCTGGCCAGCACGAAGCCGCCGGCTATGGCCAGTGACCACGCCCTGCCCCGGACTTTCGCCGACCACACCTTCTTGCCCGATCGACGGTCGAAGGCAGCCACGTGGCCGTTGGCTCCGCCGATGCGAAGATCTCCGGCGCCGACGAACGCGTAACGGTACTCGTCGGGCAGCATCGAGAGTTCTCGCCCCACTCCCTTGCCCCGACGCTTGAGTTCGGCGACGAACGATCCGGCCGGATCGCGACCGGTCGTGACGAACAGTCGCCCCGAACGACGGGCGAGGTAGCCCTGGGCCGAGACGGTGATGCGGTTGGCGGCCAGGCGACGACCGTCGCGGACCCGAAAGGCGACCTGGTGGACGCCCTGGGTGGGGAACACGCCGGCGCAACAGTAGGCGATCCCCGACTCGACCAGCACACCCGTCCGGACCGGCCAGGCACTGATCAGCCGCTGGTTGCCCGCGATCCAACGGACCCTCGGGGCTGCCGGGCGTCGCCAGTGCCGTCGGCCGTCTGACAGGGCGACGCAATAGACATGTCCGTCGTCGGACCCGAACAACACGCGGTCGCCGGCGATCGTGGGGGCCAGGCGGACCGGGCCGTCCGCAGTGACCGTCCATACCAGGCGGCCGGTGGCCAGCTCGAGACAACGAACGGTGTCGTCGGCGGAATGGCCCAGGATCACGCGGCCTCCGGAGGCGACCAGGTGAGAGACCCGGTCGTAAGTCACTCGGGCTCTCAGGTCCTGCTTGCGATGCCAGAAGTCCTGGCGGGCCGGGTCGGGCCAGGCAGGAACCGGGGCGGGGATCCTGTGGGTCCATTGCCGCACCAGCGGCAGTTTCAAGGACTGCTCGGTGACTCCGGTCCGCTGGTTGTCACGATTCCATGTCGGCCAGTCGACCACCTGCGGCCGCGTGGCCTGGATCCCGGGAAATCTGACGGAGCGTTGCCGAAACAACTGCTCCACGTCACCGTCGGCAAGTGCCCTGTCCCAGATGCTGACCCGTTCGAGCGCTCCGGCCAACGGGTAGTACTCGTTGTCGTCCTCGTAGGCACCCAGCGTGACGACTCCCTTGGGAGGATAAGCGATCGGGCCGGACTGGGTGGTCGATTCGCCCTGCAGTTGGCCGTCGACAAACAGTTTCTGGCGGCTCCCGTCATAGGTGCCGACGACGTGGTACCAGTGGCCAGTCTCGAACAGCCGAGGGGATTCCAGGTAGGTCAGCTTGCCGGTCTTGGTACTGCAAAGAGCAAACACGAAACGGGAGCGGTGCTGCCCCAGCAGCCAGCCTTTCTCGTAAGATCCGTTGTCCTGCACGGCACTGACGAAGCCGCTCCATTCCCCCGCTGCGTCGATCCGCAACCACGCCGAGACGGTCAAGTGTGTCGTCGGCAGGATGGCCGATGCCTGGTCGATCGAATTGGCCACCTGGAATCGCTGACGCGGAGCGGTCTGGCCCGAGAGTTGCAGTATGCCGCGTGGGCCGGATGTTCGGTCCGTGGAGAACTTCAGCGGACCGGTGAGAGTTGCGTTGAGCGGTCCGGCCAGCGGAAGGACAGTGCGGTCGGTCAGGTGATCGCGGTCAAGTTGCCAGCGAGCAACCGGTGGCGAATCAGCTGCCGACAACGGAAGTGAAGCGGCCAGGACCAGGCAGGTGGTGGCAAGGAGGCGAGACAAGTTCGGGGATGCCCTGCGAAATCGGGTGAAAGCGTTGTTCTGGATCATTATGCTACCGCGGATCGACAGTGTGTGGCCAGAACGCCTGGAGAACGGTGGTTAGCACGATGGCGGTTTCGGTGGTCGTTCCGGTTGTGAACGAGGAACTGCAGGTCGCCGCCGCAGTGGTGTCGGCCTGGGAAAGCGGGGCAAACGAAGTGATCGTCGTGGATGGAGGCAGCCACGACAGGACGTGCCATCGAGCGGCCGAGGTGGGGGCCCGCGTGTTGACGAGCCCGCCGGGCCGCGCGGTTCAACAGAACAAGGGGGCGGGCGAGGCCATCGGCGAGGTGCTGGTGTTTCTTCACGCCGATTGTCGGTTGCCGGTCGGCGCTGCGGCCCGGGCAGAACAGGCCCTCGCCGACCCGCGAGTGGTGGGCGGCGCCTTTCGGCAGAGGATTGATGCCGACGGGGGACTCTACCGGCTGCTCGAATACGGCAACGCATGGCGGGCCAAGTGGCGACAGGTCCCCTATGGAGACCAGGGCCTGTTTGTTCGCCGCGATTGCTTTGAGGCGGTGGGGGGATTCCCCGAAGTGCCCCTGATGGATGACGTGATGCTGGCCAGGACTCTAAGGCGGCTGGGGCGACTACAACTCCTGGAGGGTCCGCTCGTGGTCGATGCGAGGCGATGGGAGAAACAGGGGGTCGTCCGTCAGACGTTGCGGAACTGGTGCCTGCTGGCGGCCTGGCGATGCGGTGTGTCGCTGGACCGCCTGGCGGGCCTCTACCGGCGTCACGACCGTTAACGGGAACTCGGCGAGTATTCGGGCCGCCGTTGCAGATTAGTCCCCGTTCGACAGCGATTCGGCGAGCAGTTCGACAGCGTCCTTGGCTTCTCGCAGTCCGGCACCGGTTGTCTCGCGGTAGATCTTGATTGCCGTGATCTTGTCGCCTTCGAGCAAGGCGGTGCGAACCTCGTCGGTGATCAAGTCGAGCGGCGAGAACTCGATGTTCGCGTTCTTCATCAACAGGTCCACCTTGGAGTCCAGTTGGGAGAGCTTGGCCGATTGCCGGTTAATGGCCGAGACGATGACGCACAGGAAGATGATGACGACGACAACGTTCAACGCGTGCAAGGAACCGTCCATCGTTGAATCCTCAGGCTGAGTTGACTTCCGGGGGGGCGAGTGGTGGTCGATTGCCCGTCATCGAATTGGCTTCGAGCGTGGCAAAGTCTTGAGGCGTTCGGTGACGAGTTCGGCGGTCCAACGCAATTCAACCGAAGTCTCGCCGATCGGAAGGGTGCCTTCCTAGGCAGTTTGATCGCGGAGTGTGACGGCCGTGCCGTAGGCGAAAATCTCCGACGCGGTTCCCACGACGCTCGTGGTCATGTAACGGACATTGATGATCGCGTCGGCACCCAGTTCGGTCGCCTTTGCGATCATCCGGGTGGTGGCGGTTTCTCGGGCCGTTCCCATCATCTCCGTGTATTCGGTCAGTTCGCCACCGAGGATGAGTCGGAGGAGCGACGAGAGGTCATTGCCAAGCCAGATGGCGAACACCGTGTGGCCCTGCACCAGGCCAAGGATCTCACTGGTCTCCCGGCCCGGCACGTTGTCGGAATTCAGCAGAACGACAGTCCCGTCGGGCTCCGTCGACGACGACGATGCGTCGGACATCGTGTCGCGGAGTTTTTCTACGGCCAGCGTCAGCAGCACCAACAGCATGCCACCCAGCAGGCTGAAGATGGCAACCCTGAGAAATATGGGAATCACCGGGTCCTTGGACGCAATGACGAACCACGGAATCCCCACGAAGACCGCGATGAAGATTCCGACTGCGAAGAAGAACGAGCCGAGTTGACGAACGTGTTTCACGGGTGTGTCTCCGACAAGTCAGGACAGGCAGACGTAGACACAGCCTATGGCGGCAAAAATGGGAGAGCAACGAACGGTCTCAATCGCAGCACGCCCCGTGTGAAGCGACTGGCGGCCGGTCCCGATCTGTGGACGTCGTCCTGACAACGCCGGCATCGGTGGTCATAATCGATTTCGGCACGCGCGGCCTTTCTCGCGCTGAGACGTCACATGAAAAACAGGACAACGGGTTCGGCTGGTCGAGCAACATGCTGCCGACTGCCGGGGAGTTCCCTGTTTGCCGTGCTCGTCGTGCTCGTGTCGGTCGTGGATGGATGGTCGGAAGAGGCCTGGAAATACGATGTCGAGGTGATCAGCAGTCCGCGGTACGTGGTCAACAACTATCGGACGTGGCGCGACGACCGGGACCGGATCTGGGTCAGTGCCGGGCTGAATTTCGGGGAAAACACCGATGCCTATCAAGCACGACACGTTATGGTCGTGCTGGTTTCGACGGACCTCGGTGTCACCTGGAACGTGTCGAAGAAGTCCTGGCCAGGACCTCGCGATGACCTCAGCACGATGGCCGACGGCATGCTGGTCGAAACCGGCACGCATCACTGGCTCAGGCACCCGCGATCGCAGGCAGCGACTCTGCAAAAGAGAGGCTATTACGTCTGGGACCTGGGAGAAAAGGCCGGCTACTGCGCGATCCTGGGCAGCATGTGGGTTCGCCGCTCGATTGACCGTGGCCGGACATGGAGCGAATTTTCGGTTCACCGGCAGTTCGGCCTCTTCGCCCGTTTGGCGGTCAACTCGCCACCCCGCCAGAGGTTGCTCGCAGACGGCACGATCGTCAATTTCATGCACGGCTACCGGCCCAAAGGCCGGAACACGAACAGCGACCTCGGCGGTCTGAACCACCCGTTCGTCGTTCGCTCAGAAGATGCCGGCCGCACCTGGCGGATGATCCGGATGGCCGACGGCAAGCTCTCGCCTTCGACTCGTGGGTTCAACGAGGTCTATCCGGTTGTCTGGCCCGACGGGCGGATCTTTGCCATGATCCGCACTGCTGCCGGCGGTCGGGCCTTCTCGGTTTCCTCGATCGACGGCGGTCTGACGTGGTCGAAGGTCAAGGCGTCACCCATCCGGGCCAAGCATCCCAATCCCACGATCCTGGCAGACGGATCGGTCGTCTGCAGTTTCCAGCGACGGTTCGCCGTACCTTACGGTGTCAGGGCACGGTTCACTTTCGACATGGGAAAGACCTGGGAGTCGGAAGTGGTGTTGCGCGATGATGTGCCCATCGCCGACGGACTCGTTCAGCCTCAGACCGTCGAGCTTTCCGATGGCACGCTCTTCACGTTGTTCACCGGCACGAAGGTTCTGAAGACGGGCGGCCGGCGATCGTTCATCGGAGCCAGTCGCTGGGACAGGGGCCGCAAGCCGTTGCCCGACGTCGACGAGAAGCGTGAGACGATCCGGCGCCGCGGTTCGTGGAGCCCGGCATTTCCGCTGCCGCCTCTGACGCCGCGGTACAACTTCCGCACGGCCGAGCAGAGCCCGTGGTCGAAACCGGCGTCGGGCAAAGTGGATTGAGCCGTTCCGGGAGCGGGCCGCTAGGCCACCACCGGGCGGATCACGTGCCCATCACCTTCGGGCCCGATCAGTCTCTGGCTGAGACCCTGGTAGCGGTAGGAGAGCCGGTGTGGGTCGAAGCCCAAAAGGTGCAGGACCGTGGCCTGCAGGTCGTGGACCCCCACCTTGTCACGGGCCACGAAATACCCCAGTTCGTCGGTCTCGCCATGAGTGACCCCGCCTCGCACGCCTCCGCCGGCCATCCACATCGAGAAGCAGTGCGGGTGGTGGTCGCGGCCGAGGAACTTCGATCCGTTCCGCTCCTCGTTCATCGACGTGCGGCCGAACTCGCCACTCCAGATCACCAGCGTTTCGTCCAGCAGCCCACGTTGCTTCAGGTCCGACAGCAAGGCGGCGATCGGTCGATCGACCTCCTTGCACTTCTTGGGCATCGCGGTCATCAGGTCGTTGCTCTTGGCCGTGCCGTGCATGTCCCAGCCCCAGTCGAATAGCTGCACGTAGCGGACGCCCTGTTCGACCAGTCGACGTGCCAGCAGGCAGTTGTTGGCAAACGATGCCTTGCCGGGGGTTGTGCCGTAGGAGTCCTGGATGTGCTTGGGCTCCTTGGTGACGTCCATCACCTGGGGCACCGACATCTGCATCCGGAATGCCAGTTCGTACTGGCTGATCCGCGTGCGGGTTTCGGGGTCGCCGATCCGGTTGAGTTCCAGTTCGTTGAGTTTTCGAAGCGCGTCGAGACTGCGGCGGCGGACATTGCGGTCAAGCCCCTTGGGATTCGATACGAACAGGATGGGGTCGCCCGCACTGCGGCATTGCACGCCCTGGTAGACCGACGGCAGAAATCCACTGCCCCACAGGCTCTTGCCGCCACTGGGATCGGTGCCGCCGGAAATCAGCACGACGAAACCCGGCAGGTTGGCGTTCTCGGTGCCCAGTCCCCACGTCGCCCACGATCCCAGCGAGGCGCGGCCGAAACGCGCGGCTCCGGTGTAAAGCAGCAACTGGGCCGGGGCGTGGTTGAACTGGTCGGTGTGCATCGAGCGGATGATCGCCATCTCGTCGGCATGCTGAGAAAGATGAGGCAGCAGTTCGCTGATCATCAGGCCGCTGTCGCCCCTGGGTTGAAACCGGTATGGGGTCCCCAGGAGTTTTGGGCGGCGGGCCTTCAGGTCGATGAACGGCAGCCGCTCCTTTTGCAGCACAGCCAGCAGGTCGTCGGGACATGGCTGCATGTTGTGCCGCAGAAGGGCCGGCTTGAAATCGAACAACTCGTGCTGGGGCGGTGAACCGGCCATGTGCAGGTAGATCACGTGCTTGGCTCGCCCGGGCAGCGGCGGGCTTTGCGGCTGTCCTGGATCGACGGCGGAGGCCCCGTTGGCCAGGCCCCCCAGTGCCAACGCCCCAAGGCCGACGTGTGAATCGCGGAGGAAATGGCGGCGTGTGATCGTCTGCAGGTATTGCTGGTCAGGATCCATGGGCGTGTCCCGTGGTCGGATTAACAAGTGGGATTGGCGGGAGAGTCGGGGTCAGGGTCGCGTCAGGGCTTGATCGAGGTTCAGCAGCACGTTGGCGACGACGGTCCAGGCGGCCATCGTTGCGGTGTCTCCGTCGGCCGACAGTGGTCCCAGTGGCATGGTGGCGAGCTGCTTGGCCGCATCGGTGTTCTTGCGGAAATGAGAAATTTCGGATTCGAACAAACCCACCAGGACATCCTGCTGCGCGGGGCTGGCTTGCTGCCCGGTGGCCAGTCGCAGCCCGAAGGCGACGCGTGAAGCCGGTGTCGCCCCGCCCTCGGCAACCAGCCGTCGGCCCAGCGCCTGGGAAATCTCGACATATACCGGGTCGTTGAGTGTCACGAAGGCCTGCAGCGGGGTGTTGGTGCGAATTCTTCGCGGCATGCAGATCTCTCGGCTGGGCGCGTCGAAGGTCGCCATCGACGGGTACGGCACCGTCCGTCTCCAGAACGTGTACAGGCCACGGCGGTGCTTCTGAGACCCGGGGCTGGTCGGCCACTTGCGTTGACCGTTGAAGGCCGCCTGCCACAGGCCGGGCGGCTGGAACGGGTAGACACTGGCTCCACCCATCCGTTGGTCGAGCAGCCCGGCAATGGCCAATGCCTGGTCGCGGATCGTCTCGGCCTCGAGCCGAAACCTCGGGGCGCGTCCTAGCCACAGGTTGGTTGGATCGGCCGCGAGCATCTCGGGCGTTATCCTGGCGGATTGCTGGTAGGCGTGTGAGGAGACGATGGTTCGCAGCAGGGCCTTGACGTTCCAGCCGGTTCGAGTGAACTCGGTGGCCAGCCAGTCGAGTAGCAACGGGTGGCTGGGTGGCTCGCCCTGCGTCCCGAAGTCCTCTTCGGTCAACACCAGTCCACGTCCGAACAGGTGGCTCCAGAACCGGTTGACCGCCACACGGGACGTCAGGGGGTTTTGGCTGTCGGTGATCCAGTTGGCGACACCCAGGCGATTGCGGGGCAGATTCTTGGCGGCCGGATGGAAACCTGTGGGGAATTCGGCCGTGACCTTCTTGCCCTTCTGCAGGAAGCTGCCGCGGATCATGACGAACGTGTCCCGGCGTTTGTTCTCGGGCAGGTCCTGCATCACCGGCAACGTGGGGAACTTGGGCCGTTTTTTCTTCATGGCCGCGATCCGGTCGGCCAACTGCTGGGCCTGTTCGGCCACCGGCCCGGGTCGACTGGTGAAGTGCTGGTGTTTGGCCGTCGGCTTGGCCGTCAAGGTGTCTTCCCAAACGGTCTTCCGCTTGGCATCGAGAAGCCGGATGACCAGCCCGGCCTGCCGAGAAAACAAACCGCCATCGGTGCGGTTGTGGACGTGGATGTGAGCCACGGGGACCTCGGAGCCCAGGTCGACCTCCCACCACGGGTTGTCCTCTCCTGCGGTGTGCGTCGTCGATTTGGCTTCGAAGTAGTCGCCGTTGGTGTTGCCGTCGACGGCCAGTCTGGCCGGGCCGTCGAAGCCGGTGCTGGACTGCTTGGCCGATTTGTTCAGCGCGATGTTGGTGGGTGGTTTCTTCCCGGGTGAGGCCTTCTTGTCCGGCCGGTTCGAGAACACCTGCACCTCGGCCAGTGAGAGGTGCTTTTGCTTGCCCGGCAGCTCGATGCGAACGAATCGTCCGGCGACGGGCCGAGCGGCGGAGTCCTTCTTTTCCGCTGCGATCCGGGGTTCGAGTTTCTTGCGGCGGGTCTCGAGTGAGGCGATGGCCGCGTCCAGGCCGGCTGCGGCCCGCTTCATCTCCGGGGTGGGCGCTTCGATCACCGGCGCTTCGTCACCGCGGTCGGTGTCGGCCGACTGGTTGAACATGTCGTAGAAGCGGTAGTACTCGTCCTGGGTGATCGGGTCGAACTTGTGGTCGTGGCATTTTGCACAACCCATGGTGAGTCCCATCCAGACCTGCAGCGTGGTGTCGACTCGGTCCTTGACCGCTGCCACCCGAAATTCTTCATCGTCGGTGCCACCTTCGGTATTGGTCATCGTGTTGCGATGAAATGCCGTGGCGATCTTCTGCTCGAGTGTCGCGTCGGCTAGCAGGTCGCCGGCCAGTTGTTCGGTCGAGAAGCGGTCGAAGGGTTGATTGGCATTGAAGGCGTCGATGACCCATGTCCGGAAACGCCATGCGTTTGGCCTCAAGGGATCCGAGCCGTACCCCCTCGAGTCGGCATAGCGGGCCAGGTCCAGCCAGACACGGGCCCAGCGTTCGCCGTAGGCCGGATCGGCCAGGAAACGATCGGCGAGTCGGCCCCAGGCACCTGGTGCGGTGTCGGCCAGGAACCGGTCGATCTCAGGCAGGCGGGGCGGCAATCCCCGCAGATCCAGGCTCAGCCTGCGGATCAGTGTCTCGCGATCGGCCCGGGGAGACGGCTCCAGGAGGTTCGTCTTCAGCTTGGCCTGGAGGAACTGGTCGATCGGGTTCTCGGCCGGCCAGTTGGCAGGTGACCGGGGGGATGCGGGTCGTTGCGGTGGGATGAAGGACCAGTGTCGCGAATAGACGGCCCCCTGCCGAATCCACCGTGTCAACGTGGCGATCTGCTCGGCCGAAAGCGACGGCCCCTCGTCAACCGGGGGCATCCTAAGGTCGGGGTCGCCACTGGTGATCCGGGTGATCAGTTCGCTTCGGGTTGGCTTGCCGGGGACGATCGCCGTGCGACCGCTTTCGAGTTTCCTGGTGCTCGACGTACGACGGTCGAGTCGCAGGCCGGCCTGGCGGTTGCCCTGATCGCGACCGTGGCATTTCAGGCAGTGGACGGAGAGCACCGAGCGGACTTCGCGGTTGAAGTCGACTTGTGCGTCGGGTTCGGCTGCGGTGGCCAAGGCCGTAGACAGGCCCGCGACGAGCACGGCGGCGAGTGGATGGATTGCGTGTCGTTTCATGGTGAGGCGGCTGGCGGGGTTAGGCGATGATGTCGTGGATCACGTGGCCATGGACGTCGGTCAGGCGGCGATCGATGCCGTTGTGTCGCACGGTGAGTTGTTCGTGGTCAATGCCCAGCAGGTGCAGGATCGTCGCGTGGACGTCATAAACGTGAGTCGGCTTGTCGCGGTCGGCTGGCTTGTAGCCCCACTGGTCGCTGGGTCCGTAAGTGGTGCCGCCCTTGATGCCGCCGCCGGCCAGCCAGTTGGTAAAGACGTACGGGTTGTGGTCGCGTCCCTTGGTGCCCTGTGTTGAGGGCATCCGGCCGAACTCGGTGGTCCAGAGGATGAGGGTGTCGTCGAGCAGGCCGCGTTGTTTCAGGTCGGCGATCAGGCCCGCCGTGCCAACGGCCATGCCTTCGGCCAGCGGCCCATGGTCCCTGGAGATGTCCTCGTGCGAGTCCCAGTTTCGTCGTGGGAATCCGTTGTCACAACCGGACCAGATCTGTATGAACCGGACACCGCGTTCGAGCAGTCTTCGGGCGACCAGGCACTTGCGTCCGAAGTAGTTGATTTCCTCGGGGGCATTGATCTTGGCCGGGAACGAGTTGCGTGGAGTGTCGAGTCCATAGAGTTTCAGCACGTGCTTGGATTCACCACTGACATCGAGAGCCTCGGGAGCCGCCAACTGGAGCTGGGCGGCTAGTTCGTAGCTGCGGATGCGGGCTTCGAGCCGCGAATCGCCCTGGCTGGACTGCTGGTGTTTCTGGTTGAGCGTCTTGAGCAGTGCCAATCCTTCGCGGTCGCTTTCGCCGGTGACGAAGCTCTTGGGATCGGCTTTCAGGTCGGCGATGGGGTTGCGGAGCCCGGGGCGGATGATCGTTCCCTGGTAGCGGGTCGGCAGGAAGGCGGTGTCCCAGTTCTTGGGGCCGTTGGAGGCGAAGCCACGGTGGTCGGGCAGAACAACGAAACTGGGCAGATTGTCGCATTCGGCTCCCAGGGCATAACTGACCCAGGCCCCTGCTCCGGGAAAACCCGGGCGTTGGAACCCGGTTGACTGCAACAGGGTCGCCTGGCTGTGGACCCCGGTTTTGCCGACCATCGAGTGAATGAAGGCCATCTCGTCGGCACAGCTGCCCAGGGCCCGGACGGGGTCGCTGAGCATCTTGCCGCAATCACCGTAGGGTCGGAACGTGAACGGTGATCGCATCCAGGGGCCGAGCCCGTTCTGGAAGGCTTCCACGTGTTCGCCGAAGTCCGATTTCTGGCCGTGGTGTTTCTCGAGTGCCGGCTTGTGGTCAAAAAGGTCGATGTGGCTGGCGGCTCCGGCCATGAACAGCTGGATCACGCGCTTGGCCCGCGGCGGATGATGCAGCCGGCCGGAAAGCACGCCCGGCTCGAGGCCGGCCGAGGCCGATCCGTTTCGGACCAGGTGAGCCAGCGCGATGCCGCCCAGGCCGCCCCCGGATCTCCAGAGGAAGTCCCGGCGGGATTCAGAGTGACCCGAGGGCAGAGATGCGGGGGGGGCGGACGGGCAGGTCATTCGACGAACACGAATTCGTTGAGATTGAGGATCAGACGGCAGGCGTTGGGAAGTCCGTGCCGCGTGGCGTAGGCGGTCAGCAGTTCAACCTCCTGGGCGACGGCGGGTCGAGAGAGGGCCAGGTGGACGGCCAGTCGCACCTGATCGGCCAGGCGGGGCGCCTCGGAGGAAACGCGATCGGCGAAATAACCGGCCATGGTGGTCATGAAGCTGTTGTTGAGCATCGCCAACGCCTGCAGCGCCGAAATCGTCTCGTCGCGGCGGGCGACCATCCGTGAGGGGTCGGCACAGTCGAGGACGGTCATGAAGGGTTGTTGCTGGCTGCGGACCAAGCACCGGTAGACGCTGCGGCGGTGGGAACGGGGATCGTGTTGGTCGTGCTTGTGGTACTGGTAGTGGGGCGAGTGTTGGGGCTTCTCGATGACGAAGTCCTGGAAGCCGGGGCCATACATGCGTCCGTCAAGTCGACCGGCAACGGACAGCACCGCGTCGCGGACCACCTCGGCCTCGATTCTCCGTCGATTCATCCGCCACAGGAACCGGTTGCCGGAGTCGACGCGGGCGGCGGCGGGGCGATGCGAAGAGGCCTGCCGGTAGGTGGCACTGAGCAGGATCTGCCGGTGGAGGTCCTTCAGCGACCCGTTGCCGTCACGCAGCCTGGCGGCGAGCCAGTCGAGCAGGTCGGGGTGCGAGGGCTCATCGCCCATGCGGCCGAAGTCGTTGGGAGTGGCGACCAGGGGCTGGCCAAAGTGATACTGCCAGACACGGTTTGCGATCGAACGCCAGGTCAACGGGTTGCGGCGGTCGGTCAGCCACCTGGCCAGGGCCGCTCTCCGGTCCCCCTCGCGGTGGTTGGCTGCCAACTGGAATCGCGTGGGCAGGTCGCTGCCGACAGAGACCGTGCCGGGGCCGAGCAGCTTGCCCTTGCGGCGAATGTCGCCGCGGGCCAGCAGGTGGATCGGTCGTGGACGTCCCTTCTGGTGGCCGGTGCCACGGAAGGACCCGGTACCGGTGTGCACCGTTCCGGCATAGACCATGGCCGGCTTGGGGATGGCGGCGACCTGGGCGGCGATCGCAGTGAGTTGACGATCGATCGCCTGGCGACGGGCCTGGAACTCGGGCGTCAGAAGTTCCGTCCGGAGCCTGGTCCACGTGCGATTGAGTTCCACGGCGCGGACCAGGAGGGCGGAAGTCACCTTCACACGGTCGTAGTGGCCGTCGACCAGGTTGTGACGGGTCCAGCGGACGGGGGCTTCGATCGAATCAAGCGAGGTGACGGCACGCCCGAGAGCGAGGTTGTGGCCCTCGGGGCCGACGGCGGCCAGTTCGGCCAGGGCGAAGATGAAATCGTTTTGCCGAAGAGCCAGGCGAGTGGCCGTGACACGGATGTAGCGGGCCGTTTGGCCTCCGGCCGAGACGGCCAGCGGTCGGGTGCCGGGGTTGGGAAAATCGGCGGTGGTGTGATCCAGCAGCGGGGTGACACCCTTGCCGAACGTGGCGTCGTTGGAGATTTCGATACGAAACCGCGGCGGGAACCCGAAACCGGCTCCGATGTTGTTGAATTCGTCGTGGCAGCCGACAACCACGACGTGAGTCAGTTTGCGAGGGCTGCCCAGGTCGACCTGGACCCACTTGGGCTGGTCGGGGGATTTCACGATGGAACTGTGGTAGCCGTAGGCCAGGAGTCGGGTGGGTCCGCGACCGAGTCGGTCCAGTTCGTCCCGAATCCGTTTCAGTCGCTGTCCACCTCTTGCGGCCAGTTCTTTCTGCAGGGCTGCGAGGTGCTGTTCGGCCCGGCGTCGATCGCGGACCAGTTCAGCACGCCGTGCTGCGGCGGTCGGATCGGGGTGGTAAGGGCGGTCGGCCCGGTCGATGGCAGCAAAAACCGCCTGCAGGCTGTAGTAGTCTTCCATCGACACGTCGTCGAACTTGTGGTCGTGACAGCGAGCACATTGGACCGTCAGGCTGATGAAGGAGTTGATTACGGTGCGGACCATGTCGTCACGGTCGAGGTTGCGGGCGACCTGGCCGTCGAGTTTGGTTTCGGGCACCTCGGCGTGGCCGATGTAGTCCCACGGGCCGGCTGCCAGGAGGCCCGTGGCGACAACGCCGTCGACGGTGGTGGGAAACAGCACGTCGCCGGCAACCTGTTCGAGCACGAAGCGGTCGAAGGGCTTGTCGGCGTTGAAGGCGCGAACCACGTAGTCCCGGTACGGCCAGGCGTTGGGACGCAGTTTGTCCTTGTCGTAGCCGTGGGTGTCCCCGTAGTGAATCACGTCGAGCCAGTGACGGGCCCATCGCTCGCCGTATCGGGGACTCTGCATCAGTCGCTCGACCAGTCGTGGGTAGGCCTCGACCGAGCCGTCGGCCAGGAAGCGAGCGACCTCGTCGGGAGTCGGCGGCAGGCCGGTCAGGTCGATCGTGACGCGACGAATCAGGGTTCGGGGGCCGGCAGCGGCCGATGGGGCCAGGCCGTGACGGCGGTGGGATCTGGAGATAAAGGCGTCGACGGGAGTTCTCGGCCAGGTGGCGTCGCCGGCAACCGGGGCAGACGGCGAGGTGAGCGGTCGGAACGACCACCAGGTTGCGTCCGATGATTCCGGGGGAGCGGCCGCCGCGGCCGGCCCGATGGAAATGGCCGCAACCGACACGAGGGCGATGGCCAGTTGCCGGATCGCAAGGGTCGGCACAGAACGGCTGGGTGTCATACCGCAATTCTAGCAGCGCATCGCGCGAGTCACCAAATCCAAGCCAAGAGCCCTCGCGAGCCGTTTCGGGGACAGCGGGTGCTTGAACAGGTGCACCCGGACGTGGAAGATGGAGGCGTCCCCTCCACGCAGCGTGACTCGACGATGGCGAACGAAGAACTGGTCGAGATCGTCCGGCAGGGCCGCAAGGCCGTGGCGGCGTGGCGGCGGAAGAACCCCGACGTGGTTTTGGACCTCGTCGACGCCGATCTCTCGGAGATTGACCTGGCCGGAGTCAATCTCCGTCGCAGCCAGATGGTCGGTGCGAAGTTGAACCGGTCGCGGTTGACCGGCGGTAACTTTTCAGGAGCGGATCTGACCCGGGCCGACCTGACCGGCGCCGAAGTCAGTCGGGTCAACTTTTCCGGAAGTCGACTGTTTCGGGCGACGCTGCGCGAGATCCGCGGCGAGAGTGCCGACTTCGCGCGAGCGGTGCTCCAGGGCGCCGACCTCTCTGGCTCGATCCTCAGCGATGCCAACTTCGTCGACGCCGAGTTGCAGGAGACTGACCTGGCTGGTGCCGAGTTGCTGGGAGTGAACTTCTCGCATGCCGATCTCGATCATGCCAATTTCGAACGCGTTCGATGTGGATGGCTGACCTGGAACGACGTGGATCTGTCTCGCACCACCGGTCTCGATTCGATGGTCCACCTCGGTCCCGGTTCGGTGAGCCTCGACACCCTGGAACGTTCTGACACTCGCATTCCGACGGCATTCCTTCGAGGCAACGGAGTCGGACAGGACTGGATCGAGAGCTATGAGGGCCAGGAGGATCCGAGTGCAGCCCAGGAGAGTTTCTTTATTGTCTACACTGCGGAGGAGGAACCGTTTGCCGGGCGGTTGCACAACACGCTTCAGAAGCACGGTGTCCGCTGCTGGCTCGACCCTCGTCACACCGCTGACGACAATGGCCTGACAGGCCACGTTGCCGCACGTGGGTTCCGTGTCTGGGACCGCGTGCTGTTGTGTGCCACCCGCGCCTCGCTGTCGGCCGATTGGATGGATCCGTTGATCGAATCGGTGAAACGCCGTGAGGAGGCGATCAAGCAGCACACCGGTCGATCAGTGACGTTGATGTGGCCGTTGAATCTGGATGGCTACCTCTTCAGTGGCAGTTGGCAGCATGCTGAGGCAACCGAAGTGGCCGGACGCGTGTTGGCCGATTTCACCGGCTGGCGTCGCAACAAGACGAAGTTCCTCGCGGAACTGAAGACCCTGATCGATAAGCTCAAGGATGAGCCCGGGGGTCGTGCGGCAAGACGACCGGGTGGCTCCAACCAGACGAGCAAGACGAAAACAGAGAAATGAGTACATCAGACGCCCTCGACACGATCCGCTCACGCGTTCTCTCGCGGTACACCATGCTGTTCCTCAAGACCTGGGAGGAAGAGCGATGGGAGGGCGAGTTGGCCGAATTGGCCCTGGAGATCGAGCGAGGGCTCGTGACCTGGTCGGCGACGTCCGGTTGGCAGCCGCCGATCTCCAACGGCAGCGTTCCCGAGGTGCCGTCCGCGTTTCTCGACGACATCGTGGCCTACCCCCCCGACCACGTGTTCTTGTTGAAGGACTTTCATCCGTTTCTGGGTGACGCGGCTGTGGTCAGACGGCTCAGGGACCTGGCCCCCATGCTGACAGCACAGGGAAAGACCCTGCTGTTTCTGGGTCCGGTGTGCAAGATTCCTGTCGAGTTGCAGACCGAGGCGGTGGCCATGGATCTGCCGTTGCCGGGGCTGGAAGAGATGCGTGAACAGTTGGCCGAAGTGCTGGTGGATCGACGGAATGGAGACGAACCGGTCTTGGAGTTGGACGACGCTTCGGAGGAACGACTGCTGAAGGCGGTGCTGGGGTTGACCGCCCGGGAGGGCCGCAAGGCGTTGGCGCGGGCCTTGTTGGGCCGGGACGCCATTGACGATGACGTCTTCCGACAACTGGTCTCGGAAAAGAAACACCTGGTGCAAGGATCGGATCTGCTCGAATTCCACGATCTCGAGGAGGGGTTGATGGACGTCGGGGGCTTGGAGGGTCTCAAGGAGTGGATCCGGCAGCGGGCCGATGCCTTCAGCACGCGGGCCCAGGAACAGGGAGTGCCGACTCCCAGGGGCGTGTTCCTGCTCGGGGTTCAGGGTTGTGGCAAGTCCCTGATCTCACGGGCGATTGCCCAATTGCTCAGTTTTCCGTTGGTCCGCCTGGACGTCTCGAACCTGTTGTCGGCCGACCAGGGCCAGTCCGAACAGAACATGCGGTACGTGTTGAATCTGGTCGAGACGATCGCACCGGCGGTGCTGTGGATCGACGAGATCGACAAGGGGTTCGCCGGCAGCGGCGAGGAGGTCCAGGAAACGACCATGACGCGACTGCTGGGCCGGTTCCTGACCTGGATGCAGGAGCATCGGTCTCAGGTCTTCGTCGTCGCCACGGCCAACTCGATTCATCGTCTGCCGCCGGAGATGCTGCGTCGCGGTCGCTTCGACGAGTTGTTCTTCGTCAACCTGCCGAACTTCCACGAACGACAACCGATCTTCGACATCCACCTGTCCAAGCGAGGATGGAAGCCGGAGAAGTACGACGTTGAAGAACTGGCACGACAGACGGAGGGGTACAGTGGAGCGGAGATCGAGCAGATCGTCGTGACGGCGATGGTCGAGTGTTACAACCAGAGGCGGGTGTTGACCCAAAGGGACCTGGAGAACTCGCGAGAGGAAACAGTTCCTCTGTCGGTGACGATGGAGGAGAAGATCTTCGAACTCCGCGAATGGGCTCGTGCACGTTGCCGGCCGGCAACGCCCGACAGCCGGGTGGTACAGATGCTCGAGGAGGAGCACGGGCACACCGAGGAGGTGACGTTCGAGGCCGACGTGGAGACAGAGGGTGCCGAAGAGTGGCTGGCGTTGGCCGAGCACGGGCAGGTGCGGGCAGCACTGGTGGAATACGTGCGGAAGCGAAACGAGGTCACGTTTCCTCAATTGATCGGAGACTTCGCGCCGTTTATCGAGACCGCCGGCGACCAGGGACTGGCGTTGCGGGGTGACCCCAACATCGTGCTCTGGTACGGGATTCCGCAGGAACTGGCCAGCACGTTGGCCAAACTCGTATCGGCCCGGAAGCTCTACCTGCATCCAGCCCCGGTCGAGCACCTGCGGCCCGAGATGGCTCCCGGCGAGTTGCCGATGCTGGACCGTCTGCCGGCCGAACGGGCCGGGAGGCCGATGTGGCTGCCGGTGGTGATCGGCGACATCGCTCCCGAAGGGGGCGTCGGGAGGCTGGGCCGGATTGCGCGGATGGCGCTGAACCGCTGATCTCTACCGCTGCGAAGCCTTGGCCTGCTCGACCTGTTGTCGGAGTTCCCGCAGGCGGTCGACATCGATGACGTCGGCCTGGTGTTCCAGCAGCCAGTCGATGTCGGCGAGTGCCTGCTGATAACGACCACCGCGGAGTGACAACTGAATCCGCATGCCACGTTGTCTGAAATCGGTCGGGTCGACGGTCAGGATCACGTCGGCATAACGTCGGATTGCCGGTTCGTCGGAACGTTTCTGGGCACTGCCGCTGAGATTGCTGAGCATCCGGACCAGGATGGCCTTCCGTTTGGCGGTTTCGAGAAACTCGGCGATGATCTTCTTCCGCTGTTCACCGGTGGGCGGTTGCTGAAACCGCTCGACGATTCGCCGCTCGGCCTCTTCGGCGGGCATCGTTCGGCCGCCGTCGAACACGTCGACCAGCCGCCCCGGTCCCTTTTCGGCGGGAATCCGAACGACGAAGTGACCCGGAATGCCGATTCCCTGGACGTCGAGTCCGATGCGTCGCCCGAGTTCCATGAAGACGACCGAGAGTGAGATGGGCAGGCCCTCGCGGTCGTCGATCACCTCGTTGAGGTAGCTGTTGGAACGGCTGTAGTAGTCGATGCGACTGCCGTGAAATCCCAGGTCCTTGAAAAAGTACTTTTCGAGGGCAGCCGCCTTCTGTGCAGCGGTGGCCTCTTGGGGAAGTGTGGTCTTGAGCTTGGCTACCATGCGATCAAATTGCTGTCGGTAGGCTGCGACATCCACTTCGTCGTTGTCCAGCCAGGCGATCAGTATCGCGGCGTGCAGCAAGTCGATCTTGGGGTCGGGTTGCTTGGTCGCCGCCGCGATCGCCTGCAGGGCTCGCCGCTGGTGCACCTGGATCGCCAGTTCACGTAGACGAGTGGCCTGCTGTTCGAGCAGGCGGGCGCGGTCGCGGAGTACCTGCGGACCGGCCTCACCCTGTGGAACGAGTTTCGCCAGCAAATCGTCAGAGACCTCACCCGTGCCGGGAAGATCCTTGACCAGTGCGGTGATCGTCGCGATCGCCTTCCCGGTCGGCCCCGTCGGAGGCAATTGCTTGGCGACTCGGAAGGACCGAAATTCGGCCCGGGTGTGGCGAAACTTGGCCAGGCCGGATGTGCGGGTGCGGTAGCGGATGTCGTCGTACTCGATCACCAGCCGGTCGTTGAGGTAGCAGAAGATCTTCTCGGGCGTCACGCGGACCTTCAGCGTGTTCCAATCGCCGGGACGGTAGGTGGGCACAGGCAATGTCTTGAGGATGGCCCAGCTGGTGACCGTTGGGCCGTCGAAACGGGTGAGTCTCATCTGGCCACTGGTCGGGTAAAACCCGTAGTGGCGGTCCTTGTTGTCGACGCAGAAGATCAGCCCGGCGGCACCGTCGTTGTCGTGCAGTTTGACCCGCACCTGGACCTCGAAGGTCCCCTCGGGGGTGTCGTGCTTCGAGAAACACACGGCACGACCGCCGAATCCACTGCCCGGACCTTCGACATGGATCCGGCCGGCCCGCTGACGCCAGCGGGCGCCGTAGTGGATCTTCCAATCGGCTTCGTCCAGCGCGCCGATCGTCAGCCATCGGCTGATTGGGATCGGATTGGGCTTTTTGATCAGGGGTTTCAGGGCGTTGATCGCCACGGCGAACCCCAGGTTGTCAGTGTAGCGGTGCTTCATGGTCAGGATGCCGATCACCCGGCCCTGGCTGTCCAATGCCGGTCCACCACTGTTGCCCTCCTCGATCGGCACGGCCAGTTGGATCATTGGCTTGCCTTCGATCTCGCGCGAGCCCGACACGATGCCACGGACAACGCTGAGTTTCAGGCCCAGCGGATTGCCCAAAGCAACGATCGGCTGTCCCTGGCGAATCTTGTCCGAGTCGCCCAGCGGCAAGGGGGTCAGGCCCTTGGCATCGATCTTGAGGATGGCCAGGTCCATGGCCCGCTCGGTGGCGTGAATCGACGTGACCTTGTGTTTCTTGCCGTCGGAGGTGGTGACGGTGATCGGCCGCGCCTCGCCGATGACGTGCAGGTTGGTCGCCACCAGCCCGGAGGCGTCGATGACGAAGCCGCTGCCCAGCCCGCGATCACGTCCGTCGCGACCGGCGAACTGCACGACGACGACTGACTTCAGTGCCTTTGCAGCGAGGTCCTCGGGCGAGATGGTCTTGTCGGACCCCGCGACGGGGGCCTTGTCGGGCGCTGGCGGCGTGGCCCTGTCCGCCTTCGTTTTCGCGGCAGCGGCATCCTGGGCCGATGCCGGAGTTGGTGAGATCAGCAGGCAGGCCAGCATCAGGGTGAGCGACAGCCGGTGGCGGGTGGGCATCATTGGGCTCCCGGGTGGAGGTCTCCTGCCTGACCGGCCGGAGAGTTGAACAACTGCGAGGAAATCCTACCGGAATGGCAGCGGCCTGTCATCGGGCCGTCAGGGCGAGAACTTTCGGAGGACCAGCGACATCCCCTGCCCCCTCCACAGGGCCGAGAGGTCTCTGCGTTGCCAGGTCTCGTACACGATTCGCGGATCCGGGTCGACGATCTGCACCAGGCCCTCCTCGGTGGTGCCCAGCACGATGACCGAGTGTTGCTCGCCGGGGTTCCAGACCCAGTTGGTGCGGTAGTACGAGTTGGCCGCGATGTCCATGGGAAGGCCGACGGAGATCAGGGCGGGGCCCGGCATTTGGTCGAGCAGTGTTTCGGGTGGGCCCGAGAGGATGACGACGTCGAGGTGAGTGCCGTCGGTCTTGATCTTCAAGGCGTGGTAGAGCCCCGCCCAGTTGGTTCCGTGAGGCCCGGTCAGGCACAGGCGGGCCATCTCGCCCTCGGTGGCGGAGATTCCGTGGATCCTCAGCAATGTCGCCGCGCAGGCGGGCGTGCAGGTGGCCGAGGTGGTTTGCAGGCAGATGCCGATCTCCGTCCAGGTGTCCTCACAGGCCGGCGGACGGGCCAGCATCGGTGCCACCGACGCGTAACCGCCGGCGATCCAGAGTGCCGTGACGCCGACGATGCGACGCCAGTGCTCGATCCGTCTCCAGACGATCCCCGCCAGGAACGTCGAGGACAGGGGGAGCAGATTGCCGACGATGACCAGATTCGAAACAGGGAGCAGCTTGGCAAGACGGATGTCGTCCCAGGCGAATCGGATGTAGAGAATGGTCAGCAGGACGGTGGCGACGGCCATGCCGTTTCCAACCCAGCGCCGGTCGCCGGCCATACCGATTCCGAGGGCGAACGCGATGGCCGACAGCAGCCCCATCAGGGCCAATCCCAGGTACAGGTCCTGCACGAAAACGCCTCGAGAACAACAATCCCCCCATCTTGGCGAGTCGGCCGATGGATTGCAGCAGTCGGTCTTGAGCGAGAGCGGCGTTTTCGGTCCTGCTTGCGGCTCCGGGGTGGATGACAGCATAATCGCCGACACGAGACTCGCCGATGGAAGCCGAGGCGGCTGATCGATGTCCGAGATATTCAGTGAACAGGTCGTGTCGCGGGTCCGTGAATCGGTCGATCAGGACCGGTTGCTCGAAACGGCCACCCTGCTGGTTGGCATTCCCAGCCCGACGGGGTCGGCCGCGGCCGTGGCTGACCGATTGGCCGAGTTGCTTGCCGAAGAGGGCTTTGCGGTGGAACGTCCGGTGGCGGGGTACGCCGAATCTCCGGCGGTCGTCGCTCGCTTCGACACGGGTCGGCCGGGACGGGTTCTACAGTTCAACGGCCACCTCGACACAGTCCACCTGCCTTTTGTCCCTCCTCGAATCGAGGACGGCGTCATGTACGGCAGCGGCGTGTCGGATATGAAGGGGGGAGTGGCCGCAGCGGTTGAAGCGATGAGAGTCGTGCGGGATGGTGACTTGCTGTCGGCGGGTGGAGTGATGCTGACGGCTCACGACCTGCACGAGGCGCCCTGGGGTGATGGAACCCAGGTCAACACCCTGATCGCCGAGGGCTTCACCGGTGACGGGGTGTTGCTGCCCGAGTACCACTGCCACAACTGTCCGGTCGTCGGGCGTGGACAGGCGATGTTCCAGGTCCGGGTGACCCGCGCGGGGGAGCCGTGCCACGAGGTGCTCGGAGGGATCGAGCAGCCAAGTGTGATCGCCGGCGGAGCGAGGTTGATCGAGCGGTTTGCGGCACTCGACCGAGAACTGGGACAACTCACCCACCCGCTGGCCGGTCGTGAGAGCCTGTTTGTCGGGCAGGTGCATTCGGGTGAGATCTTCAACCAGGCGCCGGTCGAATTGGTGCTCGAAGGGACCAGGCGCTGGTTGCCGGGGAACACGTTTGAAGCGGTTCGCGGGCAGTTCGAGTCGATCCTGGCCGAAGTGGCGTCGGAGACCGAGACGATGATCGATGGCGATTTCCGAGAGTCTCGGGGAGCCTACGAGATCGACCAGGATGATTCGCTGTTCCGGTCGTTCCAGGCGGCGGTCAGCGAAGTCAGCGGCGAGGCATTGCCGGTAGGATCCAAGCCGTTTGTCGACGATGGAAACGCATTTGTGGCCCTGGGAGGCGTGCCGGCGATCACGCACGGACCGGCCGCACTGGGGGCTCATACGGTCAACGAGGAGTGCCCGGTGGCCGAGTTGGTTCGAGTGGCGTCTGTGTATGCCTTGACGGCGATCGCGTTTTGCCGAGCCGAGGCGGATGATGGAAACCGGGTGACGGGGGACGAGCGATGAACGGAGACGACCGGATGAGTCGACGCGAAGTGTTGCAGGCGGCCGGAGCGGGTGCCGCTCTGGGGGCTGTGGTCTCGGCGGACCCCGCCACGGGTGCGGCCCCGGTGGCCCGGAAAGGGCGAATTCGGCAGTCGATCGTGCACTGGTGTTTCCAGTCGGCTTGGTCGACCGCCAAGATGTGCAGCATCGCCCGTCAGTTGGGCTGTTCGAGCATCGAACTGTGCCCCCCGGATGAGTGGTCCACGTTGAAGAAGCACGAGCTGACATGTGCTATCGCCGGGATCGATATGGGTCAGGGCCCACCGTTTGTGCGTGGATTCAACAATCCGAAGTTTCACGGCCAGGTGATCGAGGCCACTCGAAAATCGATCGATGCGGCAGCCGATTTCGGCACTCCGTGCGTGATCAGTTTCACCGGATACTCGGCCGTCGATCCCGACGACAAGAAGAGTCCCCACATTTCGAACTCC
>Ga0310123_10000179_pt1 | contig 55941 bp, 42 predicted proteins | sample CB6_AW_1057_MG_FD_203505 | JGI IMG/M metagenome (GOLD analysis project Ga0310123, IMG submission 203505) | Marine microbial communities from Western Arctic Ocean, Canada - CB6_AW_1057 | ecosystem: Environmental > Aquatic > Marine > Oceanic | place: Canada: Western Arctic Ocean | collected... | reverse complement strand
CGGGTTGCCACCTGCCGGATCCGCTTCAGGACATCCAACCGGTCGCCGGCCAGGTTCCGTCGCTCGCCGATATCGGTCGAGAGGTCGTACAACTGGACGGCGGGCTCACCATCTCGGGGCTTGCGGCGTCGCGGTTTCGAAAAGCCACCACTGCCCAGCTGTGGGATGTACTTCCACTTCCCGTCCCGCACCGCCAACACCCGTCCCGAGGACCTGGTCACCAGCGTCCGCCTTGCAGGCTCGGCATTTGCCGGATCGCGCCAGACGCTCAGTTGGCCCACGCTGTCCTCGCCGGCTCCCCGAGGCAATCGCCCCCCGGTGACCTGGGCCAGCGTGGCCAGGAAGTCGGTGTGGCACCACAGGTGGTCGTTGGTCGAACCCGCCGGCACCCGGCCGGGCCAGCGGACAATCATCGGCATCCGGTGTCCCGCCTCCCAGGCATCACCCTTCATTCCCCGCAACGGCCTGACCGAATTGTGTTTCAGTCGCCGGGTGTCGGCCGGATACCAGACCGGCCCGTTGTCGCTGGTGAAGACCACCAGCGTCTGTCCCTCGACCTTCTGTTTCTCCAGCGCCCCGACGATCGCCCCGACCGTCGCATCGACCATCATCGCAAAGTCACCGTACATCGACGCCCCGCTCTTGCCCCGGAACTCTTCAGAGGGCAACCACGGCGTATGGGGTGCCGGCAGCGGGACGTACAGGAAGAACGGTTTTTTTTTCGACCCCCGCGAATCGGGAGCCCAGCGATCAATGAACCCGACCGCCTGGTGCTCGACGGTGGGCAACACCTGCTCGAAACGGAAATCCGGAGCGACCGGCCCGGCTCGCCAGAACGCGCCCTGGATCCTGGTCCAACCGGGGCTGAAGTTGTCCTTGGCCATCGCCGTCGGCGGGGTCACGCAACGGTCGTCTCGGATCCAGTAATAGGGGGGGATGTCCAGCGACGCGGGGATCCCGTAGAAGCGATCGAAACCACGTGCCACCGGCCCCTGGAGAATCGGCTTCGAATAGTCCTTGCGTGACTTGCCGCCCTCGAATCCCTGGTGCCACTTGCCGACACACGCGGTGCGGTACCCCTGGCCCTGCAGGAACCCCCCCAGCGTCAACCGCCCCGGCTCGATCCGGCTCTCGCTGCGTTCGGTTCGTCGGCTGCGAAACGGGTAGCGTCCGGTCAACAACCCGTAGCGAGTCGGGACACAGACCGAAGCCGGAGCGTGCGCATCGGTCAGGCGGAGTCCCTGGCGAGCGAGCCGATCGATGTTCGGAGTCGGGATCCGGCTCTCGGAGTTGTAGCACCCCGCGTCGCCGTAACCCATGTCGTCGGCGAGGATCAACACGATGTTGGGACGCTCGGCCGCCGGGAGGGTGGCCGTCAGCAACAGGCAGAAACCGACACACGGCAGCCATCGACAGGACCAATGCAATATCCCCTCACCTCCCTTCCCTCGACTCAGCGTCCCGCCCCGGGTCGATGGGTCAACTGGCTCAACTTCAGCAGGTGATCGTGTACCCGTTCACCGTCGATCGTCACCGCTTCGAATCTCACCTGGGGATCCTCGGCCGTGGTGTCGAACTCCATCACGGCAAACGAACAGGTCTTGTTGTAGCCCCAGATCAACCCCGGAGTCTGGACCACCTTGTGAGTGTGACGGTTGGTCAGCTTCGAACTCTCCAGTTCGTACAGATCGTATCCCCCGGCCCGCCTGGTCACGCGCAGATCGGTCCGATGCCGGTCGGCCGAAACCAGGATCACGCCGTTGATCTTCTCGGATTCGATGAACCGGAAGATCTGCTCGCGTTCCTCGGCGAATCCGTCCCACGTGTCACGGCTGCCCGGCTTGACCCCCGCCGACCAGGGCACCGGTGAGGCGATGATCTTGAACGTCCCGCCGGAGGACTTGAGAGTCCGTTTCAGCCATGTCATCTGCACCGGCCCCAGCATGCTGGGCTGCTGGCCTCGCGTGCGGTAGTAGCGGCCATCGAGCAGGATCACGTGGAGGTCACCGATGCGGAAATCGCACCAGCATCCCGGCTGCTTCTTGCCCCCGCCGTAGAAGGGATTGCACCAGTTGCGGCTGAACGTGGTCCAGACCCGCCGCTTCCACGTCGGTTTCTCGATCTGCGGCCCCGGCACGCAGTCGTTGGTGCCAAAATCGTGGTCGTCGTAGATCGCATAGACCGGGGTCGCGGCCACCAGCCGTCGCCACTCGGGGCGCGACTGCCGACGGTAGTAGCAGTACCGGGTGGTCAGGGTCTCCTTGGGGGCATCGATGTAGACGTTGTCGCCGAGCATCAACAGGGCATCGGGTTTCCGCTTCCCGATCGTGTCCCACATCCGCTCCCACATCGGCACGTACCCGGCCCCGCCTCCGAAGACGATCCGGGTCTTGCCGCCGGTTCCGGCCGGAGCCGTCGTCCGGAACCGGGTGTTGTCGGCCTGCTGTTTCCGACCGTCGACCAGCACCTCGTACCGGTAACGGTTGGCCGGCTTCAGCCCCTTGAGCCGTACGACCGTCGTGAAGTCGGTCTCGGGCGACGTCCGTCCAAACGCCTCGAGCACAATCGCCCGGCTGGCGGCATCTCGAACCAGGATCACGACCGAACTGGCCTTGGCCGTTCGGAGCCAGATCGAAGCACCGGTGTCGGTGACCGCCCCCATCATCGGTCCATGAACCAGGTCGGCAGGCTGGTGCTTCGCGGCCAGTTCGCGAAACCCGTCGGTTGCATACAGCGGCTTCAGCACATCCCGGGGACCGGCAATCAAACGTGCAAACGGCATCCCCGCCGCCACGGCCTTCCGCATCCGTTCGACGCCCTGCGTGATCCGTCCCTGTTTCAACTCGGCCATCATCGCCACGAAATGCGTCTCGGGCTCTCCGGGTTCGCCCTTGCCCAGTTCCTTCCAGGCGGCGGTGTAGTCGCCGGTGGCGATCAACCGCGTGGCATTCCGCTGGGGATCGTGCTGAGCCCACGCGGGACCGGCGGCCCCGCCGCCGACAAGCATGGCGATGACCGCAATCGCGACACCGTCCCACCGACCGCCGGGCCGGGTGTTGAATCTCGTCATGACAAACTCCGCAATCCCGCGCGGCAACATGTTCTTCTGTCCAAGACGGGCATCGTCTTCACGTCGACTGAATTCCGCAGCCTCGTCGCTCGGACGGCTCAGTCGACCGCCTTCAGTGGATAGTGAAACCCCAGGTCCGTCTTCCCGGTGTCGCGGACACCATCGGCCCGGGTGGTCAGTTCATCGAAACCGCGAAACGCTGCCAACCGGGATCCGGCGTCGATGCACGGACTCGCCCCCTGCCCGTCGGCCGGCTTGTCGCTCAACAGAAACCGACGGCCGGCAACCTTCCGGAACCTGGGATCGGCGGCCAGGTTGTTTCCACGGTCACCGGCTCCCCTGGGCACTCCGCCCTGCAGGCAACAATGTGAAAACGTGGCTTGTCCCGAGCCGAGACTCACGCCGAGCGGGTTGCCCCAGATGATCGAATCCACGATCCGCGGTGCCGCCTCATCCTGCAGGGCCACGCCGACCTTTCCGGCACCGGTGATCGTGCAGTTGGACAGCCGCACCCGGTCCTTGCCGCCGACGATCCTCACTGCCTGCGCCACGGCGGGCTCACCCGAGGCATCGACGAGCACGTTGCTCAGTGTAAACCGACCGGCTGTGGCATTGATGTTCAACCCCCGCAGTTGGACGTTGCGGATCGAGATGCGGGTTTCCGAGAGCGGATGCGGTCCACCCGGATCACGGCTGGACTTCGAACCGTATTCCCAGCCCAGGTGGATCACGCCGTAGCGGCCGCCGACGATCCGGACACTCTCCATTGGCCCGGAGAACATCACCGGTGCCAAGCAGTCGACGTCGTAGAGACTGACATCGGTGACGCGATTGTGTGGGAACCTGTCCCGGGGGGCACTGTGGCTGTAGATGCCGTACTTGCCCCCGACCTTCTCGATCCGCACCCGCCTGAGTTGGATGTCTCGCGAGATGTCCACGGGCCCCGCCTTCCAGTGGTTGCGGATGCCGAAGGCGTTGCCCTTGGGCACATCGGTGACCGAACAGTCGATCACGCGGATGTGACGCACCCCGTCCTCGATCTCCCACGCGTTCCCGGTCGAATTGGGAGCACCACGGGCGTGGCAATCGACGAACCGGATATTGGTGGTGATCGCACCAGACCCCTTATCGGCATCACCGCTGGCATCGAATCCGTCCTCGAGCCAGTCCTCGATCACGCACCCTCGGACTTCGCAGTCGCTCGACCCCGCCCCGATGTCCAAGCCGACGAACGGCCGCAGGATCTTGACGTTCCTCACGCCGATCCGCGTGCCGTGCTCGATCACGATCGCACGAGGATTGTAGTAGTCCTGTTGCTGATAGATGTTGGCGTCAATGGTCAGCCCCTGGATCTGGACCCCCACCACCGGCCGCTTCGCTGTCCCGGCCACCAGCACCACGTGAACCTGGCTGTCGGTGCCCCGGGCCTCCTTGGTCCCGTTGGCGGCACCGTCGGCCAGCTTGATCGTCGCCTTGGGACCACTGAGCGTGACGTTGTCCGAACGGATGACGATCGTTCCGCTGACAAGATACGGCTGCTTGGCAGCGGGAAACACCACCGTGCCCCCGCCTGCATCAACCACCCTGGCGATCGCCTTCCGGATCGCCCCCAGGCAATCGGTCTTGCCGTCGGCCACGGCCCCCGTGTCGGTGACCCGGACCCGAGTCCGGTTCGGCTGCTGCAGGACAACCGGACGAAGTGCTCCGGTGCGATCGGCCCGTGCCACCGCATCGATCCCATCCAACCGGTAACGATCGACCTGCTGACCCTGTGAGTGCCAGACCTGGTCGGGATGCCCCGGCACGAAATCGAATCCCTCCAGGTGCATCCGGGTCTCGGCGATCTCCCAGACCCGGGTCGGTTGCCGGACCGTCGCGTCAAGCGTCTTGGGCAAATCGAACTCGAACAGGCCATCCATGCTGCCGAAGGTATGGATCGAGTAGAGCTTGCCACCGACAATCCGGACTCCCTGCGAGAAGTGCATCCCGCCGGGATAGCGGAACACCCCGTCCCGCACGATCCGGTCCCCGTCAAACCGGTACCGGTGAATGCCCAGGTCACGCAGGTCACCGATCCACAGGTGCGTGCCGTCAAAACAGACCGGATCGATCCAGGTGAGATCCTTGGTGATGTCCCACGTCTGAACCACCGACAGGTCGCTGGCCCGGATCTTGGCCACCTTCCCGCGATCCAGCGTCTTGTCGTACTTGCCCCCCTCGGGTCCGTGCAACAGGCCCGCCCACAGGAAGCCGTCGTGGTAGTCGATCGCCCCGAAGTGATTGACCCCATCGATGCGGATCGTCTTCTGTTCGATCAACTTCCAGTTCTTGTCGAACCGGCAGATCGTGCGGGCGTTGGACGCGAAGTTGTGAGTCTTCCCCAGGGCCAATCCCTGGGTGGCAGCCCCCCCGGCCAGTTTCCGCTGCTCGAGCAACGTGGACAGGGGTGTTTTCAGTCCCGTGTGTTTCAATCGTGATCGATAGGCCGGCAGCAACCGGGCGACACCCTGTTTCTCGGCGACCTTGATCATCGCCCCGACCCGGTCGACCAGGAGGAATTCGACACCGGCCTCGAACAGCCGACCAACCTTCTCGGCCTCGTTGGCACAGCAGTAGTTGATGCGAACCTTGCGCTGCTTCAGCAGCCGCGTGTGAGCCGGGTCGACCGTTTCGCCCCCCAGCAGTTGGATGAAATCCGTCTTGGCTGCGATCGTCTCATCGACGTACCTGCGGGAATTTGCCTGACGTTCCATGTTGCAGATCTTGATCCCCGGATCGGCACGACGGGCCGCAGCCGCCGCGCGGGCACCGCAGGCCAGGAACGCCTGGTGCAGTCGCCGGTGGGCGACAATCCGTCCGGTCACCTGTTCGGCCAGTTTCTCGGCCTGGCCGGGCGTCTCTTTCAGGTGGACATTCAGCCAGATGTTCTCGGGCATCATTGCCAGGGCTTCATCGAGCGTCGGCATCTTCACGCCGGCAAAACGCTTGTCCTTCCAGCCACCGGCATCGAGTTTCTTGAGTTCCTCAAGCGTCAGTTTCGCGACAGGCCCCTTGCCGTTGGTCGTGCGATCGACTGTCGAGTCGTGTATCAGCACCAGTTGTCCGTCGCGCGACAGCGTCACGTCGAACTCGATCATCTGCGCCCCCAGGCGAATGGCCTCGCGGAATGCCTCGATCGTGTTCTCCGGGTGAGTGTCACTGGCGCCGCGATGGGCACAGATGCCGCGTGAGGGCATCGAGACCTGCGACACGGCCGGCTCGGCAGAGACGGCTGGCCTCAACACGCACAACACGGCCACCAGGGAGACGATCGGCCGAATTCGAAGCAACATGGTACAACTCTCCGGATTCTCATCACGAACCGACGTCCCGGCTGCTTGCGTCTTCACCAGGAGCGGCTCATGTGTCACGAATCGTGAAAACTCAAAAATTGTCGCAACACCTTCAACGTGCCGTGGAGTAACTTATCCCCATGGGTTCGTCGGCTCTGCTGAGCCGTCGAGAAGAACAACGTAAGGCGGCCGGTGAGTTTCAGCCGCGAAACAAGTTCGCTCACTGGCGATTGTGCCATACGCCGCCAGATCGGTCTTGCGCATGGTACCGGCATCCGAATCGCCACGACAACTCCCGGCCACTGATTTGGGCCACCCGTCGGTAGATGGTCCGCCGCACGACGCGGCCCCCCGTTTCCGAGGCACCGTGGCCCTTTGCAGCGTGGCTTGTGGGATCGGAGTGGTCACGGCGATTGCCGTGGGTGTCTTTCTCTTCGAGCAGGAAGAACTCGAACGCGCCGTCACCGACCAGGTCAACTCGCAAACGGACCCGGCTGAGATCGCCTTTCGGCGGGTCGAGGCTGCCACGCATCGCCTCGGGTTTGCCGACGCTCGATTCGTGGCCGCCTCGCAGACCCATGTGCCCGAGTATGAGGAATGTGTCGTCATCGAAGTCAGTGGCACGCACTATGACTTCCCGTTGGTTCTGCTCTCGAACATCAAGACTCACGTGGTCAACTGCCAACTCGACAGCCTGAACCTGGCCGTAACGTACTGCGACCTTCGAGATAGCGCGCGGGTATTGCAGCGAACCGATTCAACCCAGCCGTTGAGTGCCGTAGCGACACGATTTGACCGCGACCGTAAGCAGATGATTTTGCGGATCGACGGTGAGAAATACCTCCAGATGTCGCCGGACATCCCGCTGGCCGACCTGCCGTTCCAACGGGTAAAATGGGGCGATTGGATCGCCGACCACCCGGAAACGCTGGTCCTGGTCGGTCGAAACGACGACGACCAGTCGGCGGTCACCGCGCCTGCTTCTGAGACGCCAGGAACGCAATCAGGTCGATGAATTCCTGCTGGGTCAGCCGCTTGTCAATGCCGTCGGGCATCGTGCTGATTGCCTGGACCGACTGCTCATCGATCTCCGACTTGATGACCTTGTGCAATTTCCCTTCCTTGTCACCCAGGGTCAATTCGGTCGGCGTCTCCGAGACGCGAACCCCCGTCAGCACGCGTCCACTCTCGAGCACCACCACCCGGGTCTGATAGCTGGGCGCGATGGACCGGCTGGGTTCGAGCAGCGCCTCGATCAGGTGGATCCTCGAGAACCTCCGGCCGACCCCGGTCAGGTCCGGCCCGATCCGTGCTCCGTCGTCGCCGATCCGGTGGCACCGTGCACACAGCCCCCGCCGCTTGATGTCGCGAAAGACGCGCTCGCCGAGCACCGCGTCGCCTTTCTCCTTCAGGGCCCGCTGGGCATAGATCTCGAGCACTCCCTCCAGAGTCCGATCGCGGAACCTCACCTGCAGACGACTCGGGCGATCCCAATCGACCCAGGCCACCAGCCGGTTGACCCCCTTCTCGAGCGTGGCATGAAACCGGTCACTGTCGGGCTGGAAGCCCCGCACCTCGTCACGCCGATACACCTCCGTCCCGTTGATCGTCACCCGCAATCGCCCGCCGGCGGCAGCCAGGAACTCGATCTGCCTCTTCGCCGGTGAACTCACGTCGGTCCACGCCACCCGCACGGTCTTCTCGGCGGGCACCTTGCCCCGGGGCAAGGCGACCGCCGGATCGTCCCCGTCGGCCATCACGACTCCGGCCACCTCCGTCTCGGCCCCCGATCCGGGCGAGCCGACCTGACTGATCAACCCCGCGGCCTCCTGCTCGGTCATCACCCCGGTGGCCCGCCATCGCAACAGCAGCCCCCCGTCGCCCTGCAGGTCCGCCCGCGCCCGTGCCAGCGATTTCTCGGTCACGACCTTTCTTGACTCCAGGCGATCCAACGTCCCGAACACCCGGACCTGGACCGACGTGGAACGGTAGGTCCTGGCCAAAAAGCGGATACGTCCCAGGTCGCTCTTCTCGCCGTACGCCCCCAGGTAAGCCAGGCCGGCCGCCAGGGTGAGTGGGTCGTCCAGCGCGGCTCGGGCCGCCTTCAATGAACCGGGCTGTTCGAGTGCAACGAGTGCTTCGAGGCTAGCGGCACGAACCGTGGCATCCGGATCGGCCGCCGTCCGTCCCAGCCTCGCTGCCGCCTGCTTGACCTTCAGCCGTGCCACCGCCTCGGCCGCCGCTCGGCGAACCGCAGCAACCTTGTCCTCCAACAATCGTCCCAGCCCGGCCACCAGGCGATCACTGCCACGCCGCGCCAGCGCCGTGATCGCCGCAGCACGGACCGCCCCCTCCGACGATCCGAGCCCCGTCTCGAGCAAACCACCGGGATCCACGCCGTCGCGGCGTCCCAGTCGCACCACCAGGTCGGCCAGCACGGGTCCCTGTTCGAGCCGTTTGCCGAGGGTGACCAGTCGGCTTCCCGCGGGCCCCTTCCAGCGTTGATCGAGCATCGCCAGCGCCGTCAGGCGGTTCGGCCGCGGATAGGCAGGTTCGGCCACGACACCCGCCAACGCCGTCGTCGAACCGTCGGTCACCTCGGCTCCGATCGCCTCAAGCAACACCGTCACCGCGGCAGCATCCCGTTCGGTCTTCAGCCACTCGACAAGGACCCCGGCAGGAATCGGCACTCCCTGTCGCCGCATCGAGGTCAACGTGATCACACGCAGCAGCCGGTCCTTGTCGGCCAGTGCCCGGCCCAGGGCCTGGGCAATGGCCCTGGTCTGTTTCCAGTCCCCGGGATTGACCGGCCGCGGAGCCGGACGATAGCCCCAGTATTTCCAGGCCGCCGGCTTTCGCCAGACCCGGGTCAGCCACTCGGCATACTCGCGTCGCCGATCGGCACGATCCTCCGATTCCAGTCGCTCGATCAACCAACCGACCACCGCCGGCTCGTAGCGGTCGGCCACGGCCCGCAGTGCCATGGCCCGCGCCGGATGTGACGACGGCAGGTCAAGCAACTCGAGTGTCGATTCCCAATCGGCCACGCGTCTCAGGGCCTGCTGGCCGGCGTGCAGCCGCACGGCGTCAAGCGTCTTGGTGGTGTGCGACTTCAACCAGGACGACAACCCGGTCCACCGCAGTCGTCCCACCGCCACGATCACCTCGCGGTGAACCCGGGAATCGGCCCGCTGGCCCAATCGAGCCAACCGCTCGGCAACGGCCACATCGCTTCGTTTGCTGTCGATTCGATCACCCACCAGCACCGGATCGGTGAGATCGGCAACGGCACGGATGGCCTGGACCTTCACCCGAACACTTGGATCTCCCTCCGCAACCCGAAACAGGCCGTCGATCGCGCCGCTGCCCGAATCGGCCATCAACCAGACAGCGTGCATCCGGGCCAGGATCCGCTCCGGCCGATTCGCCATCTCGCCAACCCGCATCAGCTCTTTCAGCGGCTTCCGCCAGGTGTCTTTCGGCAGCCGCAACAGTGCGGCTCCGGCGGCCTCGCGGTCCAGTCGACTCGTCGACCCCAGTCGCCTGAACAGCTCGGGAATGGTCGACGGCTTCGCGGGTGGCCGATTGGACGACACGGCCGCAGGCGCCTCCTTGGGCACAATCCGGTAAATGCGGGCCCGACCACGCTTCGGTCTCTGACCATCGGCCCAGTCGGAGATGTAGAGTGCCCCGTCGCGTCCGACGACCACGTCGGTCGGCTTGAATCCATACGGATCCGTCGGAGCTCCGGCGGCAAAGAGCTGCTCACGCATCGGCGCAAAACCGGCTCCAGCCGGTTGCCGCGGGTAGAAGACGACCGAACTGCCCCACTCACAGAAGAACAACCCACCCCGATACGCTTCGGGAAAACCGGTCTCTCCGTAAAACACCCCGCCGGCCGACGAGCCGCGGCCCATGTCGGCCAGCGGCCCCAATGCCAGTTCACGGCGCTCGCGGTAGTGGTAGGGGTACCCGTGATCGGCACCGTAGATGCTGTGGTACACCCGGATCATGTAGTCGCCGCCGTCATTCTCGTTGTCGCGGACGAAGACGTTCAGATCGTCATCCAGTGCCAGGTCGTAGATGTTGCGGAGACCACCGGAAAACACGTGCAGGTCACTGCCATCGATTCGGCATCTCAGAATCCCACCCTGCTGAAACAGCAAACGGTCCCCCTCGGGACGCTTCACGTCGGTGCCGTTGTCACCCATCGAGAGGTACAACCAACCGTCGAACCCTGCCACCACTCCATTGGCACAGTGCAACCGCGAGTTGTTCTTCTCGGGCTCGAGGCCCAATCCCCGCAGCAGGTCGCGCCGCTGGTCCGCGACACCGTCGCCGTCGGTATCGCGGAGCGAGGTCAACAACGGTGCGTGCATCACGTAGACGCTGCCGTCGAACCACGCCAGTCCCTGGATCGAATTGAATCCCTTGGCGTAGACGGTCGATTGATCGGCGTATCCGTCGCCGTCGGTGTCGGCGATCAACCGCACTTCGTCGCGCCTGATGATCTTGATGCCCAGGCCGGTCACGTAGTCATGTGCCACCAGCAGCGTTCCGAGTCGTGGACCGATCGAAATCACCGAGGGGTATTCGACCAGCGGATCGCAGGCGAACAGGGTCGAAACGAACCCGTCGGGAATGACCAGTGGGGGGAACCGTTTCTCGGTTTCGGGACCGACGGCCGGCGGCTTGTCCGCGGCATCGCTGGATGCCGAAACCAGCATCACCAGCAACAGGGCCAGGCCCGAGATTGCGGGTGGCGCGAGAAGAGACTGTCGGTTCATGATGTGGCCCTCGTGCGGCGCCGGTGAGAGTGGCCACATGATGACCGAATGGCGGCTCGATTGAGAGTCCACCGGAGGATGACGCAGCCGACTCGGTGGATTCGGCCGGTCCGGTTGCAGTAGGCTCCCTCGCTCGCGGCTCCACACACCCGTTCCTACCGGAACTCACGTCATGGACCACCTGTTCACAGTCGACTCGCTGGCCGAACTCCGGGACGTCATGCTCGGGTCCGCCCGTTCGGCCTTTGTCCTCGGACACACTCGCCCCGGAGACGGGGGCGGTGGGATGTTTCACTGGAACCCCTCGTCGACGAGCCCGGACGACAACGGGCTGGTCGTGACCCACCGTGAGAACCGGGTGGGTCGCTGGACCCGTGTGGACTCCGGCCCGCTGGATGTCCGCTGGTTTGGTGCCAATTCGACAGAGGATGCCACCAAGGCCATCCAGGGAGCACTCTCTGCTGCCCATCGTGGAGGAGAAGTCTCGATTCCCGCCGGGACATTCGGCATCAGCCGGCCACTCCGCATCCCCCAGGGTGTCCACCTGTCGGGCACCGGACTCCTGTCGGTCCTGAACTACTCGGGACCGGCCGAAACGGGCTGCCTGCGAGTCGACGGGGATCCCGGATCGATTTCGCTGGGCATCTCGCGGCTGAACATCCTGGTCCAGACCGAAGGGGCCTACGGAGTGGACCTCAGTGGCATGAGCTACAGCCGGTTCGATCACATCACGCTGCACCTGCGACAACCCAACACGTCGGGCTTCTTCGGGCCCGGGAACACCCAGTCCCCCTACTACAACGTCTTCACGGGTTGCCACGTGGCCGGGACAGCCGACTACAAGACCAACGGCTGCGTCGGCTTTGACTTCACCTACGACCGTGGCAAACGGATGCAGTCGGCCAACGCCAACCAGATTTACGGGGGCCACCTCTCCACCTGCCAGGTCGCGGTCCGCTGCCTGGGGGTCGGCAACGTGTTCCACGGCCAGGTGATCGAGAGCGGGGACGTCGGCTACCAGTTCGACCTCTGCCCGGCCCGCAAGACGATGGCCCAGCGGGGAACCGTCAACGACGTGGTCGGCTGCTACACCGAACACGTCCGGATTCCGATCGAGCAGAAACACGCCGATGCGTTTGTCACCGCGCAGTTGACCTACGTGACCGGCTACGAACGGGTCTTCCAGGCCAAGTCCACCCGGAACTGCGTCGTGCTGTCATCCCATTACGGCCAACTGCCACAAGCCCGGAGTCTCTTCGATCGCAGGATTGATGTCGTGAGTCCGCCCGAGACACCCTAGAGCGACGGGCAGTCCGAGTCACGGCGATCCCCAGCAGCACGCCGGCATGCAGGACATGGCCCTGATCGGCCCCGACACGATCCTGGTCACCGACATTGTCCGCCGCGGCGGCTGGCGCGTGGAGGGCGTTCCGATCACCGTCAGGAAGAAGCCGACAAAGACCCGTGGGCCTCGTTGACCGGTCACCCGGTCAGTCGATGTACCAGAAGCGGCCGATCTTCATGAAGACGATCGACTTCTTGCCGCCCACCGGCTCGACCGGTGTGAAAGTCGCCACGCGACCGGCCGGGTCCAGCTTGGGTTTGGCGTCCTTGATGGACTTGAGCACGGCGAGCAGTCGGCTCGCCTTCTTCGTCGAGAATTCCTCGACCAGTTGCTCGAAGGTCCTCTGCTTGAGGATCTGCTTCAGTTGCCCCGGAGGAACGCACCTCTTGAGGACAGCTGCGTGATCCTTCTTCTCCAGCAGGCGGATCGCCTCACTGACGGTCGTCCGAAGTCCAGTTCGCGGATCTATCGTCTTGCGGATGATCCCGGCAGCGTGACCGGCCAGGGCCTTGGACCCGTCGCGGGTGAAATGAACATTCGCCGGACGCTGGATCCCCTTCAGTCGAGCCTTGGCAAAAGTGTACATGTCGTCGGTGGCGATCCCGTTGTCCTTCATCACCCGGGTCGCAACCGCGTTGTACTTCACCGCATCTCCCACGACCCGGCCCTTGGCCCCTGGTGGCACCGGCGTGGTCGATCGCCAGATCAGCGTGGCCCCGGTCTTCTTCAGTCGAGCCACCAGTTGGCGGAGGTTCTTCTCGTACTGTCCGATCGGCACCTGTTGCCGGCTGCCCGGGGACTTGGGATCGGCCAGTGACTTGCCGTTTGGCCCGAGGTACTTCAGGTCGTGCAGGCCCCAGTTGAAGTGAATCACGTCCCAGGGCTTGGATCCCAGCCACTTGTCCAACTGCGAGATCCCGCGGGTGGTCGGGCCACAGTTGGTCGACGGGCGATGAACATTGGCCTGTCCCTTGAGCGCCGCCCTCAGCGGCAACGTGTACCCGATCGAAATCGAATCGCCGATCAGCAGAATCCGCGGCAGCGCGGGATCATCGGCAACCTGTCGCAGCGGCGAGTTCTTTCCGATCCGTTTCTTCTTTGCCTGTTTCTTCTTTGCCTGTTTCTTCTTTGCCTGTTTCACGTTCGACACGGCGACCCGGGGTGGATCGGCGAAATCAGCCGAGAGCCGGTTGGCGTCGGCACCTGTCATCTCACCCCGCTGCACCCACACCCGGTAAACCAGCTCGATCGGCTGCTTGCCCTCGACCAGCGTCCGCTTGCCGAACCATCCGCCGAATCGGCCATAGGCCCGCTCGGACGCGAAACTCGGCTGGGGGTTTCGGGGACTGTCGATGTAGACGGCCGAGTACCTCTGGGGACCGAGCACGAACGACATCACGTTCCAGGGCATGTTGACCATCGGCTTGTTGGCCGGATCTTCGGGTCCCTTGCCCTTGACCGGGTTGCGGGTCGCCCCGGGCACACCCTTTCCGTCGGGACGCAGGTAATAGACCAGTTTCTCGCTCTGACGCTTGGCCACCTCGTCGTCGGCCCGGAACTGGAACCCGGCGTGCTGGGCATCGCCGTCGAGCGTCACGGTGCCGCGAACACTCCACAATCGCGAACTCCACTCGATCAACGTCCCACCGGTCACGGCAAAGACGGCCAACTCACGGTGCTCCCGACAAAACGGCTTCCCCTTCAGGTCGTTCCAGTCGATCAATGCTCGGTGCCGCGCCAGCACCTGGCCCTCCTCCCGGGCCAGCATCTCACGGTGCAATTCGTGCTCCCCCTCATGGCAGTACCACGTGTTGCACTTTCCCCCGGGAAAGGTGCAGCGGGTGAACCCGTAGAACAGGCCCTGATGGTGAGTGTAGAGCCCGCCGGTTCCCTTGGTGAGCAACCGAGCCCCGGCCGGGTCAAACACGTGGTGAAACGGCTTGTTGTTGAGATCCCGCTTGGCCGGGTCATTCTCGTAGGCCCTGTACATGTACCGCACGACCGGGCGATCGCCGATCAACACGTCGGCATACCGACCGAGCGTGTCCCGCCACCTGAATCCGGGCCGTGATCGGCTGTCTCCTTCGCTTCGCGACCCGATCGTGGCCGTGAAGTGCGTCGAGGCTCCCGCCTTGAGTCCGGGCAGGATCCAGTGCAACTCGGCGTTGGGTTTCTTGCTGTGCAACAGCCGGGGTGCAGTCAACTGGGCCGCCACGCGCCGTCCCGCGGCATCGGTCAGGACAACCTCCGAGGAGGCGATCTTCGCGACGGGCAGCGGCACGCTGGCCACCAGCGGAGTCTGCGTCCGGTCGTGTTTTCCGGCCCGCACATCCAGCCGGATCTTCAACGTCGGCGCCGCCTCCAGCCCCGTACCGGCGACCAGCAACAACCCCGCCATCCAGTACACCAGCCGTTTCATCATGCTCTCCCCCGCGGGTAACGCATCGAGTGTCGAATTCATGGACGCAGACTCACACTATCGGCCACCCCCGTCCCACGCAAACGCTCGGAACGCCGGCAAACCTCTACGAGATGATCTCGGTGACCACCCGTCCGTGCACGTCGGTCAGGCGGAAATCGCGTCCGCCAAAGCGGTATGTCAGCCGCTCGTGATCCAGCCCCATCAGGTGCAGAATCGTCGCGTGCAGGTCGTGAACGTGCACCTCGTCACTGACGACCAGATTTCCGTGCTGGTCGCTTTGGCCGTGGATCGCACCTGCCCGCACCCCGCCCCCGGCCAACAGACAGGTGAAGGCGGAATTGTGGTGGTTGCGACCCTTTTCGTTTTCCGTCCCTGCCGGAGAACGGCCGAACTCGGTGCAGATCGCCACCAGCGTCGTCTCGAGCAACCCGCGGATCTTCAGGTCTCCGATCAACGCCGCCAGCGGACGATCCAGTTCACCGGCTCGGGCCCGATGCTGCTGCATGTCTCCGTGTGAATCCCAGTTGGCTCCCGAACCGGTGTGCACCACCTCGACCACCCGCACACCGTGCTCGACCAGCCGACGCGCTGCCAGCATCTGCCAGGCAACCGAGCGTCGATCGCCGGATGCCAGCCCGTATTGCTCGAGCGTCAATCGCGTTTCACCGCTGACATCGAGCACGCGCGGAGCGAGTTTCATCATGCCCGCGGCGGTGCGGAAGGAAGACATCCGGGCCTGCAGGCGGGGATCCCGCTGACGGTCTTCGGCGTGCCGCCGGTTGATCTTGCTCAGCATCAACTGTTCCAACTGCCCCAGCGAGACCGAAGGCAATGGGCTCTTGAGGTGAGGGACGGGATCCTGCCCGGGAACCAGCCGCGTTCCGGTGTGATGGGCCGGGAGGAAACTGGCGTCCCAGACCTGGTTGCCCATGTAAGGCAGCGCCGAGGCGAGGACGACGAACGGTGGCAGATTGGGCTCGCGGGTTCCCAGGCCGTAACTGATCCATGAGCCAATGCTGGGCATCGGCACCGTGGTCAATCCGCAGTGCATCGCCAGGGTCGCCTGCCCGTGGCTGATGTGATCGTTGACCATGGATCGGATGACGGCCAGATCATCGATCCGGCGAGCCAGGTGAGGAAACAGCTCGCTGACCGGCAGCCCGCTCTCCCCGTAGGGTCGAAACCGGAACGGTGACGCATTGAGGAAAAACGGACGCCCCCGCCAGTCGATCGTCTTGCCGTGATCCGCCTGCAGCCGCGGTTTGTAGTCAAACGAATCGATGTGCGAGAGCCCACCGGTCAGGTTGACGATGATCAGGTTGGTGGCCCGGGCCGCCGCATGACCACGTCGCGGTGCCAGCGGGTGTCCCCCTTCCTGGCGGGCCGCCTGCAGCAGACGGTCCCGTAACGAGACACCCGTGGCCACGGCCGCGGCTCCTCCGGCTGCGGAACGCAGAAAGCTGCGACGGTTCGTGAAACAGTCTCGGTTCATGAAACCTGCCAGGACAAGTGAGCCTCTCGCCCGTCTCTCCCTTCAATCCACGTACAGGAACTCGTTGGCCGTCAACAACAACCGACTGTAACTCGACCAGGCGGCCAATTCGATCTGGCCGGGCACGGCCCGGGACCGGTACCGGCTGGGAACACCCCGGTACACGCGAAGTTCATCAATGTCTCCGCGAAAACATCGATCAACCAGCGTGATGCCCAGCCCCACTCGAAACGCCAGTTCACTGGGTCGCGCCGCAGCGTCGGAAACCACCTCGGCTCCAAGTTTCCCATCAAGAAACAACTGCAACCTCGACGGCGTACGGACCATGGCCACGTGCTGCCACTTGCCGGCCGCCAACGTGATCGGCTTGCTGATCACCCACGCTTCACCGCCGATTCCGAACGACGCCGTGAACTGGTTGGTCGCGTCGCCCTTTTGTTGCAGAACAAATCCCCGACTGCTTCCACCCAGGTGGTTGCCGAAAATGTCGGCATAGCGAGCCTGCCCGGGACCGGGTCGCACCCAGCACTCGACCGCAAACGCATCGCCCAGGTCCATCACCGCGCCACTGTCGACATAATCCCCCTTACCATCCAGTGAAACACACTGCCCGGAGTGTCCGGCAACGAACGCCGGATCACCCACCAGGGTTCCGTGTCTCTTTCGCCCCGAAGTGTCCTTCACGTCTCCGTCGAACAGGTACTCGAGAACCAGCTTCGACGCCCCCCCCTCGCGAGCGTCAGCGTCCTGCTTCCATCTCTCCGCGTACTGGTCGATGTATGAGAGCACCTCGTCGACTTCACCGACAACCGGTTCACGCGACCAGGTCCGCGTGATCGCTCGCCTCACGCGACGACGGCGATCCGGTTCGGCGGCAACCAACTGTCGCGCCAATTCCTGGGCCTGCTGATGAATGAACGGACTGTTTCTCAGGTACAACGCCTGCAGGGCTTTGGCGGTGTTCTTGCGCCGTGGAGTGGGCCTGGAAGTGTCGGGTCCGTCAAAAAGTGTCAGGTACGGGTGCCGCTGCAACCGCTGCGTCATCAGGTAGACGCTGCGATGAGGCGAATCGTAGACCGCCTTGAACGGGCCGTGCTGGCTGAATTGCCAGTTGGCCTCCGGAGGAAACGGGTGCGGCCCGGGACGGTTCGGGTTCAACGTTCCCGCCACCTGCATAATGCCGTCGCGGATCGACTCGGCGTCCCGGCGTCGACGATCAAATCGCCAGTACCAGCGATTGGTCGGATCGATCGCCAGAGCTTTCCGGCTGGCCACCCCCGACAACCGCCAGGTCTTCGACGACAGGATCAATCGGTGCAGGTGCTTGACCGACCAGCCGTTGTCGATGAACTGCCTGGCCAGCCAGTCGAGCAGTTCCGGATGACTCGGTGAGGCTCCCCCGAGTCCGAAGTCGTCGGAGGTGCTGACGATTCCCTTCCCGAAATGGAACTGCCAGATGTAGTTGGCCGCCACCCGTGGTGTCAGCGGGTTGTCGGGACTGGTCAGCCAGCGAGCCAGTTGCAGCCGGCCGCTCTGCCCGGCGGGAATCTCGAACTGCTGACCGCGGGCCAGAAACTCGGGAACTCCCCGACGCACCAGTGGCCCCGGATCGAACGGATCGCCGGCCACCTGGACATGAACGTCCCGGGGTGACGCCTCCCGCATGGCGAAAGCCCGCTCGAGCCCGGCCAACCGCTCGGTCCCTTTCAGGTCGTTCCACAGCTTCCGCACGCTGTTGTCCAGCTTGGAGATCTCCTCGCGAATGCGGATGTCCTGGTCATCGATACTGGTCCGCAACACGACGTCGAAATCACCGCGGCTACGGACCTGATGGTACCGGCGAACGTCTCCAGCCAACCGCTTCCGTTTTCGTTCCAGGTCCTTCCGGGTCGGATGATTGGCCAACGTCTTGGCGATCGTGGCTCGCAATCCCTCGATTCCCCGACGGTGCTCGATCGGCACCGCAGCCCACTGGTCCGGTGTCACCAGCAGGACCGACTCTCCGGCGGAAAACCCCGGCAACTCCGAACCACTGAACGGATAGCGACTGCTGGCAAAGATGCCGTAGAGGCGGTAGTAGTCGGCTGTCGAGATCGGCTCGGACTTGTGGTCATGGCAACGTGAACACCGGATCGTCAGCCCCAGGATCGACCGGCCGATCGTGTCGATCGTGTCCTCGATGATCAACTCGGGATGATAGTGCTTGAAGATGCCGTTTCGGATCGACAGTCCCAGGAACCCGGTGGCGATCACCCGCTCTCGGAAGCGCCCGTCCGGCCCCTGGGCGGCCATCAGGTCCCCGGCAATCTGTTCGCTGATGAACTCGTCGTAGGGTTTGTCGGACGCGAAGGAATCAATGACGTAATCCCGGTAGAGTCGGGCCGCGGGGATCGGGCAGTCGACGCTGCCTCCCTGTGTGTCGGCATACCGCGCCAGGTCCAGCCAGTGCCGTCCCCAGCGTTCACCGTACTGGGGAGTGGCGAGCAATCGATCCATCAGCCGCCGGTAGGCGTCTTCGGAATGGTCCTCCCGAAAATCCTCGACGTCCTTCCAGGCAGGCGGCAAACCGACCAGGTCGTAGTACACGCGACGGATCAACGTGACCGGATCGGCACCGCCAACCGGATTCAACCCCTGATGCTTCAACTTCGCCACCACGAACCGATCGATCGGATTCTCCGACCAACCACTCGGATCATCGAGTGGTTCCAGTGGCCGCACGGGCTGGAACGACCAGTGCGTCGCAGCATCGGAGAGATTTCTCGTGGACGCGTTTGCCGGCCATGGAGCCCCCAGCCGAACCCAGCGTTCCAGCAACCGGATCTCCTCCTCGGGCAACTTCCCGCCCGGCGGCATCTTCAGTCCAGCGTCGGCGTGGCGAACAGCCCGGATCAGCAGGCTGGTCGCCGGCTTCCCGGCAACCAGGGCCGGGCCGCTCTTGCCTCCACGAATGACGGCTTTGCGGGAATCGAGCCGCAACCCGCGGCCGCTCTTCCTGGAACCGTGACATCTCAGGCAACGCCGCACCAGCAGGGGCCTGATCCGAGCCTCAAAGAACTCGGCCGCCGTGGGATCGACTTCGTCAGCCCACGCACTGCCATGTTCCCCTGGGGACGAGAGCAACAGCACGAGCAACAGCAGCCCATACCGCACCAACATGACATCACGCCGTTTCACCGGGAAAAGCCTGTAGAATCTCGCAATCGCATTCTAGCAAACCGCGTGAGCACTTCGGCACGGGCCGGGACGAATTGAATTGGCCGCCTAGGGATTGGCCTTCTTCGAATTGATCTTCTTCTGCCGCGGCGGGACCGGCAAACGCGGTGTGAACGCTCCACGGTAGTTCCGCGTCCAGTGGCAACCGGCAACATACGGCTGCACACGTCCCCGGTCGTCGACCTTGACGGCCTGGAATGCGGTGAAAAGCGTCCCGTCGGAGAACTGCACGGTGTTGGCCTCGGCCAGCGCATTGGAGATCGACACATCGTCTCGCAACACGATCTCCTCGCCCCACGTCTTACCCATGTTCGTGGTGAACCGGGCCCGTACCCCAAAGGGTGCCGCCCCCCGTCGCTGGTACGAACAGACGAGAGTCCCATCGGAGAGTTTCCAGGGGAGCGGATGCTTGGCGTTGATCGGAGTTTTGCTGACCTTCGACCATGTGCGGCCACCGTCCTTCGACGACACGGCGTACGCCGGACTGGCCAGTCCGGTCCGGATCATCAGGAAGATCCGCCCGTTGCCGCCGATCACCGGAAAGGTCTCAGAGAATCCCGTGGCCAACGGCGACAGCGATCCATCAGCAGCCCTCACCGCCGACCACGTCTTGCCCGCATCGTCGGACCGTACGCAATAGACGTGGCTCCGTCCCAACGCCAACCCGACCCCCTTGGTCTTGGGATCCACCGACCGGCCCTTCTTGCCGAATCCGTAGGCCAGGAAGATCAGCGACCCGTCGTCGAGGCGTCTGAGTGGCCCGCGACCCACGAAGTAAGCAAAGAACGGCAACTGCTTGTAGATCTCACGTTTCTGCCATGTCTTGCCTCCGTCGGTCGACGTCTTCTGCCACAGGTCATAGTTGATCGCGCAGTAGCCGTTCTTGGCCCCGAGATCCCAGACATGAAACCCCTGCTTCTGCAGAGACTTGATCTCGGTCCGCGGATACCGAATATAGCCACTGCTGCCCAATTCCATGATCACCCCACCGGGCAACGTCACCCGGTTGCGGGCCAGGGCCGGGGATTTCTGTTTCGTGATCGACCAGGTGCGTCCCCGGTCGTCTGAGATCATCACGATCGACGACACCCGCGGCGCGTAGGCATCGGTGTTGGCCTCCTCGTCGGGAAAATACACCTGAATCGGCAGCCACAACCGGTCATTCCTGTCGACGTGGACGTGCCCCTTACTGAAGCCACCGTATTTCCCCTCATAGGCCGCTCCATGCAGGATATCGACCTCAACCTTCCAGCCGTCCGCTCCCGCAACCGGTGTTGTGACCGTGGCGGCCAGCAACGCTGCACCCAACATGACATTCCGAAAAGACTGATCTCTCATGCGATTCGTGCTCCAGGTCATCAGGGAGTAGGAAGACCAGTCTAACTTGCTGCGCGGTTGTCACCACCACGCGTGGACGAGACGATACACGCCGGTGCCACGTGACCGACTCACGTCGGCACGACATTGCCTCACCATCTCGCCTCGACTCAGGCTTCGAATCCATGCCCATCAAGATCGCCGCCCTCCTGACCTGCTTCCGGCATCGGTCTCATGCCAACGTCATCCTCGAGAACTTTCTCGAGCCGTATCTCTTCCGGGGCCGCCGTGTGGATCCTCGCAAGGAATTTCGAGTGGTGTCGATGTACGTCGACCAGTTCCCCAAGGTCGACATGGCGCGGGGAGTGGCCCGCGACTACGGGATCAAGATCCAGCCGACGATCGCCAAGGCCCTGTGCCAGGGCGGCAAGCGACTGGCCGTCGACGCGGTGCTGTCAATCGGGGAACACGGCACCTACTCGTTCAACCGATTCGGCCAGAAGAGGTATCCCCGCAAGCGGTTCTTCGACGAGATCGCCCGCGTGATCGGCGACAGCGGTCGCCCGATCCCCGTCTTCAACGACAAGCACCTCTGCTACCGCTTCGACTGGGCCAGGCAGATGTTCGAGACGGCCGGGCAACTGAAAATCCCGCTGATGGCCGGAAGTTCCTGTCCGCTCGCACAACGACGACCGGCCATCGAACTCCCCCGGGCGGCCCGGATCACCGAAGCGGTCTCGATCCACGGGGGACCACTGGAAGCCTACGGGTTCCACGCCCTGGAGGTCCTGCAGTCATTTGTCGAAGCGCGGGCCGGGGGGGAAACCGGGGTCGTCAGCGTCGAGTACCTGCGTGGCCGCCAACTGTGGAACGCGGCCAGGCAGGGACGCTGGTCGTTGAAACTCGCCGAAGCGGCCATGCAGGCCGACCTCGGCAAAGTGCCCAGGTCCATCCAGCAGGTGCCCGGAGAATCCCGGGTCACATCCGACGGACTGTTGATCAAGTACGCCGACGGCCTGAAGGCCACCATGCTCAACATCGGCAAGAACGACACCCGATGGAACTTCGCCTGCCGCCTGAAGGGTGAACGTCGGCCACTGAGCACCGCACTGAACGTCGGCCCCTGGAACAACAGGAACCTGTTCAAGGCGCTGGTCCATTCGATCCAGGACCACTTCCGCAACGGCCGGTCCCCCTACCCGCTCGAGCGGACGCTGATGACCACCGGCTTGACCGACGCGATGATGCACGCCGCCGTCCATCCAGGTCGACCGTTGCCCACACCCGAACTCGAATTCGCCTACAAGCCTCGGACCTTCAATTCCATGCGCGAGAACGGGGCGAGTTGGAAGATCGTCACCGATGCGATGCCCGAACCCCGCGGCATCGACAATTCGGGCGATTGAGTCGCGGCACCCGATTTCGGTCCGCTAGTTGATCTCGCTTGAGTCTCGCATGCTCTGCTGAAGCCGTTCGCGGAGCAGGTTGACCGCCCGGTGAACAGTCTGTCGGGAAACGCCAAGTTCTTCGGCGATGTCAGTCTTGCTGTGGCCGTCGAGCAACAATCCGAGCAACTCGGCATAGAGACCGGGCAGACCGGCCAGCAGCGATTCGACCTGGTCCACCAGAATTGCGGCGTCGTCGGGACTCGGGCCGGAGGCCAACGCAACCGGCAGCCAATCGTCGGCCGTAGCAGCCGTTTCCAGTCCCACGTCTCGACGGCCAGCCGTGTGACGCCGTCCCTGCATCTGAGCCTTCCTCAGGGTGATGTTCGCCAACAGATGCCAGATATCAAGGCTCTCGTCGATACGGAACTGGCCCTCGGCACTGCGACGAAAAAATGTCCGGAAGACCGACTGCACGACATCCTGGTCGTCGACTCGCACACCGACCTTCTTTGACAGGTGCCGGGCCGCAACCGCGGTCAGTTGCCGCGAATATCGCTCGAACAGCAGGCGAGCCGCCTCCTCGTCGCCATCGCGCCACCGGTCAATCAGATCTGTCGACATCTCTCCCATCCGAAACCGCCAACCAGTTCTTCCGCCGAAACGGCTCCAGTCTGCCGCCTGACGGGGCCGGCACTCCGGAGATTTCTCCCCCTTTTTGTAACAAATGGACCGATTCAGCGTGACACTTTGGCCTCCCGTCTCAATCAAGTCTTTGAACGGCCTCCTAAAACAAGTTCTTCAAGGCAACCGCCATGCGACGAGACGAATTGAACCGCCGGCCCCGCACACGGCAGGTGGCGGCATCGAGGAGACCAGGTCGAGTCTGCACACCACCACCGATTCCGGAACGGACGACGCGTGGGATCCCCACTCCGCCACCGATCCGGCAAAGCGGGGGACGACTCCGGTTCGTCGCATCCGTCGGACTGATCGCCACCTGCCTGGGGCTGTGGGCTGCCGGTTTCGGGTCTTCACCCAACTCGAAAGCCGACCAACTCACCGAAGCCGATCCCCAACCGGCTCCCATCGTGGAGGTCAATTCGAACGTTCAGACGCCTGATGCGGTTCCGACGGTCGACCCACGACCGTTAGAGCCGACCCCGAACCCCGGGCCCAACCCAACCGGTCACTTCGTGCTGTCTTCGCTCGACCTGACCGCCGGAGCCAACGACACCGGAGCCGCCTGCTCATCCGACCGGACACTCGGCACCTCGATGGCCTGGGCAAAATCGCCGAAGGCCGCTTTCGCCTCAGCCCGACGCGACAACAAGCTCGTCTACCTGATTCACGTATCCGGCAACTTCGAGCAGCCGGGATTCACGTGAAACAACGCTCAGAATTTCAGGGCCGGTGCCCTGTCAGACCGGGTAGTTACTCGGTACATCGAAAAGCACTTCGTCGCCGCACATGAACAGATCGGGAACTTCACCGTCGTCAACGTCAACGGCAAGTTGAAGAAGAACGGCGGCAACGTCACCAGCTACTTCCTGACCCCCGATGCTCGTGTGATTCACGCCGTCACCGGGCCGGTCAATGCACGGCGACTGCTGGCCGAGGCCCAGTGGGCCCGTCAGACCTTCCTGGCTGCCGGCGGCGGTTTGGCCTCTCCAAAGGCTCAGAAACTGCAACTGGCCTCAGCTCACCGGCAGGCACTCGCGAGATCCGGTGGCGGCCAGAAGCGCAAGATTCACCAGCTCCTGGCCGACCAACCGCTGGTGCCGGTCAAACAGGTGGCCAACCAGATCTTCACCGAGATTCTCGGCGAGACGCTGCGGACGGATGACGCCAATCTCGATCTCCAGGGCGTCGAGTTGGCCCGACGCGGCGGATTGCCGATGCTGTTCGTCCTGCACGACAGCAAGGCCGAAGACAACCAAACGGTCCTGGATGTCTGGAAGCAGTTGGCGAAACAGCACGGCGAGACGCTGGCGAAGCTGAGCAAGTCGTTTGTCGTGATTCCCCTGCCCCTGAACGAGTTGCCGTCGCTCTCACGCTACCTCAACATGCCGCCTTTCGAGCGGCCGAAGGATCGAACCGCAGCCAAGAAATCACCGCTGCTGGTCGTCACGCGAAGTACGGGCCAACAGGTCGACGCACTGACTTCGTGGGGTCGACCCGCACGACTGGCTGAAGCGATGGCCAGTGGACTGGTCGCCGAGATCGAGACTCGGAAGCTCGGAGCAACCGAGCTGAACAGCCTGCTGCAGTTGGTCGAGCCGATCGATTCGGAGACAGCCCAGAAGGTGCGGAACCTGATCACCCAGTCCCGCAACCGTGAGCGGCGTGGAGGCAGCGGACTCGTCGCGATGAGTTCACCGGAAGGACCGCAGTAGCCAGGCGATTCCGGCCAGCAACGCGGCAACAACAATCGACACGATCCACCACGGTCGGCCACGTCGGCCGGGCGACGACGCGGCCAGCAACCCCGGCACGCTCGCAGCCTCGAGCCAACCCGGCATGCCTTCGCTCCAGACGAGGTCATCGGGACGCAACGCGCCTTCGTCGGCCAGTCGCTTGATCTCGCTGAACAGGAACGGCCCGGACTGCAACGTGTCACGGGCATAGAACCAGAGGGTATCGGAACCGACATCGTCCGGTTCACCGGACCACCAGTCGTCGTCCCGGGCATCGGCGGTGGACGGGGAATCCCGGTTGGTCTCCACTGCACCCGACTGCCTGACTTTCAGTGCCGGGGGCAACGGAAACAGATCAGGAAACTCGGACGCTCGCGACCAGGTCGAACCATCGTCGATCGACACCTCGTGCGAACGACTGAAGCGACCACGCCGGACGAGCGTTTGCAGACGATCCTCGTCGTACGGTCCCTGGACCTCGCCTCGAATCCGGATAAAGTAGCGCTCCGACACGGAATCCCCCACGGCTACGGTACTGGTTTCGGCCGCAACCTGTAGATCGGCCGTCCAGCAACGAACAGTTCCGGGCGAGACTCTCGCAGACTGAGTTGGCCCGACGCCACCTGGCCGATTCGTTGGAGACCGGCCGACTGCACACCGGATGCACCGACCAACACGTACAACTCGACCACCCCGTCGGCTGACAGTTGCTCGGGCGGTTGGATCATCGAACAGTGCCACCGGTCCTGATCATCCAGATTTCGGTGCAACCAGCCGATCCAATCGAATCGTCGACCCGAAAACCGTTTCAGTTTCTCGGCCTCACGCAGCGTCTGGGCCACCACCTTCTCGATCCCCGGCAGCCGCTTGGCCAAACGCTCGGCCTGCTTTCTCGCGTTCTGTGCCTCGAGACCATCCGCATCCACCCAGTTGACCGGCTTATCGAGCAAGTCATTCTGCAACAGTTTGTCGTGTTTGGCGAATGCAGCCGACAACGGTGCACTCCCCAGCCGGGCCACCTTCAGCACACGGTTCATCAACTGCAGTTTCAGGAACGGTTCCATTGCCGTGTCGTTGGATAACTGGACCAGCAGACCCGTGAACACCCCGTCCCAACTTGCCCCGTCGGCCAGTTCGTCGAGCTTCTCCAGTGCCAGGTCGCTGAACCGGGACTGGGGTGCCTCCCAATTGAACAGGAGACCCTTTCGCGGGTTGGCGATCTCGCTGGGCTTGAACTGCTTGGGCCGTCGCTCCATGACGGTCAAGTCCGTGAAGGCCTCAATCCGCCACCGGCCTCCAACCAGTTCAGGCCTCCGGTTCGAGTAGTACCTGCGGCCCTCGGGTGGCTTGGTCCTCAACATCACCAGGTTGGCGACCAGCGGCGCGGTCAACGGCACCTTGAGCGCGTCGGTGATCGACCGGCCTTCGGCATCGACACGACGCTTCGTCGATTCGAGATTGCTCAGCAGATCGGTGATATTCGATCCGTCAGGATCCGGATACTCCCCGTGATTTTTGACCAGGGCCTCCAATTGGGAGATCAGGGCCTTCGCCTCATCACCGTTCAGGCTGGTCAGATCCTGCTTGGTCAGTTCACGTTCGATCAACAAATCCCACCTCTCGAACGCCCACCACAGCGAAGACTCGGCGGCAGCAACCTGCTTCATTTCCAACGCATCGGTCACGACGGCAAACCGCTTCGCGAACGCCTCGAGCACCTTGCGGAACATCTCCCGATTGCCGACAGACTCGGTGATCTTCTGACGCATCGCGGCCAAATCCCGGAAAAGAACTTCTGCAGAGATCGACGCTTCGAGTCGCGAAACCACTTCGCCCAACTGGTCCCGCATTTTTCCGGAAACTCCAGGCAACGCTTCGATGGGACGCGACTCCTCGAACAACGCTCGCAGCCGGCCAAGATCGTGGGGGGCATCGAGTTGGGCGGTGTCGAACCGCTTCCGAACGTCCACAAGGAACTCGCTGCACTCCTTGTCGTTGCGTTGCCGAATGGCCAGCAACAGGTCGTCGAGTTGTTGCCTGAGATCGGCAACCCTGTTCTGCTCCACGTCATCCAGGCTGAGTGTCTCTTCGGCCTCATCGAGTTTCTGGATGGCCGTCTTCAGGGCGTCCCAGGTTCCGACGTTGAGTCCATCGCGTCGAGCGGTTTGAAGCCTGTCTTCCAGGTCCATCCGCCGCTGCGACTCGACGGCCTGTTCACGATCCAGTTCCCGCGCCATCCGGCGAACCTGCGAAGACTGGAAGACTCTCGGGTCAGTCTGTTCGAGTGTCTGCAGGAGCTCTTCGGCGTCGCCGAACCGCCGCGTGGCGATCAGGCCGTTCAGTTCCGTCGCACTGGCAGTCACCGAGGACTTCAACTGTTGCCCATCGACGACGAGTTTTCCCACGCCGACGGCCACCAGCAGCACCACGGCAACCAGAAGCACCAGGCCCCAGCGTCGTCGCCGGGCCCTCCGCATGACCACGGCTCGCGACTCGGAGAGCCGATTCACCAAGTACGACGGCAACTCGTAATAAGTCGAGGGCACGTCCCGGGAGAGCTTCTGCAGTTCTTCGAGTGAGACCTTGCGATCGATCGCCCGCTCGAGTCGCTCGACAGCCGCCCGAACGTCAGTGATCCCCTGGTCCTCCCGATCGTACTCCTCCAGCCAATCCAGGAACTCCGTCGTGGTGTCGGAGAACCGCGGCGGCTCGATTTCCGCGTCGTTCGCCAAACTTCGCCACCGCTCACGGATTTCCCGCCCCTGCTCGACATTCCCCGCGGCAAGGGCGACGGCAAGTTCGGGCTCCATCTCTTGAAGTTCGACCCGGGCCTGCTGCATTCGCGATTTGCGGAAAGCAGCGGCGACCATCTTGACGATCGCCCTGGGTGGTGGTTGCAACCAATCGGAATCGGAGACTTCTCGATCGAGTTCGGCCAGCACGTCAATGGCCCCGTCGCGTTCGGCCGCGGTGACCTCTTTCCGCAACTCGGCATGGCGAGCCTTTTCGAAGGCTCGCAGGTCGGTCTTCCAGATCGGGTTGTCCTGATCTCGGCGGGCGATCCTGCGGAGGATTGCGATTCGAGGTGCCAACGGCAGCCGTGCCAGGGCCGAGATACGATGGCGTCGCAGGAGTTCGGCCAGCGGAAGTTCCGCCGAATACGCCTCGTTCAACTCCGATGCGATGTCGATCATCAAGTTCGGTGCCGCCCCCACGCCGAATTGCCCGGCGTAATCAACCCATGCGTCGTACTCGGGAAAATCGAGGATCGTGACCAGGTCCAGCAGGTTCGGCTCACCTTCACAAAGCTGAATTGCCTCGGACCGGTGGCCGTGGTGGAGCAACTCTTCACACTGCCGTAGCCGTCGATTGACATCTTCGACCGCATCGACGTACGCCGCTTGGGCCTGCACGATGCGTTCCTGGTCCTGGTCGCCGGCTGCGAAGAAAAGGCTCTGAATTTCTTCGACGATCTGCTGCTGGTCGGTCACTCACCTGGCTCCTGCGGGATCTCGGCCGTATGACTCGAATAGGAATGGACTGAACCTCGTGATCGGCCCGACCACATTGTCCCAGCCCTTCGTCTTCAGCACGTCGACTTCGAATTCACCGAGACGGAGGTAACAACGGAGGTGAATCTGGGGCGGTTGTCTGTTCGGCTGCGGTACCTGCAACGGGATCAGGAAGGGGTCCAGCCTGAGATGCAAAATCCTGTTGTCTTTCTCCAAGCGGGAATCCACGAAGAGCAGGATGTCGTTCCCGGCCAAGGGAAAATGGGCACGGAACGGACCCAGCAGCGGCCTGCCGAGACTTGAATGGCGGCGACGACGGGGGCCTGCGACCGGTTGCGGGTCAACCGCGACAAAATCGCAGAAAAGGTGCTCGGCCTCGGACCGCGAGCCGACATCGAGCGGCTCGGTTGAGACCATCCCCGACTGGATCGGGGGGATCTCCTTCGGACGGGAAAGAAAAACGTGCTCTCGATCATCACCAATCCGGAGTTCGAGCACGCACTTCCGCAATGCCGATGCGTCCTTCTCGTTGACCGCCTGCTCATCCCAGCCGAACGTCAGCTTTCCGTCGGCGAGAATGAACCGACCAATGAGTGTCCCTTTGCCGAAGGCGTTCTCATGATTCAGTCGGACATCCCAGTTCCCGGTTCCCTCACCGACGAGAACCAGGAACCTCCCGCCATCGAGCAGTTGTTTTCTTCCGTGCAACTGCAGTTCACACTCGCCCGGCGCGACATCCAGGTCGAATAACTTCCGCGGCTCGGGTGCCGGATTCCGCCCCCGCCGCAACAACGGAATCTCAGCGAAGCGACTGCGGCGGATGACGTCGAGTGCTCGTGGCTCGTCGGGTCCTGGCCGAATCGCTGGCGATGGTCTTTCACCCGAGGGGGCTTCCAGGCGAAACGGTTTCCGCAACGGCGGCGCCGCCGCGACACCACCGGATTGTGGACGAGCGACCTTGGCCGGACGTCGGGCAACATCGATCGAGTTGTTTGACTGGTTGTCGAGTTGGTTCACCGGCTCGGACGAGGATGGCATCAGCACCGCCACCGCAGCAACAACCAACAACAATGTCGTCACGACGCCGGCCAGTATCGCCCGTCGGCCGGAGGGCCAACTCGTGGCAGACGTCATATCCGGCGACGGGATCGGCGGATTCAAGATGATCTTCGGTTGCCCGATGGCAATCGTCTGATCCGGTGACTGGTCTTCGGCCGAGGTCCTCTCCTCCGAGGCCAACCCCACCGGTTCGGCCTCGGGCAGACGACCGGTCCGCGCCTGCTCGACAAGCGGACCACCGGTCGCCGCAGGCAGTGATCTGCAGAGATCGATCACGGTGTTGTGCGGGTTGCGACGTGCGGTGCGAGCTTCCGGTGTGCCGTCGAGTAAGAACCTCCATTGGCACTCCACGCCCGCCGGCAACCGTGTGAAGAATGTGCTGAACGTCACGTCCCAGCGACACGACTCCGGCAGCAACCCGTTGGCTTCGACGACCAGCCGCAGGGTGGGCTGATCGGCCCGGACGATCACCGACACCGCCGGCGACTCGTCGTGCAGCGCCGTTTCGGCAAGCACGCCCGCCCAGCCGGCATCGCCGGCCACCTCCTGCCACGCGCGGCACACCCCCGTGTGACCGACCGACTGGGTCGGTCGGCGGCCGCCGGGCAGTTCACGCACCCGGCCGTCCCAGGTCGTTTCGCAGAACCCCTTGGCTGACAGCACGCCGGCCGGACCGACCGGAACAAGTTCGTCCGCCGCCAGGACGACGTGGTGTGCCAGCTTGTTGGACCGACCGGTGTAATCGAGGCCCGCGTCAGCGATCCGCGACAGCACGTGGTGCCGTTGCCCGCTCAGCGTCAGCACCAGGTGCGAAAAGTTGACCGGGTTGCCCATGCCCTGGTCCGAATGCGGTGCGGTGGCATGGCGGTACCCGCTCAGGGATTCCAGTCGCTCGCCAAGCAGCTTCGGCAGACCGGCACTGCGAACGACCGTGCAGAAACCATGGCTGCCCGGCTGCAGGCCCTGTGGGGCAGAGGTGTAGAGCAGCTCCTCGCTCACGAGACTGCCTCCCTGGCCTCATCGGCCGGTCGACCGTTGCCCTGCGGCGTGATCTTCGGCACCAGGCCCGGCACCGAGCGATGCAGGGCGTAGAGCATCGGCACCTCGGCCCACATCGGATCGATGTCCCGCGGCCGGACACCGAGTGCCCCGGTCGCGTCGCGTTCCGGGCCGTGGCCCAGGGCACTGACCGGAACGTAAATCACGTCTTCAGAGAACCCCTCCGCAGCGGCGACCAACTCGGGCGAGTACTCCATCAGGATCTCTCGCATCTGCTGCGAGATCATCTGCAGGCCGTCGACGTACAACCCGCACAGGCCGGACGAATGTGGACGGACGACCCAGTTGGATTCGAGCGGCTGGAACTTGGCCAGGGACCACCACGCATCGTATTTCGTGACGATCACGATCAGCGGCCGGGGGTCACGGGCATTCTGCGGCAGGCCGGTCACCGAACGGATGCGATGCGCGGCCTCAAGCAGCACCTGGTCCTGGCGGTGGATCCACTGCTGCTGGTCGAGTTGAGGATCGTCGCTGTGATCGCGACAGGCTTCGCGAAACCGTGGATGCTGCGTCGGATCGAACAGGAACAGCAACACGCTCGACAGGGCCAGGTGTTGTGTGGCCGGGCTGTGCGGCAATTCACCGCCGGGCAGAAAATGCTCGCCGGCATTGTCGTACAGGCACACGGCACGCGACAGTCGTCGCATGCGCTGACTGGCCGGGTGGTCCGGCTCGGGTTGCACGGCGAACACAAACGGCCGCGGATACCACACGGTCCGCTCGCCGAACCGCACCGACTCGTACAGGTCGCCTTCTTTTTCGGTCTTCCGTAGCGCGACGAGTTGGTCATCCTGCGAGTTGAGGAACAACGCCCCTTCGTAGTCACTGAGAATCTGGTTGGCGACCGGATCGGCATCGCCGAAGCTCAACCGGAACTCGCTCGACAGCCGCTGCCGCAACCGCCAGGTCATCGCCGTCAGGAAGTAGCTCTTGCCGGAAAACGGTGCGCCCAGGATCGACAAAAACAGCGACTCCATTTCCAGCAACGCTCGAGGCAGACTCAAGTGGCATCGCGGGCAGGCCAACTCACGGCAGACAACGCCCTTGACGTCGATCGCGCGACAATCCTCGTTGAACCTCGACGGAAGAAACCGTTGCTGAACGTCGTCGCCGAGCAACGAGTCGCCGCGAAGTTCCGGATGTGCCGTGATCCACAATGTCGCATCAGGCGGAAAAGTGTGCCAACAGTGCGGGCAGGTCACCTTGCGTAGCAGCCTGACCGACCGAGTCGCGCCGGTCAGTTTCGCGGTGCGAGACGCGGATGGTCGCGGAGGCTCGACGACTGAAGGCTGCTGCAACACGGTCTTCAGCGCCGCCGCAAACTCCTCCATCGATGAGTATCGCTCGTCGATCGACTTGGCCATCGCCGTCAGACAAATCGACTCCAGCCGCGGATCGAGTTTCTGACGGAACCGTGACGGTGGAGGTGGCCGGATATCCAAATTGACGATCTGTCCGATGACGGCAGTGACCGTTCCCTGGAACGGCAACCGCCCGGCCAGAAGCTGGTACAGGATCACGCCCAGGCTGTAGACATCACTGGCCGGCCCGACCGCATTGTGATCACCGTTGACCTGCTCGGGCGACATGAATGCCGGTGTGCCGATCATCATCCCGAGCCGGGTCGTGCCCGCATCGAGATTGTCGATCCGCCGGGCCAACCCGAAATCCATCACGATCGGCTCGCCGCGTTCGTCGATCATGACGTTCTTCGGTTTGAGATCGCGGTGGATGATGCCGTGGGCGTGGGCGTGACGCAGTGCCAGGGCCAGCTTGCGGACGACGGTGACCACGTGCCGCTCAGACTGCAGCGTCTCGGGGGAGATGTACTCGGACAACGAGTTGCCCTCGATGAACACCATCGTGCTGAAATGGATTCCGTCGATCTCACCGACGTCGTGTACCGGACAGATATTCGGATGATTCAATTTCGCCGCCGCTCGAGCCTCGCGGTAAAACCGTTCGATCAACTCGCTGCCATCATCGGTCGACTCGAAATTCGGGACCTTCACCGCAACCTGTCGCTCGAGTTCCTCGTCGTATGCCAGCCAGACGGCACCCATGGATCCTCGACCAATTTGACGCAGAATCCGATACCGTCCGAAGACCTCCGGCAAGTCCACCACCTCGGACGATTCAAACCTCAAACCGGGAGCGACCGTCAAACGGTCGACACCAGCCGCGACGCCGGTCGGTTCCGCGTCGTCGATCTCATCGACACGGCCGGGAAACCGCTTGGCCAGTTCCTGGTCGTCCAGCGGCTCGCCAAACTCGACACGCATGTCGAGCTCGACCCGGATCAGGTCAACCGTCACCGTCTCCGGTGTTCCGAGTTCCGGAAAACGGGCAAGATAGTCATCAACCGTCAGGAGTCGATCGGAACGCCACTGGCGTTCCAGGTCGATCTTGACCATCTCGGTCAACGTCGCCAACCGGAGGCCGGGATCCTCGAAGGGAAGGCTGTCGACAGAGTCGTCGAGCTTCGCCTGGTCCCAGGTGCGGTCGAATTCCACCAGCCACGATTCAAGCTGGTCGCGTTCGACGTCCGGCAACTCGGCCAGAACGCGGTTCATTGCCCCCTCGCATCGCGGACACGACGACTCTCCCCATCTCCCTACTTATTGCAAATCGGGCGCCGTTTGTCACATCGTTTCGCTACAAACCCCGCGGCATCGACAATTCGGGCCGCTGAAACTCCGCAACGACTCACGGCTCGCCGACTTCAGCCTCTCGAGGGCTTCCCCAGCACTGTGACGGATGATCGGCGATAATCCGCCGGGCGAGCCAGGCATACGACACGATGACCATCAGCACCGGCAGACCCAGAACCAGCATCGCCCGCAGGATACTGCCCGGCTGAACCAGCATGTACCCGCCGGCGACGAGTGCGGGGGCGGCCAACGACGTGACCAACACGAAAATCGCGTGGTTGGTTCCGGGTCGCACCGACCCGCTGTGGCCTCCCTTCAGCGTGTCTCCGAGGATCTCGGGCAATGCGGGGTGAATCCACAGACGAATCCCCATCGCCAGGGCCGCAATCGCGGCCAGAAGGCCCATCAGCGAGGTCAGGGTGATGCCGCCGACCAGCGTGATCATGATCGCCGCAAAACGCTCCATCCGCGGCGGCTGACCAGCGATCTTCGCGACAGCCACCATGGCCACCACAGTGACAACCGCCATCGCTGCGACCTTCCAACAGCCCATGGCCACGCAAAACAGTCCGCCGACCGCTGCCCGTCTTCGATCCGGATCGTCGGTGAACACCCAGGCCGCGGTCCGCAGTGACCGCCAGCTGGCTCGCACAGAAGGCAGGACAATCCCCAGCCACGGATGACCGGTCGCCAGGAACAACGCCACACCGACGGCCAACAGGACCGCAAGTTCCAGCACCGTTTTCCGATGGAACACCACTTCGGACTGACTGGGCCGCATCCGCACTCGCGAGTGCTCCACTACCAATCGGGTTGATACCATGACAGTATCATGGAGTCCGGCGACGTGCCAAAGCGCGTTTTGCTGCGGCGACGATGACGATTGACACGAGTCCGATCGCGGCCGAAACGTCGAGATTTTCGTGACACCGGCCCCAACCATCGAGTCGCTTTGGGCAGCGGTGTGACTTCGGGATATCATGGGATCATGTCGTCAATGATCCCCGCATCGCACACCCCGGTCACAATGGTTCGCCACGTGTTCTTCCGGTTCTCGATCCTGCTCCTGGCACTTTGGCTGCTGCCGCCGGCCACGTTGAGGGCCGAGAAGCCGCTTCACGATCTGGTCGACCGGCTGATCGAGGAAAAATCCGGCGGGACACTGGCCGGGAGGTGTTCGGACGCCGAATTCCTACGACGGGCGTGGATCGACCTGGCAGGGACAATCCCTCCCCCGCAGACCACTCGGGCCTTCCTCGCGGATTCCGCCCCAAAAAAGTGGGAACGGCTCATCGATCGGCTGTTGGCCCGTCCGACATTTGCCCACCGCATGTCAGACGTGTTCGACGTGATGCTGATGCAGAGACGACCGAAACAACACATCGATCCGGCCGAGTGGCGCGGGTACCTGAGACGGTCGTTCGCGGCAAACAAACCGTACAATCAACTCGCTCGGGAAATCCTCTCGGCCGATGGCATCGACCCGGACCGGCGGCCTGCCGCCCGGTTCTTCCTCGGCCGAAATGGCGAATCCACTCTGTTGACACGCGATGTCGGACGGCTGTTCTTCGGGCGGGATCTGCAGTGCGCCCAGTGCCATGACCATCCGGTCATCAGCGACTACTTTCAGGCCGACTACTACGGGCTCAACGCGTTTCTCGATCGCAGCTTCGTCTTCGAGTTCCAGGAAATCGACTACAACGATCAGCAGGGCACGCTGAGTTTCCCGCCGGGGACAACCGAGCAGGTGATCCTGGTCGGGGTCAAGGGCGACAAGCGGGATGAGCCCAACGAGACTCTGTTCGTGGAACTGTCGAAACCGGTCGGAGCGGTGATCGCCGACGGCATCGGTGTCGGCACGATTCTCGACGACGACGGCGACGACCAGCCTGCCGCCAGGCCCCCCACCGAAGAACTCGGCCGACGCAAGCTCGACGGTTCCGACACGCGGCTGCGTCTGACCATCAATGACTGGAAGCTGAAAGAACGGGACGGCGGCACCGACGGGCTGCCGTTCACCGTTCGTCTCTCGAAACCGTCGACCGAAACGGTGACCGTTGACTTTGTCACCCGGACCGGTACGGCAGACGACGGCAAGAACCATCCGGTGACCGTGGCCGAACGGGCAACCGGCCAGGTGACCTTCAAGTCGGTCTTCGCCGACGACAAGACGCACCAGGCGAGCATGCGGCTGCCCGATGGACTGGCGGTCGAAGAACCCCAGTTCGAATCGGGCCAGGAGTACGTGGTCAAGCCCGAGGGCACGGCGCGGCCGGTGCCGAAGTTCAGTCGCCGCCAGGCACTGGCCCGGCTGGCCACATCCGGAAAGAGCCGGGCCTTCAACCGCAACATTGTCAACCGGTTGTGGGCCGTGATGATGGGCCGTGGCCTGGTGCACCCGCTGGACCTGCACCACGCCAAGAACCCGCCGACGCATCCCGAGTTACTCGAAGCGCTCGCCGACCACTTCGTCGCAGCCGATTTCAACGTCCGCTGGTTTCTCCGCGAACTGGCCCTGACCCGGACCTACCAGCGATCGAGTGTCGCTCCGGATGGGCTGTCGCCGGAAGCCGCGGCGGCCGGTCGCTACACCGTCGGCCTGCTCAGGCCACTGACCCCCGAGCAGTTGGCCGCGAGCCTGCTCGAGGCAACCGGCATGACACCGACCACACGGGCCGACGCACGACTGGCGATCACCGCCAACCCGGTGCTGCAGTCGATCCTCGCCGCCGCGCCGCCGGGACTCGCCGACGTGTTCGTCGCTTCAACCGTCCGCCGGGCTCTCGACAAGGACCTCTCGGAGATCATCGGCGTGTTCGCGGCCTCATCAGGTGACACCGCATTCCAGGCGACCGCCCAGGAGGCCCTGTACCTGGGGAATGCCGAACTGGTGAAACGGCTGCTCCAACCCGACAGGGGGCGGCTGACGACCCGGCTGGCGAAGATCGACGGAGACCAACCGCTGGCCACCGAGTTGTATCTGGCGGTACTGTCGCGGCGGCCCAGTCCGGACGAGGCGGAGGCGATCGTCGAGTACCTGTCCGGTCGTGGTGACCGGCGGGCGGCGGCGATCCGCGAACTGACATGGGCCGTCCTGACCTCGAACGAATTCCGGTTCAACCACTGATCGAAGGAACCGACATGACCCGACACGCGGCATGCGGATCAGGTTCGCACTTCCTGGCACGACGACAACTGCTGGGCGGTCTGCTGGGCGCGGTGACCACCGCCGGCCGGTTCGCTCCGGTCGGCCAGGCCGAACTGGCTGCCGAGCTCGAACACAGCAACCGGCAGATGCTGATCATCTTCCTGGACGGCGCCGTCAGCCAACTCGAGAGCTGGGACCCCAAGGATGCCACCGACACCGGTGGCCCCTTCCAGTCGATCTCGACATCGCGTCCCGGTGTCGCCGTCAGCGAGTTGTTGCCCTACACCGCCAAGCAGCTCCACCACCTGCTGCTCGTCCGCGGCATCAACACCAAGGAGAACAACCACGCCAAGGGCAAGTACCTGATGACCAAGGGCCGTCGGCAGGAACCGTCGACCGACTACCCCGATCTGGGTGCGGTCACCTCGCGGCTGATCGCTGATCCCCGTGGGAAGCTGCCCGGATTCGTGCACCTCGAGGACGGACGCCGCGCCGCCGGCAAACCGACCGCCAGCGGGCGGGACGCCGCCTATCTCGGTCCCCGGTACGGCAGCCTGGTCATCGGTGACTGCCGGCCGCCGAAACACACCGAGCGGCTCGCCGGATTGAGCGCGGAATCCGACCGGCTGAGACGGCTGTTCCGGCGTCGGCTCAACGACCGCTTCGCACGACGCGGCAATGCGGCCACCCGGGCATTCGCCGCATCGTTCGAACAGGCCGAGCAGTTGATGCTCAACCGACAGGTCTTCGACGTGACAAGAGAACCCGCCGCCGACCACCGGCGGTACGGAACCCACGGCTTCGCACAGAACTGCCTGCTCGCACGTCGGTTGCTCGAACAGGGCGTCACCTGCGTCAAGGTGGTGCACACCAACTACGACACGCACAACGAGAACTTCAACCACCATCTCGAACAACTCGGCGAGTTCGACCGGCCGTTCGCGACGCTGATCGAGGACCTGGCCGAGCGGGAAATCCTGAAACGGACGCTGGTGGTGGTGATGAGCGAGTTCGGCCGTACACCGAAGATCAACAGCAAGTTCGGACGGGATCACTGGAGCAAGGCCTGGAGCCTGGCTCTTGCCGGGTGCGGCATCCAGGCCCCGGGGGTCTTCGGGCGGACCAACGACAACGGGACGGAGGTGGTCGAGCACGAGGTCGATCATCGCCAGTTGTTCCACACGTTCCTGCGGGCCGTGGGTGCCGACACCCGCAGGCACTTCGACGTCAACGGCCGACCGATTCCGGTCGCCGACCCGGCAGCAGCTCCGATCGCGGAGATCCTCTCATGACCCGAATCGATCCGGCCAGGACCCACGAGACCGCGTCGCTGGAAGCCCCGGCACCGCTGCTGTGTTCGGCATTCGACCCTTCGGGCCGATTCGTGTTCGCCGGTGCCCAGGACCGGACCGTCCTCCGCTGGGAACTCGAGACGAAGACACGCGTGGCACTGGCCGGGCACAAGAGCTGGGTCCGCAGCCTGGCGTTCGTCGACGAGGGCCGGGTCCTGGTCACCGCCGGCTACGACGGGCGACTGGGCTGGTGGCGAGTCGACGAAAAGACGCCCAAGCCGATACGCATGGTCGATGCTCACCGGGGCTGGATCCGGTCTGTGGCGGTCAGCCCCGACGGAACCTTGCTGGCCACCGCAGGCAACGACCGCCGCGTGCGGCTGTGGACGGCCGACGACGGCAAGCTGGTCCGTGAACTGGCCGGGCACGACGACCATGTCTACAACGTCGCCTTCCACCCCGACGGCAAGCAGGTGGTGTCGGCCGACCTGAAGCTGATCGCCAAGGACTGGCGGGTGTCCGACGGCAAGCAACTGCGGAGCCTCGACACCGCCAAGATCCTGCACCAGTACGACAAGTCGATGCAGTGCAACCTGGGCGGAGCCCGCAGCATGTCGTTCAGCCCCGACGGCGAGTCGCTGCTGGTGGGCGGAATCATCGTGGTGGCCACCAACATCTTCGACGGCGGAGCGGGATCCAAGCCGACCGCGGTGGTGATCGACTGGAAGACCGGCAGCCGCCGCCTGCTGCACCGCCCGACTGCTCCCCTGCCCGCGGTGCTCTGGGGCCTGTGCTGGCACAAGGACGGTTTCTGGATCGGTGCCAGCGGCGGGGCAATCGGCGGTCACCTGCTGTTCTGGCGCAAGGACGAGCCCGACGACTTCTTCCGCCTCAAGCTGCCCAGCCCCGGCCGCGGCCTGTCACTGCACCCCGACGGCATCCGGCTGGCGATCCCGCACTTCGATTCGAGACTGCGGGTGTTCGCGATGAAAGAAGCCTGATCGGCGAAATCTCGGCAACCACACGGGTTCGACCGGTGGTCAATCCGCAGCCTAGGGCTTTGACCGCTTCGGCCGAGTCGACTTCGGCGTTTTCGGGACGACACCGGTTTCGATGGGGTTCTTCCTGTCGTTGCTCCATCCAATCCAGCCGTCACTGAACAGGGACGTATTGGGCAGGCCGATCACCCGGGCAAATGTCAGCACTTCGGCCGCCCGCCATCCGCCACCGCACATGAAGGAGAGGTGCTTGTCTGTGCTGATGCCCGCCCGTTTCCAGAGGGCCAGGATCTCGTCGGCGTTCCGCATCGTGTTGTCGATGTTGCGGTAGGGCGTCAGCGAGTTCGCACCCGTGAAACCGGCCTGCCCGTAGGTCGAACCGGGAATTCGGCCCTTGCGGAAATGGTACTTGTAGCCGGACGTCTTGCCCGTGAACTCCGCCCAGGTGCGGTTGTCGACGAGCACGAAGCCGTTGGGCTTGCCGAGCCCGGCCTTCACCCGCGTCACGTCGGCAATCAACTTCGGCCGCCTGGGGATTCGCGTGCCGAAGGACTTCGCCTTCGGCGGCGGATGGCTGATCGTCTCGACACGGTAGCCGGCAGACTTCCAGGCGGCGAACCCCCCGTTGAGCACTCGGACATCGGCGATTCCCATGTACCGCAAAACGATCGCCAGTCGATAACAGGCCGTCGGGTCTTTGCCGGAAAGGACAACCGTGTCGTCTGACTGGAACCCGTATCGTGCCGCGAACCGATTGAGTACCGCAGGACTGCCGAGCTTCCACTGGGGTGGTGGTTCGAAATGGTCCGTGTTGACATGGAAGCTACGGGGAACATGCCCGGTCGAATAAGACGCGCCCTCTCCACCCCAACTGACTTCGACGAACTTGACCCGTTTTGTGGCCTCGAACGTCTCGGGCAACTGTCCCTCCAGAAGCCGCTTCACGATCGAAGCCGGCACCAGCAGGTGGAAGTTCTTGTACCGCACCAACGGCCGGTTCCTGTCCGCGACCCAGCTCTTGAAATCGAACCAGTGCAGCTTGCGGAAGCCCGCTTGCCGAAGATGGGCGGCCAGGCGACGACGATCTCGCTCGCTGGTGCCGTAGAGCACAACGTGCCTGTCGGGTCGGATACCCTTGGCCTTGAGTGCCGCCGCCAACTTCTTGGGCCTTTCTTTCTCGTCGGCATCCAGCCAATCGGCCGGAAAGTCGACCGCACCCGGAAGATGACCACCTCGCGTGATGCCCTCCAGCGCCCAGCCGTTGAACGCGTCGGTCGGCCGAGTGTCGACGAGCACCCAGTCGTCGTCTGTGGTGATCTTCATCACGTCTGCCGTCGACAACTTCTTTGCACTCGTCGCGAGGTCCAGTGCCGCCGCACGGTGGCCAGGCGAACACAGCCCCGAAACCACCAACCCGAGAACGGCGCAACGTCGGATCGTGATTCGAATGCGACTGGGACCTGGAATTGCCGCGTTTGGCGAGATCACGAAGAACGCTCCAAACTGTTCCCAGCTTCGGATGCCGGTTGTCGGCGACGCACACCGGCATGCGGGTGGCTCGCTCGGGACTGGTGCGTCGCCTTGAATCCGGCCTGGTGCGCATCGAACAGGGTCAGGGTGCCGGTTTTTGCCTCGATATCCTTGATTTTCACGGCCAGCAGCTTGATTCCCGGTCCGGCGCTCCTGGTGAGCTTCGCGACCAGCAACCGATGACTGCCAGACAGCATGCGCATCGATCCGTTCCTGTAGCGACATGGACAAGGCGGTCTGTCGATACGCCAAGTGTGATCAGGCCACAGCCGAATTGCCATTCGGAATTCCTGCCGCCTGGGTCTTGCCCGCTGGTCAGGCCAGCGGCTGGCCAATTCCGGCGTCCCTCAGAGTCTGGGCATCAGGTCCGCCCCCGGTGCAGCAATCGGCCAGTCGGCCATCGATGACCACGGCCGGCACGCGGGCCACGCCCAGGCTCCTGGCCCGCTCGGCCACCTCGGCGTCGTGCATATCGAGCACCGTCACCTCGCACGAATCACAGGCGATGCTGTTGACCAGCTCGACCGCGTCATCACAGACGCCACACCCGGCACTGAAGATCTCGATCTGTCGTTTCTCAGTCATGGTAGTACGTCACTCCTATTGCTCCCTGTTGAGTCAGACGATTCGTCGGAAGCACCCAAACCGCCACGGACCCGCCTGGGCCATGAATTCCAGAGCGAGGCACCGATCAGCATCCCGATGCCAAGATTGGTACCCGGTACCGAGTTGATTACGAAACCGGCCACCAGCACGACGGTCGCTCCCCCACCGCCCAGCACCAGGGGAGCGTAACCACGCCGCCGACTGGCACCCCAGGCCAGGGCAACCACGGCCAACAGCAAGAGCACGCTCGTCAGCGGCAGCAAGTAGGCCGTCTCGAACAGGAAGGCAAACCCCATCGAACTGACGAGGCCGGCGTAGGCCGGAAAACTGCACGGTCAGGTGAACCGAGACAGCAACACCGCCCCCACGACCGGGAAGAAACCCAGCGTCCGCTGCCGCCACGTCTGGTGATGTTGATCAGCCATCAGAGTTTCACGTTGCCCTCGAGCGACTCGAGGATCGGACAGTCACCGGTCCTTCCGTGACCGGGACAGGTCCTGGTCAACCGGGTCAACGATGTCTTCATTTTGCGCAGGGTGCGGATCTTCGCTTCGATGTCGGTGATCTTGGCTTCCGCTCTCCGCTTGACCTCGGAAGTCGGGCCGTCGGGATCCAGTTTCAGTGAGAGCAACTCGCGGACTTCCTTGAGCGTGAAGCCGAGTGACTTGGCTCGCCTGATGAACGCCAGCCGGGCAACAACGCCTTCATCAAATTGACGATAGCCCGAGGGCCGCCGAGCGGCCTTCTCGAGTAAGCCCTCCCGCTCATAAAACCGTACTGTCTCCACACCCACTTCGGCACGACTGGCCACCTGTCCGATCGTCAACATCACTCGTCCTCCTGGCTGTCAGCAATATCCTACACTCCGTACAGTACTACAGGGTCAAGGGTCCTTTACCGGTTTTCTCGGTAGAGTCCTGATCCGGTTTCCGGACCGGTTTTGCCACCGCGAAGAAACCCCATCGGTGGAACTGTCTCGGTTGAGACAGCCGTTCTCTGCCTGGCCGAAGCGGCTCCGGGGTTCTTCGGTCCCTGAGCGGCAAGAGACCTGCCGGCATCCCGACCGATCGCCGTCACGCGGATGCCCGACTGGTTGCACGCGGACTTGCTGAAGAGAACCGACGCGAAGCGGTCCATCCGGGTTCCCACTTCACTGGGATGCAACAGCTTGGGTGTATTCTCCTTCGGGAAGGAGTTGGACCCCACGACCGCCGAGATGGTTCACGCGCTGGTCAATCGGCAGTTCGGCTGGCAGGTTCGGCTGAGGACACGACCCCGGCAACCCACCGCTTCGCGTCAAACCAGCGGTTCAGCAGGATCCGAAACGGGACCATGAGAACGGCGACAAGCACGCCCGCCACAACGACGGCCGACTGGACACCGGGAGCCAGTCCCCAGCCGATCCCGAACACGATGACCGCCGGCCGGATCAATGTCAGCGGTCCGAAGGCGACGGTGCTGGTCATCGAACGGATGTCGACGTTGGGAATCGCCCGCACGGCGAAGAACAGAAGGATGATCACCGCGTAGACCTGGTAGACCGAAACCATCCGCTTGCCGACCTCGATCATTTCCTCGACCGCCAGCTCCGGATCGGCTGAAGCATAAACGGCCAGGGTGAGGATCAGCAGCCCCACCAGGCAGGCCACCTGGCCCCAGCCGATCCCGTGGATCATGGCGTTGACGTAATAGGATCGCTTGTCGATCCGCGCGTCCCGTCCCGAAGCGGCACAGACACCGCTGAACATGGCATCCAACGTCGCCAGCACGTACAGCGAGATCACCGTCGAGATCATGCCAACTGCCCCAGCCTACCGACCCGCCGTCCCAACGTCTGACGAAACACGTCGACCGCTTCCGGGCGGAGGCCCAGCAGCGTGTGGAACACGCGGGGGATCGGCAGTTTCCAGACACGGGTGCCGTACATGCCGCACGCAAACGAGGTCTGCCGAGCCGCCTCGAGCAACGTCGCCGCCTTGTGGGCGCGTCTGGCAGAGATGACGCCGTCGTGACGTGACAGGGGTTCCCGCATCCGGATGTAATGGAACGCCCAGGCGCCCGGCCGGGCCAGCGGTGTGGGCTGGAAGTCGTAATGCACAAACGCCTGGGTGTCCGGCTGGTCGTGCTGCAGCATGAACTCGGACAGGCCCTGACCGCGGAAGTGATGCAGCACTCCGGTCGAAAGATAGACCGTGGCCGGCCGGGCCATGTCAAAGGCGTTGATGACTTCGAACCGGCAGCCGAGTTGCTCGGCAGCACTCAGACGTTGTGCCTCGCTGATCAGCGCCTCGTTGAAGTCCACTCCAATCAACTCGACGTCCTGCCGAAAACCTGCGCGGGCGGCCAGCCAACGGATGACATAGCCGGTGCCGCAGCCGATGTCGACGATGCGATACGGCTGAGAGAGCCCGATCTGATCGAAGGCGGCCAGCAACGAGTGGAGAAACTCCGAGACCCGTTGCCCGTGCTGAAACTCCTCGGACAGCCGCTGCATCTCGCAGTGAACCCGGATCAGCAGGCGGTCGACGACGTCGGGGTCGAGCACTCCGCCGTTGACCGGCATCGCCTCCACGATCCGAGCCGCTCCCCGGTCTCCGACCCTGTTCAATCGCTCGACCACCGCGGCTCGATTCACCGGCCGACGGCTCATCGTTTCCAGGTCGAAATCGACAACCAGGTCCGAAATCTCCAGCAACTCGGGCCGGGATGCCGCCAGGGTTCCAGGAACAGATTCCATCACTGAACTCCGGCCGGCAGGGTGAGCGCGGTCCAGATCATCACACCCGCCCTCAGCGTCCACAACAGCGAACGCGGCAGGTTGTAACGGACCAGTACCCGGTGGTCCTCGCTCGAATAGCGACATTTGAGCAGCAGGTGCCTGGGGATCAGGATGGTACAGGTCAAGGCCCAGATCACCAACAGCACGCCCAGGCCCACCCAGGCCTGCAGCGACGGCCATGACCAGACCAGGCCCAGCGTGCCCAGGATCTCGCAGGCCAGCCCGGGAACCACGACCCACAACGTCCGACGCTGGTACGCGACGACAAAGGCCGGGTAATCCTCGGCGGTGCCGCGATCCAACAACGGGTAGTGCACGAGTTGGGCGAACCAGACGACGCCGGTCATGTAGAGCGTCCCGGTCAGTCCCAGGTAGCAGAAGATCGTCACCAAGGCCGTCAGGTCCTCCGAAACGGGAGTCTGTTCATTTCACCCGGCGTGGGTTCCCGGCAATCCAGCTGAAGTTGCCGAGCCGCCCGACCACGTTCTTCTAGCATAACCCCCGAACCGGTTTGAGTTCGGTCCAGGAACCCCAATAGAGCGATCCTGCGCAAAGTGTGACGGGTCATCGAGATGACGACTCGGCAATCCCGTGGCAGACTTCAGAACGTGGTGCATCGTCGCCGGACAACACGTACAATTCACGTTCACGTTGTGTCGGTGCGATGACCGGACGTCACATCGGGAAACAGGGTACAGCTTCATGCTGCGGATTCTCGGCTCAGAATCGAAGCTGTGTGACGGGTTGTCTCGACGTGACCTGTTGCAGATCGGTGGACTGGGCACGTTGGGACTGAATGTCGCCGACTGGTTCGGCCTCCAGGAGACGCAGGCAGCCTCCACGGGGCAGTCGAGGAGTTTCGGCAAGGCGAAGGCATGTATCCTGGTCTTCCTGACCGGTTCTCCGCCCCAGCACGAGACCTTCGACCCGAAACCTCTGGCGCCGGCCGAAATCCAGGGAGAGATGCAGGCCATTTCCAGCAGTGTGCCGGGGCTGAGCCTCTGCGAACGAATTCCCCAACACTCCAGGATCATGGACCGCGTGACGGTGGTGCGGTCGATGACGCACCCGTTTCCCCTGCACGGGGTCGGCTACGTGACATCGGCCATGCCGATGACCAGTGCCGAACTCAACTCGCTGCCACGTGACACCCGTCAGCGACCCTACATCGGGTCGGTCGTCGATTACCTCGACGAGCAGAAATCCGGCGACGTGATCAGCCGGATGCCCAGGAACATCGGCCTGCCCTGGCTGTTCGGAAGCCGATCGGGCAAGTACGGCACCGGCAGTTCCAAGCGACTCTCCGGACCTTACGCCTCGTTCCTCGGTCCCGGCTACGATCCGATCTGGACCGACTTCGACGGCAAGGGGACCCGGGTCGTTCCGAAGCTCAACGCCGACACGCAGACCGAAAAGGTCTACGACCCGTTCGGTGGCGTGGAACCGAGCGGGAAATTCGGGCTGGGTGATGCCTGCCAACTCCCCGACGGAATGACTCGCAAGCGGTTCGATATCCGCCGTTCCCTGCTCGAGCAATTCGACCGCGCCCGCACTTCGCTCGACAGCCACCAGAACGTGCGTGTCTTCAACAAGCACCAGCGGCGGGCGTATTCCCTGCTGACGACCAGTGAAATGCGGGAAGCCATCGACATCCAGCGGGAACCCGCCAAGGTCCGTGCCCGGTACGGGATGACGCTGTTCGGCCAGTCGCTGCTGGCCGCCCGCCGCCTGGTGGAGGCCGGCAGCCGGTTCGTGTCGGTCTACTGGGACCCGTACGGCCTGTTCGGCGCGTCGTGCTGGGACACGCACTCCAACCACTTCCCGCGGCTGAAGGACTACCTGCTGCCGGTCTACGACGAGTCGTTCCCCAACTTCATCCTCGATCTCGATGAACGCGGGCTGCTCGACGAGACCGCCGTGCTGTGCATCAGCGAACACGGCCGCACCCCGAAAATCGATTCCGGCCCCAAGGGGGCCGCGCGGCACCACTGGTCGCGGGCCTACTCGGCCGTCTATGCCGGGGGCGGCTTCGCCCGAGGCAAGGTCGTCGGCCGGACCGATTCGATCGCCGGAGACGTCGAGAACACGCCCGTCTCGCCGAAGGATGTCCTGGCCACGACGTTCCACCTGCTGGGGATCGACCCGCACACGACGTTGCCCGATCATGCCGGTCAACCTCAACCGATCGCAGGCGACGGCCGGGTTTGTCACGAATTGATGGGGTGAGCTTCGCGCCCGGCCGAACCTCGCGCGGCAGTCTCCGACGCACCCTGGGCCGAGACCGGGCAGGAGTTCAAACCATGCCGCCTGGCCACTACCTGGTGATTGACCTGGAGGCCACCTGCTGCGACCGGGGCACGATCGAACGTGAGGAGAGTGAGATCATCGAGATCGGTGCGGTGATGGTGGACGCCGGCACACTCGCGGTTGTGGACGAGTTCTCGACTTTCGTCCGCCCGGTTCGCCACCGCACGCTGACAGGGTTCTGCACCAACCTGACCAGCATCCAGCAGGAAGACGTCGACCAGGCTCCGAAATTGCCCGAGGCGTTCACGAAACTGGTCGCGTGGGCCGAACAATACGCCGACCACCTGTTCTGCTCGTGGGGCGACTACGATCGGAATCAAATCGGCCGCGAGTGCCGCAACAAGCAGATCGACCGCCCGTTCTCTGAGGGTCACTGGAACCTCAAACAGAAGTTTTCCGAACAACTGGGAACGGAGCAGCGGTTCGGGATGGCCGCCGCGCTTGAAGAGGTCAGCCTCGAACTCCGAGGGACACACCACCGAGGCATCGATGACGCCCACAACATCGCCCGGTTGCTGCCGTTCATCGTCAGCGACGGTGAACCGCAAACCACGGGCTGAACGCTCTCTGCTGTCAGAACCCCCGGGGTCGGTTTGAGTTCGCTCCGAGGATTCAAGTAGCGGGGGCAGGATTCGAACCTGCGACCTCGAGGTTATGAGCCTCGCGAGCTACCGGGCTGCTCCACCCCGCGCCATTTCCGGATTCGCTTGTCCGGGCGGTCCATTGTATCGGATCACGATCTTCGGTCCAGCCACCAGATCGTGGATTCTCAACTGCCCTGTTCGGCGATCGGTCGCCGAGCATCGACCCACAGCCAACTGGCCGCGCTCAGGAAGAAGATCCCGGCAAACACCGGCAACACCGCCTCCCAGCCACTCATCCGCACCACTTCCGGGACCAGCAACGGGCAGATCACCGCTCCCACGCACCCGGCGGTGTTCTGGACGCCGAACACGACCCCCGCGTGCTCCCGCCCCACATCGGTGACCATGGCCCACGACGCCGGGCTGGCCGAATCCGAACAGCAGGCCGCCACGGCAATGATCCCCACCGCCAGGTAGGGGTTCTCGACCCGCGCCGCCACCAAAAACAGGATTCCGCAACAAGTCTTGCCCACCAGCCAGATCCCCTTGCGACTCCATCGCAGGCTGCCGGTCATCGCCAGGATCCGATCGAGCAACTGGCCGCCGATCGCCGAACCCACCCAGCCACCCACGTGCGGCAGCACGGTCAACAGCCCCGCCTCGGCCAGGTTGAACCCGTACTGTTCACGGAGGTATGTCGGGAACCAGGTGATGTACAGGTAGTAACCCATCGCCCCGAACACCTGGCCCAGGCTCATGCCCCACATGTTGGCACTGGTCGCCAGCGTCTTCGCGGTCAGCCGCCCGACAGACTCGTGTCCGGACCCGGTGGCCATTCCGTCGTTGATCAGCTCGACTTCCGGCCGGTTGACACTCCGATGCTCGGACGGGGAATCGCGGAAATACGAGACGAACACCACGGCCCAGATCACACCCATGCCGCCGCAGATCAGGAACGTCTGCTGCCAGCCCAGCCAGAGAATCACCGGTGCCGCCAGCATGGCCATGATCGCGCCCAGCCGCGTCGAGGACACGACCAGTCCCTGCGCCGTCCCCCGCCCCTGGACGGGAAACCACCGACGGATCGCCGGAACCGTCAGCGGAAACACGCCGGCCTGGGCGAAACCGAACGCGAACCGCACCAGGCACAACGCCAACAGCGAACTCACCACTGTGGTCAGCCCCGTCATCAGGCTCCACATCACCACGATGCCGGGCAGGATGAACCGCAATCCCACCCGGTCGCCAAGCCGCCCCATCGGGATCTGCATCATCGAGTAGCCCAGCACGAAGCTGGCCAGCACCCAGCCCGCCTCGCGGTCGCTGATCCCGATCTCGCTCTGCAGCTCCTTGACCACGTTGGAAATCACCACGCGGTCGAGGTAGGCGATCGCCGCGGCGGCCGAGAGCAGTACGGCCACGACCCAGCGGACACGTGTCGGCCGCTGGGTCGCTGGAAGAGTGTGTTGAGATGTCACCGGTCGCTCGATGTTAAAATTCGGCGCTTTTCGGCGTTCGCGGGAACGGGATGCAGTCACGGATGTTGGTCATGCCGGTGATCAACTGCACCATCCGCTCGAAGCCCAGGCCGAAACCGCTGTGCGGAACACTGCCGTAGCGACGCAGGTCGACGTACCACCAGTAGTCTTCGGGATCCATCCCGCACTCGGTGATCCGCTCCAGCAACACCTCCAACCGGTCCTCGCGCTGGCTGCCGCCGATGATCTCGCCCACGCGTGGCACCAGCACGTCCATCGCCCGGACCGTCTTCCCGTCGTCGTTGCACCGCATGTAGAACGGCTTGATCGTCCGGGGATAGTCGAACAGGATCACCGGCTGGCCGAAGTGCTCCTCGGTCAGGAACCGCTCGTGCTCACTCTGCAGGTCCCGCCCCCACTCGACCGGGTACTCCCACTCGCGGCCCGCACCCTCCAGGATCTCGACCGCCTCGGTGTAGGGCAGCCGGATGAACTCGTTGTCGGTGATGTTGGACAGCGTCGCCAGCACCGTGTCGTCGATCCGCTTGTTGAAGAACTCCATGTCCTCGCCGCACCGCTCCAGCACCTCGCCCACGATCGAGTGGATGAACGATTCGGCGAGGTCCATGTTGTCGGGCAGTTCGTAGAACGGCATCTCCGGCTCGACCATCCAGAACTCGGCCAGGTGCCGCGACGTGTTGGAGTTTTCGGCCCGGAACGTCGGCCCGAAGGTGTAACAATCGCCCACGCTCGTCGCGTAGATCTCGGCCTCCAGCTGTCCACTGACAGTCAACGACGCCGGCCGGCCGAAGAAGTCCTGCCCGTAATCGATCTCGGTCTGTACCTCGGCCAGCCGCTGAAGATCCAACGTCGTCACCTGGAACATCTCACCAGCACCCTCGCAGTCGCTGGTGGTGATGATCGGCGTGTGGATGTAGATGAATCCCCGGTCCTGGAAGAAGCGGTGGATGGCCGCCGACAGCGCATTGCGGACACGGGCGATCGCTCCGAACGTGTTCGTGCGGGGCCTGAGGTGGGCGATTTCGCGGAGAAACTCGAAGCTGTGCCGCTTCTTCTGCAGCGGATAGCTCTCGGCATCGGCCTCGCCGATCACCTCCAGCGACTCGACACCCAGTTCGACCCGCTGCCCCTTGCCCGGCGACTCCTTGAGCGTGCCCGAAACACGCAGGCTGGCACCGGTGGTCACACGGCCGACGGCATCGTCCCAGCCGTCCAGGTCGCCCGGGACGACCAGTTGCAGGCTCGAGAGGCAACTGCCGTCATTGAGTTCCACGAACGACAGGCCCGCCTTCGAATCACGGCGGGTCCGCACCCAGCCGCAGACCTCCTGCGACTCACCGGGCTGCCCGTCGGCGAGAATCTGCACGATCCGTCGTGTCGCCATCTGGTCGATCCACAGTCTGGGCCGGCCGGTCGCCGATCACCCGGCGTCCCGGCGGCTGTCCGTGATCATCACGGTCGCCTTCAGACTCAACGCGGACTACCGGGGAAACGACTTCGGCGGCTTGATGTGCTGCCAGCCTTCACCCGAGAGTGCCTTGAGAAAAGCGACCAGGTCCTTCTTGTCCTGCTTGGTCAGCTTCAGCGGTTTCAGCCGACGATCGAGGTTGGGATTCTTGATCCCGCCCTTGTCGTAGTGCTCGACCACCTGCTCGAGCGTCTTGAACCGACCGTCGTGCATGTACGGCCCGGTGTGCTCGATCTCGCGCAAGGTCGGCGTCTTGAACGATGCCCGGTCCGAGACCTTGCCGGTGACCACGAACCGCCCGAGGTCGGGCTTGGGCTTGTCCGTACCGATGCCGACATTTTCGAACGAGCCGTCGGTGAAATTGAACCCCAGGTGACAGCTGTCGCAGGCTGCCCTCTTGAAGAAGATGTTGAAGCCACGAGCCTGGGACGCGTTGAGGGCCGTCTTGTCGCCGTTGACGTACCGGTCGTAGGGCGAGTTGCCCGAGAGCACGGTGCGTTCGAAGGTGGCGATGGCCTTGCCGACGTGGTCGATCGTGAAGTCCCCGCTCCCGAAGACCTTGTCGAACCGCCTGCGGTAGCCGTCGATCTTCTTCAGGCGAGAGACGACCGCGCCGTGGGCCGCCTTCTCGCTCTTGAGATTGGTCATCTCGATCGGATTGGCGATCGGCCCCACGGCCTGGGCTTCCAGCGAGGGAGCTCGGCCGTCCCAGAACTGGCGGGTCGAGTAGGCCCGGTTGATCACCGTCGGAGCACTGCGGCCGCCCTTCTGCCCGTTGATCCCGGTCGAGACCGGGGCACCGTCGGTGTAGCCCTTGGACGGAGCGTGGCACGTCGCACAGGCAACCGTGTTATCGGTACTGAGCCGCTTGTCGAAATACAACAGGCGACCCAGTTGAACCTTCGCAGACGAGTACGGGTTGTCCTCGGGAAAAAACACCGGGGGCAACCCGAAGGGAACATCCGGCTCCTCTTCGGCCTCGGCCGCCACCGCCAGTTGCGGTACGGCATCCGGCACGATCAGCAACCCGGCGAACAACGCCACCAGGCACAACAGCGGAACGCCAACCGTGGTCATTCCGCGCGACGAGTTCTTCATCGCACCAACCTCTCCGGCCACTGGACCACGACGGCCCCACCGCCGGCCGATGTTCTCGGGCCCAACGGCGAAACACGTCTGAAGCCAACCTGGGAAGACTACTTCTTCTTGACCGTGCCCTGAACGAAGATGGCCTTCTGGCCCTCGACCTCCGAGTAGGTCCCGTTGACGCGGACGATGTGAGCCATGTGCTCGATCGCCTGCTTGCGGAAGGTCGTCAGCCCGTCACGACGCGAGTTGTGCTCTTCGTCGATCAGCAGGTAGATCGAACCATCCTTGGCCAGCAACCCGATCGGCTGACCGAGCGCGGCACACTTCTGACCACAACCACGGTGCTTGTCGCCGTGTTTGCCAACCTGCATGTAGCAGGAGAAGTCGATGATCTCGCCGACAACAGACGCCGGCTTGCCCGAAAGCGTCTTGCCCAGGATCGAACTCTGCACTGTCTCGACGCTCCAGGGACGCTTCTTGGTAACTTTCTTGCCGATCGCGGCCGACGGCTTGTCGTAGCTGCCCTTGGTCGGTCCGGACCAGTCGGGGAACAGGATGCCCTTGCCCTTGGCCGCGGCCAGAGAGACGCCGACCAAAACAACGGCAGCGAGGGCGGTGTTGAGCAGGCGGGTGCGCCAGTGAACTGAACGTGTCATCGAGGTATCTCCTGCGGAAGCGCGGTCCATCCAAGGAACGCAAAATGTGTACGGCAAAGTGGGGGAGATCGGCTCTCCCGACCGCCTCAATATACCCGTCTCTCAGGTGGACTCGCAAGCGGCCGCGACTCCCGCCTCAATCAACGCCACCTGTAATGGTTCGATACCGACGAAGACCGCCCCGGCCATCCCTTCGCGACGGGCCGCCTCGACGTTCTCGGACAAATCGTCGATGAAAAAACACTCTTCCGCCGCACATCCGGCCGCCGCGACAGCCGCCCGGTAAATCTCCGGCCCGGGTTTCATCGCCCCGACTTCGTAGCTGAACACACAGGCATCGAACCGTTCGAGCACGTCCCAGTGCCGGCTGATCCATTCGACGTGAGGCGGACAGGTGTTGGAGAGCACGATCAGGCGATAGCCGGCCTCCTTGAGCCGATCGATCAGAGGCAACAGGGGATCATTGAGAGTGAAGATGTCCGAGGCGGCTCGCATCAGCGGTTCCTGGTCAATCGCGCGGCCGACCTGACGCTCGAGTTCCTCCCGCACCGCTCCCGCGTCGATCTCACCCCGCTCGAATCGCTGCTGCAGCCCCGAGTCCCACAGCCATTCCCGAATCTGCCCACCCGTCGCACCGCAGACCTCGCCCATCGCCTCGAACATCCTGTCGTGCGAGAAGTGAACCAGGACCCTGCCCATGTCGAAAACGACACTGCGTATTGTCATCTGCCGTCTCATTGGCGAATTGACACTCTCTTCACAGCTATCCTAGAGTGTGAATCGCGGGGCGTCAGGCAAGCGGCGGCCCGGTCGTGAGAGAGACACCGCGAGCCTCGGAGTCGTCAAGGAGAACCGGCAGTCGATGAGCGACGGAAGCGAGACGTACACCGATCCCGAAACGCTGCACGGTCGCGACTGGCCCTGCCTGCGGCAGTTCTGCGTCTTCATGGAGAACCGGGTCGGACGGCTGCACAACCTGATGCGGTGTCTGGAACGCGACGACCTGCGAATCATCGCCCTCTCGATCGACGACAGCGTCGATTGCGCCGTCGTGCGGTTGATGTTCGACAACTTCGAACGCGCCCGCGAACTGCTGCAGTTGGGCAACTACTCGTTCATCGAGACCGACGTCATCGGCGTCGAACTGCCCGAGGCCCCTCAACCGTTCCTGGCTGTCTGTTCGACCCTGCTGCAGGCCGAGATCAACATCTCCTACACCTACCCCTTGCTCTACCGTCGCAGCGGTCGTGGCGGCATCGCCCTGTACGTCGACGACATCGAGCGGGGTCTCGAATTGCTCGCCGACACCGGCCACCGCCTGATCAACGAAGACGACCTGCTCCGCGACGACGAGTTCTTCTAGACCCTGCCGATCTCGCCGCACTTTCCACCCAGGACCCGTTTTCGATGACAATCGACCACCACTCCGTCGGACTCCCGGCCGGTTACCACACCGCAGAGGCCGACGTGGCCCCGGCCACCGCCGTCGCGTTCCTGGAAGGCCCGGCCTGCACCGTCGAGGGTCTCGTCTATTTCAGCGACATCGCCAACAACCGCATCCTGACGTACACGCCGGGTGTCGAGGGATTCGAGGTCTTCCGCGAACCGAGCGGCCGGGCCAACGGGTTGCTGCTGGACTCGCAGGGACGTTTGCTCGCCTGCGAGGGCAACGAACACGGCGACGACGACGGCGGTCGGCGGATGACCCGCACCGACCTGGCCACCGGCGAGGTCGAGATCCTGGCCGACAGTTTCGACGGCAAGCGGTTCAACGCTCCCAACGACGTCGCCGCTCGCAGCAACGGACAGATCTTCTTCACCGATCCCTGCTACGGTGACCGGACGACGATGGAACTGGACCACGACAGTGTCTACCGCATCGACACCGACGGCTCGGTGACCCGCGTCTTGACGCAACCTGAGATCCAGCGTCCCAACGGCATCCATCTCTCCCCCGACGAAAACACCCTCTACCTGGTCGACAGTTGCCCGGTGATCGATGGCAACCGCAAGATCTGGGCGTTCGACCTCTCCGAGGACGGTACGCCCTCAGGACAACGGGTCGTCTACGATTTTTCTCCCGGGCGGGGTGGCGACGGAATGGCCGTCGACAGCCAGGGCAACCTCTACATCGCCGCCGGCATCAGCCGCTCGAGAGGTCCACACGAGACCGGAGACATCCCCCCGGGAATCTGGGTGATCACACCCGACGGCGACGTCAAGGGACGGATTCCGATCGTCGAGGACGTGCTGACCAACGTGACCTTCGGCGGAGACGACCTGAAGACGCTCTATGTCGCCTCCGGCAAGACGCTGTTCACCACTCGGGTCGAGATCCCCGGCTGGGTCGTGCATCGGCGGGCCGAATCATGACCGGGACCGACGAATCGAGCCACCGGGATCACGAACGGGCGTCGGCCGACATCGACGCCATCGGTTTCGCCATCATCACCCTCTCGGACACCCGCAGCGAAGCGACCGACAAGAGTGGCGCGCTCCTGCGGGAGGCGATCACGTCAGCCGGGCACGGCGTGGCACGGTACGAGATCGTCAGCGACGATCCCGCGGCGATTTCCGGGGCACTGGACGCCGCGCTGTCGGATCCGGCCGTTGGCGTGGTGATCACCACCGGCGGCACGGGCATTTCGGCCCGAGATTCGGCCTACGAGACCATCTCGGCCCGGCTCGAAAAACGGCTCGACGGCTTCGGTGAGCTGTTCCGGATGTTGAGCTTCGAAGAGATCGGTGCCGCGGCGATGCTCAGCCGTGCCGTTGGCGGCATCGCCGCCGGCCGTCCGCTTTTCGCCTTGCCCGGCTCGACCGCCGCGGTCCGGTTGGGCATCGAGCGGTTGATCCTGCCGCAGGTGGGTCACCTGCACCATGAACTGACTCGTCACGCGGACCGATCATGACGATCGAGACGGCGGCGACCGACTCGAGTCGAGCATGGGCCTGGCGGCTGGTCCGATGGAGCCTGCTGGCAATCGTCCTGGTCGTGGTTGGCGAGCGGGCGTCGAAACTCTGGGAAGAAGGCCGAACGCTGGGCGGGGAGGTGCACTGGCAACCCGCATGGCTGGCGGCCGCGGCCGTAGCTTACCTGGTCGGTTGGCTGCCCAGTGCGTGGTTCTGGCGGCGGCTGTTGTTGAGGTCGGGACACGCGGTCGACTGGCCGACGCTGCTGCGGGCCTACTTCTGCGGCCACCTGGGGAAATACGTTCCCGGCAAGGCCGGTGTGCTGGTGATCCGCGCGGGCCTGTTGAAGTCTTCGGGGGTCCCGGCCTCGACGGCGGCATGGACGGCCACGTGGGAAACCGTGCTGGCGATGGGTGTCGGGGGTCTGATGGGACTGGGACTGGCTCCCTGGCTGTTGACCGAGGACGTGCTGGCGACTCTGCCCGCCCCGCTGGAGGCCGTCGGACGCCAGCCGTTGGCCACCTCGGCCGTGGTCGCCGTGTTGGCGCTGGGTGCCTTTCCCTGGCTGACCCGGCTGGTGACACGGATGACCCGTCGCCTGACCGATGACGACTCGACCGACCTGTCGGTCTCGACCGGCCAGGTGCTGTTCGGCTCGATGGCGATGGCCGTCGGCTGGACCTGCCACGGCCTGAGTCTTTGGTGGACTCTCGAGGGGCTGGGCGTCCCGCCGGTCTCGGATTGCCTCGGAACGACGCTGGCCGGCATGACAGCTGTGGCCGGACTGGCCACGGCACTGGGATTCGTGGCGTTCTTTGCTCCGGGTGGAGTCGGAGTTCGCGAGGGCGTGCTGATCGAAGGACTGTCCCGGTCGGGCATCCCGCTGCAGCCGGCTGTCCTGGGCTCGGTCGCCCTGCGGGCCGTATGGTTACTGGCTGAACTGGTCACCTCCGCCGCGCTATACTATGGTCACCGCCCGTCGCCGCCGCCGATCCCCACTTCGGACCCCCCCGGCTGATGCTCTCGATCGTCGTCCCGGTACTGAACGAGGAGGAGAGCCTGGGCGAACTGCGTGCCCAGATCGCCGCGACGTGTGACGAGCGCGGGATCGACTGGGAACTGATCCTGGTCGACGACGGATCGACCGATCGATCGTGGACGGTGATCTCTGAACTCTCTGCCGCCCACGAACGGGTCTCGGGGATCCGGCTGCGGCGGAATTTCGGCAAAGCGGCCGCTTTGACCGCCGGGATGAAGGCCGCCGGCGGCGAACTGGTGATGATGATGGATGCCGACCTGCAGGACGACCCCGCCGAGATCCCCGGGATGATCTCCCGACTCGAGGAAGGCTACGACGTCGTCAACGGGTGGAAGAAGCACCGCCTGGACCCCTGGCACAAGGTCTTTCCCAGCAAGGTCTTCAATGGAATGGTCGGCCGCCTGACCGGTCTCAGGCTCAACGACCACAACTGCGGGCTGAAGCTGTTCCGGGCCGAGGTGACCCGGGACGTGAAGATCTACGGCGAACTGCACCGGTTCATCCCCGTGCTGGCTCACGCCAAGGGCTTCCGCGTGACCGAGCAGCCGGTGCACCACCGGTCCCGCGAACACGGGCACTCGAAATACGGTGCCCGCAGGTTCCTGCGTGGCTTCCTAGACCTCCTGACGGTGAAGTTCCTGACCGGCTACGGCCAGCGGCCCGGACACATGCTGGGATCCCTGGGGGTGTTCTTCCTGGGATTGGGGATGCTCGGATTGGGATACCTGGCCGGGCTCTGGATCTACCTCAAGACGCAGGGCTGCGACCCCGAGATCGGCAAGAACCACCTGCCGATGCTGATCTACTCGGCCGCGTCGCTGCTGCTGGGCGGCCAGGCGCTGTCCCTGGGACTGCTGGCCGAACTGCTGGTGTCGCGAACGAACGATGCGGACGAGACCTACAGCGTGGCGGAACGCGTGTAGGCCGATTCAGTCGGTGAACGTCAGGTCGATCGTCGAACGGTAG
>Ga0310123_10000177_pt1 | contig 56007 bp, 46 predicted proteins | sample CB6_AW_1057_MG_FD_203505 | JGI IMG/M metagenome (GOLD analysis project Ga0310123, IMG submission 203505) | Marine microbial communities from Western Arctic Ocean, Canada - CB6_AW_1057 | ecosystem: Environmental > Aquatic > Marine > Oceanic | place: Canada: Western Arctic Ocean | collected... | reverse complement strand
TCAGGTGCAGGCTCAGGTGCAGGCTCAGGTGCAGGCTCGGGCTCAGGTGCAGGCTCGGGCTCAGGTGCAGGCTCGGGCTCAGGTGCAGGCTCGGGCTCAGGTGCAGGCTCAGGCTTGGGTGCAGGCTCGGGCTCAGGTGCAGGCTCGGGCTCAGGTGCGCGCTCCGGCTCGGGCTCAGTTGTGAGCTCTGGGGTGGTCGCCATCGCCGTCCGCGTGGCCTCGGGGGCTTTGGGCGCGGCCTGCGCGACGATGAGTGCGCTCGTGATCGCTTCGACTCCCGGGACGCGTCGCACGATGGCGAAGACTCGGTCACGTGTAGCTTCATCAGGAACATGACCGCTTACTTTGGCGACCCCGTTGGTGACGATGATTTCTTCGAGCTCCCCGCCCAATCCCTCCTGAAAGAGGGTCAGCCAGATCTCCTCCTCGAGTTGGCGTGTGCCACTAACCCGCAGTTGAAGCTCGCTTTCAATGGCCTCGACTTCGGCGATCGTGAACGCGGCCTGGATGATGAGGATCTTGTCCCGGGCACTCTGAACCTGGCCGGTGACCGTCACTACGCCGTCCCTTGCGGTCACGCGCAAGGATTCGTAGCCTCGGCTCGTGAGGACCCTCAGGACGGTTTCTTTAAGCCAAACATCCTCTTGGTCCGGCTGAGACTGCGCTTGCGCGAGCCCGGCCACTAACGCTGATGTCAGAACCCAGAGTGAAATGCATCTTCGCATGATTGGTCCTCGGAGCCATTTTAGCTCGAAGCGCCACGAGCGTCGTCACGTCGCGTCCAGCCCGCATAGGTGCGGGCGACGCTACTTCGACCGTCGGATGTTCTGGAGGCGAACGGGTTCCGTACCAAAACTCTTGATCACGAGGCGCTTGTCCTCGTCGACCGCAATGACGGAAACAACAATGACCAGAGAACGTGTGGACTTGGATAACATCGAGTGCACTCTCCTATTCAAACTTCGGTAGAGGCTAGCCCAGTTTGCGCGCGAGATCTAGTGAGGCGTGAACCAAATAACTTCCGTGAGTCCTGCATCCTCATTCTTGCTCGAGGCGTCGTCCCGTGAGCTCCCATCGGACGAGCGAGACCGGAATCACCCCGACGGCGCTGAACTCGTCCATGAAACCGCGAAGCGTGAAAGCGTCTCCGAGCTCCTTGGCTCTCTCGGCCATGAGCGCCTCGATCTGGATTTTGCCCATCAAATAACTCGTTCCGTATCCGGGCTGCGCCAAGTACAAGTGCTGTTCGCCCCAAACGGTGTTGCTATCGGCCGGCATCCAGCCGCGCGGCGTCCAGGCGGCGGCGAACTCGGCGGCCTCTTCGATCGTGTACTCGTTGCCGTGCATCATCAGTCCGCCGATTGCCCGCGCTGCGCGCTGCGCGAGCATGATGTAGATGAGCTCTCTCGCGCGCGGCCGCTCGTCGAACAGACCCGCTTGCATCAACCACTCTTCCATTCCGGTTGCGAGGCCTTCGGACCGCGCGTCGAAAATGTTATAGAGCGACGGGACCCGGCGTATCGGGCTCGCGTGCGGCTCGTTCTCCATCCTCGCGAGCTCGACCCAATGGTAGCTGTGGGTGCGCATGGCGACCGGGTCGCGATAGGACACCTCGTCGAAGAAGCCGCGAAGACCTTCGGCGGGCGCGAAGCTTCCAATTTTGGCGCGGAGAGCGGCGTCCATGTATTCGCGGACCGAGACGACTTCTTCCTCCTCGAGGAAGACCATGAGCTCTCTCACCGAATCGTTGAAGCGTCGGTCGTACTCTTCCGCGCTTTCGACACGCTCGAGCTCGGGCCGGTTGCGATTGCGGTGCTCTTCGAGGGCAAGCGCTGCGTGGGAACGTGACAGCTCGTGACGCATCAGGGTCAGTTCTTCCTCCCATGTGTAGGGCACGAGGTGAACGTTCTTTAGGTACCACGTGTAGTTGTCTTTCCCGACGCCAGACGGGCCGTTTCTCGATGGCAGCTCGGCTTCGAGCCGTACGCGAAAAGCGTCCGTCGCTTCCCGGGCCTGCCCGATCGCCTCATCGAGCGCCGTACTCGTTCCCAGAACCTCGGCGCCGAAAGCTTCGAGATCGGCGCTCTGGCCTGCCATGGCGCGGATGCCACCCATCCAGAGATCTCTTGCATCTTCGACAAGGTTGGTCCGCGCCTGCTCGAGCAGTGAAGGGATCTTGCCGACGACCTTGGCGAGCTCCGCCGCGTTCGCTTCCCCTAGAGGGTAGTCGTAGGTCCAGAGGTCGACGAAATCGTGGATGACGGGTCCTTCGTGGGCGGGGACGTCGCTCTGAGCGGCAAAAATCGTTACATAAAAAGCAGGGTTCCGTGCCCACGGCCGGCGGATACGATGATCGAAATCGAGCCCATTCATCTCGGCTCGCACGAGATGGTGGTCGATTTGCTGTGCAACTAACCAGCCGCTTGCGTCGATGGCTTCGAGCCGGCTGCGATAGTCACTTAGCTCGCGGTGCTGCATCGCCATATTTTCGGCGGTGTAGTCCGGGATCCCGTCGACCAGGCTGGGTTTCTCGAACTGTCGCCAATCGGCAAAAAGCGTGACGAGATCGTCATAGCTCGTGCTCGAGACCGTCGCGGCCGGGACGGGATCGGTCTCGGCGCAGCCGAGTGCGGCAACGAGTGCGGCAACGAGTGCGGCTATCGTGAGGTTGGTGGTGAGCTTCCGTTTGGAGCGTGAACGTGCTTGCGCAATCATGGATCCTCCAAAACAATCGGAGCCCACTCTCTACCTCGGCCGTTGCGATGTCAACCGTCTCGAGCTTGAAGGAGGCGAGAATTGATCTAATATGGAGCACCACGATGGGCAGCAAACAAGACCGCAGGGTAAAGGTTCGGCTCCTTTACGAGCGCAACGGTTCCAGCTATGTCGTCGATGCCGAGACGGACAATATCAGCCCGGACGGAGTGTTCATCAGGACGAGGCGGCGGCCGCTCGCTGTAGGCACGAAGGTATTGATCTTGATGGAGCTTCAAGGCCGGAAAAAGGAGCTCTGTCGATGTTAGTCACGCGCTAGAGAAGCTGGTCGAGCTCGACCTCATCTCGAAACGCAAGAACATCTCGATGGATCTGTACGGCGCGGGCGTCGAAAAACAATTCGCTTAGCCAGCGGAACAGTCTGATACTCCACTAAGGAGAAGCCGCGAAGGTGCCAGCTCGGGTGAGCGTCTTAGACGCTCTCCGCTTTTCTTTCCTCCGCAAGCTGGCGGCGTCCTTTTCGCGTCATCCAATAGAGTGCTATCGACGCGGTGAGCACGACGATCCCAAGCGCCGTGCCCAAAATGATCACGGTCGTCGCCAGCACGGAGCGGCGCTCGAAACGCGCTTCGATCAAAAGCGCGTCTTCGCCGAAGAGCTCCTCCGCCGTGCGCTGCCAACGGATGATGTTTCCATTTTCTATTTCGTGTCGTGAGTTGTGAAATCGAACCGAGCTCGGGAAATGAAAACGAAACGCAAGAACGTCGTCCGGCTCGACATGATTCGGGGTTTCGGGAGTGATGGCGGCGACGGAGACAAAAAGCGAGAGCTCTTGCGCGTCTTCCCGGCGGAGCCCGCAATCGCGAGCGCGAAACGCGGGGTGGCGGCAGAGCGCATTGAAGTCCTCGAATCTTCCCTGCACGTGTATGTAGCGCCGGCCGTCGCGGCTCGTCTCACGAACGGAATCGATTCTTAGAGCGGGGTCCTCGAAATGGGCGCGCATCGAGTTGACGCTGGGTGCTTCCACATCGTGCATCACGCCGAGTAGCTCCTGCGTGCCACTGATGCGGATGTTGCCCGAGCCGTCGGTTTCGAGAAAAACCTCTTCCTCATATTTGTAGGATTCGCACGCGGCCAGGGCGAAGGCACAAGCACATAGGACAACGATGTGCATCGCCTTGATTCTATAGCGCGTCGGTGGGTGGGATACAATGCGCTCCCCATGGCCGAGCCGGACAGCCGCAATCGGGATCCGCGGGAAGTCCTGCTTCTCGTCGACGGGAACAACTTGTTTTACCGCTCTTTCTATGCGATCCCTCCTCTTGCTATTCGATCGGGACTCCCAACCAACGCCGTCTACGGCTTCGCCAACATCTTGCGAAAGCTTCTAGCCGACGAGTCGCCGGCCCTCGCGGCCGTCACCTTCGATGCCGGGGGAAAGACCTTCCGCCACGAGCGCTACGACCAATACAAGGCGAATCGTCCTCCCATGCCTTCCGATCTGAGGTCGCAGCTACCTTATACACGCAAGCTCTGCGACGTGCTCGGGCTTTCCACCGTCGAGATCTACGGCATCGAGGCCGATGACATCATCGGAACACTTGCACGCCGCGGGATAGATGCCCGCTACGAGATACTCATTGCCTCCTCGGACAAGGATTTGTTCCAGCTGGTGCGCGAAGGCGTCACGATCATCCACCCCGTTCAATATGAGCGTCTTGATGCCGAGGGTGTACGCGCGAAGCTCGGCGTGCCTCCCGAGGGCGTGATCGACTTGCTCGCGCTGAAGGGGGACTCCGTCGACAACATTCCAGGGGTCCACGGTATTGGCGACAAGGGCGCCGCGAAGCTCCTCGCGGAGTGGGGTTCCCTCGAAAGTGTGCTCGAGCACGCGGCGGAGGTCAAGAACAAACGCCAGCGCGAAGCGCTCCTTTCGCAGCGCGCCGCCGCCCTTCTCTCTAAAGAGCTCGTTACGATCGATACCACGCTCGATTTCGAGCTCGATTTCGACGAGCTGAGATACAAAGGTGCTAACCGGGAAGCGGCGTTCGCGCTCTTCGACGAGCTCGAGTTCACGTCGCTGCTCAAGGATTACCTTCCGAGTGACGAGCCGGTGGATATGTCGGCAACCTTTCGGGAGCTCGCATCCAAAAAGGAGCTCGCCACATACCTCGCGCGCGCGCGCAAGAAGAGAAACCTTTCTCTTTGGCTGGATCTCGGCGTGATGAAGCGCTTCGATCCTTGGAACACCCCGCTGAACGGAGCGGGCCTTGCGATCGAGCCCGGAGAAGGCGTCTACGTGGTGTGTGGTCGTGGCGTGAGCGAAGACGAGCTCTTGGCCGAGCTGAGTGCCATCGCTTCCGAGCACGAGACGAGTATTGTTGGACACGATCTGAAACAGGCCGCGACCTTCTTCGGGGCACGTGGCGTCGTGATGAATAGCATCGACTTCGACACCCGCGTCGCGTCCTATGTCCTCAACCCGTCGCGCCGATCGCAAGAGCTGAACGACCTGCTGCTCGAGTTTTTGCAAACGCCTTTGAGCAAAGAAGGCGAGGCCGCTTCGCCTCAAGGGGTTCTGCCCGGCCTTGAAGAGTCGCGCGGCGAAGCCGCCGGCCCGCTCAATGCGGAGCGCGCCGAGCGGATCCTGCGACTCCAGGAGAAGATGGAACGTCGTCTCGAAGCGGAGGAGCTCACGAAGCTCTATCGTGAGCTCGAGCTCCCGCTCATTGGAACGCTGGCATCGATGGAGCTTTTCGGGATAGCGATTGACCGCCAGGCCTTCGACGACATGTCGCGAGAGATTGGGATCGATCTCGAGAAACTGACGAAAGAGGTTTACGAGCTCGCCGGCCAAGAATTCAAGATCAACTCCCCCAAGCAGCTCGCCGAAGTGCTCTTCGTCAAGCACAACCTCCCCACGTTCAAGAAAACCCAGAAACAGCGGGTTCCGTCGACGAGCGTCGAGGTCTTGGAGGGGCTTGCGAAAAGCTTCCCGCTCCCCAAGAAAGTCTTGGAATATCGGAGCTTCTCGAAGTTGAAGGGGACCTATGTCGACGTGCTACCGCAGCTCATCCATAGAAAGACGGGCCGCATCCACACGACCTTCAATCAGACGGTCGCCGCGACCGGTCGTCTGTCGAGCAGTGACCCCAACTTGCAGAACATCCCCATCCGCACGGAGCTGGGCCGGCGCATTCGCCGCGCCTTCGTTGCCGAGCCGGGCGGTGTCTTGCTCTCGGCCGATTACTCTCAAATCGAGCTCCGCGTTCTCGCGCATCTCAGCCAGGACGAGAACTTGATCGAAGCTTTCCATGCGGGCGAGGATATTCACGACCGCACCGCGCGTCAGATTTTCGGAAAACAGGCGGACTTGAGCGAGCACGAGAAAAGACGTCGCGCGAAGATCATCAATTTCAGCATCATTTACGGGAAGACGGCCTTTACCCTCGGGAAGGATTTCGGCATCCCCACGAGGGAGGCGGAGGCGTTCATCGAGAGCTATTTCGAGCGCTACCCGAGAGTTCGCGAGCTCCTCGACACCATCGTCCGGGATGCGCGCCGAACTGGCAAAGTGCGGACGCTCTTCGGACGTCAGCGTTACGTTCCGGAGATTGGCTCCCGGAACCGGAACACCCGGGCGGCGGCCGAACGCGTCGCGGTCAATACGCCCGTCCAGGGGACGGCGGCAGACCTCATTAAGAAAGCGATGATCGATTTGCACCGCGAGCTCACAGCGGGAAGCTACGGCTCGCGTCTCCTGCTGCAAGTGCATGACGAGCTGGTCCTCGAGGTGCCGGAAGAAGAAGTGGAAAAGGTGACAGCGCTCGTGCGCGAGACGATGGAGAACGTCTACCCGATGGCCGTACCGCTAACGGTCGATATCGCAACCGACCGCTCCTGGGAGCACTAGGCTCTTAGCCGTCGGAACCGAGGATTCTGTTCCATGCTCTGGAGCAAGTTCTTTCTCATCCCCACATCCCCTCCTATCCCCTCCTATCCCCACCTCTCCTTGTTTTTGAGCGGCCTTTTTAAAGGCAAGGGGATGTGGGGATAGGAGGGGATGTGGGGATGAGAGTCAGCTCTGTGGCCACGCTTTTTTGAGACGTTGAAGAACGAAGAGGGTTGCTATTTGAGGCCTAGGTTTTTGGGGAGGTGGCCCGCGTGCTCAAGGATGAGGTCGGGCTCCGCCGCTTCGAGGATGGCACGCGGACCGTACTCGCTTTCGACGCCGACCGTGAACGACCCGACCTTGCGACCCATCTCGATGTCTTCTGGGCGATCGCCGACGAAGACAGCCTTCTCCGGCCCGATCCGAAGCTCGCGCAGTGCGCGCGTAAGTGGCGCAGGATGCGGTTTCTTCTCTTCTGTATCTTCGAAACACACCACCACGGCAAAAAAGTCTGTCAGAGCGTGGCTTTCGAGCTCGCGGTGAACGCGGTCGCGGTCGCCGCTCGTCACGAGCCCAAGAGTGCGGTTCGCTTCGCGCAGGCGCGTCAACAAGGTCAGAACGAAGGGAAAGGGCTCGGAGACTTGCTCGCGATAAGTGCGTCGCCACATCTGATCGGCGTTGTCCCACTCCGACCTCGGAACGCCGAGCTTCTCGTAGGAGTCGTACCAGTTGGGACTATAGGTCTCGAGGAATTGTTCACGGTTCACCTCTATACCGAAATCCTTCAAGACCGTGATGGACGCGCGGTAGCCGGCCGAGTAGGAATCGATGAGAGTTCCGTCCCAATCAAAGAGGATGGTGGTCGCCTGTTTCATTCGAGCGTTCAGTCTAATCCGCGCGAGCATCGTTTGTCGCCTAGCGTCGTTCGTGCTAGAAGAAGCTTTGTCCATTTAAGAGCGCCCACCGGCCATGCTTCTCCACTCCACCCTTGAGATCCCCGACCTTCTGCTCGAGATCTATTCGAGTGAAACAGGGCTCGTCGCCATAGGTCTCGGCTCGGGGGAAAAATCCAAGCTCGAGATTTGGCTGGGCCGTTTCTACGACGGCGTGCAAATCTTTCCGGCGGAGAACGGGCACGAGCTCTATCGGCGACAGCTGCGCGAATATTTCGAGGGCCGCCGTTGCGTCTTCGAGTTCCCTCTCGATCTTCGCGGCAGTACTTTCCAGAAAGACGTATGGAGAACTGTTGCGGAAATCCCCTACGGGCACACGGCCTCCTACGGGGAGATCGCACGGCTCGTGGATCGTCCAGGCGCGAGCCGCGCCGTGGGTGCGGCGAACCACAGAAATCCCATTCCGATCGTCGTGCCATGTCACCGCGTGATAGGCGCCGACGGGACGCTCACGGGATATGGTGGCGGGCTTCCGCTAAAGCGGCGGCTTCTCGCGCTGGAGGGTATCCTCGAAGCGCCTGCGGTGCAGATGCGCTTGTTCTAGAATGGGGGTTCAAACTAGGAGGTTTCATGCCATCGACTCGACTGATATGGCTCATCGCTCTCTTAATGTTCGCAGCGCTTGCCCTCGGATGCAGCAGCGGCGAGGAGGAGCCAGCCGCCGAAGATATGAGCGCTGCCGAGACCGCGCCCGACCCAGAAGAAACGGCTCCGTCGCCGGAAGTGGAAAGTGCGGAAGAAACCGCCGAAGACCTCACCGATGTTAGCTCCGGCTATCCGGTGATCGAGATGTCGACGAGCATGGGCATGATCAAGCTCGAGCTTTACCCGGACAAAGCGCCCACCACGGTGGAGAACTTTCTCACTTACGTCCGAGACGGGTTCTTCGATGGGACGATCTTCCACCGCGTCGTGCCAGGATTCGTGATCCAAGGAGGCGGCTTCACCGCGGACATGACGGAAAAGGAGACGCGATCCCCCATCATGAACGAGGCGGATAACGGTCTCAGGAACGATCGCTATACGATCTGCATGGCGCGTACGAACGATCCCCATAGCGCCACGTCGCAATTTTTCATCAACACGAAAAACAACGACATGCTGAACTACAGAAGCAAAGATGTGTCCGGCTGGGGTTATGCCGTTTTCGGCAAGGTTACCGTAGGCACTGCCGTCATCGATGCGATCGAGAAAGTGCAGACGTCGAGCTCGGGCGACTATTCTGACGTACCGGTCGACGCGGTCGTGATCGAGAGCGCAAGGATCGTTTCGTGAACCGCGCTCGTCGTCAGCTCTGGCAAACAGCGATGACGACTTCAGGGACGCCTATGGGTTTGTCGAGGCCTCTTGGTTCGTGGCGGGACTTTCGCTCCCACGGTAGCCCACAGATATTGCGCAACTGGTGAAGGCGAATCGCCAACCGGTTGGAGTGCTCGCCCGCGCGGGCCAGCCTTCGTCGATGGGTGTCGGAGAACCATGTTTGGCCCCAAAGCTCCACGGACGCAAAGTGTCTCTTCAAGAGCTCACTAAACTCGTCGGTCGCATATTCTCTTACGTGATACGGGTTCTCGGGGCGGTCGGTCAGGCCGTTCCCGGGACTCAGAAGGTTGCGGTTGGGCGTCGAGCAGAGGAATCGACCCGACGGCTCGAGAACGCGCTTGGCTTCACGCACGAGCGCGTCATCCGCCTCGACGTGCTCGACCGTCTCGAAGCAGGTAAAGAGATCGTATTTCTTGGAGGTGAGTGGGAGACGTGTCACGTCGGCGCGAACGAGACAGAGATCGTTCGTGACACGGCGGGCCTCGTCAAAAGCTCCGGGCGACAGGTCGAGCGAGGTCACATGTCGGGCGCCCGCATGCAACAGAAGACTCGAGCCGTAGCCGCTGCCGCAGGCCGCGTCCAGAACATGAGCGCCTTCCGCGAAGCGCGCCGCCCATCGATAACGCACGACATGTTGATGCCTGAGCCACGGCGAGGACCAGCGGTCGAGCGCGAGACGTTCCATTGACGTGGATTATACGAGCGGCCGTCCTCCTTGGCGCGCTCGCCGCGTTGCAAGGACCGGAAACGCCTCGAGACCGTGTGGCTCGTTGTTGGGACGAAGTCCAGGCAGCTGCTGCGGATGAGACACCATCCTGCTTGCTCGACGCGGCTTTCGCACTCGCCCCGGAAGTGCTCGCGCCGCGCTTTGCCGAGCTCGACGAGCGGCAGCGCAAGCGTTTCCGCGAAGCTCTGGGGCGAGCGATACGGCGCGACCTCGCGAGCTACGCTCCCCATGCACTCGAGCTCAGAGCGACCAACGCCGACGGTAGTCTCGTCGATCTTCGTTATGCGCTTCGTGGTCGCGAGCTAACGATTCGCTTCGCTTCCAGGCGGTTAATCGATGTTCTTTGGGACGGCTCGTCGGCAAAACGTCACTACCGCCGCCGATGCCAAGCTCTTTTGAACGGCTACTCGTTCGCATACCTCATCGGCGAGCTAGAAGATCACGGCTTCGTCGTACTCGAGGATTTCGAAGGACATCCGCTCGGCGAGCTCCCCATCGGATGGAAATGGCGCGGCTTCGAGCAAGAGGATGAAAAGCCCTATCGCGTGCACGAAGAGAACGGAAACCGCTTCCTGCGGGCGGAGGATCGCGGCGAGAACGTGATGATGTACAAGAACGTACGATGGGACTCGGAGGCCTATCCGTTCGTGAGCTGGCGTTGGCGTATCCGAGCCGTGCCGGAGGGAGCGGATGCGCGCTACGAGGATTCCGCGGACAGCGCTGCCGGTGTATACCTCACGTATCGCCGTCGTTTTGGCTTGGTTCCGGAGGCCGTCAAATTCGTGTGGAGCGGTCATTTGAGGCCCGGAGCTGCTTTTCGCCGTCCGGGCATCGGGATGCCCTGGACGGTCGTCGCCGGGAGTGGGGCGGCGGACAGTAGTCGGTGGCGTCGCGTCGTTTACGACGTGTCGGATGTCTATCGGGAGACGTTTTCTGGCAGGCCGGGTGGAAGACCGCTCGGCATCGGTGTTTTGTCGGACGCGAACAATACGGGGAGCTATGCGGCTGCCGATTATGACGACTTCGTCGTGTTGAAAGAGGCCGGGAACGTTAGCCACGTGGACGAGATTCTCGAGCTCCAAAATTGACGCTGGCCTAGACGCTATGGTAGCGTCGCCGTTCCATCTGGTTGATAGCGCGCCACTTGCGCTGCAACAATGTCCTGAAGAGGAGACGCCTTATCGCTGCGCTCGAACCATCTACAGAAACTTTCCCGAGTGTCTCCGTTTTGTTTCCGGCCTTCAACGACGCCGGTACGATTGCGAGCATGGTCCTCAGTGCGCGCCGTTCGGTGCGCCGGTGGACCACGAATTTCGAGATCCTCGTTGTCAATGACGGGAGCGAAGATGCGACCCTGGAAATTCTAGAAGAGCTCGAAGCGATCGTCCCCGAGCTGCGAGTCTTGCACCACGCCGTCAACAAGGGGTACGGGGCCGCCCTTCGAAGCGGGTTTCGTGGCGTCGTCAAAGAGCTGGTCTTTTATACAGATGGCGACGGCCAGTTCGACCCGCGCGAGCTTGATCACCTGATGGAGCTGCTCGAGCCTGGCATCGACTACGTGAGCGGTTACCGCGTCAAAAGGGCGGATCCGTTCTTGCGCGTGCTGGTGGGAAATCCTTACCATCGTTTTGTGCGGTTCGCGTTCGGGCTCAAAGTCGCCGACGTCGACTGTGACTTCCGTGTCTTCCGGCGGCGCGTGCTCGACGCCATCGAGCTGACCGAGACCGATGGGACGATGTGCATCGAGCTTTTGAAGAAGCTCCAAGACGGCGGGTTTCGTTTCGTCGAAGCGCCGGTCGGGCACTATCCCCGCGTTTACGGACGGAGCCAGTACTTCACCTTCAAGGGCGTGATGCATTCTTACGCGCAGCTCTTCCGTCTATGGATGCGTCTCGTCGTCCGAAAGCGGCATTTGGAGCCGTCGATAACGCCCCTCGCAAGCGTGCCGGCTCAGGACGAGTAGGGCTCGACTCCCGGCGTGAAACGCCTTCTTGCCGGGATACACTCGCTGAAGCTCGATCGGCTCCTATATCGATTGTGGCGCTTCAATCCTGTCTCGCTTCGGCGGCTCTACGCCCATCACGCGTTCGATCGGCGCTTTGGTGTGGTGACCCGAGGCTATGGCGACCTCCGCTACGAACCGACGCCAGCTTCGGCGCTCGACAAGATGCTGCAAGCACTTTCGATCGAGCCGAGCGAGTACACGTTCATCGATATCGGATCGGGAAAAGGCAAAGTCGTGCTGCTTGCCTCGACCTATCCGTTCCGCCGTGTCATCGGGGTCGAGCTCTACGAGGAGTTCCATCGCATCGCGGTCGCGAACCTCGAGGCCTTTCCCGAAAGGGAGCGCCGAGCCAAGAGTGTGGAGCTCGAATGCGTGGACGCGGGCGCGTATGTACTGCCGCGCGAGCCGGCCGTCGTCTATCTCTTCAATCCGTTCTCGGAGGAGATTCTCGCGAAGGTGCTCAAAAACGTTGAGGCGCATCCCGGGCCGCTAGTAGTACTCTTCTATGCGCCCATCATTCTGAGACACATGCCGTGGGATCGAAGGCGCCTCTTCGACGCCTCGCCGCGTTTGAAAGAGGTGCGTGCAGAAAAAGACTTTACGATTTACACGCTCGTGTGAAGAGCCACACCCAATAAATGCCCCCTAAACGTTCGACGCGTTCGCTCGAGGCGAAGCTTTCTCGGCTCGCGGAGCTTCGGGAGGCCCCCGAGACCGCTGAGCTGCACGGCGAGCTCGCGAAACACCTCACCGACAAGAGCGCGCATGTCGTCGCGCGCGCGGCCTCCGTGATCGAAACGCGCCGAATCGAGGCGCTTGCCGAGGACGTCGAGGGACAGTTCGATCGCTTCACGGTGGACCCGATTAAGCTCGACAAAGGATGCATCGCGAAGACGGCGATCGTGGCCTGTCTCGCCTCTTTGGAGCACGCAAGTGCCGGGCTCTTTCTCAAAGGTCTCCGCCACATCCAGCTCGAGCCCTCTTTCGGCGGACCCGTTGACACCGCGGTAGAGCTTCGATGCCAAAGTGCTTTCGGCCTCCCGAGCACGGGATATCCCGACACGGTGCTCGAGCTCACAACCGCGCTCGCTGACGATGCCTACCCGGTCCGGCAGGCCGCGGTGCGAGCGCTCTCTTCCTTCGGTCGGATCGAGGTCGAGCCGCTCCTGCGCTTGAAAGCGCTCCACGGCGACCCCGAGCCGCAGGTCCTGTCCGAGACTCTAGAAGCCCTGCTCGTGCTCTCACCCGAGCGGTCTCTCGCCTTCGTCGAGCGCTATCTCGACGCGAGCGACGACGCGGTTGCGGAGGCCGCGGTGCTCGCGCTCGGTGCGTCCCGCTGCGAGGGCGCCTTCGAGCTTCTCACGTCGCGGCTCGATCGCAGCTTCACCCGGTCGTCCTTGACGCGCACGGTGCTTCTTGCAATAGGCATGCTGCGCCGAGAAGACGCGATCGCGTTCTTGATGAATGTCGTTACCGACGGGCCGCGTCGGCGCGCGGAGGATGCGCTTCGCGCGCTCGCCATCCACCGCTATGACGAAGCGCTCTCGCAACGTGTTGGCTCGGCTGTCGCGGCGCGCAAGGAAGACGATCTGAGTAAGCTCTATGAAAAAGAGTTCTAAGGGCCGGTCCGAGCGACTATGATCCGCTCATGATGAGATTTGCGATTGCCCTCTTCTTGTTTGCCGCCGCGCCGGCTTCGGCGCAGCTGATTGCCGCCAAGGACCACAAAATCGCCATGGGTCACCACCACCTCTTGGTCGAGGACGTCCAGAAAAACGTGTCGTTCTGGAAGTCGCTCGGCGGTGAGTCCGTCGCTTTCGGCACCTACGATGTGATCCGTTTCCCGAACGTTCTCATTTTTCTTCGGGAGCAAAAACCGACGGAAGGCACGAACGGATCTGTCGTGAACCATGTCGGCCTTCAATTCCAGGAGCTCAGGGCGCTCGTCAAACGCTTGAAGGAAGCCGGGACACCCATCATTACCAAAGAAGTAGCCGGCGCGTCCTTCGACGTCGATGCTGACGATCTCGCCTGGAACGAGGGCGCGGGGACTCACCTCGCCTTCGCGCGTGCGCCGAACGGGACCCGCGTCGAGCTCTACGCGAACAAGGAGCTCGACCGGCCGGTAGCGAACCACCACATTCATTTCAACCATCCGGAGGTCGACGCGATGAAGGCATGGTACGTCTCGAAGCTCGGCGCGAAACCGGGCCAGCGATCCGGAATGGAAGCGGCCGATGTGGGCGGAGTGAACTTGACGTTCTCACCCGCGGACGAAAAGCCCGCCGGCACCAAAGGGCGCGCTCTCGATCACATCGGCTTCGAGGTTGACGGGCTCGAGGCTCTCTGCAAGAAGCTTGAAGCGGAAGGCATCACGTTCGATCGCCCTTATCAAGAAATCCCGGAGCTCGGCATTGCCGTCGCATTCTTCACGGATCCATGGGGGACTTATGTCGAGCTGACCGAAGGACTCGACGCGTTATAGAAGACCGTGGAGCGCGCGCTCGAGAGCGAGCCCGAGCTTTTCCACCAATTCGTCGAGGTGACTCTCTTCGATGTTGTACGGCGGTGCTAGAAGGACGTGGTCGCCGCTTTCGCCGTCTGCGGTACCGCCTCCCGGGTAGCAAAGTAGACCGGCGCGGAGCGCCTCGCGCCGGACGCGTGCATGCAGCTGGTGCGTCCGATCGAACGGCGCTTTCGTCGCCCGATCACGGACGATCTCGAGCGCCCAGAGCAAACCGCGTCCGCGTATCTCTCCGACTTGCGGATGGTCGCCAAAAGCGTTCGTCAGGCGCGCCTCGAGCGCATCTCCCATGCGCCCTACTTTCGCGAGCAAGTCTTCGTCGAGTATGGCGCGCACGACCGCCAATCCCGTGGCGCAAGCGACCATGTGGCCCATATAGGTCTGGCCGTGACAAAGCTTGCCTGAGCCGCGGCGCACCGCTTCGACGATGTGATCGGAAACAACAATTGCACTGACGGGTTGGTAGCCAGCGCCTAGTCCTTTGGCGATGGTAACGATGTCCGGCGCTACGCCTTCTTGCTCGAACGCGAAGAACGTGCCTGTTCGTCCCATCCCGCACAGCACTTCGTCGAGGATGAGAAGAATCCCGTAGCGACTACAAATGCTACGTACCGAGCGAAAGTAGCCAGGCGCGGGCACGACAGCGCCCGAAGTCGCGCCACCGATGGTCTCGGCGATGAACGCCGCCACCGTGTGTGGGCCCGCGCTTACGACGGCACGCTCGAGCTCCTCGGCCGCCCGAGCTCCGTATTGCTCCGGCGTTTCGTCTTCGTGCTGTCCTCGATACGGATAACAAGAAGGGATGAAATCTGCTGCGGCCAGCAGTGGCGCGTAGGGGTCGCGGCGCATCCGGTGACCACTGACTCCGAGTGCTCCGAGGGTATTTCCGTGATAGCTCGACTGGCGCGAGATGAACCGCGTGCGTGCCGGCTCGCCTCGTTCCATAAAGTACTGGCGTGACAATTTCAACGCGGCCTCGACCGCTTCGGAGCCGCTCGAGACGAACAAAGCGTGGGTCATAGACGCGGGGGCGAGCTCGGTCAGCAGATTCGCGAGCGACTCCATTGGCTCGTTTGTGAAGAAACCCGTCCATGCATAGGCGAGCGTCTCCGCTTGTGTTTTAAGCGCTTGGATGACCGCTGGATGCGAGTGTCCGAGACACGAAACTCCGGGCCCGCCGGAGCCGTCGAGGTAACGTCTGCCTTCGCTATCGATGAGGTACGGGCCGTCGCCGCCCACGACCTGCGGGAGAGTGCTTCCGAGATCGCGATGGAATACGTGGCTCACGTCGTCAAAGGCGAAGCTGAGACATTCGCGGCGAGCGAGGCTTTACGATACGTCCGCTAGGTCGCACGGGCTTTCAACCAGCTGTCGAACGCCAAAAGAATTCCGTATTGATTCTCTTCCTGACTGCGGTTGAGCAACTCGGTGAGACGGCTAGCGGTCAACATGGGGAACGCAACGCTCGCGTCACTTTCAACATATTCGGCCTTCTCGAGGTGATAGATGCCGAGCGTCTGCCCGTCGTAGCGCCAAATTTCCTGAACACCGAGGGCTGCATAAATCGGGATTTGGCAATCGATTCGTGATGCAGGTCGACTTCGGCCACGATATCGGGAGGTGGGTCGCTACTGAAATCGATCTGTTTCCGGTTCCCGATCGAATCGGCGCTCTGAACGTAGAAGCAGGCGTCTGCCTCTGCTCCTTTGCTTTGGCCCTTCTTCCTCATGGTCGCCGAACCGAAGTGCAGGACTTTGATGCGAAGGCGAAGGCTCAGCGTACCGACGAGCTGCTTGATCAGCTCGGCGTAGCTCTCGTGCTCGGCCGAAAGGACCATGATCTCGAGTCTCCCCTCGTCGTAGCTCAGGCGCAGACCCTTGGCCTCCACGAACGTTTGGAGCAGAGCTTCGTACTCCTCCCAACGCACACCGCGCAACACGAGATGGCTGTCGGGGGCAACTGATCAACGATGTCGCGGTAGCTCAATGTTTCGGTGCTCATTGACCAGGGTCCTCGGCCTCGCTGATATAACAGCATCTTACCTCACACCCTCGCTCGGAGGCAGGCGGAGATGGTTGTTTCGCGGGCTACTCGCGAAGCGCCGGCACTTTCGGTTACGTCCGCGAATCGGGCGGCGAGGAGCCCGAACTATTGGATGTGGCGCAGCTGCACACCTTACATTCTATACTCTTACTCATGCGCTTACGGTTCCCGGCGCTCTGCTGACACTAGTGCTCGAGAGATCGAAGAATCATGAAACTTGTCATCCTCCTTCTGACCGCGGTGGCCGATGGCCCCTTCACGTTTACCGAGATCACCGAGTCGAGCGGCATCGCCTTTCGCCACGACCCGGGGGAGGAGGGAAAGTACCTTCTTCCCGAGATCACCGGCTCCGGTGCGGCGTTCGTGGACTATGACGGCGACGGCGACCTCGACATCTACCTCGTACAATCGGGCGCCGACGGCAACAAGCTCTTTCGGCAGGATGCAGACGGCGCGTTCACCGACGTCACTTCCGAGGCGGGCGTAGGCGATACGGGCTATGGAATGGGAGTGGCTGTCGGCGACATCGATAATGATGGAGACATCGATCTCTATGTGACCAACGACGGTCCCGATGTGCTCTATCGCAATCTCGGCAACGGCCGTTTCGAGAACGCCACCCGGGAGCTCGGGATCGGGGGAGATGCCTGGTCGGCATCAGCGACATTTTGCGACCAGGATGCCGATGGGTTTCTCGACCTCTACGTCACGCAATACGTGACCTACGACGTGCAAAAAGCGTGTACCCATTCCGATGGAAGCGCGGATTACTGTTCGCCCCAAGTTTTTCCCGGAACGCCCGACAAGCTCTATCGCAACGAGGGCGGCCGGCGTTTCACAGACATCTCCGGCTCTTCGGGGATACGTGGCGCGCGCGCCCCGGGGCTCGGCGTGCTCTGCGCGGACCTCAATGATGACGGGAAGCTCGACTTCTACGTCGCGAATGATGGCGAAGCGAACCAGCTGTGGCTGAACGAGGGCGGGGGCCGTTTCTTCGACGAGGCGCTTCTTCTCGGCGTCGCGCTCGACCCGGCGGGGCAGCCCGAAGCTGGGATGGGGATCACGGCCGGCGATGTCGATGCGGACGTCGATCTCGATCTCTTCATGACCCACATCGTTAATCAGACGAACACGCTATACATCAACGACGGAGAGCTCGGCTACGAAGACCGCACGACGGCGTCGGGCCTCGCGGCCTCGAGCTTGGCGATGACCGGTTTTGGCACCGGCTTCTTCGATTTCAACCACGACGGCGAGCTCGATCTCGCCATCGCGAACGGCCGCGTGCAGCGCCTAAAAACACACCCCCGCGCGTCGAGCTCGGGATATTGGAGAGTTTACGAGGAGCCGAACCAGCTTCTCTTGAACGAAGGCGATATTCGGTTTGGCGACGTCACGGGCGCCTCGGGGGATTTCGGCGCTCACGTCGAAGTGAGCCGAGCTCTCGTGTTCGGTGACATCGACGAAGACGGCGATCTCGACTTGCTCGTCTCGAACACGGCCGCGCCGGCGCGCCTCTTCAGGAACGACGTTCCCAAAGAGGGCGGGTGGCTCTTCGTGCGCGCGTTCGACCCGGAGCTTGTGCGCGACGCGCATGGCGCCTGCGTTCTGGTCGTGGCGGACGGGAAGTCCTATCTGCGTCTGGCGAGCCCCGGCTATGGCTATCTCTCGAGCAACGACCCGCGCGCCCATTTCGGGCTTCCGGCGGGCGTCACCATACAGCGCATCGACGTCACGTGGCCCGATGGAAGCCGTGAGAGCTTCCCCGGAGGCGCCGCGAACCGCGTCGTCTTGGTGGAGAAGGGGGCCGGTCGGCCAGGCCCCTCGGATCGTTGAGACATGGCCAAACAGTCCAAGAAGACGAAAACGAAGAAGCCGGCCCCGAAGTCCTCAAAATCCTCGACTTCTGGCGGACGAGGCGTCCTGGGCTTGCTCGCGGCGGTTGCCTTGGCGGTGGCAGCGACGTTCTTCTTTCGGGAACCGCCGGAAATCCCCGCTCCAGATACGTCGGCGATGGAGCCACAAGTTGGCGCGAAGATCGCCGAGACGCGCGCAGGTGTCGAACGCGACATCCGCTCGGCGGCGGCCTGGAGCAAGCTTGGAGCGGTCTTTCAGGCCCACGAGCTCTTCCCCGAGGCGGCGGCGAGCTACGCCCAAGCGCGCGCTTTGGATGCCGAGGATTACCGGTGGCCGTATTTGGAAGCTCAGTGTCTGAAAGAGATGCGTGAGCTCGTATCGGCCCGGGAAGCGGTTGGCCAAGCCATCGAGAGAAATACCCGTTACGCACCACTCTTCGTGTTGCAGGCGGAGCTCTATGAGCAGGAAGGTGTAAGTGAGGACGCGCTTGGCGCGTATGAGCGAGCGCTCGCGATCGACCCGAGCTGCGCCCCCGCGGCCTATGGCGTTGGGCGGCTCCGTCTCGCGGCGGGCGACGTCGAGGCGAGCCTGAAACATCTCGAGCGAGCGGTTGCGCTCACGCCTGAAGCCGGGGCGGTGCACGCGACGCTCGCGCGGGTCTATCGCCGGCTCGGCGATCGGGAGACCGCGCTCCGCTCGGCCGCGCTCGCGCGCCAGCTCCTTCCCGAGGTTCCGCTCGACGACCCCGTCATGGCGTCAGTGGGCAACGAGGCGGTGTCCGTCGTCGGCCTTCAGAAACGTGCGGTCGAAGCGGAACGCCGCGGCGGACCGACCGGTGCGGAGGCGCTCCTGCGGCGCATGATTGCCCTTCGCCCCGACGAGGCCAACCTCTATTACAACCTCGCCAACAATCTGTCGCGGCAGTCGCGTTTCGAAGATGCGGAAGTGCAGTACAAAGAAGCGCTTGCGAGACAACCGCATCATGTAAGTGCGCTCATCAACCTCGGGAATGTGTTGAGCGAAAGAGGTGATTTGCCGGAGGCGCGCCAGCTGTTCGACCGGGCGCTTTCGGCCGAGCCCGGGCATGCTGGCGCGCTGTCTAGCCTCGGAAAGCTCGCCGTGGCCCGGGGCGACATGCGGACCGCGATTGAGTACTTGGAACAGGCCATCGAGCAAGATCCCGACCGTGCGGACACCCACTATATTCTCGCGCAGCTGTTACGCGGTGAGGGGCGTGGTCTCGAAGCCGTGGTGGTGTTCAAGAGGGCTCTCGCGCTCTCGCCGGAGCGCCCAGACATCCGTTTCGACCTTGCGGTCACTTACGCCCAGCAGGGAGATTTCAGAACAGCCTGGTCGGAGATACATCTCGCGGAACACTTCGGGGGGGCGCCGCCGCCGGAATTCCTTGCGGCGCTTCGCTCACAGATGCCGGATCCAGGCATCCGCTGACTTGCTCCAGATTTCTACTTTGATCATCCAAATTCCAGAAGAGAAATCCAAAATATTGGAGATAGCGGGGGCTGACTATATCCTGACGATCTTACAAGTCTGTACGTTGCAATGATATAAGTAGATTCTAGAATTCAATATTCATGGCACGCGCATTGCTTTGAGTGCGAGTAGTACTAGTTTTACGTTGGTCTAACTCAAGGAGGGAACACTCAATATGTTACGGAGAATCCTCTTACTCTCCCTAGCGAGTCTACTTGTCGCCGGTCTGGCATTTCCCCAGACCCAACTGGGTGGCAGGCTCGAAGGTGTTGTGACGGACGGGCAGGGGCTCGTTCTTCCGGGAGTATCCATTACGCTCTCGGGCTCTGCCCAAGATCGTTTTGCAAACTCGGCCGTGGACGGGAGCTACCGCTTCTTGGCACTGCCACCGGGTGACTACACACTCAGTTTCGTGTTGGTGGGTTTCCAAACCGTCAAACATGAAGGTGTCCGTGTTGCTGTTGGTAGCACGTTCAACATCAGCCAGTCACTCAATATCGCAACCGTCGCCGAAACGATCACCGTAACGGGTGAGTCTCCAGTCGTCGACGTCAAGACGACGGGCGTCACCGCGACATTCGACCAGACCCAGCTCGACGACGTCCCGTCCGCCACGGATATGTGGGCCGTGCTCGGCCAGAGCCCCGGCGTGCGCATGCGCGGCTATGACGTGGGCGGCTCGCACAAGTCACAGCAGTCCGGCTATGAGACCTTCGGCGTCCGCAGCCAGAACCGCATCATCAACGAAGGCGTCAATACCACCGAGGGTACCGGCGGTGCTGGCGGCTACTACGACTACTACTCGATGGATACGTTCACCGTTTCTGGATCGGGCGCGGATGTCGAAATGTCGACGCCGGGCGCTCAGGTCGTCGCGACCGTGAAGAGCGGCGGAAACGAGTTCTCGAGCATGACGAACGTGGACATCCAGCCGGCTGGCGATCTCCATTCGCCCTTCGTGACGAACAACATCGACTCCGATATCGAGAGCCGGGGCGGATCGCCGTCGGCGGTGCGAGAGTTCTTCGAGTTCCACATCGACGTGGGTGGTCCGTTCGTCAAAGACAAAGCGTGGTTCTTCGGCGCCTATAACTATTTCAAGATCGACCGCGCCATTTCGGGTCAGCCCGTCGACATCGCGACGGATATCGGGCTGTTCGACATGCCCAGCGTGAAAGTGAACTGGCAGATGACCGAGAAGGATCAGTTCGTCGGCTACTCCCAGTGGAGTCTCAAGCAGAAACCCTTTCGTGGTCTCTCCGCGAGCATTCCGGCTGAGTCGATTCGCGCCCAGGACAGCTGGACGTGGCTGCACAAGGCGGAGTGGCAGAGAGTCTGGAGCGACCGCTTGTTCTCGAACATTTTGGTCGCTCACTTCGGCTTTGGCTGGCCTATGGTTCCTGCCGTCGATCCTGGCACCCCGACGGCGGGGGGGCAGACTCGTCCCGCCCGTATCGACGTGTCGGGCGACCAGCGCGGAGCCGGCTGGCAGCCCTTCTCGTTCGACCGCTACAAGCCGCACTCGACCGGTCAATTCAGCTACTACATCCCGTCAGCCGCCGGCAGCCACGACTTCAAGTTCGGTTGGGACTGGCAGGTCGACAGCAGGCAGTTCGGTTGGAACACGAACTCCGGCGCCCTCCGCTACTACGACAACTCGAATCTCGGACCCGCGCCGGCAACGTCGGAGGACCCGGGACAGCTGGGCGCCGCCGACGAGATTCGGTTCTACAACGTGCCAACCGCTCCGGATGACCGGAATCGCCACACGGACTTCTACGTCCAGGACACGTGGACCGTCAACGACCGCCTCACGCTGACGATGGGTGTGCGCACGGGACACCAGAGCCTCTACTACCTCGATGCTAGCAACGACCCGATTCTCAACGACCCGTCGTTCTTCCAATTCCAACCCACTAGCGTTCCGGGTGCTCACGTGAGGTCGTGGAGCAACGTCGCTCCTCGCCTGGGGTTCACCTACGACGTAACGGGTCGCGGTCAGACCGTTCTCAAGGGCTACTTCGGTCGCTACTACGCTCAAATTGGTACGGGTATGCCTGACGCGAACCCTGCCGGCCAGCTGACAGAGGAATGGACGTGGAACGACTTGAACCAGAACGGCTTTTATGACGGCATAGCCGAGCTTGGTGACTTCCTCAACTGCTTTGGTCCCTGCGGCGGCGGTGTCGGCGCGTCAATAGATCCCGACGCGGTCTTGCTGTACACGGACGAGATCAGCGCTTCCGTCGAGCACGAGCTCATGGCCGACACGTCGGTCCGCTTCTCTTTCGTGCGGAAGATGCAGCGCAACCGGTTCTCCACCAGCGGCGGTATGAGCACACTGAACCTCGCCCGGGCAACGGATCTCTTGACCGCGCCGTTCGTCACGACGTGCGACAACTGTCCGGGTAGCTTCGCGGGCACAACGCTAAACCTCCGAACGCTTCCGGACGGGGCACCGACGAGCAACAACGTTTACGCCAACGCGCCGGGAGAGACGGACGGTAACTACAACACGTACCAGTTCGCTTTCAACCGACGTTTCCGCAGTGACTTCTTCTTCAATATGAGCGGCGACTTTATGACGCGCGACGAGTTGATTCGAGCTGCTGGCGAGTCCGGCAGCCCCCTGAGTTCCGATCCGATCGACCGTGCTTGGCTTCCTGCCTACAACACGGCAATTGGACAGACCCAGGACACCACGTCCTGGAGTCTGCGTGCCTCGGGTCGGTACGAGCTTGCAAGCGAGGTAGGTCTTGCGATGACGTACCGGCATCAGAGTGGCTGGCCGTGGGCGCCGATCCACCGCGTTAGCTTGCCGAACGTCGGAACCCAACCTTTCTTCCTTGAGCCGATCAAGAACAACCGATCGGACGGTGTGCACATCGTCGATTTCCGTCTCGACAAGGCGTTGACTTTGGGTGACAGGTTCCGGGCGAAGATCATGGTGGACGTGTTCAACCTCTTGAACACCAACGCTGTGACCAACTTCAGGCTCCGCACCGGAGGCTCCTTCAATAACGTGATCGACTGGATTCCCGGGCGGACCCTGAAGCTCGGGTTCCGCTTCCAGTTCTAGGTCTTCGAGAAGTTCATCTCATAACGGGAGCGCGCAAGCGCTCCCGTTTTTTTTTTGCGCCAGGCGTGGCGCGCAGCGCCATGACTGGCGCTTTCAACCGTGGAGCGAAAGCGAAGCGGGAAGTAACTGGGGGGTGACCTTTGAAAGAAGCAAGTCCTCTACGCGCTGCTGTCTTCCGGGGACCCGCGGGCTGCGCTCGATGCCTATGCGCTCGCGCCGTGATTCGCGGGAGCTCACGCGAATCGTGGAATGGCCTTCGTGCAGGTCGGGCGCGTTGAGACCGCGATCGAATCCTTCCGAAAGGCTATCTCAGCGAGCCCGCTTACATTCCCGGCTACCGAAACCTTGCCGCGGCGCTGCTGCAATCAGAAGACCTGGCTGCGCCATCGAGACACTCGACCGAGCCCAGCAGCAGTCGCCGAACGACCCTGAAATCCGACGGCAGCTGGCGGAGCCCGGGGCATATCGCGACCGTGGGCGGTAGAATGGCGCGACGCTTCGCCTTCCGGTTCTCGCTCTCCTGCTGGCCACCGTTCTACTGACGGCGACCACCTGCGCTCCGGAATCGGAGACGGGGCAGCGAATCTTCACCGTGACCATCAATCGCCACGCTACAGGCGACAGTCTCTGATGTGCGCGCTCCGACGTCAGGGCGAGAGATCGAAAGAACGCGCTGCGATCGGCTCCAGGTCGCCGCCTTCCACGAGTCGGTAGAATTGGTTCACTGCGATGTCGTTGAAGCTTTGAACGGCGCCGGAGCCGTGCCATCGAATCTCGAGCCGCTCGATCTTCGCGAGCGTGCCCAGACCGATCTCCTGTCTGAGCGTTGAGCCTCCGAAGCTGCCGCCGCTCCCGACGGTACGGAAGAAGCTTCGCGGGCCCGCCGGCGACGTTACATCGACGCGGATTCTGGAATCGACGCCGTATCGGTTGGACTTCCTCCCCTCGAGCTCGAGAGTCAGAAAAATACTTTCGGCGCCGGGGTTCTCGAACAAGCTGTTTCTGAACGTGTCGCCCTGGTACGCGCCTCCGTTGACGACGTAGACGTCTTGGTCACCGTCATTGTCGATATCACCGAAAGCGACCGCGTGTCCCTTTTGGAGATGGCCGAAGCCGCCGACGGTGGTTACATCCGAGAAGCCTGTCCCCGCAACATTCTTGAAAACTCTATTGGGAATGATCGATGTCAGTTCCGGCTCGCCGGTCCCCAGATAGATATCGAGAAAGCCGTCGTTATCGAGGTCGCCGAAATTCGACCCCATGGCGAAGAGCGGTTGGGCCAGCCCGGCCGCGACGGTAACATCGTTGAATGTTCCGTCTCCTTTGTTTCGGTAGAGACGTGGTGGTTCGGCCGGGCTCTTCATCCCCATGTAGAAAGCTGCCACATTCTCCGCGAAAGCCGAGTATCGAGAGAGGTCGTAGCTGCACGCAAAGAGGTCGAGGTGGCCGTCATTGTCATAGTCAAAAAACCAAGTTGGAAAACTGTGATGTGGTTTGTCTACGCCGGCTAGTTTGCCGACTTCCTCAAATTGCCAGGACGTGCCGCCCGCGGCCCGACCGCTATTTGCGAATAATAGGTTGGGCCCCGCGAGGGTCGACACGTATAAGTCGAGGTCGCCATCGCCTTCGATATCACCCCAGGCGACGCCCTTCACGTAGGCCTCGACGTGAATACTGACCTCTGCCGAAATTTCATCGAAGGAGCCGTCTCCGTTGTTACGAAAGAGCTCGCTTCGATGTGGAGAGCCTTCCGTCGTTTCGTTGCCGACAAAGAGATCGAGATCGCCGTCGTTGTCGAAATCCCCCCAGGCCGCTGTCTGCGTGGGGTGGAAGGACAACAGTCCGGCCGCCTCGGTAGTATCGATGAATCGGCCGTCACCCTGATTCTCCAGGAGTGAGTTGGGATGGGCGCCTAGTCCGCCGAGCCAAGCTCCCCGGAGAACGAACAGATCCAGATCGCCATCGTTGTCGTAGTCGACATGTTTGACGTTCAGGCCCCCGACGATGCCCTCGAGTCCTGCTTCTTCGGTCTTCTCGTTGAAGGTGCCGTCTCCACGGTTTTCGAAATACCGCAGCGGATCGCGCAAGCCCCACGACGAGGTAACGATGTCGAGAAAACCGTCTCCGGTGAAGTCATCCATGGCGACGCCGCCGGACAGACCGACCGCGTCCACGCCAGCGCCGCCGGCGACGTCGGAGAAAGGCGCAAGAGAGGCGCCGGAGGCGAATACCTCCGGCGGGATCAATAGCGCCTCGGGCACACCGTCCGGATATTCCCCAAGCGTCATGTAGGCGATGTTCAGCAGCCACCGTGATTCTACGTCTCCTGGGTCATCTTTCAGTAGAGCAAGATACTCTTTTACTGCGCCCCTCGATCCGCGCTCGATGCGGTGGACGCCGTCCCCACGGATCGGAAGGATGCAAGACGCGGCGGAGTGGTTCTCCGCGCAGTTCTCTTGCTCGCCGAGCCTCATATAGGCCACGGCCAATTTGCGTCGAATTACCCTATGCGTGGCGCGATCCACGCTTCCCGGGCGCGCATCAAAGAAATTCTTGACGTAGGTGAGCTCTTCAATGGCCTCCTCGGTCCTCCCCGCGTTCAGAAGTGCCCTACCTGCTTCGAACTTGTATCGAATTCTGTCGCCGAGCGCACTCGCGACGTTCGCGAGTGCTTTGAAATGATCGGCGCGGATGGCGTTGGCATAGGGGTTGTCTTTGTGGCTCGCGCGCCGTGCGATTTCGTCGAGACGACGCCTCATCGCCTCCGTTCCGTCGCGCTCGATCGCTCTCTCCTGGGAAAGCGATACGGCAGCCACAACCGTGAGAAGCGCCACTCGCATCCAGATCGTCGTGAAGCTCCGGATCATGGAGCGTCAGTATAACCCGAAAGCGTTGGGGTAAAATGAGCAGGTGACAGTGATCGTTCTAGTGCTCTGTTTGCTCGAGTTCGGTGCGGCCCCGCAATCAGATAACTTTGACGAGCATTTGGCCTGCGCCAAACTTCATCACGGCATTGGGAACGCGTTGCTCCCGGCCGGAGACCACGGTGCGGCTTTCATGCAGATAGGCGAAGCGAGATGTCGTTAGACTTTCCCAAGCTTCGTCGAGCCATCCTTCTGCTCTTGGTTTCGATGGCCGCGACGCTCACCACGACGTGCTCGAGGCCTTCCTCGAAAGCGCAACGTGTCCTCATTGTGACCATCGACACGCTTCGCACGGATAGGCTCGGCTATGCGGGCTCCGACGTCGAGACGCCGAATCTCGACGCGCTTGCTGCGTCGGGAACGACGTTCACGCACGCGGTGACCGTTGCACCTTTGACGCTCCCAGCGCACGCGTCGCTTTTCACCGGTCTCTATCCTCCCGGCCACGGTGTACGCGCGAACGGGATCTTTCGGCTCGAGGACGACGTCGAGACGGCAGCGGAGGTGTTTAAGCAAGCGGGTTTTACGACCGGTGCTTTCGTCGGCTCTTTCGTTCTCGATCGCCGCTTCGGGCTCGGGCAGGGATTCGACCACTATGACGACGAGCTTCCCGAGGTTAACAAGATCAACCCCGCGTATTTCGCGGATCGTCCCGCGTCCGAAGTCGTGGATCGCGCGACGGCCTGGATTCGGGGGTTGGGCGATGAACCGTTTTTTGCCTGGGTCCACGTCTTCGATCCGCACGCACCCTATAATCCGCCGTCGCTTTTCGCCGAACGCTATGCGGATCGTCTCTACGATGGAGAAATCGCTTACACCGACAAAGCACTCGGACCTTTGCTCGATCTCGTGGGCGCGATGGAGGATAGCCTCATCGTGGTCACTTCCGATCACGGTGAAAGCCTCGGTGAGCACGGCGAGTCGACACACGGTTTATACCTCTACGATTCGACGACGCGGATACCGCTCATCATGAGCGGGACGGGAATGCCTGAAGGGAAGACCTTCGAGCCACTCGTCCGCATCGTCGATATCGCGCCGACGGTGCTCGAGCTCGCTGGCCTCGCGCTGTCGATGGGTACTGATGGCGAGAGTCTCGTGACGTCTCTCGCTGCGGACGCACCGTCCGCGCGTGAGGCCTACGCGGAATCTCTCTTGCCTCGCTACAGCTTCAATTGGAGCGAGCTTCGTTCGCTGAGAAGAGGAAGCCTCAAACTGATTTGGGCGCCCCGCCCCGAGCTCTTCGACGTCGACGCCGATCCCGATGAAGCGAACAATCTGTGGGGTGGTCCCAGGGAGAAAGAAGCGACGACGATGGCTTCCGAGCTCGCCCGTATTCAGGCCGGCGAGGGCGTCGTTGCGAAGCCGCTCGAGCTCGACGCGCAGACAGTGCGCAAGCTTGAGAGTCTCGGCTATATCGGATCCACCGCGTCGGGCGCGGTCGACAAAGCCGAGCGCGTCGATCCGAAGGACCGGGTCGAGGTCTATGAGCGTATGCAAGAGCTTCTCTCACCCGACCTGACCGCCGAAGCAACGATAGCGGGCCATCGCGCCATTCTGGAGATCGAGCCCACCAACACGCTCGCACGCAACCGCCTCGCGAACACGCTTTCGGAGCAAGGTCGCTTCGATGAAGCCGCCGAGGAGTATCGGCGACTCATGCGAGATAGCGAGATTGATTTCAGGGGGCTCGAGAATCTCTCCGCGGTTCTCCTGCTGAGCAGCCGCACCGAGGAAGCTCTGAGCGCGACCGAGATGGCTGTTGCGGCTGCGCCGTGGAACCCGGACTTCCTCGTATTGCGGGGTGAAGCTTTCGAGCAAGCTGGGCGTATGGCCGATGCCCGCGACGCCTATGCGAGCGCGGTCGAGCTCGAGGCGTCGCCCGAGAATTTGTGGCGCCTCGGTGCGGTGTTCGAGAAGCTTCACAACGTGGCCGAGGCGGAGGCTCGATACCGTCGCGCTCTCGAGCGCGACGAGGCCTTCGAGTCAGCCTTGGCGGCCCTGGCTCGCCTGTTGGTCAAGAACGGGCGAACGGCCGAAGCGTATGAGCTGTTGGATGAGGCGCCGGCGGGGGTCCATCGCGATTCGGCTGCCATCGCGACAGCAGAGGCGGAGGCGCATGTCGCTGTCGGAAGAGATGACGAGGCGTTGACATTGCTCGAGAAAACACGAAGCGCGTTCCCCGAGAACACGCGAGTGCTCGCGCTTCTCGGACCCCTCTATGCGCGAAAAGGCCGAATCGACGCCGCGGTGTCGACACTCGAGGCCGCGCAGTCTTTGGGCGAAACGTCGCCGGACATAGGCCGCAATCTCGCCATCCTCTATCTTCGCTTGGGGAAGAGCGGTGAGGCCATACGCCAGCTCGAACGGGCGCGCGAGACGGCGCCTGACAGCCCGGCCATCTGGTACAGCCTCGGCAATGCTTATTTTCAGACGGGAGCCAAGGTGAAGGCTGTGGACGCTTTCGAGCGGGCGCTCAAGCTTCGCGGCACTTGGCCCGAAGCTGCCTTCAATCTAGGGATAGCCGCACAGCAGATAGGACAAAACGATAAAGCGGCGGAGGCTTTTCGTCGGTTTCTTCAGGACGCGAACGCGGCGGACACCAAGAGGCGGGAAGAAGCCGAGAGACGGCTTCGCCGCTTGACAGGAGGGTGAAGCAGCCGTCGGCTCGATTTTGTCCATGAGGCCTTGGCCGCCATCTCGAGCCATCGATAGCGAGAGGTGCGGCGTGGTGAAACCTACGAGCCTTGCGGTAGAATGAGTCCTCACTAATGGTTTTGCTTGCCTCGGCCCTGCTCGCGCTCCCGGCACTCGTTCAAACGGATGGATGGGAGAAGCGCTTCGCTGAAGCAAAAGCGTTGCTCAACCGGGGAGCGGTTGCGGAGGCCATCGGGCCGCTCACGGACGTGCATGCGTCCCACTCGGACCTTGCGTGAAGTCCTGTGGATGCTCGCGGTGGCGCACGGCGAGCTCGGAAACTTCGAGCAAGGCCTCCCTTACGCTGAAGCGTTCGTGGAGGCCGTTCCGGCGAACGTGGGTGGTCACTTGATGCTCGCCTCGTATTGCGAGGCTCTCGGCGAAGAAGGAAAGGCTTTGGAGCAGTATCGAGAGGCGCTTTTGATCGAGCGCGAGAACCCTCGAGCGCTCCACGGTCTTGCGATGATCGAGATGCGTTGCGGCGAGGACGCTCTCGCGATCGCGTCGCTCGAGCCCATCGTCGAGCTCTATCCGTCGGACCCCTGTGCGCTCGTGCCCCCGAGCGTACTTTACTTGAGGCAGGAGCGTTTTAAGGACGCGCTTCAGGTCTTGACGCGCGCGGCGCGTAGGGCGCCCGACTCTCGCGACGCCCAGCACTACTTGGGCGCTCTCTACTCGAATCTCGGCCGTTACGAGCTGGCCGCGCAGCACCTCGAACGAGCTCTGAAGCTTCAGCCGGACGATCCGGCCACTTTGTTCGAAACTGGGCTCGTTCACGCGCGTCAGGAAGAGCTGTCCGCCGCGAGAGGATTTTTCGAGCGCGCGCTCGAAGGACGCCCCGACAATGCCGAGACTCACTTTCGTCTCGCCGAGATCCATCACTACGAGAGCGAAGTCGACGAGGCTGAGCGCTATTATCTCGAAGCCATCGAGCTCGATTCTGGTTATGCGGCCGCTTATTTTCATCTGGGTCGGCTCTACGCGGGCGCCTCCCGCGCACGAGAATCCGAAGCTCCGCTGCTGCGGGCGCTCGAGCTCGACGCCGGCCTCTCCGAGGCCCATCATGAGCTGGCGCGGGTTTACGACCAGCTCGACCAGCTCGACAAAGCTCAGGCGCATTTCGAGAGCGCACTCGAGCTCGCTCCCTTCGCACCCGCGCCGCAGCTGAATTTCGCAAACTTTCTCTTGCGCCGAAGCGCACCCGAGAAGGGGCGCGCTCAGCTCTTGGAGTTTCGCAAGCTGAAGGAAGCGGAAAATCGAATCAAAGAGCTGAAGGCGGCCATCAACTTCGATCCCACGAATGCGTCCTACAAGCGGGAGCTGGTCGAGTGAGGCGTAAGGAGAACAGGCGCCGCCGCGAACCGGACGACTTTCGGCCGGCGCGGAGCTCTCATGGACGCTTTGTCGGTGGGTGCAATCGCGATAGGCAAGTTCGCCTCTTGACCGGAGAGGGCTAGCGCGTTCGTGCATCACGTCCTCTTGCCATTGGCTCGCGTCTCGCGCTACGCCATCCTCGTGCTTTCTTGCTCTCTTCTGCCTGGCGCCGCTCGTTGCGAGACACCCATACGCTTTCGTGAGATGCTCGCCGATACCGGGATCGACTATCGCAACGAGAGCGGGGAGCCCGAGAAGCGCTTCATCGTCAGCTCGCTCGGCAGTGGTGCGGCGTTATTCGACTACGATGAGGATGGCGATCTGGACATCTACTTCGTGAACGGTTCCCGGATCGAAGCCGGCACGATAGTGCCGGCACAACCCAACCGCTTGTACCGGAATGAGGGCGGCTGGCGCTTCGTCGACGTGACCGATGCCGCCGGCGTCGGCGATGACGGGTGGGGTCTCGGATGCGCGGTCGGAGACTATGACAATGACGGCCATTCCGACCTCTATGTGAGCCATCTAGGATCCAACACGCTCTTTCGCAATCGCGGCGACGGTACGTTCGAGGAAGTGGGTCAGGGGTCAGGGGTCGCTCATGAGGGCTTCGGTACGGGGACTTTGTTCTTCGATGCCGACGCCGATGGTGATTTGGATTTGTATGTCGCGAACTACTCACAATCGGTCATAGCCGATCTGCCGCTGCCCGGAGAGCGACCGAGCTGCGTTTGGTTCGGCCTCCCTGTTTTCTGTGGCCCGAGCGGACTCGAGGGGGTGTCGGACGTCTTCTACCTGAACAATGGTGAAGGCGCGTTCACCGAAGCGACTCGAGATGCCGGTCTGTATGACACGACAAAAGCCTACGGACTCGGGGTTGTGTCGGGCGACTATGACGGAGACGGGGATAGCGATCTCTACGTCGCCAATGACTCCGTTCCGAACTTCTTGTTCAACAATGACGGGGAAGGGAACTTCGAGGAGGTCGCGCTATTTGCTGGCGTTGCCTATAGCGCTGACGGCCTGGCCCAGGCGGGTATGGGTGTCGACCTTGCTGATATCGATGGCGACGGTCGGCTCGACATCATGGTGACCAATTTCTCGCACGATACCAATACCGTGTATCGCAACGCCGGCGCCGGGTTGTTCGCCGATGTGACGACCGCCGTAAACCTTCGGGTGCCGAGCTGGTTCTATTTGGGCTGGGCAACGCGCGCGGCCGATTTCGACAATGACGGGCTCGCGGACCTGTTCGCAGCCAATGGCCATGTCTACCCGCAGGCCGACCGCTCTGGGCAGAAGACAAGCTATCGACAGCGCAACCAGCTGTTTTGGAACCGGGACGGAAAATTTGTCGAGCTCCCGTGGGCCGAAGGAGACGGCATGTTGGCAGAAGCCTCCAGCCGCGGCGCCGCGTTCGGCGACATCGATGACGATGGCGATCTCGATGTCGCGATCGTCAATATCGATGACCAGCCGTCCCTGCTCCGGAACGAAATCGGCGGCCGCTCGCTTCAACTGCGACTCGTTGGAAGAACATCGAATCGAAGCGCGATTGGCGCCCGCGTGAGGGCGACCGTGGACGGGCACGTTCGCGACTTCGAAGTCCGACCTTCGGGAAGCTATCTGTCCTCGAACGATGCGCGCGTGCTCATTGGCCTCGGTGTGTCTGGCACCGTCGAGCGCCTGGAAGTTTTGTGGTCGTCCGGCAGGCGACAGGTTGTCGCGCAGACCGATGTCAGCTCGCTCATCGTCGTCGAAGGAGCGTTCGCAATCTCGGTTAACTGACCCGAGAATTTGGGGAGCTCGAAAAGATCATAAAAAAGGCGCAAAGACGCAAAGAAAAAAAGAGCTGAGAGGAGATCCAACGCCGCCTTTTTGTGTCGGCCGGCGTTCATCTTTGGGGCTGAGATACGAGCCCTTCGCGTTCTTGCGTTTTTGCTTTACGTTTTTCCTAATATTGATCCTTTTTTCAAGCTTCTAGATCTAGTTTAGGGTCAGTTTCTCGAAGCGGTTTGGCGTTCCGATTCGATCTTGTCAATGAGGCCCTCGACGCCGACCTGATCTGCGTCGGCGGCGATGGACCGCTGCAAGAGCTCGATTGCCCTTCCGAGATTCCCCTCGCGGTACAGCGCGTTGGCTAGCATGTTCAGTATGGGCGGCTGCGCGCGCCTCAATACGATGGCCCGTTCCAAAAGCTCGATGCACTTCGCGTAATTTTTTTCGCGAAAGTAGGCGCGCCCCAAAAGCTCCAGGACCTCGAACCGATCCTGCACTTCGCGATAGACGGGCTCGAGAAGCTCGACGGCCCGGGCGCTGTCGCCTGCGTCCATGGCATAGGTTGCGAGGTATTCGCGAGCGCGGCCCAGCTTTCCGTTTTGTGCCAGCGCGACTTCGAAGAGAGCTTTGGCGTTGTCGTTCTGCTCGAGACCCAAATATTGTTCGCCAAGCACCAAATCCAGCATGCCGGGCGTTTCGGTTGGAATTTGAGGTGCTGCGCCTCGGACGCCGGCTCGGACCATTGAATTTCGTGGAGACACGGTGAACGGGACGGTCTTGCGATCGAGCTCGTTCCCGGCGGCGTCGTCGAGGATGGCGTTGACGACGTATCGAGCAGACTCGACTTCGTCGAGCAACAGCTCACGAATGACGGGTCCTGACACTGCGAGGGGAATGGTCTCGTCGATGAGTGCGGGCTGTCCTTCCTGGTACGCCGGATCGATCTCGGAATAAGAGACTTGAAAACGGAGCTGCGATCCCTCGGGGGCTCCCTTGGGCTCGATGGCCAGAACCAGCTTGTCGCCGATAGCGTAGACCCCCGCGGGATTCGGGAAGACTTGCTGGTGCCCGAAGCGAAACGCGCGGTAAATCGGCTCCCCGCTTTTCAATTGCTGGCCGTACCCGATGACGAGATCCCCGAGGACGGCGCGATCTTTCGGCCACGCGGGAACGCGCACTTCGCCGTCGAGAATCGAGTAGCTGCGCACACAATTCCTCGCCACGCGGCCGGGGCAAGCTCGATTCCGCAGGATGATGCGAACCGTATAGTCGCCGGGAACCACGGGGCTCATCCCCACGTAGGAGATCGGCTGTCGCAAGAGGTTCTCATCGCCGGGATCGATCGCAATGAAGGATTCCCTTCGATATTCGAGGAGGATCTTTTCTGGATCATCCTTGGGCACGATCTGCATCGACACGATAAAGATCGAGTCGTGCTGTCCCCTGTCCCGATCTTCGACGAATGCAAGGTGCTTGGCATCGATCTCGATGGCCCAATGCACGTAGGCCGCGTCCCCTGGACCCGGCAGCACGTTGATTATGCCCACGCTCGGCACGAAGGTGAACATGTAGTCGCTTTCGACCGAACCTCGCTCGAAGTCAAGTCGTTCCGCGTAGGTCGTGTCGACCCCTACCAACGGCGACTTGATGATATCGTCGACGAGCTCGATCGAACCGAATGAAGGGGCCTTAAACTGCGAGATATCACCCTCGTCCGTGCGAAAGGACAGTGCCGCGTGGGCAAGCTCAGGGTCGACGAAGCGGAGCGCTTCCCAGGCCCGCCGGGCGTCGTCTCGAAAGTCAAAGCCGACCGGGTTGACGCGCGTCAGTAGCGCTTCCGGACCGTCGGCGATCGGGTTGTAGAGCTGGAACTCTCCGACGGCGTGGCGCTTGAAGAACAGGAGAAAGAAAAACGGCGGCAGCCTGTACCGCTTGAGCTGGGCGTCGTTGTAAAACCAGAGCTCCGCCGGGTAGACCTCGTCCCGCGCTTCCCAGCTCTGTTTGGTGCGCGGTGGCCCAAGGATGATGTAGTAGCGCCCCCGGTCCGTTTGCCAGCCCTCGCGAAAGGTAGACCGACCGAGGAACTCGTTGGCGTAGGCCAAGCGCTCATAATGCTCGATCTTGGTCTCGTTGATCTCAGTCGTCGGGTTCTCGTCGCGCTTGCGCCAGAACGCGTCGACGAAGGCCTCTCTCTCCGTGGTCGACACGAGCCGCAGAAAAGCGTCGCGCTCGACGGGGCTGATGATGTAGTTCACTTCCTCCCGAAACCATTTCTTGTACGGCTCGGGGAGGTCTTCAGGTTTTAGCTGGGCTTGTGCGGCAGTCGACGAAGCCGCTAGCAGGGTTGCTACGATAACAAGGCGGTGCATAGTCTAACCTCAACAAAACAAAAGCGCTGGAAGGATTCTAGCGCAGGCGCGGAGGTGAGACAAGCAGGGCTCGAAAAAAGTGGGGCGGAGACCCGGAGGCCTCCGCCCGCCTATCTCTAACTGCCGTTTTTGGCTAGAACTGGAAGCGGACTCCCAGCTTGAACGCACGCGGGTCGAGGATCGCGATGATGTTCTCGAAGGTGCTGCCGGTGCGGATGGTGAAGTTCGTCTCGGGGTTGGAGTTGAATATGTTGTACATGTCGAACATACCCGTGAGACGTCTGCCGCCGCTGAAATCGAAGCCTTTCTCGAGGCGGATATCGACGATGGCGACATTGTCCGAGCGTCTCCGGTCGATGTCGTCCAAGAAAACGCGAACGGTGCCCGTACCGGGAATACTCACGCTCTGAGTCGGCGCCCACGCCCATCCGCTCTGAAGGCGGATATTCGTGGAGATCCCGATGTCCCGCACTGTCACGTAACGAGCGAGGAACCGGGCGTTCCAGTTCGTGTTCTCCTGCCGGAAGCTCGTGTCGAGGCTGTGGTTCTGCCAGATCGTTCCGTGGCCGTCGGAGCCGACATCGATCGGGTCAGCGGTGAGAGGGCTCGTGGACTCCCCCGTGGCTGCGCGGAACTCATCCCGCCACTGATAGTCGAAACTGCCCTGAACGAAGAACCCGCTCGTAAAACGCCGATTCAACGCGAACTGAATCGTATCGTAGTTGCTCTCGAGTCCCGGGAACGTATCCGTCTGGATATCGACGACATTCGCTACGTCGTCGGGAACGCGCACGAGGTTCAAAGGCTGCCCGGTGAGCGCGTTCAGCGGGCAAGGAAAAACAGCATCACCACAAGGAATACCGCGGCCTTCGAGAAGCGCGGTCTGCTGCGCGATGTTCCACTGGCCGCTATCGCCGTTGAGACTCTTGTGGACGTAGGAGACACGGAGCGACGTGTCGGTCATGATCTCGTGCTCGATCGAGAGGCTTACCTCGTCGACGAACTCTGTGTCGAGATCGGGGTTCACCGGCGTACCGACCGAACCGAGCGCTGTGCCGGTGGCGCCGCTCTCTGTGCGAAGCACACCGAGCTCTTGAGCGCCGTCGAAGAGACCGTTCTGGTTCTGGTCCAGGAAGTCGAAGCGCTGCCAAGCGACGTTCGCCGGATCGTTGCGGCGGTGCACGTCGGCAAGATTCACGAAGTATCGGCCGTAGTGAGCCTTGAAGACGGTTCGTCCTTCGCCGGTGATGTCGAAAGTGGCGCCCAGGCGCGGCGCGAACGTGTTCCACTTCACCACGTCTTGCCCGGTCGTAACCCCGGTGGGGAAGAACTCCGAGAAGAACGGCGTGGATTCGGAGTCGAGAAAATACGTCCGTTGGCTACCGAAGCGGAAGCCGAGATTCAGCGTCAAGCGAGTGTTTACCGCCCACGTGTCCTAGGCGAAAAAGTCGTGATGCTGGTTGCGGCTGTCGGCTCGGATTTGACCGTTCTCCGCATGCTGAAAAGAGAGATCTGGTCGACGTTCATCGGTCGACCCATGGTGCTGTCATCCATGTAACGTATGAGGCCCGAGTTGCTGTTGGCGCCAAACTTGCGGCTGTCGATTTGCCAATCGTATCCAAATTTGAGGTCGTGGCTGCCGGCGGCGTCCGGAATGTAGTAGTTGACAGCGGCTGTGATTTGGGGCTTCCAGCGCTCGAAAGTGAAAGGCGGCGTGCCGTTGAGGCCAGGGTTCCAGCCGGCGCCGATGGCTATGCTCGTCGCTTGATCGAAACGGGGCGGGTTGCTGGCGGGGTCGACGTTCGGCACCATGGGCAACCCGAAACCGAAATGCTTCACCGCGAAGGTGGAGAAGGTCCTCTCGTCCCAGACCCGCTGCCATACCGCTTTGTGGGCCCCTGACCAGCTGTTTTGAGCGAGGATGGAGTCTGGCCCGATGGTGGCCGAGAGGCCGCGGTTGGGCTTTTCTTTGAGCTGGTAGTTCGAATAGCCAATGAACTGATCTTTGTCGGTGAGCTGCATCGTGAGCTTGCCGCCGAACTGATCGAAGTCTCCGATATCGGTCGACACGTTCGGGTCCACGCCCGACACTTGTTTATCGATTTTGAAATTGTTGTAGAAGCCGTAGAATCACGCTTTGTCTTTGATGATGGCGCCGCCGACATCCGCATGGAGCTCGTAGAACAGAAGGTTGGGGTTGCCCGTGAAGTTTCGGTCCCTGAGCTCGTCATCCACATTGTCCGAGACGAAGCTTCCGTCTTCCCAATCGGCATGGAATAGACCCGAAAGCTCGTTGCCGCCGCTCTTCATCGTCATTACGACCATCGAGCCAGGTGCGGTCATCTCGACATCCGCGCCGGCCGCGGAAGTCGTGAACTCTTCGATCGAGTAGTAATCGAAATAGAACCCAGTGCCGCTTTCGCCTTCCGTCGTGTCAACGCCGTCGGCGAGCACGCGATTTTGGCGGCGAATGCCAAAGCTCTCGTAGCCGGTTTGCTGGCTCTTGTGGCTTCCGCCCACGTCATAGCCGCGCATGCGAACCCCCGGCGTCTGACCGAGCACGGCCCAAAAGTCGGCGGCACTTGGAACGTCGTGAAGCTCTTCCATTCCGAACTCGGTTGCGAGCGACGTGTTGCGCACATCGACCACGGGTGACTCACCCGTGACCGTCACGGTTTCAGCGACGGTGGCAAGGTTTAAGACCACGTTGATGGTGACGGTGCGGTTGCCCTCGACGATAAAGCCCTCTCGATTCAGAGTCTGGAATCCCTGAAGCTCGAAGTGAATGTTGTAGGAGCCGCGCCTTAGCGCGCGAAAACGATAGGAGCCGTCCGCGAGCGCGACCGTCACCTGCTCGCCCAAGACTGCGTCACCCGACAAGGTGACCGTGACACCAGGCATGGAAAGTCCCTGGCTGTCCAGAACCTTACCCTGGATCTCATCCGACGTCTGCGCGAGGGAAATCGATCCGAAGGCGAGCGCAGCGACGGGGAGCAGGACGAGTAGTTTCTTTATCATGAGAACTGCTTCCTTTCTTTGGTTGAGTGACCCGACAACTGATGGGGTTCTGGTTTTCGGTTTTTTGAATTTCCATTTACCGATCGCGTCGCGTCACGATTTCGAAATGCTTAACTAGTCTGCAACGCGTGTGTCATCGACCTGAGCTAGCGGCTGTTCAACCAAGTGCTTGAATCCGTTGGCCTTAGATTCGAACCGACCGTGCCCGTGCTGCCACTCTCGATCCACGGAAACGAATGGACGTTCGTGTCATTGGAGATGTGCAAATGTCGAATTCGAAATCTGAACCTGTCTTCAAATTTGTGAATGACGGATCGCGGAATGTTGAATCTCCGTCATGCGCTAGACTTCTGTGAGATGCCTCCTCGCGTTTTGCTGCTGTTGCCGACCTCGACTTATCGAACCCACGACTTCATGGCAGCGGCGGCGCGACAGGGAGTGCTCGTTGTGGTCGCTTCGGAAGAGCCGAGCACGATGGAGCACTTGGCGGGCGATTCGCTACTCACGCTTCACTTCGGCGACCCAAAAGGATCGGCGGAGAAGGTGGCCGCGTTTCACGAGAAGCACCCTTTGAGGGCGGTGATTGCTGTAGACGAGGAGACCGCTGTCGTGGCTTCGGTTATTGGCGAACGTCTCGGATTTCCCAGAAACGCCCCCGAAGCCGCCGAGCGCGCGCGTTTGAAACATGTCATGCGGGAAGCGCTCGCAGCCGCAGGCGTTCCGGCACCAGCGCATCGCGTCTTCACCACGGATGACGACCCACGCGCCGCCGCACTCGGCGTGCGATACCCGGCCGTCATCAAGCCCGTTTTTTTGTCGGGAAGCCGCGGTGTGCAGCGGGTGGATGACGAGGACGCTTTCGTGCGCGCCTTCGAATGGACCCGCGAGCTGCTCGCGCGTCCGGAGCTCGCGAAACGCAGTGGCGAGCATGCGAGAACGGTTCTAGTCGAGGACTTCGTTTTCGGCCCCGAAGTCGCCCTCGAAGCGATCTTGACCGATGGCGAGCTCACAACGCTCGCGCTCTTCGACAAACCCGATCCGCTGGACGGACCGTATTTCGAAGAAACGATCTACGTCACTCCGTCCCGACTACCCGCCGAGACCCAAGCGAAGATCGCGAACGTGACCGCTCAGGCCGCGGCCGCGCTCGACCTGCGCCACGGACCCATCCATGCAGAGCTGAGACTGCCGCCAGGAAAGAGCCCTTCCGTTCTCGAGATAGCCGGCCGCTCGATCGGCGGCCTGTGCTCACGCACCCTCCGCTTCGGATTGGGACTCTCTCTAGAAGAACTGATCCTGAAGGACGCGCTCGGCGAAGACGTGACGACCGAGAAGCGCGAATCAAAAGCCGCCGGCGTAATGATGATCCCAATCCCAAAGAAAGGCGAGCTCACAAAGATCGAAGGCCTAGAGGACGCAAAAGCCATAGAGGGAATCGAGGAGGTGACGATAACCGTCTACCGAGGCGCCTATCTGATCCCGCTCCCCGAAGGCTCGACCTACCTAGGCTTCATCTTCGCAAAAGCCGAAACCCCGGAGAAAGTTGAACAAGCCCTGAGAAAGGCCCACAAAGCGCTGACGTTCCAAATCGAGACCAGGTAGCAGATGGCTATTTCGAAGGCGCGTAATACGGATTACGCCCCGAAGCGTGATCCGTCGTATCCATGATGGCGCCGATACTCGGAATCGCCTGCCGGATCGATTTCTCGACACCTTGCTTCAAGGTGACATCGGCCATGCCGCAACCCTGACACCCGCCTCCCATCTTGATGAAGAGCTCGTTCTTGCGTACGTCGATGAGCTCGACCCACCCACCATGAGACGCCACCGCTGGGTTGATTTCAGTGTCGAGAACGGCTTGGACCCTCTTCTTGATCTCGTCCGGATCGGGTAGCGACGCGAGTGCTTTCGTCGAGACGGCGGCCTCGCCGCTTTCTAGAACCGAGCGGATGGTGGCGCCGACTTGTTTCGCGATGGGCATCCAATCGTCGCCCGCAGTGGCGGAGACGGTCACGACGCTGTCTTGGATCAGAACGGACGAAACACCGCCGATAGCGAAGATTTTCTCAGCAAGAGGAGAGCCTGCGGCCTGCGCCGCGTCGCCGAAATACATGGAGCTGTCGGGGTAGACCGGCCGGTCCACCTTAAAGTTGCAGGTTTGATTGTCTTTGGGCTCTGCCGTGATGCGAATTTCATCCATGTCGTCTCCTGTCTTGGGTGTTATAACGCCTCGCGCTGTCTTTGTTAGAGAGGACCAAACTGGTCCTCGGTGGGCTCCGCTCAACAAAACCACGCCTCGGTGAGCCGCGGCACCTTCGAGCTGGAAAAAGCGGCTTCCTGGCCGAGACCCACGCGCCCCGCCAAATTTCGGAAAATCTCTCCGTTGGTATGCCCCTTGCGAACACTACTTTCGACCGCTGCTTCTACCTTTTTTTGAAGCTCGTCCATCGCCGGATCCGGATGCGACCAGCGATAGGTGAGCCCCGCTTTGTCGAGGTCACCGAGAAACGGCTGCATGCCCGTATTCTCGAGAAGAAGAGAGCCCGGAGGTATCAGAAGCCGCAATGTCAACTGAACGGGGTCGACGTGCTCGACGAGATCTTCTTCGAGCAACCAACGAAAAAGCTCCCGGTAGTCCTCGCGCGTGGTCCACGGCGTGAACGCGACGAAGGTGGGCCTCGGCGCGATGCCGGCCTCGCGCACGGCACGGAACGCCGCGCGGGCGTCGCGGCTCGTATGGCCTTTGTCGAGCTCGGCGAGAACACGGTCGCTCAACGACTCTACCGCCGAGACGATGAACACGCATCCCAAAGCAGCGAGCTCCGGCAACCGGTCGCGGTGCTTCAGCAGATGCTCCACTTTCGCGGTGAAGTCGAAGGTGACGTCGGGATGCTCGCGATGAAGCGCGCGCGCGACCGTAAGCGCATGGCCTGGGCCATTCAGAAAGTCGGGATCGGCGAAGTTGATATGTCTGGCGCCGCGGGCAACGAGCTGGCCGATATCTTCGAGCACGGTCGCCTTCGGCACAATGAAAAAGCGCCCGCCGTAAACGGGCGGAAGAGGGCAGTGCCGGCACGCGTGAAGGCAACCGCGGCTCGTCTCGACCGTGCCCACTCTTCGATGTGAGCCGTCGGGGAGCTCGAGGTGGACATATTGTTCGAGCGGCGGGAGCCCCTCTCGATAGGGCACCGGATAATCGAGCCTGTCCATTACGTCGAGCACGGGCGATGGCGTTTTTTTGGCAGGCGCCTCCCGTTCGGAGAGCCTAATACGCTCTACGAGTGCGTCTTCACACTCGCCACTCAAAACGCTATCCGCGCCGGCGGATATCAACATCTCCGCGTTCACGGTCGCGTAAAGGCCGAAGAAGCAAAGATGAGCGCTTGGGTTCAGATCCTGAACCCTTTCCGCCACTCGGAGGCCGAGCCGCAGTGCCGTGTGCATCGGAACGGACACCGCAATGAAATCCGCGCGCGCGATAGCGCTCTCGGCGAGCGATTCAACGCCGAGGTCGAGGCTTTCGGCCGAATATCCAGCTCTCTTCAAAAAGGCAAGGGGGCTCGCAAGCCCAAGAGGCTGGCGCCCGAGCTCGTAGCAAGAAATCAATAGGATGTTTGGACGCACTGGGTATTTATGACTAATTTGATAACGAAAGTCCAGGACATATGTGGGCTGGCATTCCTGAGGCGCCCGAGTGCATAATGCTGAAAGCATCTTGCGAAGAACGGGGTCTTTCTCGAGCGTGTTCCGTGGCCCATTGCTGCTATGGGTCCTCCTTGCCGCGGCGCCTTCGACGCTCGCGCAAACCGTGGGTGGCATGACGCTTCTTGCTGAAAAGCAGGAACAACTCGAAGACGGGCACGTTCGGGCCGAAGGCTACGTCTCCATCCAGCTCGGCAATACCCACATTACCGCGAACGTCGTCGACTTCTGGCCGGATGAGCTTCGCGTCGTTGCGGAAGGCAACGTCGTCTTCCGCCAAGGCGATCAAAAGATCGTTGCGACACGGCTCGAGGCCGATCTCGTCGGAGAGACGGGGCGTTTCTTCAACGCTTACGGGATGGCGGGGCGCGACTTGTACTTCTACGGCGACGTCATTGAGAAAGAGTCCGAAGATGTTTACGTGATCGAAGGCGGCGCTTTTACTTCCTGCTCCCAGCCGAACCCCCGTTGGCATTTCACCGCTGGTAAAATGCGGATAAAGCGCGACCACCATGTCGCTCTTCATCATGCGTTCTTGCGGGTGAAATGGCTTCCCGTGTTCTACCTGCCGCTTTTGTACTACCCCCTCAGTGATGACGGCCGCGCGACCGGCTTTCTCATGCCGCAAATCGGCAACTCCACGCTGAAGGGTTTCATGTTCAATCAAGCTTTTTTCTGGGCGATCAACCGATCGATGGACGCGACGTTTACTTACGAGCGTTTCTCTCTGATCGGCAACGGAGGCTCGATCCAATATCGCTACCTTCAATCTCACAGGTCGCGCGGCGAGGTCGATTCTTTTTTTATCAAGAACCGCGTGTCCGGAAGCCAGGAATATACGATCCGAGCGAGCGCGAACCAGGAGCTACCCGGCGGCTTCAAAGCGGTCGCCCGCGTCGATTTTTTCAGCAGCTTCGATTTCCAGCAATCGTTTCAAGAAAACTACAACCGCGCCACCCAACGCAGGAAGCGGGCCTCCGGCAGCATCTCGAACAGCTGGAAGCAGTACAGCTTGCGCGTCAACTTCGACCGCAACGATACGTCGTTCGGCGAACGTGTCGCGGTCCGAAAGGTGCTTCCTCAAATCACTTTCAATTCGCGCCCGACCCCTATTCTCAATACCCCAATCTTGTTCTCCTTCAACTCGGAAGCTGCCTCGCTCGCAAGAACGCATCGCGGCGAGCTTTTCGAATATGAACGATTCGACATCGTGCCGACGGTCGCTTATCCCTTTACCGGCCTCAGCTATTTGACGATGACGGCGAGCCTCGCCGGCCGTTTGACGCATTACACCTCGTCTCTCAAAGGACGCGCCCTCGTCGACGACTCGGTCGGGCGTAAATATTTCGAGACCCGCTTCGACATCCGGGGGCCGACTTTCTCCAGGATTTTCAACACGCCCGACAACTTTTACGCGGCCCGCTACAAGCACGTCATCGAGCCTCAGGTCGTATGGAGTCGGCGCTCGCTCGTTGATACCTTCGCCGAGATCCCGAAATTCGACGGCCAGGATTACATTCCGGGTACGAATCAAGTGTCTCTCTCGATTGTCAACCGGGTCTTGGCGAAACGCGTGGTCAACGGGGAGGAGCAACAGACTGCAACTGAAATGCTCACATGGACCGTTTCCCAGCGTTACTTCTTCGACATCAACGCTTCACTCTACGACCGACAATTTTCCACGCCCTATTTCACGGAAGAAGGGACGCCGAGCAGCCGCTCGCCGATCACGTCGCGGGTGAACTTCCGGCCTTCCAGAAATCTGACCGCGAGCTGGAACATGGACTACGACATCAATTTCAACGCGATCCGCTCCTCGAGCACGTCGGCCTCCTATGGCGGTCGCTGGGGTTTGGTGCGGGGGATTTGGACCCGTCGCAACATTCCCGATCGCGACGTGACGCGCAGCAATTTTCGATTCGGCACCCAGCTCAACCTGGTTCGCGGTCTCCAGGTGAACTTCGATACGGCCTTCGACGCCACGAACAAAGTGGTGAACAACATTCGAGCCGGCGCGGTCTACAACGTTCAGTGCTGCGGCTTCATGGTTAGTTTCAACCGTTTCAACTTCGTCGGCCTCCGGGTAGAGAGCGTATTCCGCTTCGGCATCACCCTCGCGAACATCGGAAGCTTCGGCACCTCCCTCGGGGGCTCGGGGCGCCGTTCCTATTAAAGCTGGACCCCCAAACGGTGCTCTCAAAAGCGGGTTACGCCCAAAAGCCTGGCCACAGAGGTAAAGAGGCACAGAGAAAAGCAACGAGACCGGCCGAACCAGTTCCTGGACTCTGTCTTTCTCTGTGCCTCTGTGGCCATTCTTCGAATCGGCGGTCTTTGCCGCGATGGCTGCCGCGTGAAAAGATAGCTCTCTATTGAAGATTCTGATTACCGGAAGCGGTGGGCTTCTTGGTCGTTTCGCCTCCGCTGTGGCGGCTGCGCGGCATGAGGTTCTTGCGCTCTCGCGCGCGGATCTCGACGTTACGGATCGGGCAGCGGTGGACCATGCCGTGGGGCGGTTTTTGCCCCGGGCCGTGTTACACTGTGCCGCTTATACCGATGTGGACGGCGCCGAACGACATTCAGGGCTGGCCATGGAGGTGAACGCGGTCGGCGCCGAGTGGGTGGCGAAGGCGTCGCGTCGCGTCGGTGCCGCCATGGTTTTAGTGAGCACGGATTATGTTTTCGACGGCGAGAGACGTACACCTTACGAAGAGACCGCGCCAACCTGTCCGCGATCGAGCTATGGTCGCAGCAAGCTCGAAGGAGAGCGCCGCGTTGCAGAAGCTTGCCCTGATGGCTGGCTTACGGTCCGGACGGGTTGGGTGTACGGGCCTTCGAAGGGTTTTGTGGACTGGGCGAAAAAGCGCCTCGTCGCCTCGGAAGAGCTCCCGCTCGTCGAGGACCAAACGGGCTCGCCGACCTACGCGCTCGAACTGGCGGAGGCGCTACTCGCTCTCGTCGAAGGTGAGCATCGAGGGCTCTTTCACTTCGTGAACCGCGGAGAGACGACATGGGTTACGCTCGGACGTTTTCTCGCGAGCGAGCTCGGCGTGACGGAGCCCCGGGTGAAAACCATCTCGAGCGAAGCGCTCGGCCGTCCGGCGCCGAGGCCGGTTTATTCGGCGATGTCCGTCGAAAAATTCGAAGACGCCACCGGAATCCGGGTGCGAACATGGCAGGACGCTTTGAAACGCTATCTGGCGGATAGCCGATAGCGGGATTAGGAAATCGATTAGGGAGGCACCTCGTTGCGTGTTTTGATTACTGGAGTTACGGGCTTCGCGGGTAGCCACCTCGCCGAGTTCATTTTGGCGGAACATCCCGATGCCGAGATCTTCGGCACGATGAGATGGCGCAGCCGCACGGAAAATATTCGTGACATCGAATCCAAGATCCAGTTTCTCGAATGCGATTTGCGGGATTTGAGCTCCGCCAAACAGGTGATGGAGCGCGTTGACCCCGATCGAATCTTTCATCTCGCCGCGCAGAGTTTTGTGCCCTCGTCCTGGAACGCGCCCGCCGAATCACTGACGACGAACATTCTCGGACAGCTGAATGTTTTCGAAGCCGTGCGTGCGATGAAGACGGATCCCTGGATCCAGGTCGCTTGCTCGAGTGAAGAATACGGCATGGTTTACGAGAACGAGCTTCCGATCAAAGAGACCAACCCGCTGAGGCCGCTTTCGCCTTACGCCGTTAGTAAAGTGGGGCAGGATTACCTCGGCTATCAATATTGTCAGAGCTTTGGCCTCAAAATTATCCGTACGCGCGGTTTCAACCACGACGGTCCGCGCCGTGGAGACGTGTTCGTTTCGTCCAATTTCGCGAAGCAGATCGTGAGGATCGAAAAGGGCAAGACGCCACCGATCATGTATGTCGGTAACCTCCAAGCCCGTCGAGACTTTACCGATGTGCGGGACATGGTTCGCGGCTACTGGCTCTCGCTCGACGGCAATTGTGTGCCGGGCGAGGCCTACAACCTGTGCAGCGGGACCGATTACTGCATTCAGGACGTCCTCGACCAGCTCATCGAGATGTCGGGCCAGAAAGTAGAGGTGCGTGAAGATCCCGAGCGCTTGCGCCCCTCCGACGTCCCCGTACTCCTCGGCGACGCTTCGAAGTTCAAAGCGGCCACCGGTTGGGAGCCGACCATTCCCTACGAACAGACCCTTAAGGACATGCTCGATTACTGGAGAGCGGAGGTTTCTTGAGTGCGCGCTCTCGTAACGGGAGCGGCCGGATTCGTCGGCCGTCATCTGACAACGCATCTCAAAGAGGAAGGGCACGACGTCTTCGGGCTCGTACACCCCAGCGAGGAGAGCGACAGGCCGAGCGGGATCCATGTGACCGCCGCGGATCTTCTCGACGATGCGGCGCTCGCGAAAGCCGTCCATGACGTCGGACCCGAGGTCATCTTTCATCTCGCGGCGTTCTCCAATCCCGAGAGCTCGCTGCGCTACGCGCGGCTTACGTTCGAGACCAATTTTCTCGGCACCCAAAACTTGCTCGAAGCCGCGAAGGATACGGGACAAAACCCCCGTATTCTGCTCATCGGCTCGTGTCAGCAATATGGTCAAGTCGCGGAATCCGAGCAGCCCATCGGCGAAGATCGGCCGCAGCGCCCTTTGACGCCTTACGCTGTGAGCAAGGCGTCTCAGGAGCTTCTCGGCCAGCGTTATTTCCTCTCGGAAGGATCCGCCGTTTTTTGGACGCGCTCCTTCAACCATACGGGTCCGGGGCAGGCCGATTCCTATGTCTGCTCGAGTTTCGCGCGCCAAGTCGCCGAGATCGAAGCTTTGGGCCGCGAGTCGGAGATTCTCGTCGGGAATCTCACCGCGCGACGAGATTTCACCGATGTTCGGGATGTGGCCCGTGCTTATACGGCGATCATCGAGCGCGGCGAGCCGGGGCGAGCGTACAATGTTTGCGGTGGCGACGCCGTCGTCATCCAGGAGATTCTCGACGTTCTTGTCTCACTCGCGACGGTGCGCGTCGAAGTGAAGGTCGACCCGGAGCGCTACCATGCTCTGGACGCGCCTCTCATCGTGGGAGATGCCGCGCGTCTCAGAGACGAGATCGGGGTCTCTCCGAGATATTCGCTGAAGGAGACGCTCGAGGATCTCTTGAACGATTGGCGGCAGCGGCTCGCCGCGGAAAAAAAGGAGATGGAGGAGCCAAAGGAGACGTCTTGACCCGCGTCGTCGCCCTTCTCGCCACTCTTTTTCTCCTCTCCGTTCTTCTGTTCCCGTTCGGAATCTACGGTACATTTTTGACGGCTGGCGCTCTTTTCGTCGCCGGCCTCAGGACGAGCCCGTCTCCTCATACCGTGTCGCCTCGACACCACAGTCTTTGGGCCGCGCTCGCTCTCGGCGGGGTGCTCGTTCTCGCGCTCGTTGCGCGATGGCCCATCGCGAACCACGATGTCGAGCACTATGTCGGGCCCGACGAAGGCGAGGTCGTCGAGAACGTTCTGGAGATGGTAAAGACCGGCGATTTCGATCACCGGCATCCGGGCTATCCCGGGCTTCACTTTTATCTCCAGATGATTCCGGCGAGGGTCCACTTAAAAGCGTCGGGACGAACCATCCCCGAGCTGCCGCGTTCTGGGTTCTATCTCGCGGCGCGGCGGCTGACTCTGGTCGCGGGACTCTTGGCAGCGGTCGTCGTGTTTCGGGTCGGCCGCATGTGGCTATCTTCATGGAGCGCGGCTTTCGGTGCGAGCCTCGTGCTCGTCTCACCGCTCGCGTTTCGAGAATCGGCCGTCGTCAACCCGGACCTGATGCTGATGTTGTTTGTCTCGATCTCCCTTTGGCTGTCGCTGCGGCTGCTCGAGCAGCGGAGCGCACCGGCTTTCGTGCTCGCGGGGATCTCGGTCGGACTCGCATGCGCGATCAAATATACGGGGGGCTTCGCGGTTGCACCTTATCTAGTGGCTTGGTGGCTCGGTCCGGAGAGGCGATCCGATGCGGGGAGAGTTTTCTTAGGCCTTCTCGCGGCCGGCGTCGCCTTCGCGGCCGCGAGCCCGTACACGCTTTTGAATTTCCCCTTGTTCTACCGCGGGCTCACGATGCATGTCGGCTACTACCGCGCAGCCGAGCTCAATGCCCCGCTCGCGCTGTCGCGACAGCTCGCAACGCGAGGCGTCGGCGTGCTTGCTTCGGTGGCGGCTTTTGTCGCTTCCGTGCGAGCGCTCGTCGCGTCTGACAAGAGACTTCTCGTACTGCTCGCCTACCCTCTCACCTATTGGGTCGTCTTTTCGTTCTTCGACCGAGCGTTTCCGCGCCACGCGCTCGTGCTGCTGCCATTCGCGGCGCTTCTCGCGGCGGACGCGACCGAGCGCATCGCGTTCAAGAGCCGCAAATCTGGAATCGTTGTCGCCGCCGTACTTCTCGCGGCGCCTGTTTTCGCGACGCTCGACGTCGCGGCGCGCGCACGCCGCCCGACCCCGGCGGAGAATGCGGCTTCCTGGGCAGTGCAGAATCTGGAAGCGGGAAGCCGCGTGCTCCAGGATCAATTCACACCCAGCTTGGATCCGGAGCGATTTCGCGTCTATCGTCTGCGGATCGAAGAGAAACGTTTCGTCGGCAACTACGACTACGTGTTTCGTTCCGGCTACCCGCCTGGATTGAGCACAGTGGGGCTTCGAGAAGTCGCGCGCTTCAGAAACGAAGACGCGATCGGAAGCGGCGTCACGGTCTACCAGGTTCCGGATCGTGCGAGCCTGATGCCGGTAAGCACGCCCACACCCGACGTCAGGTTCGGGGCGGGGGAGAACCCGTTCTTTGGAGACGGCTGGTACGCGTCAGAAGCCGGCGCCTACGAGACCTCGCGGTGGTCGCAAGGACAACGCTCCGAGATCTACTTCAAGCTTCCCAAAGGCTTCGCGTTCGATTTGACCGCCGAGCTATCCGTGGGCGCCGTGTCCCGCGAGCCGACTCGGGTGAACGTCTTCCTGAACGAGCATCGGCTTGCCACGTTGAGCATCGAGGGTGAGCGAGGCCAATACCCGGTGAGCTTTCCGAACGAGAAGCTGAACGGAGGCCTGAATCGGTTGGAGCTACGCTACGAGAGGTTGACTCGAAGGAATCGCCGCCGCCGCGATACGGCGATAAGACTGTACAGCGTGGCCCTCTCGAAAGTTCCCTGACCTCGCCTCGCCGAAGCCCGTCACTCCCCACTGAAGTCGAGCCCTTCCTCACCGAATTCGAGCTCGCCGCCGACTTCGTCCGTCTCCCACTTTTGGTCCTTTTCGTTTTGAGAAGCGGATTCCGCCGCGGGCGGGCTCTGTGATTCAGTGGGTGCAGCGGGTTCGGGGGAGCTTCCGTATTGGCCCACGACTACGCGCGCAGGCCGGAGGAGCGAGCCTTTCAGCATATAACCCGGCTGCAGCTCTTTGATCACCACGCCGTCTTGCGTTTCGGCGGAAACTTCCACCATTTCTAGCCGCTTCGCTGTGCATGGAATCGAGGGTCTGGCCACGGACGAAAATCTTCTCGAGACCTTCTGTTTTCAAGAGCTGCACCAAGCGTGAGCGCGTGAGCATGATCCCTTGTAGGACCGCATCCGGATCGAAGTTGCCTTCAATAGAATCGATAGCGCGATCCAGGTTGTCGAGCACTTCGACAAAACGCGCGATGAAATCGTCCTTGGATTGCTCGAAGCGTCGCTTCTCCGTCTTTTCGATGCGCCCGCGCTGTTTTTGGGTTTCCGTCTTCTTCGAGCGGTAGGCCTCCATGACCTGCTCGATTTGCTTATCTTTGCGTTCGAGCTGGGCTTTGAGGCTGCGAATCTGCTGAATCGCTTCTTCCGGGAAATCATCAGGCTCGGATCGTGGGACAATCGGCGCCGCGGGCGCCGGGTCGTCCACGATCTCGATGATTTCACCCGCCTCTTCGGGTATACCCACCATAGACTCCAACGGCGTGGATGCGGACTCGGGGTCTACGGCGGATCCCGGAGCTTGGGTCTTATCCCTCTGTTCTTCCAAAGCTCAAGTATCCCCTGGTTTCAGGGTCAAAACGGATTGTGTCCTTTAACTGAGAGAACACTAATAATCTCACACAATAAAAGCGAGTTAGGGTAGCCCATGAAAGCCTCGGCGACAGGGGCTGAAAACCGCTAAGATGGAGCCCCATGAACGACCCGCTGGCGTTTCTCCGCGCGACGGACCCAGAAATTGCCGATGCTTGTGACCGTGAGGCGGAGCGCCAGGCCTCGGAGCTCGAGCTGATCGCGTCGGAGAACTTCACGAGCGAGGCCGTTTTGGCCGCCACGGGCTCCGTGTTCACTAACAAATACGCGGAGGGCTATCCCGGGCGGCGTTATTACGGCGGCTGCCACGTCGTGGACGACGTCGAGCGCCTCGCGATCGCGCGCGCTCAGGAGCTATTTTCCGCCGAGCACGTCAACGTCCAGCCTCACAGTGGCACTCAGGCGAATATGGCTGTGTTCATGGCATTACTCGAGCCGGGTGACACGTTCATGGGAATGGATCTAGCCCATGGCGGCCATCTCTCCCACGGGCACCCGCTGAACTTCTCCGGCCGTCTCTATCGCGTCGTCCCTTACGGCGTGAGGCGCGACGACGAGCAGATTGACTACGACGCGATGGCGGAGCTTGCGCGCGAGCATCGTCCCAAGATGATCGTCGCGGGAGCGAGCGCCTATCCACGTTTCATCGACTTCGCCCGAATAGGCGCGATCGCGAACGAGGTGGGCGCCAAATTCGTGACGGACATGGCGCACATCGCCGGCCTCGTCGCCGGCGGAGCACATCCGAGCCCCGTGCCCCATTCGGACGTGGTGACCTTGACAACGCACAAGACCCTTCGAGGCCCGCGAGGAGGTTTGATCCTCTCGAAAGAGGAGTACAAGAAAGACATCAATCGGCTGACCTTTCCCGGCATTCAAGGCGGGCCGCTCGTGCATGTCATAGCCGGGAAGGCCGTGTGCTTCAAAGAAGCGCTTCGAGACACGTTCAAGGACTACGCGCATCAGGTCGTGGCGAACGCCAAGGCTTTGGCCGACGCCATTGTGGACGAAGGGTTTCGACTCGTCTCAGGCGGAACGGACAACCACTTGCTCCTCGTCGATGTCGGGGCGAGCGCGATAACGGGCAAAGAGGCCGAGGAGGCTTTGGGCTCGGCGTTTATCACCGTGAACAAGAACGTGATCCCGTTCGACACGCGACCGCCGCTCGTCGCGAGCGGGGTCCGGCTCGGTACCGCGGCATTGACCACGCGCGGGATGAAGCAAGACGAGATGAAGCTCGTCGGAGGCCTCATCGCACGCGCGTTGCGGGGCCGTGAGGACGCGACGGAGATCGAGCGCATACGCGCGCTCGTCGAGGAGCTTTCTGACCGCTTTCCACTCTACCCGCACTTATCCCGCCCTCGCCAAGGCTTCGGCGAGGCAAGCCCGGGGGGGGGTCCGCATCCCCAATCCTAGAATCAAAAATGATCGAAAGTTCGAGCCTCAGCCCACCGAAGCGCGACGTCGATAGGTTGGACGTCGACCATGTGCGGGAGCTTCTCGGAGAAAGCAGCCCGCTCAGTACGGTGCTCCCCGCCTTCGAGTATCGACGCTCGCAGCAAGACATGGCGGCCACGGTGGCTGAAACCTTCCGAGACGGAGGTGAGCTTCTCGTCGAGGCCGGGACGGGCACCGGCAAGACGCTCGCTTACTTGATCCCGGCTGTGCTCTCCGGCCAGAGGGTCGTGGTCTCCACCGGCACGAAGAATCTGCAAGAACAGCTCTTCTACAAAGATATCCCGTTATTGAGAAAGGCGATGAAAGTGCCTTTCACCGCGTGTTTGATGAAAGGACGCGGCAACTATCTCTGCCTCACGCGCCACGCCCAATTCGCGATGCAGCCCATCTTTCGTCAATTTCAAGAGGCCAGTCATTTCGACGCGGTCGAGCGCTGGGCGGGAATCACGAAGACCGGCGATCGGGCGGAGATCCCCGGCGTTCCCGACCGACTGGATTTTTGGAAAGGCATTTCCGCGAGAAGTGAGAACTGCACCGGCAGAGACTGCTCGGAATTCGAGCGATGCTACGTGACCAAGATTCGGCAGCGCGCCATGGAAAGCGACATCATCATCGTCAACCATCACTTGCTCTTCGCGGACCTGATGGTGCGTGCGGGAAGCTATGGGGAAGTCCTCCCCGACTATGACTACCTCATTCTAGACGAGTCCCATCAGATCGAAGATGTCGCGACACAATATTTTGGACTCGTCGTTAGTAATGTCCGTGTCGAGGAGCTCGTGCGCGATTGTGAGGAGGCGTGGAAAACGCGCGCTCACGGTAAGCGCGTGTCCCAAGCCCAGCTTCAGCTCAGACGGCTCAGAAACTCGGGGCTAGAGCTCTTCGAGTCCTTCCGGGGTCGTGACGAGCGCTACCGTATCAAGCCCAAAGCGATGACGCCTGCTCAGGAGCGTCTGCGCGACGGCTTCGTCAAAGAGCTCGCCAAAGTTCGAAGCGAGCTTTCTGGCATCCCGACGCCGGACGAGGCTACCGTCGCTCTCTCTCGCCGCGCGAGTGAGATCGAGATGGACCTTTTGTCGATTCTCGCGGCTACCGACCCGGAGGCCGTCTCGTGGTGCGAGCAGAGAGAGCGCTCCGTTGCTTTGCACTCGTCGCCCATCCATGTCGCACCCTTCCTGCAGGCGAGTCTTTTCGATCGCAAGCACGCCGTCGTGATGACCTCGGCGACACTCGCTGTCGACGACTCGTTCGAATATATGGGCTCGCGGCTCGGGGTTGCCACGGATCGCTGCACGACTCTCGCATCCCCATTTGACTATGGCGAACAAGCGCTCTTATATGTCGCGCGACATCTCCCCCCGCCGCGCGAGAAGGCGTTCATGGATGAAGCCATCGCGGAGATCCGATTACTTCTCGACGCGAGCCGGGGCCGCGCTTTCGTACTCTTTACGAGCTTTCAGAATCTACGCGCGACGAAGCGCGCCTTCGAGGGCAACTTGCCTTATCCATTGCTCGTCCACGGAGACGCGCCTCGTAGCGAGCTGCTCGAGCGTTTTCGCGAGACGCCCGGAGCCGTGCTGCTTGGAACGTCCAGTTTTTGGGAAGGGGTCGACGTCATGGGTGAACAGCTGTCCTGCGTCATCGTGGACAAGCTTCCATTTGCCGTGCCGGGAGACCCGCTCGTCTCGGCACGGATCGACCTCGTGGCCAGCACCGGAGGCAATGGATTCGCGGACTATCAAGTGCCCATGACGATTTTGTCTCTGAAGCAAGGGCTCGGCCGACTCATCCGTTCGAAGACCGACCGCGGTGTCGTGGCCATCCTGGACAGCCGTGTCGCAAACAAGGGCTACGGCAAGCGCTTTTTGTCCAGTCTTCCGCCCTATCGTCTGACCTATGATCGGCGCGACGTCACGAGCTTTTTCGAGGCGCCTCGAGCTCCCGGTGCCTAGAGACCGGTTCGAAGTAACCGTTGAAGTTAGCTTCGCCGCGTCGCATCAGCTGCGGGGCTACAAGGCGGATCTCGAACCGCTGCACGGGCACAACTTTCGCGTCGAGGCCTTCGTCGAGGCCGAGACGCTGCCTGATGCGGGCTACGTCATCGACTTTCTGGAGCTTGAAACGACGCTCCAGGAAGTGGTTGCGCCGTACGACCACCGCCACATGAACGACATCACCCCCTTCGACACCATCAACCCCACCACGGAGAACATGGCCCGTTTCTTCTATCTGGAGCTCGAGAACAAACTCCCCGAGGGAGCTTCTCTGGCCTGCATCCGCGTCTGGGAGGCCCCGACCTATAGCGCCAGCTTCAGCAGGCGCTAAAAGGGCCATCTACACCCCCCTGAGCCCCAATCTCGGCGTTACCCGAAGCGCGAACGACCCTAAGAGCCGGAAGGCCCCCGGCGTGCGTCCCCGAACCCTGAATTCTGGGTGTTAATTCCCACATAGGGCGGAAAAGACGCTATAATAAGTGCTTCTGAATTCCTGAGTCGACAACCCATGGATATTTCGGCGCGTTTCGAGGATATACGTGACCGTATGGAAAAGGCGGTAACGCGTTCGGGGCGCGAACCCGACTCGGTCCGGCTCATCGCCGTCAGCAAGACAAGAACCGTCGAGGAGATCGCCCAAGCTGTCCGGGCCGGCGTGACCGATGTCGGAGAAAACAAAGTCAAGGAAGCGGAGACAAAGAAGCCCGGTCTCGAGGCATCTCCGCGCTGGCACCTCATCGGCCACTTGCAGAAGAACAAGGCCAAAAGGGCCATCCAGCTTTTCGACGTCATCCACTCGGTGGACAGCGTCGCGCTCGGTGAGCGGATAGACTGCCTCGCCCGCGAGCTCGACAAGGTTCAGCCCATTTTGGTGCAGGTCGACCTTGCCGGCGAAGAGACGAAGTCCGGCCTCCCGGAAGAAAAGCTCTTCCAAGCACTGGAAACGCTCGGGCGGTGCGCTCGTCTACGGATGGACGGCCTGATGGTACTGCCGCCCTATTTCGATGACGAGAACGAAGTCAGGCCCTTTTTCCGTCGCTTGCGAGAGCTCTCGGAGACAGCGCGTGAGCGCGGAGTGCTCACGGGAAAAGATCTCTCGATGGGGATGAGCCACGACTTCGAGATCGCCATCGAGGAAGGCGCAACCCTCATCCGAGTAGGAACGGCAATCTTCGGCCCACGTCCGAAAAAGACCGAGATCACCAAACAACTCGTATACACCGATGACAAACACTCAAACGCGTTTAGCCAAATGCTTAATGCTAAATAGCTGAATGCTGATAAAAAGGAGTCGAGGATGAAACTACCCCCCCTGGACATCCAGCGACACGAGTTTCAGCAGTGCTCGTTCCGAGGACTCGATTCGGACGAGGTCAGAATGTTCTTGAACGATGTGTCCGAGGAGATGGAAGCAGCTCCGATCCGAGCACGAGAAGCAGTCGGAGGAAATTCGCCGCGTGAACATGCTCTTGTCAGAGCACAATCAGCGCGAGGAGATTCTGAAGAACACGCTCGTGGCCGCGCAGCGCACGTCGGAAGAGCTGAAGGGAAATGCACGAAAGCAATCCCAGTTGCTCTTGAAAGAAGCCGAGCGCGCTGCCGATCGACTCGTTGAAGCCGCGCAAGCGCGGGCTCACGAGATCGAAAAAGACATTGTCGAGCTGAAGATGCAGAAGCGGCAGGTTTTGAACTCGATCCTCGCCGCCATCGCGAATCTCAGAAACTTGATTCAGCTGATGAGCGAAAGCGAGGCCCAGCAAGACAAGCTGAGTTTCCTGAAGCGCAAAACCGAACCCTAATGGACCAGGAAGCAGGTAGCCCAAAAGCTGATAGCAACCCGGATCGCGGACCCTAAAAGAGCATGCTCTCTTCGTCGATCTCGACCGTCCATTTGTAAGGGCGGCCCGGGAGCCACTCGGCCTCGAACTCGTAGCGAATTTCGATGCGTGTGCGTGTTGGCTGTCGCGTGATTTTGATCATGTCGCGGCTAATCGGCAGGTGATATTCCGCCGATTTCTTCAGCACCTCTTGCATCACGACGCCGGCGGTCTTCGCGCGGGAGAACTTCGTCGTGTCGATTACCGCATCCAGAAACTGAAATTGGGCGAACAGAGGGGGGCCAAACTGTTTGACCTCGTAGCCCACGAACAGGGCCACCAAGAGGGAGATCGCCAACCCGGCGGCGCCGCCGCCTCGCTCACTTCTGAATCTTTTCATCGCCTTGTCTCCTAGAGGGGCGTCGCGCGCTTGCCTTACCGTACGAGGTGGAAGAAACGCTTCCATCGGGTGTTGGGAAGAAAGTTGATGAAGACGGAACCTAATTCCCTTACCCAGTCCAAACCTTTCTTGAAATAGGCGTCTCGTCCATCTGGAGATTCGTAGGACCAATAAATCATCAGCGCCCGCCCTTTGAGAAGGTCTCCCGAAAGCGTTCCCCAGAACCGGCTGTCGTGGCTGTTATCTCGATTGTCCCCCATCACGAAATAATGGCCTTCGGGAACCACGATCTCCGGCATGTCATCGCGACGCGCGTCGGAGAGGATCCCAAGCGAGGATACGCCTGGCGGCTCGCTGAAGTGGACGTAAGGCTCGTCGAGCGGCTCGCCGTCGATATAGACCTTCTTGTTCTCGAGGTGGAGTCGCTCGCCGGGAAGCCCGATCACGCGTTTGATGAAGTCCCTCTCGGGCTCTTGTGGGAACTTGAATACGACAATGTCGCGGCGACGCACGTTCCGAACCGGCGCGAGCTCTTCCTCGAGAGCGGAAGGCGCATTCGTGTAGAGCATCTTGTTGACGATGAGGTGGTCGCCGATTAGCAGGTTTTCTTCCATCGAGCCGGTAGGGATCTTGAAGGCTTGAAACACAAAAGTGCGGATGAACAAGGCCAAGATGACAGCGACACAGATAGACTCGAAATATTCGCGAAGGGTGGATTTTGCCGGCCCTCGAGTCGCGGTCTCTTCTTTCGGTTTGTCTTTCTTGCTCCCATGTTTCTTAATCACAGATAGGCCCCTCCAAGCCAAGTTTAGAACCGTCTTTATGATAACTTGAAGTCAACAACAAGTGGGACTCAAGGACCCGCGCCCGAAAGCAGCGACATCCACTCCCGCACGGCGCCATCTAGCCCAACCATTATGGCGCGCGCCACGAGCTCGTGGCCCACATTGACGCGATGGATGCTACCGAGCCGGACGAGCGCGGGAATATTGCGAAGTGTCAGCCTGTGACTGACCCCGACGTGAAGGCCGAGCTTGGCGCCGAGCTTGGCGCAGTCGGCGATGCGTTGAGCTCGCGGCCGATCGCGTCCTCGTCGCGCGCCATACCGAGGCCTTTGCTCGCCACCACATAAGCCACGGTCGAGATCTCGACGCCGAGAGTGCCCACGCCGTGAGCAGCTTTGACTTGATCGATGGAAGGGTCGAGATAAATCGACGGAAAAATGGAGCTGTCGCACATATCCCGGCAACGTTCCTTCAGCTGCGAGCTGTTGAGCAAAACGTCGAGGCCGCCGCCTGCATTCTCGAGCCGCTCTGGAATGAACGTCACGCGCGTCGGCTTGGCGGTGAACGCGAAGCGAGCCATCTCCTGGCGCGGTGTTATGGTGAGGTTGAGCTCGACGCTGACGGTTTCCCGAAGGAGGTCGACGTCGCGCTCCTGAATCCCTACCCTATCGCCTCTGAGCCGGACGTTGATCGCGGCCGCGCCCGCTTGTTCGGCGGTGAACGCTGCGAAGACCGGGTCGGGATACTTGGCTTTGCGGGACTCACGCAGAGCGGCGACCGCGTCTAAGCGGCGGCGAAAGAATAACTCCCGACTTTTCTGCAGGCTGTAGGGTGTAGTTCCACTTGGGCATGGCCTCGTCGTTGGTCAGGTCCAACTCGTCCATCTGTTCGCGCGTGATCTTTACGCCCTTTTTGTAGGCCTTGCGGATGAGGTGTGCGCGAACCCGTAGCCCAGTGGTTGTGGTCGTGGTGCGGAGGTACTTGAGGATGGTCTCGTAGCTGTTCCAACGGGCGGGCAGCCCAGTTCTTGCTGATTTCGCTGAAGAGGCGGTGTTC
>Ga0310123_10000175_pt1 | contig 56355 bp, 40 predicted proteins | sample CB6_AW_1057_MG_FD_203505 | JGI IMG/M metagenome (GOLD analysis project Ga0310123, IMG submission 203505) | Marine microbial communities from Western Arctic Ocean, Canada - CB6_AW_1057 | ecosystem: Environmental > Aquatic > Marine > Oceanic | place: Canada: Western Arctic Ocean | collected... | reverse complement strand
AAGCACAAGTTTATCATCAATCACGCATCGAACCTCATTGCCCGTGAGTTGGGCAACGCGCTCGTGGCTCCCGTGGTCACTTATGTGCCCGAGGGCGACGTCGAGAACATCCGCGGCCACCTGCAATATGCGGGGACGATCACGCTGCCGAACGAGTACTTCATGAAGCTGCTGGAGTACTCGGCGCGGAGCCTCGCGATCCATGGGTTCACGGACATCGTCTTCATGGGTGACAGCGGCGGCAATCAGGGTGGCATGCGGGATGTGGCCGCCATGCTCAACGAAGAGTGGGCGAACGAGCCGGCTCGGGTCCACTTCGTGGGGGACTACTACTCCAACAACGGATTCCGGGAATGGTTGATCAACGAGCAGGGTGAGACCGAGGAGACGATCGGCGGCCACGCCGGGATCGCCGACACGTCGCAGCTACTTTACGTCGCGCCGGAGCACATCCGTGGGGACCGCCTTGCTCCTCGAGGGGGTGGCGAGGGCAGCGGGGTTTCAGGTGATCCCACGAGGGCGTCGTTCGAGCGGGGCCGGATGGGCATCCAGTTCAAGGTAGACACTGCGCTCCGGCAGATCCGGGAGCTCATGAGGCAATAGTGGCGAATACTGTGTGGAAGCGATCGCTGTGGACGGCGCTATTCGCGGCGGCCGTGCTCCTGCGATCCGATGTAGAGCTCGGGGCACAGGAGTTACGGTACGCCCGCGAGTATCCGGTCATGCGGTACTCGACGCGGAATCCCACGGATCGTGTGTCGGAGCTCCAGCGCATGATCGCGCGGGGCGAGGCCGAGTTGACCTTCGAGCCGGCTGGGGGATACCTGGTGTCGCTCCTCGCTTCGTTGGACATACCTGTCTCCTCGCAAATGCTCGTCTTCTCGGGTACGAGTCTCCAGGCGAGGCTCGTTTCGTCGAATAGACCCCGGGCCATCTACTTCACGGACGACGTCTATATCGCATGGCTGCAGGGGAGCGACCTGCTCGAGATCGCGACTCTGGATGTAAACCTCGGGCCGGTGTTCTATACGCTCCGCCAGGAAGAAAGCGATACACCGGACTTTCAACGTCACACGGGCTTTTGCCTCCAGTGCCACGACTCGTATGGCCTCAGCGGGGGCGGCGTCCCTCGTTTTCTGATCGGCTCCGGGCCCACGGACGCGCGAGGACGGTCGACGAGCCACGATGGCTGGATTGTGACCACCGACGAGACCCCCTTGAGTCGCCGCTGGGGTGGATGGTACGTGACGGGCACCCACGGGGATCAGGAGCACGCGGGTAACGACGTCGTCCGGCGCGCTCCCGATCCGGTTCTGGAAACCGAAGCGGCCACCCACAACCGGACGGACCTCACGGGACTGCTTGACACGGGTCCGTACCCCACCGGGCACAGTGATATCGTGGCTCTCATGGTGGTCGAGCATCAGATTTATGTGCAGAATCTCATCACCCGTGTGAACTGGGAGGTCCGTACACTCCTCGACGCACAGGCCGAGCAGTCCGACCGGGGTCGCGATTCCGCGGCGGGTGTCGAGGTCGACATCGAGGCCGAGATCGCCGAAATCACCGAGCCGCTGGTCCGGGCGATGCTGTTCGTGAACGAAGCCCAGATCACCAGTCCGATCGTCGGTACGTCCGGCTTCCGCCCCGAATTTGAGAGTCGGGGACCGTGGGACGGAGAAGGTCGTTCCCTCCGTGACATGGATCTGACCCGACGCCTCTTCCGGTACCCGATGAGCTTCCTCATCTACTCGGAGGGTTTCGACGCGCTTGCGGTCGAGGCGAAGGACCGGGTGTTCCGCCGTGTGTGGGAGGTGCTCGCCGGTGTGGACCGAAGCGGGGCTTTCGATCACGTGTCGGTGATGGACCGCAGTGCGGTCCTGGAGATCCTGCGGGATACGCAGGAGGAGTTCGCGGGCTGGCTCGCGGGGAACAGGGCCGGCTCGGCCCGCTAGTTTTCCTGGCGGACTATGGCGCCCTCGACGACACGTCGGGAGAACATGTCGTCGGTTCTCTGTTTGGGCGACATGTTTGTCGGACTTAGGAGCTTTGTAGAAGCCTGCGGAACCTTGGCCCAACTGACCGGAAACTAGCCTTTCAAATGTGGGGAAAATCCATGCGTGGCAGACTGACATCGATGTTGTGCGTCTTGTGGGCCGTTCAGGGTTGCTCGTCCGCGGGTGCTCCGTCGCCCGGTGCCTCCCCGGCTCCCAGCAGAGCGATCGACGTCACGGAGCTCACGGTCGAGCAGATCCAAACGGCATACGCGGCCGGCGAGTACAACGCCGTGCAGCTCACTCAGGCGTTCCTGGACCGCATCGACCTTCACGAGGACCACTACAACGCCCTCATCTCGATGAATCCCGATGCGCTCGCCATCGCCGCGTCGCGGGATGACGAGTACCGGTCCGGGCGCTCTCGCGGTCCTCTGCACGGTGTGCCGGTGGTGATCAAGGACAACCTGGATTACGCCGGCCTCGTGACGACCGCCGGATACTCCGGCTTCAGCGCGGCCGCGGGCGGAATAGACATGATCCCCGGCGATGACGCGGCGGCCGTCGAGAGACTACGGGACGCGGGCGCGATCATCCTGGGCAAGACCAACCTGCCGGACTTCGCGGGTGACGGCACGCGCACGAAGAGTTCGGTCGCGGGCGTCACGCTGAACGCTTACGACGTTACCAAGGCCCCGGGAGGCTCTAGCGGTGGCACGGCGACCGCCGTGAACGCGAGCTTTGCCGTGCTCGGGCTCGGGACGGAGACGGGTGGCTCGATTCAGAACCCGGCGGGCGCACAGGGACTCGTGGGAGTCAAGCCTACATACGGGTTGGTACCCCTGGAGGGGGTCGTCCCGATCAGCGCCACCTACTTGGACGTCGTCGGGCCGCTGGCCAAGACCGTGTACGACGCCGCGGTCACGCTGGACGTCCTTGCGGGACCGAGTCCGGAGGATCTCGCCACCTACGCTTCGGTCGGCCACATGCCCGAAGGCGGTTACGCCGCGCAGCTGAGCACTTCGGCGCTTCAGGGCAAGCGGTTCGGCCTGGTCGGATTGGGCTGGAGAGAGCAGTGGCTGCCGTTGGCTCCGGAGACGGCGGTCATCTATGAGGAGGCCATTGCGGTGCTGAGAGCCCAGGGAGCCCAAGCCGTCATGGATCCGTTCATGAACAGCAGCTTCATCGAGCTCTATGGCGAGCGCCCGCGTGCGCCGTCCGTGGGCTCTCACGACATGCTGGTCTATCTACAGGGCCTGGGAGACGATGCCGCGTTCCACAGCGTCGAGGAGTGGGAGGCGCTCACGGGTGATGACTTCCGGGGCCGAAGTCCCGAGAACCGCCGCCCGCCCGCGAGGCCGAGCGCAACGGAGGAGGGCGATGCCTATCAGGCCTGGCGCAGGGACATCCGCGAGCTCTACCGGGCGGTCATGGAGATCTACGATCTCGACGGACTGTTCTTCCCCCAGGGGGGGGCGCCCATTCGTGACCTCGTCGAGGACCCAGAGCGGCCGGACTTCAGCCCCAACAACCATCCGGAACTAGCGAGTAACATCGTCAACGAGTTGGGCCTACCCGTCGTCACGGTGCCGTTTGCCTATTACGAGGACGGAACGCCCTTCGTTCTCGCCCTGATCGGGGACATGTGGACCGAGGCGGATCTGCTCGCGTACGCATACGACTTCGAGCAGGCCACGAAGGGGCGGGTCGCTCCGACGCTGGTCCAGAGGGCGGCAGGGCGCTGACCTCCCCGACCATCCACCGTCAAGGAGATCCTCCATGATTCGGTCCAGTCTTCGCTTCCTCGGGACGGTGCTACTCGTCGCCTGTGGCGGCGGGGCCGACAGTTACGACATCGTGATCCGCGGAGGCTCGATGCTCGACGGCACCGGCGCGCCCGCCCGGGTCACGGACGTAGGGATCCGGGGCGACATGATCGCCCGGGTCGGGGACCTGTCCGAAGCGAGCGCCACCCGCGAGATCGACGCCACCGGCTTGGTCGTGTCGCCGGGCTTCATCGACATGCATTCCCATTCCGATCGCACGCTCCTGGTGGACGGGCGAGCGCTCTCGAAGGTCATGCAGGGCGTCACCACCGAACTGGTCGGCGAGTCCGGATCGGCGGCGCCGGTCTTCGAGGGGTCTAGGGGGGAAGACACCGACTGGACCACGTTCGCCGAATACTTCGCGCGGTTGGAGCGACAGGGCATGAGCGTGAACGTGCTCTCGACGGTGGGCTCGGGCGCGCTCCGGGCCGGCGTAGTCGGCCTGAACGACGTGCCGGCCACGCCCGCACAGCTCGAGGAGATGAAGCAGCACGTGGAGCAGGCCATGCTCGACGGTGCGTTTGGGCTCTCTAGCGGGCTGATCTACGTGCCCAATAAGTATGCTTCCACCGAAGAGCTGATTGAGTTGGCGAAGGTGGCTGCCCGCCACGGCGGCTTCTACACGAGCCATATGCGCGACGAGGCCGACGAGCTGGTCGCCGGCGTGGAGGAGGCGGTACGCATCGGCCGCGAGGCGGGCCTGCCCGTGCACATCCTGCACTTCAAGTTCTCGGGAACGCGTAGTCGGATGCACCACGACGTGTCGCCGTTCCGCTCGGCCGTCGCCGTAGTGGAGAGGGCACGTGCCGAGGGGCTGGACGTTTACGCCGACGTCTATCCGTACGTCGCGAGCTCGTCGACGCTAAACCTGCGCCTGCCGGAATGGACACAAGAGGGTGGAGGGTCTGCGCTGGCCGAACGCCTCCGGGATCCGGAGGTCCGTCCCGGAATCCGGCAGGAGGTCGCCGAACACCTGGCCAAGGGCATTCCCGCGGGAACGCCCGAGACCGTGCTCTTGTCCCGCACCCGGTATGAGCCGCACCAGCAATACCAGGGCATGACGATTGCTCAGATCGCGGACGCCATGGGAGTCGAAGGTGCCGACGCGATTCTCGAGTTGGTGGAGAAATCGGAAGGGGGCGCCGGGGCAATCTACTTCGGCATCCGCGAAGACGACCTTGAGTATGCGCTGAGCCTACCGTGGACCAGCATCGGCAGCGACGGGTCGGCGTTGGCCCCGGAGGGTGAGTTGGCACGCTCGCACCCGCATCCTCGGTCCTATGGCACGTTTCCCCGGGTGATCGCCCGGTACGTCCGGGAGCGAGGCGTCCTCACGCTGGCCGAGGCTGTCCACAAAATGACGGGACTGTCGGCCTCTCAGTTGGGTCTCGCCAACCGTGGCACGCTCGCCCGGGGCATGAAGGCGGACATTACGGTTTTCGACCCGGGGGCTATCCGGGATCTGGCCACTTTCGAAGAGCCGCACCAACTGTCTGTCGGGGTCGAATACCTACTGGTAAACGGCGACCTCGTATTGGACGAGGGTGCACACACGGGCTCGCTTCCGGGTCGCGTGATTCGACGACGATAAGGCGCTAAGAGCTAGGAGTCAGTCACTCCCGCTCGGCCTGTGCGGCCACGTTCTGCTCACCCACCCGCCTCGTCCTGCCCGGCGGGACCATCCGGCCCGTCCTCCTCCGTAACCGGTTTGTCCCGCACCGTCGGATATTCGATGCCGAGCTGCTCCAGGTAGGAATCGAACCGGGTCTCGTCGTAATAGAGGGGCCTCATCAGCGGCCGCCAGCGCTCCATGAGCTCGGCGTTGAGGAAGATCGCCGGCTCGTCGGTCTCCGAGATGAAGGGGATGTAGTCCTGCTCCTCCAGCTGCACATCGTTGAAGTACGTCCACGCATCCTCGACGATCTCGGGCCGCAGGAACAAGTCGAGGAGAGTGAGGGCCTGTACCTTGGCCCCGGCCAGCGTGCCCTTGTGAGCGACGGGGGTGGCCATCGCGATCCCGTTCGCCCAGTTGTGTCCAGGTCCGCCTGGCATGTTGGCGGGGTAGCGTAGCGTCACGGTCGGCATGTTCCAGGACACGTCACCGATGTCGTCGGAGCCACCGCCCAGAGACTGGGAAAGGTCGACCGGTCCCCTGAGCTCCGGGATGGAGTCCGAAAGGCCTCGCTCCTCTTGCCCCATCTCGCGTTGCAGCCCGTTGGCCATCGTGATGTCGTCATCGGTCCAATCGGGCAGGCCGACGCGCTGGATGTTCTCGTACGTCACCTCGGCGACCGGCTTGCTGAAGTGCCGGCTCCACGCCGAGCCCACGATCTGGATCGTGTCGATCTCCGTGCCCGTCATGAGTGCGGCACCCTCCGCCATCAGGATGGCGGCGTCGTACTGCTCTTTGGTCAGCGTGTAATCCTTCTCGCGAAAGTAGAACCAGATTTTGGCATTTTGCGGGACCACGTTGGGCTGGTCGCCACCCTCGACGATGATGTAGTGGGATCGCGCCGCCGGGCGCAGGTGCTCACGCTTGTACTCCCACGCCTGGGCCAGGAGCATCACTGCGTCCAGCGCCGATCGGCCTCGCCACGGGGAGCCCGCGGAGTGCGCCGTCTCACCCGTAAAGCTGAACTGCGCGGAGATCAGCGCATTGCCGCCGCTCTGCCCCCAGGTCATGCCGAAGTTGTTGGACACGTGCGTGAACAGGTTGACGTCCACGCCGTCGAAGACGCCATCCCGAACGAAGAAGGCTTTGGACCCCAACTGCTCCTCGGCGATACCGGGCCAGATGAGCAGTCTGCCAGGGATGTTGTCCCGCTCCATGATCTCTTTGACGGCCAGGGCGGCGACGATGTTCACCGCCTGTCCGGAGTTGTGCCCTTCGCCGTGCCCGGGTGCCATCGACAGGATGGGGTCGCGGTAGGCGACGCCGGGCTTCTGGTTCGACTGTGGGATCCCGTCGACGTCGGACCCCATGGCGATGAGCGGTCCACCCGAACCCCAGCGTGCGATCCACGCGCTTGGCATGCCGGCCACGCCCAACTCGATCTCGAAACCGTTGTCCTCCAAGAGGCCGGTCAGATATCGCTGCGTCTCGAACTCCTGCATCCCCAGCTCTCCGAAGGAAAAGAGCTTGTCGACCATCACCTGGACCAGCTTTGCCCGGCTTTCCACCAACTCGAGGGCTTCGACCTTGAGAGCCTCCAGCCGCGGGTTGGCGTCCTGGGCCGCGAGTGAAGTGGCGAGGGCAGGCAAGAGCGCGAGCGTAGCGGCGAACGCTGTAATGAGGGACGGGCGCATCCGTAGGTCTCCTTCAACGGTTCAAACGGTATCGAGCCGAACTGGCCGATACTATTGGGACGATGAGGATGGGCCATGGCCACTACTTGGGCAACAGGCGCGACGGATATCCGGCAGCGGGAGCCTCTTGCGTCCGGGCATCGGGCAGGGACACCATGGGAGGCTCGCGGAGTCACGACGTGGAGTTTTTGGTCGCAGATGTGGCCCCAGCCCCGTGCCAATCAGGTACCGATATGAGATTGAAGCTCTCGCCGTTGTCCGTTTGTCTGATGTCCGCCTTGGCGGGTCCCGTGGTGGCCCAGCAGGGTGCCACGTCGGGCGAGTGGCGCTCGTACTCAGGCGACCTCGGCAGCACCAAGTACTCCCCGCTCGACCAGATCGATCGCGACAACGTGCAGGACCTGGAGATCGTCTGGCGGTGGAAGACAGACAACTTCGGCGCCAGTGTCGAGAGGTACTCCCGCGTGACCCCGATCATGGTGAACGGCGTGCTGTATGCGACCGCCGGGCGACGGCGGGCGACGGTCGCGATCGACGCCGTGACCGGAGAGACCCTGTGGATGCACCGCATGGACGAGGGGGTGCGAGGCGACTATGCGCCGCGCCGCAGCTCGGGCCGAGGCGTCGCCTACTGGTCCGGACGTCCGGACGAGAGCGATGCACAGATCTTCATGATCACGCCGGGCTATCATCTGGTTGCGCTCGACGCTGCGACCGGGCGGCCCGTCCCCAACTTCGGACAGGACGGCGTCGTGGACCTGAAGTTGGGGCTCGACCGTCCGGTCGATCTGATCGAGGCCGTTATCGGTTCCAGCTCGCCGCCCGTGGTCGTAGGTGACGTCGTGATCGTGGGAGCGGCGCTAGAGGTGGGCAGCTCGCCGCCGACCAAGGAGAACGCCCCGGGGCACGTCCGGGGATACGACGCTCGCACGGGGGAGCGGCTCTGGATCTTCCACACGATTCCCCAGCCCGGGGAGTTCGGGCACGAGACCTGGGAGGACGACTCCTGGAGCTACACGGGGAACGTCGCCGTATGGCCACCGTTCAGTGCCGACGCGGAGCTCGGTTACGTCTACCTGCCGGTCGAGGCCGGGACGGGTGATTACTACGGCGGGCACAGGCCCGGGGACAATCTGTTTTCCCAGAGCCTGGTCGCCCTCGACGCGAGAACCGGTGAGCGCATCTGGCACTTCCAGATGGTCCATCACGGAATCTGGGACTACGACCCAGCGTCGCCGCCCATTCTGGCGGACATCGTCGTGGACGGTCGGCCGATCAAGGCCGTCGCGCAGGTGACCAAGCAGGCCTTCACCTATGTCTTCGATCGGGTGACGGGTGAACCCGTGTGGCCCATCGAGGAGCGCCCGGTCGGCGAGAGCGATGTACCCATGGAGTGGACGGCACCGACCCAACCGTTCCCGACCAGGCCGGCGCCGTTCGATCGACAGGGTGTGTCGCTCGACGACCTCATCGATTTCACGCCCGAGATCAAGGCGGCTGCGATCGATTCGCTCGCGCGGCTTCGGATCGGCCCGATCTACACTCCCCCCTCTTTGGCCGAGGCGCCGGACGGCACCCGGGGAACGATCCAGTTGCCTGGCACGCTGGGAGGGGCCAACTGGCCGGGTGCATCGTTCGATCCGGAGACCGGGGTCCTGTACGTGGGCTCTGCGACCGCACCGAGCCTTCGAACGATGGTGAACGATCCCGATCGCTCCAACATGAACTACATCCAGGGTAGTGGTGGGCTCCCAAGGCCTCTGGGGCTGCCGCTCATCAAACCACCGTGGGGAAGAATCACGGCGATCGACCTCAACACGGGCGACCATCTCTGGATGGTTGCCAACGGAGATACCCCCCAGGACGTACTGGATAATCCGGCTCTCCAAGGTGTGGAGATTCCGAAGACCGGGCAGAACCTGTCGTCGGGGACAATGGTCACAAAATCGTTGCTGTTCGTCATCGGGGGCTGGCGCGGCGCGGGCGAACCCGAGCTGCGCGTACACGACAAGTCGACGGGCGAGCTGCTGGCGACGATCGAGCTGCCCGCCATCCCGAATGGGGTCCCGATGACGTACATGGCTGAGGACCGCCAGTACATCGTGATGAGCGTGGGAAACCGGGATCATCCACCAGAATTCGTAGCGCTGGCTCTTCCATGAATCGAGGGGAGGCCGATGGCCAGGAAGACGCGACCGTTTGAGGCTGTAGTGAGAACCATGGGCACGATCATCCGTTCGTTGGCCAATTTTCCCTCCCTCCTGGGCCGAAGCTCGCTCCTGATCCTCGGCCTGTCCTTCACGGCCTGTAGTGACTCTTCCGTGGGTCCGGGAGTGGGAGGCGCCGCCATGGGCCGGATCTATGCAGGCAACGGCTTCACGTGCGGGATCGTGGAAGGTGGGAGAGGGCTTTGCTGGGGCCTCAATGATCGCGGGCAGGTCGGTGGGCCGCGCATCGCCACTTTCGGGGAAGTGCCGGAAGTGATCTCCGAGGACTTGAGATTTCGGGAGTTGAGTACGAAGGCCGCGGGTCGCCACGTCTGTGGTCTCACGACCACGGGAGACGCTTATTGCTGGGGAGAGAACCGCTTCGGACAACTCGGCGATGGCACGACTGATTTCCAAATGGGTCCCCAACTGGTATTGGGGGGTTTGACGTTTACGTCGATTGCCGCCGGATGGCGGTTTAGCTGTGGCATTACGATCGATGAGGCGGCTCATTGCTGGGGCCGCGGTGAGTGGGGGCAATTGGGCGATGGGCTCGCGACGCTCAGCTCTGTGCCGACGGAGGTTTCCGGAGGACACAAATTCCGGCAGCTCGACGTCGGGTCCAACAACCTCGTGTGCGGCGTGACGACCGCCGGCAGCCTCCTTTGTTGGGGTCTCGACCTGAACGGGGCTCTCGGCGCGCCGAGCAGTTATTCTTGTATTCGTGACGACGGACTTCAGCTTCCTTGCTCGAAGATTCCGCAACAGATCGCGTCGGATGAGCGCTTTATTGAAGTGAGTGCTGGATCGTCCTTCGCTTGCGGCGTCACTCTGTCTCTTCAGGCGCTCTGCTGGGGCAGGAATGACCAGGGACAGTTGGGCAACCCCGGGACCGAGACTTGCACTCAGGGGGCCTTCAGTGGGAATGCCTGCGCTGCCACGCCAGTGCCGGTCTCGGGTCGCTTGAAATTCGTAACGGTGGCTGCGGGGCTCAGACACACTTGCGGGGTTACGATCAAGGGCGACGCGTACTGCTGGGGCCGCAACACCATCGGTGAGCTCGGCAGCGGAGTGGTGGGTACCAACAGCAACGTCCCGGTGCTGGTGCGTGGCGGCGTGTCATTCAGGCGGGTGACTGCGGGGGACCGACACAGCTGCGGCGAGGGGACCGACGGGCAGTTGTACTGTTGGGGGTCGAACCGCTTCGGGCAACTCGGCACGGGTGACACCCACCTGTGGTTGGAGCCTGCCCTCGTGGCTACGGGATTCCGTGGTCCCTAGGGAGTCCCGTAGTGCTCCGACCCACAGTCTCCGCTCTCGCCTTCGCCCTAGTCCCTTGCGTCGCAGCCTCGGACACACAGGCCCAAGACACCTTCACGTTGGTTGAGCTCGCCCCGAACGTCCACATCGCCTTGGTCACACCCAACCCGCCAAGGTACGTATTCGCCAACGCGCTCGTCGTGATCCGGGAGCGGGACGTCCTCGTGGTCGACGTGACTCGCCGGTGGTGGCTGGATGCGAGCCCCGACCGAAGGAGACTGGTGCGCCACGCCCTGCGTACGCTGGTGAAGGCCGGTGACGCCGGCGCGTTGGCGGTACTCGGTTACGGCGCGGAGACGCCGAACAAGATTCGAGCGGTGACGTGCAAGCCGGATGTGATCGAGATCGGTGAAAAAGTGCGCATCGAGGTCAATCTAGCGAATCCTTCGGACGAAGACGCAAGAGCACTCGTAGATCTTCGGATTCACTTCGTAAAGGCCAATGGTTCGACCAGCCCGAAGGTCTTCAAGGGTGCCGAGGTGACGTTGAAGGCGGGCGGGACGGCCACGGTGCGCAAGTCGGTCTCTCTGGCTCAACACACCACTCGAAAGCACTATCCAGGCAGTCATCGCGTCGAGGTGATGCTGAACGGAGTCGTTCACCCGGGAGCCGACTTCGAGATCGTGTGAGACCCCCCTGTTCAGATAGGGCTGGAGATCTTACTTGCGAGGGGGCTCAACTGGGGCGGGTGGGGTCGAACCACCAACCTCCTGGGTAACAACCAGGTGCTCTGCCAGTTGAGCTACGCCCCATCACTTGTACAACGTTCTGTGGGGCCCGTAGTTCCCTAAGGGAGGGGCGCTTCCCGCGCCGGGGGGGGCTCATCGGGACTCGCGACCATCTGCTGGACCTGTTGGACGACTCGCTTCGCCTTGAGAACACGACCGACGATCCCGTTGACGACGGCGGTCAATCCCATGATGCCGACGACCAAACCCGCGATATTGTTGAGCGCGAATAACAACACGACGGGCACGACGAACCACCGCCAGTGAGTGACCGCCCAATCGAAGAAAGTTTCCTTCCGGTCTCCTGCTTCCTCACTCGAGACTGTCATGATCTTGGGTTCGCCCCCGTGGCCGCGATGTGGATCAGAGTGCGACCAAGATCCGAGAGTGGGCCGGTAGGCGCAAGCGGAGTGACGTTCAGGCAGCGTCCGTCTTGAGGTCTTTTCTGGCCGCCTCGATAACGATGTTGGTCTGCGTCACGAGGTCCTCGGCGGCCGAATCAAACGGGGCACGCTACTGTGCGTTAGCTACCTGATAGATGTTCCGCACCAACGCCAGGTACTCGACGACAGACTCGCGTAACACATGGTTCGTCCTCGTGCTGGGAAGCACGGTACCGGCGACTCTCCACACACCCAACTGCACCATGAGCAGGCCGGTCAGAACCATGAGGACCTGCCCCACGGAAGCCGCCGTATACAAGACCGTGACCAGGACGAACATGACGCCCGTATAGGTCATGAGGCTGTCGATGACTTCTCGTAGTTTTCGCATACCGCTGCACCTGGTTAGGACCAGAGGAGGACCGGGCTGGCCGCTGGCCGGCCCACTTCCAAGATAGGGTCTAACGTCCATGGTTTCCAAAGAAACCGCTCGGGAGGCCTCACCCGCAGAACCCGGTAGGTCGCGGTCATTGTCCCTCTCTCGGCCTACACCCACCTTCCGTGACCGGACGAATCCGGGAGAAGACAGCGGTTCATGGTGAAGCGGAGCGAGGGCCACGGCATGGTGGAGACGAACACTCGGGTCTCGAGCGGGGTGGGCCTGTGAGTCCGACGTCGCCCGTCGTCGTCGTTTTTGCACTGTGGATGCTGGTTTTCGCCGCCAGTAGTCAGATCATGATCTTATCCCCGATTCTGCCCCGAATCGGCGAAGAGCTCCTCATCGGCGAATCGGCCTTGGGGACGCTCGTGTCTGCGTACTCGGTTATGGTCGGAGCCTTCGCGATCATCGCGGGCCCGATCTCGGACAAGATCGGCCGACGACGGATCCTCCTCATCGGCACGAGCGTCATGACGGGCGCTCTCCTCATGCATCACTTCGTGATCGGCTACTACTCCTTCTTGGCCGTGAGGGTGTGTTCGGGACTCGCCGGTGGGATTCTCAGTGGAGCGGCGGTCTCCTACATCGGCGATTTCTTTCCATACAATCGACGGGGCTGGGCGACCGGATGGGTCATGAGCGGCATGGCCTTCGGCCAGATTATGGGGATCCCGATCGGGGTCGTTCTGGCCGGTGCCTACGGATTCAAGGCGCCATTCTACCTGTTCTCGGTCGCGATGGCAGGGACTTTCGTGCTCATTTGGCTGAAGGTGCCTCAGCCGGACGTCGAGCGTACGCAGGGGAAGCTAACCTTTGCCAGGGCCGTGGGCGGCTACAGGGAGATGTTGGGGGAGCGGAAGATTCGAGCCGCCGCGATGGCCTACTTCATGATGTTCTTCGGGATATCGCTCTTCATCGTCTATCTGCCGTACTGGCTGGAACAGAGCTTGAACGCGACTCCGAACGCGATCGCTACGCTCTTTATGGCGGGTGGTCTCGCCAACGTTCTGACCGGTCCCCAGGCCGGGAAGCTGTCGGATCGGATCGGTCGTAAGCGTATCATCATCCTGTCGTGCGTCGGGCTGTCTCTAGTGATGCTCCTGACGACGGTTGTCCTACGCGAATTCTGGATGGCCTATATCCTTTACTTCGTCATCATGGTCCTGGTCGCCATGCGCATCAGTCCCTTCTCCGCGCTCCTTACAGCGATGGTCAGTGACGAGCGCCGCGGTTCCTTGATGAGCCTCACGGTGGCCCTGGGTCAGGCCGGATTCGCGCTGGGGGCCGCCATCGCCGGTCCGCTATACACGCGCTTCGGGTACGGGAGCAATACGGTCGTCGGTGCCGCGTCGGTGCTCATCATGGCGGCGATCGTGGCGTACCAGGTGCCGGAGCCCGTCGAGCCGCGCTCTGCGACGGCGGCGGCGAAATAACGAGAGGGGGCGAACCGGCGGAGCGAGCTAACGGACTCTGGTGCCGGTTTGCCGCACTTTGACGCCACCGTTGCAAGAGAGGGTGCTCCCCAGCACGCGATCGCATAAGATACGCCGCATGAATGAGGAAACGCCGTGAGCGGACAAGCGTCGGTGAGTGTGGCCACCACAGGCCCGAACCCATTAAAATAGGAAAACACTGAACAGGAGGCTGACCTTGGCCACTTCGCCGAGGCTGGAGTTCGAGCGTGATATCGTAGAGGTCCAGGGGCAGATTGACGGGCTCGTGGCTAAGTCGGAGCGTAGCGGATTCGACGTTTCAGACGAGCTGAAGGAGCTCCGGAGCAAGTTGGATTCCCTCAAGGAGTCCACGTACCAGAATCTGACCCCCATGGAGCAGGTGCAGGTCGCCCGGCATCAGGACCGCCCTTTCACGCTGGACTATATCGAGCGCGTCTTCACCGATTGGGTGGAGCTGCATGGAGACCGGAATTTCCGCGATGACGAGGCCATCGTGGGCGGATGGGCGGCGATCGGTAGCACGTCCGTCATGGTCATCGGCCATCAGAAGGGCCGAGACATGAAGGAGAACTTGCGTAGAAACTTCGGAATGAGTCATCCCGAGGGATACAGAAAGGCCCTGAGGCTCATGCGCCAGGCCGATAAATTCGGACGGCCCGTGATCACCTTTATCGATACGCCTGGCGCCTATCCTGGGATCGGCTCAGAGGAACGAGGGATCTCCGAGGCCATCGCATTGAATCTGAGGGAGATGTCTCGGTTGAGGACTCCCCTAATCTCAGTGGTCATCGGCGAAGGCGGATCCGGTGGAGCCTTAGGGCTCGGTGTGACGGACCGAATCCTGATGCTCGAGCACTCCGTCTATTCCGTGATCTCTCCGGAGGGCTGTGCAGCGATCCTGTGGCATTCGAGAGATTTCAAAGCTGAGGCGGCTGCGGCACTCAAACTCACGTCGCGGGACCTCCTCGTCTCGGGCATCGTCGACGAGGTCATCCCCGAGCCCGCCGGGGGAGCCCACTCGGACTGGGACGCTGCCGCGGAGGCCGTGAAGGCTTCCCTGGAAAGAAATCTCGAGGAGCTGCTGAAATTAGACCCGAATGATCTCGTAGAGCAGCGTTGGGAGAAGTATGAGGCCATCGGTGCTTGGGTAGAAGATTCCGACCAGGCGGACGGAGCTTGAGGGCCGTGGAGAGATGGTGGAAGGGATGGCAGGCGAGATGGTAGGCTTCGCGGAGGTTCGCTTCAAGGGTACGCGGAAGGAGTATTTCTCGTACGAGAATCTCGATCTCACGCCTGGGGAGCAGGTGATCGTCGAGGCGGATCGAGGGGAGGATCTAGGTAAGATCTCGGCTCTCGGCACGATCGCGGAACGTAAGTGCGGTTCGTCGGGTGGCTGCGCCACACCGCTTCCAGACAAGCGCGTTCTTCGATTCGCCGAGCTCGACGATACCCTGAAACTCGACGAGCTCCGAGACGACGAGAACAGGGTACGCACGACGGCGCGGCAACTCGTCGAGCGTCACGAGTTGAAGATGAAGATCACCGAGGCCGAGTGGCAGTTCGACAGGAACAAGCTGATCATCTACTTCACGGCCGAGCGACGGGTGGACTTTCGAGCGCTCGTCCGTGATCTCGCCCGAACGTTCCGGACACGCATCGAGCTCAAGCAGATTGGCGTCCGAGACGAGGCGGCTCTACTCGGTGGCGTCGGCCGATGCGGACGTGAACTCTGTTGTTCGACTTGGTTGCCCGAGCTGAAGCCTGTGAGCCTACAGCTCGCCAAGGACCAAGGTCTGTCTTTGAATCCTGCCCAGATTTCGGGATGCTGCGGGCGGCTCATGTGCTGTCTCATGTACGAACACCAGACCTACATAGAGGCTCGGCGCCGATTTCCCCGGGAGGGCAGGGCGCTTCGCACTTCGCTCGGGGATGAGTACGTAGTCGACGTCGATATCTGGCGCGAGACCGTGACGCTCCGCACCTCAGGGGGGGACCGTCGGACGGTTGCGCTCTCCGACCTCAAGGAAGAAGTGGCCAAGAAGAGCCGATGACACGCCGCTACCTCACGACGCCGATCTACTACGCGACCGGCGAGCCGCATCTGGGACATGCGTATACGACCGTGCTCGCCGACGCGCTGGCTCGCTACTATCGGCAGACGGGGGAGGATGTGCGCTTCCTCACGGGCACGGACGAGCACGGCCAGAAAATGCAGGAGGTGGCCACGGAGCGTGGTCTCCCTCCAGGCGAACTCGCAGATCAGATGGCCGAGAGCTTCAGAGCGGCGTGGAAGACTCTGAACATCTCGTTCGATCGTTTCATTCGCACGACTGAGCCTGGGCACGTGGGTGTCGTCCAGACCATTTTGCAGAGGCTCTGGGACAAAGGGCAGATCTACGACGACCTCTACAGCGGTTGGTATTGTGTACATGAGGAGAGGTATTGGACCGAGAAGGACGTGGGCCCGGACCACCTCTGTCCGGACTGCGGGAGACCTGTCTCGTACGTCGAAGAGAAGAACTACTTCTTCCGCATGGGTCATTACCAGGCGCGCCTCCTGCAGCACATCGCAGACCATCCTCGATGGATCGTCCCTGAGACCCGTCGAAACGAGGTTTTGGGCTTCCTGAGGAAACCCCTACAGGATCTGTCGATCTCCCGTCCCAAGTCCCGCCTCAGCTGGGGGGTCACCCTTCCGTTCGATAAGGAGCACGTTTGCTACGTTTGGGTAGACGCCCTCATCAATTATGTGACTGGCTCGGGCGTGCTAGATCCCGAGAGTGGGCCGGACCAACCCGGCTTCACCGACCCGGGTGATTCTTGGTGGCCGGCCGACCTCCATGTCATGGGCAAGGATATCCTTACGACGCACGCCGTCTACTGGCCCACCCTGCTCATGGCGGCGGATCTCCCACTCCCCCGTCAGATTCTGGCGCACGGTTGGTGGTTGATGGATGACGCCAAGATGTCGAAATCCATGGGCAACGTCGTCGACCCGCTCGAGCTTCGTGAGGACTACGGGACCGACGGGGTTCGCTGGTACTTACTGCGGGACATGCCGACCGGGTTGGATGCCACGTATACCCCCGAGCGGTTCCGAGCCCGTTACGATGAGATCGCCAACGTTCTCGGCAACCTGGCCGGCCGGACGATATCGATGATCGTCAAATACCGGGACGGAGTGATCCCCGAAGCGCCGGGGAGCGGGTTGGACGACGAGACCTCGGCCGCGCTCGAGGCCGTCGAACGGCACCTGGATGACCTAAAAATACATGAAGCCCTTGCCGCTAGCATGGATCTGGCACGAGCGGCGAATGGCTACGTCGACGCCCGCGAGCCCTGGTCGCAGGCCAAGGATCCGACCCTTGCCGCCGAACTCGATGAGACCCTCGCGACGCTCGCTCGCTCGCTGACGGTTCTGACCGCCCTGTTCTTGCCTGTCACCCCTGAGAAGATGACGGAACTCGCGAGACGCCTCGGCTTGGCGTCCGTGCCCACGGTGGAACAAGCCACTTCTATCCCGCTCGCCGGACGAAGTGTCGAGGTTGGCTCTCCCTTGTTCCCGAGACCGGACCCTCCGGCTTGACACTCTCGGGCTGCGCTCGGTAGTTTTTCGCCGATTTCAGATTGTTGAAGCACTCCGATCAAAGGGTGGGCGGACGAGCGCATGGGTGATCAACGGTGGACTTTTCTCTGCGTTTCAGGTGTGACAAATCCTGTTCGGCAATACAGCCTGTCCGTCCAGGGGATTCGTTATCTCGCCTCTTTGACAAGCGCCTTCGTCGTCACGGTGGCCGTCCTCACGGCGATGGTGGCGATCGACGGCTCTGCCCGATACACGGCGCGGCGGCTCTCTTTGGAGAAGTCTCTCTTGTCTAAGGAAGTCGTCGACCTGCAGGGGAGAACTTCAGCGATCGAAGGGTTGGTCGACGGACTCATCGAGAACGATAGGCGCTACCGGCTTCTCGCCGGATTGGATCCCATCGACGAAGAGATATTCGAAGTAGGGGTGGGCGGGCCCGGTATGCTGAGTCCGACCGCTAGTTTGCTTTGGGGAATGGATCCACTCGCGGCCGAAGAGACCTTCGCTACGGCTTACGACCTGTCCGCTCTCGAGCGCCGTGCGAATCTCTTGTCCGCGAGCCTTGCAGAGGCCACCGAGAGGCTCTCGACCAACCACGACCTCATGGAGTCGACCCCCTCGATCCTTCCCACTGCGGGGCTTCTTAGCAGCGGCTTCAGCCACGCACGACTCCATCCCATCTCCAACGAAGAGCTGCCACACCCCGGTGTCGATCTGAGTGCCGTAGAGGGCACGCTCATCCGTTCGAGTGCGAAAGGGGTGGTGCGGTACGCGGGATGGAAATCGGGGTATGGATATATGGTAGAAATCGATCACGGGTTTGGGTACATGACGCGTTATGCTCATGCATCCAAGCTCCTTGTGGCCCGATGGCAGAGAGTGGAACGCGGCGAATCCCTCGCTCAGGTGGGCATGACCGGGACCGCAACGGCGAACCATCTGCACTACGAGGTTTGGTTAGGGGGAGAGGCTAAGGATCCGGTTGATTACATTCTTGATGGCGTGATCCCCTAGCGCGAAGCCAGGGTAACCGTCATAGTGGGCCGCCATCACTTTTTCCGGTAACGTGTAACGGAGTTGGAAATGACGCGAAGTAAGCTTTTCTTGGGAGCCTTCCTCGTCGTGGCCGTCGCGGCTTGTGGCCCGACCCAAATCGTGGTTACGGCAGAGTCGGATGGGGGTGACGGCCAGGCTACCCGGCCTCTGGGCGACTTGGAGATTCGTGTGTTCCCCTACGACCGCGACTTGATCTTCGATTCCATGACGGCCGCTGCGTCCCAGCCCGAGCCCGCCATCCCGGATTCGGTCCTCGCGGCACAGGATCAGGTCGCCGCAGCCCAGCAAGCTTGGCGTGATACGGAGGTTCGCTGGAACGTTCTGAGGGATACCCTTCAGACGCTGAGCGAGTCCCTCGAGCAGATGAGCCGTGGGCAGGCTCAGTACCGGCTACTCTTCCGGGACTTTCAGGACCTCGAAGACGAGTACAACACTGTCGAGCGCCGCCGTGACGTTTCGTTCCGAAACTTCACGGCGCTCCAAGAGTCGTCGTTCGCCGCCGCAGAGCAGATCCGTTTGGTTCGCGTGCAGTGGGGCGACGAGGCGTTTGCCGATGTCGGTGCGGTGATGCTCGCCCACGAGCGGGCGAGTGGACTCACGACGATGTATGATACCACGGACGCGAGTGGTATCGCCGCCGGATTCGAGGCCAGGCCCGGCCACTACTGGGTGACGGCCAGATACGAGTTGCCCTATACGGAACTCTACTGGAACGTACCCGTCACCGTGGTCAAAGGTGACCCGGTTCAAGTTCGGCTGACGCGCTCAAATGCTTCCAGTCGAACGAAGCTCTAAGGGGCTGAGCAGGGGCTGAGCGAGAGGCCCCGGGGATCTTGATCGTCCCTGGGGCCTCGTCGTATCCGAGAGCTGCCCGATCGAATAGCTTTGGGCTATGAAGACGTCGCATCCCAACGCACCCAATCCTTCTTTGTCAGTTGGCGAGGACCGGATTGCCTGGATCACGTTCGACGACCCCGGGCGCAAGGTAAACGTGCTCGCCGAAGACGTGATGACGCGCTTCGGTGAGCTTTTGGATGAGGTCCAAGGCTTGGCGCGGCAGGGCCGACTCGTGGCGCTGGTGTTATGGAGCGGGAAGGGTGGCTTCATAGCCGGAGCAGACGTCAAGGCCATCGAGGCAGTCGGCGATCCGGTCGAAGGGGCCGAGGCATCCAGGTTCGGGCAAGCTATTTTCGGGGCGCTCGACACGCTTGCGGTTCCCAGCATCGCCGCAATACACGGGATCTGTCTAGGAGGGGGCGTCGAGATGGCGCTCGCCTGCAGCCATCGTGTGGCCTCGGATTCACCGAGCACTCGGTTGGGTCTGCCAGAGGTACAGCTCGGCATCCTTCCCGCGTGGGGGGGGACTAGCAGGCTTGCGAGGCTCGTCGGACTCGGAGCCTCACTCGATCTGTTGCTCACCGGGCGCCAAGTCTCCGTCTCCAAGGCTCGCCGGATAGGGTTGGTGGACGAAGTCCTTCCGGCCGACCTATTCCGTGATCAGGTCGCTGCATTCGCGTTGGCACGAGCAGACGGTGTGACGGCGTCCTCGCGGAAGCGACGTCCGCTGCTGAAGCGCCTTTTCGAAGCCACACCTCCTAGTCGTTGGATCATCCTGTCCGTCGCGAGGAAGCGGGTCCAGGCGCAGACCGGTGGGCACTACCCGGCGCCGCTGAGAATTCTTGAGGTCCTGGGGCGCAGTATGGGTCGGCCTCTCGCCAGCGCGTTGGAGATCGAGGCCGAGGCCGCGGGAGAGCTCATCGTATCATCTGTCAGCAAGAACCTCATCCACGTCTTCCACCTCCGGGAGGAAGCGCGAAAAGGGACGGGCGTCGCAGACACGACGGTACACCCGAGTCAGGTGGGGTATCTGGGCGTGCTCGGAGCCGGCGTGATGGGCGGTGGGATCGCCCAACTCGCTGCTCATCGAGGAATCCACGTCCGGATGAAGGATGTCCGCCATGAGGCGATCTCCAGCGGACTGAAGCACGCGTCGGGGCTTTTCGACCAACTGGTGCGGCGCAAGAAGCTCCGTAGGCGCGAGGCGGCCCAGAGCCTGTCGCTCATCACGGGCAGTCTCGACTACGAGGGTTTCGGGCGACTCGATCTGGTGGTCGAGGCGGTGGTCGAAAAGATGGACATCAAGCGAATCGTCCTCAGAGAGACCGAAGACGCCGTTGGCCGGCAATGCATCTTGGCCACCAACACGTCGTCGCTGTCGGTGGATGACATGGCCTCGTCGCTGTCCAGGCCCGACAATTTTGTGGGCCTGCACTTCTTCAACCCCGTTCACCGCATGCCGTTGGTCGAGGTGGTGCGAGGCGCTCACAGTAGCGATCTCGCCGTGGCTACCGCATACGCGCTCGCGCTCCGGTTGGGCAAGGTCCCCGTGGTGACCGCGGACGGCCCGGGCTTCCTCGTCAATCGTATCCTAGGCCCTTACCTGAATGAGGCTGGCTTCCTCTTGGCGGACGGCGTGAGCGTGGAGGCCATCGACAAGGCTGCGAAGAGGTTCGGAATGCCCATGGGCCCCCTCCGACTCGTGGACGAAGTCGGGGTCGACATCAGTCAGCATGCCGGACAGGCCATGTACGAAGCCCTCGGGGAGCGCTTGTCACCCGCGCCTCCCATTGTTGCTCTTGCCGAGAGTGGACGGTTGGGGAAGAAGGGGGGTGTGGGGTTCTACCGATACGAGGGGGCCAAGGAGAAGGGGGTCGATTCGGACATCTATGCTGTGCTGTCGTCGACGGTCCCTGCAGGACGAGTGGAGATGGACGAGCGGGAGATCCGGGGACGACTAGTGCTCGCCATGGTGAACGAGGCTGCCCGGGTGTTGGATGACGGAATCGTTCAGAGGGCGAGCGACGTCGATTTGGCCATGATCATGGGTACCGGATTCCCTCCCTTCCGTGGGGGCCTTCTCCGCTTCGCCGACACGATCCACGCGCGCACGGTGCTGGACCGCCTGGAAGAGCTGGAGGGACGCTTCGGCGCCCGCTTCGCGCCGGCCGATGCGATCCGTCGCCTGGCCCGAAGTGACAACAGCTTCTATCAGTCCTTTGCCGGTTGACGTCTGGGGGGTGGTTCCCTGTTCGGGCCGCTCGAGCCGAATGGGCACGCCGAAGGCCATGCTGGACGCCGGGGGGCGGACCTTCATCGAGCGCGTCATTGAATCACTTCGGGGCGGTGGTTGCCGGCGGATCCTCGTGTCGCTTCCCAGTGACACGGGCCCGATCGCGGCCAAGGCGAGAGCAGCTGGGGCGGTGATCGTCGTGAACCCGTGCCCGGAGGAGGGCCCGATCGGATCGCTACGAGCCGCCCTTCGGATCGTCGAACCGGAGGTCGAGGGCGTGGCTTTTTGTCCGGTCGATCATCCACTGGTACGAGCGGACACGGTGCGCTCAGTCCTGAGGGCGTTCAGCGATACCGAGGGAGCGCTCGTCGTGCCGACGTTCGAGGGGAAGCGGGGTCATCCGGTTCTGTTCGGACGAGGTCTCTTCGACGAGCTACTCGACGACGACTTGGCCGAGGGAGCGCGGACCGTCGTGCACAATCACCTGCACGAAATTGACGAGGTTGCGGTGGAGGATGACGGTGTAGTCTGCGATATCGACGATCTCACGGACTATCGACGCCACTTCCCGAGAGAGTACCGCCTCCGTTTTCAGTCTCGATGACCGACCACTCCCCCCTCCAAGCCGGTACTGCGGCGGCAGAAATTCTGGACGCCCAGCAGGCCCAGGAAGCCATCGCCGTCGTTGTCATCGTTTCCGGACGGCCGGAGCTCGTGGGTCGACGGGTGGCGATCCGTCGGTCACACGACGGGGAGTTCCGCCGAGTCGGGTCCTTCGGCGACGACGACTTCGACGCAGGCGCACTGGAGCTGGCGCGAGGGACGCTTGAGGATCACCGCCTCTCCGCCGAGGGAGTCCACGAGCTCACTTCCTCGTCGGGCGAAACGATGAGCGTCTATGTGGAGGGCCATCATCCCCGCCCAGATTTAGTGATCGTAGGGGCAGGGCATATCGCACAGCCGCTCTGTACGATGGGTGCGCTCCTCGGTTTTCGCGTCATCATCGTGGACGATCGGCCCGACTTCGCCACTCGCGAGCGCTTTCCGGAGGCGAGTCGCATCATACGCGTGGATTTCTCGGATCCCTTCGCGGACGTTCCGCTGCACTCGATCAGCCACGTCGTCCTGGTCACACGTGGTCACAAGTACGACTTTGAGTGCCTTCGTCATCTTCTCAAGTCGGAAGTCGAGCCCCCCTACGTGGGAATGATCGGGAGCAGGAGGCGCGTGAGGGCCGCCTTCAGTCAGCTGTCTGGAGAAGGCCTGGACCGCGATCGGCTGTCGAGAGTCAAGGCGCCGGTCGGGTTGGATATCGGTGCAGAGACGCCGATTGAGATCGCCGTGGCGGTAGCGGCTGAGATCGTCTTGGAGTGGCGAGGAGGGAGCGCCACGCCGCTGTCACAAAAGGAGCGGATTCTGGAGCGCTTTTTCAAGGGAACCGAGCTGTGAGCCGAATGAACGGAAGAAACGATCAGAATCTCTACCGGGCCATTGTGGACAAGGTCCAGGAGGGTCGAACCGTCGCCCTGGCCACGATCGTGTCCACAAAGGGCTCCGTGCCGCGGGGGGTCGGAGCGAAGATGGTGGTCGACCCGGGAGAGGAATTGGTGGGAACCGTGGGCGGCGGCTGTGGCGAGGGCGAAGTGATCGATGCCGCCCATGAGGTGATCCGTACCGGAACGCCTCAGATGGTGCGGGTGGACCTCACGGAGGACCTGATGTCTCTGAGTCCGGCCGTCTGTGGGGGCACGATGGAGATCTTCGTTGAGGCTGTAGGCTTTGAACGGTGATTGCCCGACGCTGGTGCAGATCCACTACCTGAGACCGCCAGACCGAGAGCAGATCTTCACGCAGCATCTCGTCTGGGGGGATGAGCAGGTGAAGGTCACGTACGCCGCCGACTTGAACTTGGAATCGCCCGTCAGGATTGCAGGAGACATCGTCCTCGAGACGGGCTCCGAGGTCGTGTGGTTCACCTTTCCCGGGGCCTGGCACGACATCGGGACTTTCCACCGCGCCGATGGCTCTTTCGTGGGGACCTACGCGAACATTCTCACTCCGTGCGTCTTCGAGGACTCAGGGGTCTGGCACACGACGGATCTCTTTCTGGACATTTGGATCGACTCGTCTGGGACGGTGCTCACCCTCGACGAGGAGGAGCTGGACGAGGCCGAGGCCAGGGGATGGATCACGCCCGCCTTGGGCCGCCGTGCCCGGGAAGAGGCCAGTGCGCTCGTGAGGCGGGCCGAGGCGGGTTCGTGGCCTCCGGCCGTCGTGGGAGAGTGGACGCTGGAGCGGGCGCGGGCGCGCGTGGGCTAGTTCCCGCCCTCTTCACTCATGAGTTTGTCGATGACCTCTGCGAAGCCCGCGAACTCGCCCCAACGATTCACGCGCGTGGCGACCCCGCCACCCTTGCTGATGAATACCGTGGGGGTACCGGAGACACCCAACTCGATGCCCAGACGCAGGTTGGCACTCACGACGTCAGCATGCCGATCACTGTCGAGGCACCCCGCGAACTGATCCACGTCCAAACCGATCGTGGCGGCGTACGTCTCGAATGCGTTCAGGGGCATGGACTGGCTCAACGACCAAGTGGTCTGGTGCGCAAACAGCTGGTCGTGAAACGGCCAGTAGAACTCGTTTCCTTGATCGAGCGCGCAGCGGGCGGCTCGGGCTGCCAAGAAGGAGTACGGATGGCCGCTCAAGGGATAGTCATGAAATACGAAACGCGCGGTGCCAGTTTCGACGTAGGCCAATTCCACCTGCGGCTTCACCAAGGTGGCGAACTGCTGGCAAGCAGGGCACTGGTAGTCCCCAAACTCCATGATCGTGATGGGCGCGTCCGGATCTCCCTTCTCGATGCCCGTCGCCAAAGAGACGAGTTCGGCCAGATCCTCGATCTCGCCGGTCACGATGCTCGCGGTGGCCACCGTTGCGGCGGAGCTGAAAGTGCCCTGGAGGGCCGACCATCCGACCGCGCCGACCGCGATTGCGCCCACCGCGCCCAGAACCACGTAAAAGCCCTTGAGATCTCCGCCGCCGTTGTCAGACATGAAGTCCACTCCACACATGGGTGCACGGCCGCTTCAGTGCCGCGATTAGTTGCCAACCCGCTACGCGGGCCACCGTAAGATGCTCCCGTCTGCGTATCACGGCAATTGCTGAATGGGACTCCTACTCGAGGAGGACCTCCACAACGCGGTCGACATCGGAGAAATCCTCGAACACGGCATCGGCCCCGGTCTCCTTGAGCTGCCACTCGTCGAAGCGGCCCGTCGCGACCGCGACGGTTCTGGTGCCGTGATGCTTTCCGCACTGGACGTCCCGAGGCGTATCGCCGATCACCACAACCGATTCTTCGGAAAACGTGATTCCCCAGGTGTCGACCGCACGGTCCACGGCGAATCCGGGGAGGTGGTCCCGGACCTCGTGGTCCGAGCCGTAACCTCCCACCTGAAAGTACTCGGCCAAACCTACCGAACCGAGCTTCAAGCGAGCCCCACGTACGATGTTGCCCGTCACGAGCCCCAGAGCGACATCTCCGGCCAGTCGGAGGGTCTCGACGAGCTCGCCGACTCCGGGGAGTAGCTTCATCGGATCGGCCATGATGCGAGACTCGAGCTCACTGATGTACGCGTCCCAGAGCGCCGGGAGTCCGGCGTCGATGACGGCGTCTTCGATGCCCGTCGCCGAGAGAAGGTCACGTGCGATCTGTGGATCGGTCTTCCCGGAAAAATCGTAGGACTCGATCGCCCCCACGCTCCCGAACGTGGCCATCATCGCGAGGCTGAAGGCTTCCTTGGCGGGGCCACCGCGCGCGAGGGTACCGTCGATGTCGAAGAGAATCAGCTTCCGCACACCGTGCCTCAGGGGCTGATCAGTATCGACGGGTCGACGTTGCCGCCACTGATTACGGCTACGGTCCTCCGGTTCTTGGCGTCCACCTGGCCGCTCCGAAGGGCAGCCACGGTGGCCGCCCCCGAGAACTCGACCACAAGCCTCAGCTGGAAGAGGAGGAAGGCCGCGGCCTCTCTGATCGGCTCCTCGTCCACCAGGACGATGTCGTCTACGAGATCGCTCACATGCCGAAAGGTGAGATCACCGGTTCGAACTGGGAGAAGGCCGTCCGCGATCGACTCACTCCGGTCCAGGGTCACCGGCTCACCGGCGTCCAGGGCCGCCTTCATCGACGCTCCGCCCGAGGGTTCGACGCCCACGATGCGGACCTCGGGGCGTAGGCGACGCAGAGCGGCAGCGCACCCGCTACAGAGCCCGCCACCACCGACGGGCACCAGAACCGTGTCGAAAGCGTCCCAGTCTTCGGCGATCTCGAGCCCTACCGTACCCTGTCCCGCGATGATCCGCGGGTCGTCGAAGGGAGGCACCATGGCCAAGCCCTCGGCTTCAGCGATCCCTTCCGCGCGTACCCTTCGTTCGATCGAGGTGGTCCCCTCGAGTTCGACTTGGGCACCCAAGCGCTCCGCCCCCTCGCGCTTGACCGTTGGGGACGTCACCGGCATCACCACGACAGCCCGAATCCCATGGAGTCGTGCCGCCAGGGCGACGGCCTGTGCGTGGTTGCCAGAGGAGTAGGTGATGACGCCCCTCGAGCGGCTCTCCTCCGGAATCTGTGCGACGAAGTTATAGGCGCCCCGAATCTTGAAGGAGCCGGCCCTCTGAAGCGACTCGAGCTTGAGGCGGACATCGCCGTCCAGCTCACTCTGCAGGGCGGCGGCGGGGTACAAGGGTGTGCGTACTACGACCGAGCGGATGCGCTCATGAGCTTCCCGGACGGCGTCCAGCCCGACGAGGTCGTCAGTCACGCTCCTCGTCTCCAGGCTCACCACCGCCTTCGCTCAGGACATCCTCACCGCCACTCTCGATCTCACCGTCGACCTCACTCTCACCGTCTATGTCACCGTCAGAGCCGTTCTCCGGAAGTACGCGAGCCACGTCCATGACGGAGTCCCCCTTGTCGAGATTCACGAGGCGGACGCCCTGAGTCGCGCGACCGATCACGCGGATCTCGTCGATTCTCTGTCGGTTGATCACACCGTTGCGTGTGATCACCATGAGTTGGTCTTCCTCTATCACCGACTTGATGGCTACGACCTTACCGGTCTTCTCGTTGGTCTTCAGGTTGATCACACCCTTCCCGCCGCGGGACTGGAGTCGGTACGCGTCGATCTCCGAGCGCTTACCCATCCCCGACTCCGACACGACGAGTAGAGTCGCGTCTTCGCGGGCGACGACGACCATCCCGACCACGTAGTCTCCCTGGCCCAGACGTACGCCGCGCACACCCTCGGTCGTCCGGCCCATACTGCGGGCATCCGCCTCGTTGAAGCGGATGGCCAACCCGTTGCGTGTGGCCAGGATCACCTGGTTGTCACCGTCGGTGATTTGGACGTCGATGAGCTCGTCCTTGTCGCGGATGTTGATGCCAATGAGGCCGACGGATCGGACGTTTCCATACGCGGACAACGGCGTCTTCTTGATCTTGCCGCCCTTGGTGCAGAACAGGAGGAAGCGGTCCTCCGAAAACTCTCGCACGGGCACCACCGACGCGATCTTATCGGAGGGGCCGATGTTGAGCAGGTTGATGATCGGCTTGCCACGTGAGTGGCGGCTCGCGACCGGCACCTGCCAGACCTTCAGCCAATAACAGAGTCCCGACCGCATGAAAATCATGAGGTACTCGTGGGCGGAAGCGACGAAGAGGTGCTCTACCCAATCCTCCTCTTTGGTCACCATGCCCTTGAGCCCCCGGCCTCCTCGCCGCTGGGCCCGATACGTATCGACTTCGGTTCTCTTTACGTATCCCTCGTGGGATACAGTGATGACCATATCTTCGTCGGGGATCAGGTCTTCCACGTTCAGGGACGAGGCATCACCGATGATCTCGCTGCGACGATCGTCCCCATACTTCTTGTCGATGGCCGTGAGCTCGTCGGAGATGATTCCCATGCGCCGGCTCTTGCTGTCGAGGATCCCTCGGAGCTCCTCGATCGTGGCGCGGAGGGCGGTCAGCTCCTCCTCGAGCTTCTCCAACTCCAAACCGGTCAGTCTGGCGAGCCTCATGTCGAGGATCGCCTTGGCCTGGCGCTCGGTGAGCTCGAAGGATTCCTGGAGCTGGATCGATGCCGCTTCGGCGTCTCTCGACGCCTTGATGACCTTGATCACCTCGTCGATGTTGTCGACGGCGATCTTGAGGCCCTCGAGGATGTGCTCGCGCTCTTCGGCTTTGTTCAGGTCGAAGGTCGTACTACGCACGACCACGGTGTGCCGGTGATCGATGAAGTGCTCGAGTATCGCACGGAGCGGGAGCACGCGAGGCTCTCCGTCGACCAGAGCCAGCAAGATTGTGCCGAAGGTCGACTGCATCTGTGTGTGCTTGTACAGCCGGTTCAGCACGATCTGGGGAATGGCGTCCCTCTTCAGCTCGATCACGACACGGAGGCCGTCCCGGTCGGACTCGTCCCGCATGTCCCTGATGTCTGGAAGCTTCTTGTCTCGAACCAGGTCGGCGATCTGTTCGATCATACGGGACTTGTTGACCATGAACGGGATCTCGGTGATGATGATCCGGTCCATGCCGCTATCCATCTCTTCGATCGTGGCCTTGGCACGCATAACGACTCGGCCACGCCCCGTACGATAGGCGTCCTCGATGCCCTGCCTGCCGCAGATGTAGCCACCGGTGGGGAAGTCCGGGCCGGTGACGAGTCGCTCGAGCTCCTCCTGGGGGAGCTGAGGATCGTCGATCATAGCCTTGGTGGCCGATAAGATCTCACGCAGGTTGTGAGGCGGGATGTTGGTCGCCATCCCCACCGCGATACCAGAGCTCCCGTTGATCAGCAGGTTGGGTACCTTGGCCGGAAGAACCGTCGGTTCCTCGAGGCGCCCATCGAAGTTCGGCGTGAAGGCGACTGTTTCCTTGTCGATGTCCTCGAGGAGCTCCATCGCCACGGCCGTCAAGCGGGCCTCGGTGTACCGATAGGCGGCCGCCGAGTCGCCGTCGATCGAACCGAAGTTGCCCTGCCCATCGATGAGTGGATAGCGCAGCGAAAAGTCCTGCACCATGCGGACCAAAGAGTCGTAGACGGCCGAGTCTCCGTGAGGGTGGTACTTACCGAGAACCTCGCCCACCACGGTGGCAGCTTTCTTGTAGCCTCGGCCCGGACTCAGCCCCAACCCACTCATCGCGAAAAGGATTCTGCGGTGAACCGGCTTGAGGCCGTCACGCACGTCGGGAAGTGCCCGTTGCACGATGACGCTCATCGAGTAGTCGATGAACGACTCCCGCATTTCGTCCTCGAGGAGACGCTCTAGGACTTTCTCACCACCCGAGTGGGTTTCGTCGATTGCCATTTACTTTGCCTCGAGACAGGGCCGACCGGTCTCGGTCGGTGGGGTGTGTGGGACGCTGTGTGGGACGCTGAGAATACGGTCAGTGAACGCGTCGCCGGTGAGGAAAATTCGAATGGAGAGGACCTCGGGGATGCGTCTCAAAGAGGCTCCGCAAGGAGATCGTCGAACGAGCCTTAAGTCGTTGAAAATTAATGAAAAACAACCCTTTGGACAAGCCGAAGAAAGCCCCCTGTAGAGGCTATCGAACGGGGGGTTGAGCTCCCGGCCTCGGACGCCCTCGGCGCATCCCCCTGAGGAGCGACACGAAGCGTGGATCCGAGCGCAGGCCGTCCCAAACCGGATCCGTTCTGAGAGACATGAGTCGACGGCGTCGACGGCGTGACTGTAATGGTCGATTGCCGCCTAGAGTCCCTCTGCCGTTTGACGAGACTGCTCGAATCGGGCCTTCAAGGACTCGTCGTTGGCGAACGGCACACTGCTCGCGGGAGCGGAGGAGAGCATGGTCTCCCTCTGATCCTGTGTCAGCTCACCCTGAATCTCCAGAGCGATGGCCTCTGCCACTTCACTTTGGAGCGCCAACACGCCGGAAAAGCTGCGGTCATAGGTTTGGGACCAGACGTGCGTGTCGCTAGGTCCGTGAGTCAACTGTACCGTGATTCGGACCTCATCCTCCGCCCGTAGGACGGGTCCCTCCACGATCCCCTCCACGTTCAGCTCTCGAGCGATTTCAGGCATGGTCTTATCGCTCATGGCGTAGCGAGACATCGATGTTCTCGAGACCACCCTGATCGCCGGCAACCGGCTGAGCCGCTTGATCAATGCTTCATACATGCCGGCGGCGAAGTAGTCTTACTCGTCACCGTCGGAGAAATTCTGAAGAGGGAGGACCGCAAGGGACCGGATCGGCTCGTCGGGATCGTAGGTCGCGGGGATCACCGTGGGCCCGTCTCCCGCGGGAATTACTGTCGGCGCCTCGACCCCGGTTCGGAGCCACCACGATCCCACACCACCGACGGCCAGCAGAGTGATGGAGAGTAGCGCCAATCGAGGGACGAGACTCGTGAACGGCACCTCGGGCGCTCCATCGGCGTCCGCGGATGCGGTCACCTGAATTCCTTGCTCCGTCAGGTCGAAGACCCATGCGAGCGCTACGACAACGGGAAAGCCCAGCGTCGTAAAGACAACGACCAACCGGAGCGCCCATTCCGCCGAAAATGCCGGCAGAATGATCTCGCTGAGCTGGAGTACCACGAATGCGACGACGGCGTAGGCAACGGCCACACGCACCACATGCCGGCGGCGTAGCTCAGTCCAAAAAATACTCCAGCTTCGACCGTTGCTCACCCATGATTACTTACCGCCGCCACACGTGCCGCCGTGACTTCGTGCCATTACGTGATCACGAAAGGTCAAATTGCCATCCAAAGATTGCTTTCCCCAATCGGACGAATAAGATCGCGCAGGATCCGATTGATCATAGTTCAGAGAGCTAGTCGGCACCATTCGTTAAGAGAACTCTACGCAACGGCCACGAAGTCCGTGACCTCGGTCCAGCCGGCCTCCTCGAGAGTCTGCCGGATGTTTTCTCGTGCCCCCTCCTGACCCACCGCGGCGACGGAAAAGCCGTCCCTGTACTTATTGATGTGGGCAGGGCGTATGACGGTTGCCCCGTAAATCCGCTGTCCGATCTTTCGGGGATCTAACTCCACAAACGCGTTCAGGCCCCCCCCTTGTTCCAGCACCTCCCGGGCGACGGCTTTTCCGATCGGGCCCGCGCCCCAGACGATGATGCCGGTACGGTCTGCTGCGAGAGTCTTGAGGAGATAGTGGACCTTGCAGCGTCTGAACGCGTCAGGTGAGTATGCGGCGTCACACCGCGACGTTCGATCCTCGCGTTCTCGCCAGTGGACCAGGACACGATCGAGCGAACCCAGCTGGGCGCCCCCCATCCAGAGCCGCAGCAGAAGGTCGTAGTCCTCGGGCCATCCCCTGTCCACGTATCCCCCGGCCCTCTCCACCGCTTCCGCCCGCAGGAAGAAGGTGGGGTGGGCGAGTGGGCACTCGATGAAGATGTTTCGTGTCACGTCGTCCGGAGTTCGGATTGCGTTCAGCCACCGCTCGTAGCGTTTTCCGCCTTCTCGGACGTGCTGCCGTGGAAAGTACTGGATGCCCGCCCCACAGCCCGCGAGATCGGGCCGCTGCTCCAACCATGCCAACTGCTCAGCCAGGCGAGTGGGCTCGGCGATGTCGTCCGCGTCCATCCGGGCCAGATAAGCGCCCCGGGCATGTGCTCGCGCTGTTTCGAGAGCAGTCACGATGCCGAGAGGGGGCTGCCCGATCACGGTGACTCTCGGGTCTTCCGCTGCCCATGCCGCCAGGATCTCCGTACTGCCATCGCGGGAGCCGTCATCCACGGCGAGTACCTCGAAGTCAGCCAGGGTCTGCACCCGGAGCGACTCGATGCACTCGGGAAGGTAGGGCGCCGCATCCCGTACTGGGAGCAGCACCGAGACTACGGGCGAGTCAGTCATGCCAGGCGGTCAGTCATGCCTGGGAGTCACTCGCCAAGCCGGGCGTGAGCCCTAGGAAGCACGTCGGCCAGGCAGCGTCCAGTGACGCTCTCGGGCGTCGATGCCACGTCTTCTGGGCGGCCTATGGCCACGATTCGCCCCCCCCGATGACCGGCTCCCGGTCCGAGGTCGATGACCCAATCGGCCGTCTTGACCACGTCCAAGTTGTGCTCGATTACGACTACGGTGTTTCCTGCGCCTACCAACCGATCGAGGACGTGCAGCAGCTTCTTGATGTCGTCCCCGGACAAACCAGTCGTGGGCTCGTCCAGGATGTAGAGCTTACGCCCCGCCTTGCCGGAGACGCCCGCGAGTTCGCGGGCGATCTTGAGCCGCTGGGCCTCCCCGCCCGACAGTGTCGGCGCCGGCTGTCCGAGCCTCAGATATCCGAGGCCTACCTGTTGCAGGTGCCACAGAGTCTGCCCGAGTCGGTCCTGGCGAATGAAGAATCGAATCGCCTCGTCTATCGAGAGCTCCAGCACCTGCGACACATTTCGGCCCTTGTACAGCACGTCCAACGTCTCTGGCCGATAGCGTGTGCCTCGGCAGGTGTCGCAACGGACGTAGATGTCCGCCATGAAGATCATCTCGATTTCGACCTGGCCGGCGCCCTTGCAATCCTTGCAGCGCCCACCCTCGACGTTGAACGAGAAGTGGCCTGGGCCGTAACCCCGCTCACGAGCCAAGGGCTGGGCCGCGAAGAGTTTCCGGACCTCGTCCCACGCCTTGATGTACGTGACGGGATTGGACCGCGGCGTCCGACCGATGGGGGATTGATCCACCAAGATCACGTCGTCGAGTAGGGAGGCTCCGTCGAGGGAGTCGAACTCGCCGACGGTCTCGCCCAGGTGCTCCTTGGCGGTCGTGTCTCCGCCCCTCAGCTCTCGCTCCAGGGCCCGATACAGAATGTCGTGGACGAGCGTCGATTTTCCGGATCCGGAGACTCCAGTTACGACGGTCATCGCGCCCAGGGGTAGATCGATGTCGACATCCTGAAGGTTGTGCAGCCGACCGCCCCTGAGACTCAGATGATCCCCGTCCACGGGACGGCGGTTCTCCGGGACTGGAATCGCGGCTCGCCCCGATATGTAGAGTCCCGTGGCGCTGTCTGCCCGGGTGAGCTCTTCCGGAGTACCCTGGAAGACCACCTCACCCCCTTTGTCCCCCGATGCGGGTCCCAACTCCAGGACGTGGTCCGCGGCCCGAATGGCGAGCGGGTCGTGTTCCACGACGATCACCGAGTTGCCCGCGTCACGGAGTTGGCCCAGAAGCGAGAGAAGTGCAGTCGTGTCACTGGGGTGCAGACCCACGGTCGGCTCGTCGAGAACGTAGAGCGTGTCCACCAACCGGGATCCGAGCGAGTTGGCCAGGTTGATGCGCTGCGCCTCACCTCCCGAGAGAGTGCGAGTTTGCCGATCCAGTGACACGTATCCGAGGCCCACATCCACAAGAAACGCCAGACGGGCGATGAGCTCACGGAGTATGGTTTCGGCGATCCGGCTCTCCATTTCGCTCAACTCGAGGCTCGACACCCAGGTCTGGATTTCGTCGATCGGAAGCTTGCTGACGTCCGCGATCGAACGGTCGCCGATACGGATGTAGAGGGCGCGTGGCTGGATGCGCGCCCCTCCGCACGCGGCACACTCGTGGGGGCACTGATACTGCCGGAGAAACACACGGATGTACTGCTTGTAGCGCTTGCGTTCCCTGGAAATCAGGAACGGTATGACGCCCTTGAAGCGCTCCGCTCCGTAGAGCACTTCTTCCTTGAAGTCTTCCGGGAGGTCTCGCCACGGGCTGAACAGCGACACGCCTCTCGAGAGGGTGAAGGAGCGGAGACGGTCGCGCTCGCGATGGTAGCGGGGCTTGCTCCAGGGGTCCACCGCTCCCTCGTCGATGGACCGCGAGGGGTTGGGTACGATGAGATCGACGTCGTAGTCGAGCGTTGCCCCGAACCCCGTGCACGTCGGGCATGACCCATAGGGGTTGTTGAAGGAGAAAAGCTTGGGGGTGGGATCGAAGAAGTCGATCTCCGGATGCTTCGGGCAGCGAAAGTGCTCCGTGAATTGCAGACGCTCGGATGGAGGGACCGCCGACGTCTGCCCGCTAGCGTTTTCGTGGACCAGCACCACCGCCTCGCCCTCCCCCTCCACGAAGCAGGTGCTGAGCGAGTCGGCCAAGCGATCGCGGTCACCCGGGGAGGTCTTGAGGCGGTCCACCACGACCAGCGTCTCCGCCGCCTCAGTGATGTCGGGACCGGCGTGCTCGTAATCCGCCTCAGCGTCCCGTCCCTCTGTCCCGGAGCTTCCGCCGGCTGTCTCGGTGAGATCGACGAGCTGGCCGTCCGCGAGAACTCGCACGAACCCCATGGATCGCAGGTTCGCCGCGACGAGGTCGTGCTTCACTCGGCCGCTCAACTTCAGTGGGAAGGTGACCTGGATTCGGGTCCCTTCAGGCAGCTCCAGCACCCGGTCGACAGCCTCGGTCACCGTATCTGGACGCACCTGGTCTCCACACTCCGGACAGTACGTGCGTCCCACACGAGCCCACAGAAGGCGAAGGTAGTCGTACACTTCCGTAGCGGTTCCCACGGTCGATCGACTCGACTTGGTGGGGTTCTTCTGTTCGATGGCGACGGCGGGAGAAATGCCTTCGACGGAGTCGACGTCGGGCTTCTCCATCCGCTCCAGGAACTGCCTGGCGTATGTCGACAGAGACTCGACGTAGCGGCGCTGTCCTTCCGCGAACAACGTGTCTAGAGCCAGAGACGACTTGCCGGACCCGGAGGGCCCCGTGATGACGGTGAGGGTGCGCCTCGGGATATCGATGTCCAAGTTCTTGAGGTTGTGCTGGCGTGCCCCTCGGATGCGTATCCAGTCGTCCATGGGAGTTAATAGCACAGCAATTGTGGAGCGGCGCAACGCCGCTCTCGCTCGGAACAGACCTATGGGCGTCGGGTAGGCCGATCACCCCGCCCGACCTCCATCATTGACCCCGTGAGCGTACAGAAGAGTGCCGGGACCTCAGGACGACTTTCAGGATGAGGAGGTGCTCGGGAAGGCGTACGATGCCCGCTTGATGAAGCGGCTTCTCCGCTACCTGCGACCCTACCGGTGGCAGGTCTCTGGGGCCATCCTCCTGCTCATCGCTTGGTCATTTCTCCAGGTCGTGGGTCCGTGGCTGACGCAAATCGCCCTGGACGATGCCATTCCCGCAGGCGACACCGCTCTCCTCGCCAGGCTCGCGGCCGTGTTCCTGGCAGCACACGTCGCTGCGTTCTTTCTGCAGTACATCCAGACGGTGCTCACCACGTGGTTGGGCCAGCGGGTCATGTACGACCTGAGAACGGAGATCTTCGAGAAACTGCAGCGGCTGGATCTGCGCTTCTACGACCAGAGTCCCGTAGGGCGTCTCATGACACGAATCACCAGCGACGTCGAGACGCTGAACGAGCTCTTCAGTTCCGGCGTCGTGGCCGCGTTCGGGGACGTGTTCACTCTGACGTTTATCCTGTCGGCGATGGTCTACATGGACTGGAGGCTCGCGCTCGTCACCTTCAGCGTCCTCCCGTTCGTGGCCCTCACGGCCTTCCTGTTTCGGGCGAAGATTCGAGTCGTTTACAGGGATGTGCGGGTGCGTTTGGCCCGTATCAACGCCTATCTGCACGAGCGCATCACGGGAATCGCGGTGGTCAAGCTGTTCAACCGGGAAGAAGCCGATGCACGGCGACACGGTGAGATCAACCAACACTACCTGGAGGCGCACCTCCGCTCGATCACCTACTACGCGCTCTTCTTTCCGATCATCGAACTCTTCACGGCCATCGCCCTCGCGCTGATCATCTGGAGGGGTGGAGTATCGATTCTGGAGGGAGCGCTCACGGTCGGAGTCCTCGCCGCGTTCATCCAGTACGCCCGCCGCTTTTTCCGTCCCATCCAGGACCTGTCGGAGAAGTACAATCTGCTTCAGGGCGCGATGGCGTCCTCCGAGCGGATTTTTCGTTTACTCGATCGGCCGATCGAGACGACTGATCCCGAAGCTCCCGTCGATCTCCCGACCCCGGTGCGGGGGAAAATCGAGTTCCGGAACGTCTGGTTCGCCTATGGCAAGGATGACCTGGGCGAGTGGGACTGGGTGCTGAAGGGGGTGACCCTCACGGCTGAACCCGGTGAGCGTCTGGCCATCGTCGGGCATACGGGAGCAGGAAAGACCACCATCATCAACCTGCTCATGCGCTTCTACGAGCCTCAGACAGGGGAGATTCTGCTCGACGGTGTACCCATCGAGCGATTGCGGCTCGACGACCTTCGCGAACACATCGGTTTGGTGCTCCAGGACGTGTTTCTCTTCAGTCAGGGCGTCGGCTACAACATCCGACTAGGGGCCGAGGGCATATCGGAGGATCGCGTTCGTGAGGCGGCGGAGCGGATCGGCGCGGCGTCGTTCATCGAACGCCTTCCGGACGGGTACGATCAAGAACTCGGGGAGAGGGGTGCCTCGATATCGGTCGGGGAGCGCCAACTCGTCTCGTTCGCGAGAGCGCTAGCGTTCGATCCTCAAGTACTCGTCCTGGACGAGGCGACGAGCTCGGTCGACTCGGAAATCGAAGCTCGGATCGAAGAAGCCACTAACGAGCTGATGGCGGGTCGGACGTCGATCGTGATCGCGCACCGACTCTCGACGGTGCAAGGAGCCGGCCACATCATCGTCCTCCACCACGGGGAGCTCGTCGAGTCGGGGACGCACGAAGAGTTGCTGGACGCAGAGGGTCTCTATGCCCGGCTCCACGAGCTGCAGTTTACGAGGACGCCGGCGGCCTGAAGCGCGGACGGCTGCCTGTGGCTCGGTGGGACAGATTTCGGCTGTTGCACTGTCATAGGCTGTGTGCGCATCTTCTGCGCTCATCTCAGACGCTGTCACTTTCATGAAGCGGTCGAGTGAAACACCCCCCATGATGCGACTCAAGCCACAGACAATCCCTAGAACCTGTCCCGAGCCGGAGATCTTCAACGAGCTCGTGTCGTTGGACGGCATGGCCGTGCTCGAGCTCGGGTGTGGCGCCGCCGAGCTGACACGCATCATTGCTACCGAGGGGAGCGGTCGGTCGGTGGTGGCTTTCGAGATAGACGAGGTCCAACACGCGCTCAATCTCCAGATCGAGGATCTCCCGAACGTGATCTTCGCACTGGCTGGGGCCGAATCGATTCCGGCCGTCGACGACACGTTCGACGTCGCGTTCATGTTCAAGTCGCTCCACCACGTACCCGTCGAGCTCATGGGCTTGGCGCTGGATGAAATTCGACGCGTTCTCGTGCCGGGCGGACTCGCCTACATCTCCGAGCCGATTTTCGACGGCGACTTCAACGAGGTGCTCCGCCTGTTTAATGACGAGAGCCAAGTGCGGGCAGCCGCGTTCGACGCGATCAAGTGGGCCGTGGACTCTGGATCTTTCGAGTTGGTGTCCGAGACGTTTTTCAAGACACCTAGGATTTTCGCGAATTTCGCTGAGTTCGAGGATCGAGTGATTGGCGCCACTCACTCCTGCTTCGAGTTATCCGACGAGCTCCGTTCGGAGGTCCGGTCCCGTTTCGAGCACCATATGACGGATCAGGGGGTGCATTTCTTCCCGCCCAATCGGGTGGATCTACTGAGGAGGCCGCTGTAATTCGAAGGGACGCTGCAGTCACGTTCGTCTTTGTCGTAGTGACCGCCGCCTTGTCGGTGATGATCACGGCCTGTGGCGACACCCGTAACGGATCGGTGCCAGGATCGGACATTGCACCCGGAGATTGGCCGAACTACGCTCGGGACCTCGGAGCGAGTAAGTACTCCCCCCTCGATCAGATCGACACCGACAACGTCGCGGGGCTCGAGGTCGCATGGAGCTGGGAGAGCGCGGACTACGCGCTCGAAGACCGGTTTCCCGAGTTGACGGTGAACAACAACTACCAGGTCACGCCGATCAAGGTCGGCGAGCGACTCTACGTGGCGACGAACCTCGGGCAGGCCGCGGCGCTCGACCCGGCGACCGGGGATCAGCTCTGGTTGTTCGATCCGTACGCCACCGGGTTAAGGGATCGGCCAACCGGCCGAGCGAACCGCGGCGTGGCCCATTGGAGCGAGCTAGACGACAGCTCGGCGGATGTGTCGGGTGGCGCGACCGATGAGCGGATTTTCCTCGGCTCGGGCGAGCTCCTGATTGCGTTGGACGCCGCCACGGGCCAGCCCGTGCCCGGCTTCGGCTCCGCTGGCGCGGTGGATCTCTCCCGGGACCCCGACCCCCGCGTCGAGACGTTCGTGTGGACGTCGGCTCCGCTCGTGGTCCGGGACGTCGTCATCGTGGGTGCCAGCTCCATGGTGCCCAACCGCAATTGGATGACGGCTCCGCCCGGATACGTGCGGGCGTACGACGTCCGTACGGGAGCGCTCAGGTGGCGCTTCAACCCGATCCCCGAGCCGGGAGATCCGGCGCTAGAGACGTGGGCCGACTCGTCGTGGGCCTATTCCGGAAACGGCAACGTGTGGACGCTGCTGAGTGCGGACGAGGAGCTGGGCCACGTCTACCTGCCCCTCAAGACCACGACGAACGACTGGTACGGGGGGCACCGGCCCGGGGACAACCTCTACGGCGAGAGCGTCGTCGCCGTCGACGTGGAGACGGGCGAGCGGGTTTGGCACTACCAGATGGTCCACCACGGGCTCTGGGACTACGATCCGCCCGCTGCGCCGAACGTGCTCGACGTGACGGTGGACGGGAGGCGGGTGAAAGCGATCGCCCAGGTGACGAAGCAGGCGTTCGTGTTCACGTTCGACCGACAGACGGGAGAGCCTATCTGGCCGATCGAAGAGCGCCCCGTGGCCCCGTCACCCGTGCCCGGGGAGATCGCTGCAGCCACGCAGCCGTTCCCCACGCGGCCCGCTCCGTTCGACCTCCAAGGCATCACGGTAGACGACCTGATCGACTTCACCCCCGAGTTGCGGGCCGAAGCCGAGGAGATCGCCTCGGGCTTCGTGTACGGACCGATGTTCACACCGCCCACGGTACGGGACGATCGCCCCGGTGGGACCCAGGGCACGATTCTGATTCCAGGTTGGGTGGGAGGCGCGAACTGGGGCGGAGCCGCGGTCGATCCCGAGACGGGTATCCTCTACGTCCCGTCGGTCACGTCGCCCAACGTGACGGCACTGGTCCCTCCCGAGAATCCCGACAGCTCGGACTTCCGGTACGTCCGGGGACTTCCGCGCGAGGTGCCGATGCCCGGGGGGCTTCCCCTCCTGAAGCCTCCGTACGGGCGCATCACGGCCATCGACATGAACACGGGGGGGCACCTCTGGATGAAGGCGAACGGCCCAGGCCCGCGGGACCATCCCGCGCTCGCGGACCTCGAGCTTCCCTGGCTGGGGCAACGGGGCCGTCCCGCTCCCATGCTCACGAAGACGCTCCTTTTTGTCGGTGAGGGCTCGGAGGGGGCCCTTTCCATCCTACCCATCGCCGGCGGGCCCATGTTTCGGGCGTGGGACAAGCGCACCGGGGATGTGGTATGGGAGATGGAGCTCGACGCGGGCACGTCCGGGGCTCCGATGACCTACATGGTGGACGGCAAGCAGTACATCGTGGTGGCGATCGGCGACTTGGAGACGAAGGGTCGGATCGTGGCGCTCGCGCTGCCGTAAGGGCGAATCTCCACCCGCTATCCCCACTGCTCCTCCTACCGCAGGAAGATTGCCTTCGGGATGTACCCCGTGATGACCTGCGTCAGGTCGACCACCTCGCTCACCCGGAAATCCACGGCGATGCTCGCGAGCGAAAGCGCCTTGGCGGGGTTCAGCTCCTTTTCTTCCATCAAGAAATTGACGACCTCATAGACGGCGTGCCTGGTGGCTCGGTCGAGATCGAGGTCGATGCCCATGATCATGTAGTGCTCATCGTTCTCGGCGCGTGGCCACGAGATATCGACGTCCTTGTGCACGATGAAACGGAACACGCCGGCGAGTGACTGCTCGATCGCCGTCCCGCTCACTTCGCCGTCGCCCTGGGCACTGTGCGGGTCGCCCGTATAGAAGAGCGCGCCGTCATGGAACACGGGCAGATAGAGGGTCGTGCCGGCCTTGAGGTCCTTCACGTCCATGTTGCCGCCGAAGGGCCCCGGGGGCCTCGAGCTCTGCACACCGGGCACCGTCACGCCGGGCTCTCCCACGACGGGGTCGGGCGCGACGGCCATGATGCCCATGAAGGGCTCGAGCGGCACCTCGATGCTCGGCGTGAAAAACGCCACCTCACGCCCGTTCGATATACCGCTGCGGATCACGTGTCGCGTTCCGGGCTCGATGTCCAGCACGGGCATGCCCTCCTCGTAGCCGGGATAACCGGATGAGAACACGCCGCCGCCCGAGCTCGTGTTGTTGATCCCCCAGTTCATGCGCGTCTCGAGGGAGAGGATTTGCACCTCCAGCATGTCGCCCGGCTCGGCGCCTTCGACGTAGATCGGTCCGGTGATGACGTGACCGCTCCGTCCCTCCCGGGCCCGTCCCTCTCTCGAAGCCCAGAAATCCAGCACGTCCTGATGGATGTCCTCGGGTCCCACGTCGTATTCGGCGAGGTACTCCACCGGTTCGGCTCGCTGGGTAGCCCCTGCGTGCGTAATCGTGTTGATGCGGACGGTCTCACCCGACTGAATCCTCAGCACGGGCTCCTTGTCGATCGGGAACCACCCCCAAGCCACGTTCTCCGGGGTCGACGGCACGAAGTGATCGGCCTCGATGTTCGCGCCGTTGGCGGTGGAGGGACCACCGTCCGACGCAGTGCAGGCCGTGAGGACCAGCGCGGCGAGACAGGATGCCACGAGAGAGAAGAGGTGGGTCGGGGACATTCTCGACGGACAACCTGTTCCTGGTGACGACACGTTCACCTCCACTCGGTTCGCATTGGCATGGGGTCTGGTCACGTCGAGGGGACAGAAGCGGAAGATCCTCGGGTGGCCGTAGCCCGTACGATTAGGGCCGGTGGGCGAGGGCGCAAGCCTAGCTCATCCGATCAGCGCCGGACCCCCAGCGTATCGGTCTGCATCACCACACCCGTGGTGTCCGCAGCCGCCTTTTCCCGCTGCAGTCGCTCGGCCTCGGCGCGAGCCAACGCTTCGGCTTCCGCAAGGGCTTCTGCCTCGGCCTGCATGGCCGCGTAGCGCTCCGATACCGGAACAATGCGGCCGCCCACTCGAATGGTCGGCTCCATACCCTCGGGATAACCGGCGGCTGGGGCGAGCGCGGCCTCCGTGTAGCGGCTGGACGCATTCCACAGCACCCACTCGCGGATTCCGGCGTCATACGTCGCCTGGATCTGCGCGCGCACCTCCGGGGCTCCATAGCGGGGCGATCCAAGGGTGAAGTCCTGGAGCCAGGGCCGAGTGGTACCGGCCCCCTCGATCGCGTCGGAGCGCCTGAGGCCCGAGCGCAGGGCGGCGCGAATGATCTCGTACGGGTGTCCGTTGGGATCCTGGATACCGAAACTTCCCGCCCAGTAGTGGGACGGATAGACCATCGGCAGAGCCACGTCCACGCTTCCGATGAATCGTTCCCAGTACTGGCCGATCCCGATGTCGCTGGTGGCCGACGTCGTGGCACCGAACACATCAAGCGTCATCTCCACGCCCGACTCCGCCAACTCGGCGCGGGCGTACTCTAGAAACCCTTCGACTGCGTCCCTTCTCGTGCGTCCGTCGGCACCGGGGAAGACAGCGCGGTCCAGATCCGCCCTAGGGGCGTCGGGAAAGCGCAGGTAGTCCCACTGGATTTCCGGGAAACCGGCTGCCGCGACTTCCTTAGCCAACTCCACGTGGTATTCCCACAAGGTTCGATCGTGGAGATTGGCCCAGATCAGCCCTTTGCTGTCCACCCAAACACCGCCCGAAGTGTCCTGCACGGCGAGCTCGGGGCGTGCCCGGATGAGGAGGGGATCCTTCACGATCACAATCCGCGCGATCGGGTAGATGTCGGCCTCGTGAAGTCTTTCGAGGAGCCCTATGAGGTTGCGGATGCGAATCTCTTGGTCGGCACCTACTTCGCGCGCCATCGCCACCGACGTGGCATGACTCACGTAACCGGTGGCGTCCTTGATATCGATCACGAGGCTATTGACCTCGGTGCGCGTGGCGATGTCGATGAGGCGCTGGGAGCGCGCTCTCGAGCCCGCCCCCCACGCGTTTATGTAGAGTCCCTTGACCTCGGCGGGCCTGGTGAAAACGAGGCGCTCCTCAGGGAGGACCAAGCGGGACACTGCGGTGCCCGAGCCGGCTCGAGCGGTTGCGGCCGGGAAATTCTCGAGCATCGAGTCGTCCGCGAGCCATGCCAACCTCTTCTCTCGGGCGCTCAACTGGGGCACGGTGTCCGCGTCCTCCGCCGTCGCCTCAGCGTTGTCGCTAATTGATTCACCGTTGTCGGCTGCGGGTGCCGCGTCGTCGGTTGTCCGCTCCGTGTCGTCGACCGTCGATTTCGTCTGGTCGGCTGTCGACTCCGGGTCGGGACCTACCACATCATCGCCGTTCGAATCGACGACGATCGGCGCTGTCAGCTCAACGGGTGGCCCGGTGGCGCCATCCGGTGAGGGAGAGACTGGCTTGAGGTCGACCTGTGCTAGCCGCGGGGCCTCAGATGATTCGGGTCCATCAGGCGCTTGGGTTGACTCGAGCGTTTCCTCCGCCGTGGCTGCGGAGTTCCGAGCTGATGTGTCGGATTGGTCCCCGCAGGAAGTGATGAGCGTGGAGCACGCCAAGAAGCACACGACCAAGCGGAGCGTTCGGATGGATGAAATCCGCATCATGTACTCTCAGAGAGGTAGGAAATCACGAGGTCGGCGGTCCGGGTGGCCGCACCGCGGTGCTCCTCAATATAGCCTGCTGCGCGCCGACCCGCGTGTACTATTTCCTCCGCATCATCCAGCCATCTCCGTAGCTCTCGCACCAGGGAGTCACCGTCGCTGGCCACTCGGGCCCCCTCGATGGCAAGAAGGCGAGATGCCGAGTCGGAGCCCTGATAGCGTGGGCCGAAGAGAACCGGCACGGAAGCGGCTGCGGGTTCCAGAACCGAGTGGAGTCCATGCGCGTGAAATCCCCCCCCCACGTAAGCGACCGTGGCGACTGCATACAGGTCGGCGAGGACACCCACGCGCTCCACCAGCACCGCGTCGGTCCCGTCGAGCTCTCCCAACCGTTCGGCGTCCGCGAGTAGAGTCGGTGTCCAACCGTCTAGTACGAGTCTCCTCTTCAGGCCCTCGAAGTCACAGCGACCTGGCTCGTGGGGCGCGAGAATCAGCCGGAGGTCCGGGTTGGTTCGTCTCACTTGGGCGAGAGCTGGGAATAGCACGGCTTCGTCCGACTCCCACGTGGACCCGGCGATCAGTATCGGCCCGGGCTCGTCCACAATCGGCCCTCGCTCGTTCCTGAACAGGCGCATGTGGGGAGCGTCCAGATCGACCCCCGACGCGCGACTCCAGGCTGAGTCGATTCCCGGATCTCCTGTGACGACGATCCGGTCGGTCGGGACTCCGAGGCGACCGAACCGTTCTCCGTCCTCCGAGGAAATGGCCGCCACCGCTGCGAGACTCGCGAAGGCCGGAGTGAGGACGGCCCTCGCGGGCCAACGCAGTCTGCCCGCCCCCTGGGACAGCGTCCCAGCGATCAACAGCGTCGGCACTCCACGGACCCCGGCCTCGGTCGTCAGCGTTGGCCAGACTTCCTTCTGCGTGAAGAGGAGCACGGAGGGACGGAGGGCGTCCAGGACCGACCCCATCGTGCGCGGTAGGTCCCACGGTAGATAAGAGGTGACGTCAGCCGGATACGTCGACGCCATGGCTTCGGCCGATGGGGAGAAGAAGGTGAAGGCGACCTGGAGCTCTGGGACCCGCTCGCGAACCGCTTCGAGTACCGATCGTGCCTGGAGGGCCTCCCCGACGGACGAGGCATGCACCCACACGGTGGGTTGTCCGGGGTCACGGCTGGAGCGACCCCACTGGGCGAGCTGCTCATGTGAGTCTCTTCGCCCGCGAAGTCCCCGGGAGAGCTTCGACGGGCCGCCACTCAGCAACGGCGAGACCGCCTTGAGGCCACGCAGGGCTGATCGGTAGAGTACGTGAGCCGCCGACATGGAGGACGATGGCCTTCCGGGTCTCATCGCGCCAGGCTGCTCCTGGATAAGCGACGTGGGTACATTTAGATGCGCCGGGCTCTTTAAAGGCCCGGCCTCCCACGTTCGTACCATAAGAGAGTCGAGCAACACCACGGGATGAGCGAAAGCTCCTTCCATACAAGGAGGTCTCATGGGATCCATGATGCTGGCCGTATCCGTCATCGCTATTGGTGCCTTTGTCCGCGTGGCGGGGCCATCTTTCGGCAAGCCGGGAAGCGCGAAGCTCGCGGGATACGGCTTGATGCTGGGTGGTGTGGCGCTCGCCGCCCTCAATACCGTCGTCGTGATCGGGGTGGGCGAGGTCGGCGTGAAGCACTTCCTGGGCAAGGTGGACGCGCGTCCCCTCAACCAGGGAGTCCACGTCATCAACCCGCTCGCTTCGGTCGAGAAGATGTCGATCAGAGAGCAGAGTTTTCCCCCGGGCAGCGGTGTCGAGAATATCGAGGCGCAAACGAGCGAGCAGATGAACGTCGCTCTCGAGGTGTCTCTACTCTTCCGGATCGATCCCCTCCGCGCGGCCGACCTGTTCGACCGCATCGGCTCGGAACAGCAGATCAAGAGTAGCATCGTTCTGAACGCGATCAGAAACGGTGTCCGGGACGCGGTGGCCACGAAGTCCATCAACGACATCTTCTCACCCGACCGTCGAGAGGTCGCCGACGGCATGAGGGCGGCCATTCAGGACAAGGCCGGCGACCGTATTGAGGTGATAGAGGTCTTCCTGAGAGACGTGCAGGCGCCCGCCGCGGTCCGCCAAGCCATCGACGAGAAGCTCCAGCGCGAGCAGCAGGTCGCCGCCGAGAAGTTCCAGACCGAGATCATCCAGGAGAGGGCGCTTCAGGAGATCGAGGCGGCCAAGGGGCTCGCCGAAGCGCAACGGATCATCTCGGTGGGCTTGAGCCCCGAGTATCTGATGTTCCACTACATCGAGCAACTCGGAACTCTGCCGGCGGGCTCCGTGGTGTACGTGCCGACGGAGGGCAGCATCCCGCTCATGCGAAATGTAGGGGGAGGATCGAACTAGGTGGGGAGGATCGAGCTAAAGCGATGAGCACTAGGGGTTGGACCCGTTTGCTCGTGGCCGTCGGACTCATGGCGGTGATCGCGTCGGCGTGTTCTCCGATATACGTGATCCGGGCCGGCATCGCCGAAGCCAAGATCCTACGGGCACGCAGGCCCCTTCCTGAGGTCATCCTCGATCCGGCCACTGACGAGCGTACGAGGGGTAAGCTGACCTTCGCCATGGAGGCTCGGAAGTACGCCATCGAGGTCCTAGAGCTGGACGTCGGCAATTCCTACACGTCCTTCACACAGCTCGACAAGGATACCTTGGCCCTGGTGCTGTCGGCGGCTCAAAAAGATCGACTCGCCTCCAAGACGTGGTGGTTTCCGATCGTGGGGAGCGTTCCCTATAAGGGATACTTCAGCGTGTCGGGCGCGCTCAACGACCAGGCGAAGCTGGAAGCGGATGGCTTCGACACGTACCTGCGCCCGACGGCCGCGTTCAGCACGCTCGGCTGGTTCTCCGATCCTCTCTTGTCGAGCCTGATGCGGCTCGACGAGGTCGACTTGGTGGAGACGGTGCTGCATGAGCTGTCCCACAACCACCTCTTCGTGAAGGGGCAAGTGCGCTTCAATGAGAGCTTCGCCACGTTCGTCGGACGGGCCGGCGCCATCGAGTTTTTCTGCACCCGCGACGGGGGTGGCCCGGACACGGTGAAGTGCCTGCGTGCGGAAGCTCGGTGGAGAGACAACCGGCGCTTCGAGACTTTTATCGAGGAATTGGTCGAGGGGCTAGAGGCCGTCTATCAGGACTCGGCCCTCGCCTATCAGACGAAGTTGGTCGAACGACAAGCGGTCTTCGATGAGCATCTGGAGATCTTCGAGACGCGGGTTCAGCCGTCCTTTGAGGCGAGCACTTTCCAGAATTTTTTGAATACGCCGCTCAACAATGCTACGCTGCTGGCACGGGTCCGCTATTATCACAGGCTTGAGGATTTTCAGATTCTGCTGGGAAACCAAGGTGGCTTGCGAGAGGCCATCCGGCACCTTAAGGACGGAGTGGATGGCGTGGACGATCCGTTCGATCTTCTTCCGGTGAGCGTGACGGAGCCGAGTGGCTCCTGAAATCGTGAGCCTGCCGGTGTCTGGCCGTATCGGTAGTGACGAAGCGGTGAGCCCGCTCGAGACGTACGAACATCGCGAGGGCGCGGCGCTGGTCGCCGCTGAACTGTGCAAACTCCGTTCCGATGCCATCGCACAGGGCCGCCTAGGAATTTTTTTCACGATCGTGGCCGTGCTCGTGTGGTACGCTATGGATCCCGGCGCCTGGACCACTCTCGGTGCGTGGACGCGTCTCGGTGACAGAACCAGCGTAGGTGTCGTCACGTTGCTTCTGCTCATCGTTTTCGTCGCGTTGGTCGTCCGGCACGCGCGTGCCCGCCGGCTCGAGCGTTGGCACCTGGAGCTCGCTCAGGTGGCCCGCGAGGCCCAGGACCGGCGCCTCCGTAGGTGGGACGATCTCGAGCGACCGAATTCGCAGTCACCGGCCGACCATCCCTATGCGGATGACCTGGACGTCTTCGGTCACGCTTCGCTGTACGTATTGTTGGGCACGACCTGTACGTGGCCGGGGGGGGAGCTGCTGAGGAGTTGGCTTCTCGGCCCCGCCGCTCCCGACGTCATCGGCCTGCGCCAGGAGGCCGTTCGGGAGCTGACGCCGGCGATCGATTTCCGAGACGAGCTCGAAGCCGCTGGCCGCATGGCCGGCCCGGTCGAGACGGAGCAGGTTCGTCGGCTTCTCGAGTGGGCCGAGAGTCCTGCGTGGCTTCTGCCGAAGACGTTCGTGCGCGGGTTGGCCGTAGTGTTGCCGTTGTCGTTGGCGGTCACGATAGCCCTGCACGTCCTCGCCGTGTTCCCCTACCTGTGGGGCGTCCCGATCTTGATCTCGTTCATTTTGACGAAGACCGTCTGTGGGCGCATCCACAAAGACTTCGCACGGGCGTCGTGGGGGGAGTCGGGCCTGCGCCTTTACCAGACACTCATCGAGCGGGTGGGCGAAGAGCGTTTTCAGTCTCCTCTTCTGAAGGAGCTTCAGGAGGGCCTGACATCGGGTGGCGAAACACCCGCCGAAGCGCTGGTGCGCCTGTTCAAGCTCGTGGCGATGTCCGATGCCCGGCTCGGCGACCAGCTTCATTTCCCGCTGAACATCGCCACTCTGTGGGACGTCCATGTACTCGTGCGGATGGAACGGTGGAAAGAGGAGCACGGGCCGAGCTTGCGCGGTTGGATGACCGCCCTGGGTCGTATCGATGCGTTGTCGGCGCTGGCTGCGTTGGCGCACGCTCACCCGTTTTGGGCATTTCCTGCAGTCCGGAAACAGGAGACGCCCCGTCTCGTGGCCGAAGGGCTGGGGCATCCGCTCCTGCGTCCCGAGCACGCCGTGTGCAACGACGTGGAGTTGGGACCACCGGGAAGCCTACTGCTCGTCACCGGCTCCAATATGTCGGGTAAGAGCACGCTCCTTCGGGCCATCGGTACCAACGTGGTCCTGGCTGGGGCGGGCGGGCCGGTGTGCGCGAAAGCGATGACCCTCCCGGTCGTGGATCTCCGCACGGACATGTGCATCCGCGATTCTCTGGAGGAGGGCATCTCCTATTTCATGGCGGAGCTCAAGCGTCTCAAGTCGGTGTGTGAGGCCGCGAGCGAGGCGAGCGACGTACCGGTGATGTACCTCTTGGACGAGATCCTCCAGGGTACGAACACGGCGGAGCGTCAGATCGCGGCCCGGCGCATCTTGCGCCACCTGCTGGGCCGACATGCGATCGGAGCGATCACCACCCATGACCTGAGTCTTGCCGACACCACGGATCTCGAGCAGCGCTCCGTCATGGTCCACTTCCGGGAATCACTGGAGGAACTCGAAGGCGGGGCGCCGATCGCGTTCGACTACGAGCTTCGAGAGGGAATCGCGACGTCGACGAACGCCCTGAAGCTGATGGAGATCATGGGGTTCTCCGTGATCGACGAAATCGGGGCCGGCTGAGGGGGCCGATCAAGGTCGCATGCCTGTCGATGCCCCCGTCTCCCGTGTACTTTAGGGGCTCATTACAGTTGAACACCCCCCAGAGTACGACCTTCCCAAGCGTATAGATGAGCAGCGACGCAAACGGCGGATACGCGCCGTCCAAGGTAGAGGCCAAGTGGCAGGCCAAGTGGGAAGAGTTGGGTACCAACAGCTTCACCCTCGAGCGCCTTCAGGACGACGACGACCGGTACTACCAACTGATGATGTTTCCCTACCCCTCTGCCGAGGGGCTCCATGTGGGCAACATTTATGCGTTTACCGGAGCCGACGTGCACGGGCGGTTCCATAGGCTCACCGGCAAGCGTGTCTTCGAGCCGATCGGATTCGACGCCTTCGGGATCCACTCGGAGAATTTCGCCCTCAAGCAGGGCGTCCACCCGATGGACCTCATCCCGTCGAACGTCGCCAACTTCACTCGGCAGCTCAGACGCGTCGGGGGAATGTTCGACTGGAACCACAGCGTCGACACGACGAACCCGGACTACTACCGCTGGACCCAGTGGATCTTCATCCAGTTGTTCAAGGCGGGGTTGGCGGTACGCAAGGAGGCACCGGTCAACTGGTGCCCCTCATGCATGACCGTGCTCGCCAACGAGCAGGTGATCGCGGGGCGCTGCGAACGGTGTGAAACGCCGGTGGAGCAGCAGCGTATCGCTCAGTGGTTCTTTCGCATCACGGAATACGCCGAGCGGCTGCTGGGCAATTTAGAGACGATCGACTGGTCGGAGACCACCAAGAAGGCGCAGCGCAACTGGATCGGCCGAAGCGAAGGCGGGGTGCTGCGCTTCCCGATTCTGGGGGCGGAGCAAGCGAACGGGGGCGACGTGAGTCCCCCAAAGCTGGAGTTGGCCCAAGGCGCGCCGCCGGGGCACGATCCGACACCCGCCGCCCCCCACATCGAGGTCTTCACCACACGGCCTGACACCGTGTTCGGGGCCACCTACATGGTGCTCTCTCCCGAGCATCCTCTCGTGGACGACGTGACTGACGAGGTGCATGCTGAAGCGGTCGCGGCCTACCGAGAGAAGGCGGCCGCCAAGGACCTCGTGGCACGCCAGAAGATCGAAAAGACCAAGACGGGGGTCTTCACCGGTGGCCACTGCCGCAATCCGGCCACGGGTGAGCCGATCCCCATCTGGGTGGCGGACTACGTGCTCATGGAGTACGGAACGGGCGCCATCATGGCGGTGCCCGGTCACGATCAACGCGACTTCGACTTTGCCGAGGCCATGGAGCTCCCCATCGTGCGTGTCGTGGCGGGGGAGGGAGACGACGCGGATACGCCCCTCCCCGAGGCATACGTGGGCGATGGCGTCATGGTGAACTCGGGACGTTTCGACGGTCTTCCCGTGTCCGAGAGCAAACCCGCCATCACGGCCTGGCTGGCAGAGAATGCGCTGGGTGAGGCCACGGTGAACTACCGCCTCCACGACTGGTGCATCTCACGCCAGCGCTACTGGGGGCCGCCGATCCCCATCATCCACTGCGAGGCGTGTGGTCCCTTGGCGGTGCCCGAGTCGGAGTTGCCGGTGGTGCTTCCCCGGGTCGAGGACTTCAAGCCGGACGACTCCGGAGTGAGCCCGCTGGCACGGGTGGAGGAGTGGTACCGCACAGACTGTCCCGAGTGCGGTGCACCGGCTCGACGGGAGACGGATGTGTCAGACACGTTCTTGGACAGCTCGTGGTACTTCTTGCGCTATCCGTCCACCGACTTCAGCGACAAGCCCTTCGATGAGGACGTGACGGGACGCTGGTTACCGGTGGATAGCTACATTGGCGGAAACGAACACGCCGTCCTGCACCTCCTGTATGCGCGCTTCGTCACGATGGCTCTCCATGACTTGGGCCACCTGGGGTTCGACGAGCCGTTCAAACGTTTTCGCGCCCACGGGATGATCATCCGGGAGGGCGCCAAGATGTCCAAGAGCAAGGGCAACGTGATCGTGCCGGACCAGATCATCGAACGCTACGGCGCCGACACCTTCCGCACGTACCTCATGTTCCTGGGGCCGTACGAAGAGGGTGGGGACTATCAGGACGAAGGCGTTCAGGGGCCACACGGATTCCTGCATCGCTTATACGAGACGGTGATGGCCGCCGCCGGGAACGATGCGAAGGCCGATGAGGCCCTCGAGCGGAAGCTACACCAGACCATCCGGCAGCTCACCCAGCAGCTCCCCGAGCTCGGCTTCAATACGTCGATCGCCGCGATGATGGAGTACCTCAACGCTGTTCGCACCGGTGGCCGTACCGCGGCTCGGAGCGAAGTGGAGCCGCTCGTGGCGCTCGTGGCACCCTTCGCGCCGCACCTCGCCGAGGAGCTGTGGGAGAGCTTGGGTCATGAGGGGAGCATCTTCGACGGGGCTAACTGGCCCTCGTATGATGAGGCCAAGACCCGGGAGAGCTTGGTGAAACTCGCCGTACAGGTGAACGGGAAGCTCCGCGCCACCGTCGAGGGCCCGGCGGGCATGGACCAGGACGCGGCCGAGGCGGCTGCCCGGGCCGACGGAAACGTCGTTCGTCATCTGGATGGATCTCTCGTGAAGCGTGTGATCTATGTTCCCAATCGTCTCCTGAACTTCGTAGTGGAGTAACGCGATGCCCGAGTCCCCCACTGGTCTCTCCCCCGAGCTCGATCGCCTTTGCATCGACGCGGTTCGCGTCCTCTCGATGGATGCGGTCCAGCAGGCTAAATCGGGGCATCCCGGCACGCCCATGGCGCTCGCGCCCCTGGGGTACCTCCTGTGGACGCAGCACATGAAGCACAATCCGGGCAACCCCGGATGGCTCAACCGGGACCGATTCGTGCTCTCTGTGGGGCATGCGTCTATGCTCATATACTCACTGCTGCATCTTACGGGATACGACCTGGCCAAGGACGAGATCGTCGACTTCCGCCAGTGGGGCTCACGCACACCGGGTCACCCTGAATTGGGCCACACGCCTGGAGTCGAGACCACGACCGGCCCCCTCGGTCAGGGCGTCGCGAACTCGGTGGGCATGGCGCTCGCCGAGCGCTGGCTGGCTGCCCGCTTCAACCGGCCGGGGCACGAGGTGGTGGATCACTACACGTACGCGGTGTGCTCGGACGGCGACCTGATGGAGGGGATCTCCCACGAGGTGGCGGAGATGGCGGGCCACCAGCAGCTCGGCAAGCTCATCTGGATCTTCGACGACAACCGAATCACGATCGAGGGCGGTACGGACCTGAGCACGGCCACCGATCAGGCGGACCGCTTTCGCGGATACCAGTGGCACGTCCTCCACGTGGGTGACGGCACCGATCTCGCTGCCCTGAACGAGGCGCTGGATGCTGCTCGCGCGGAGACTGGGCGCCCCACGCTCATCATCACGCGCACCCGGATCGGCGAAGGCAGCCCCAACAAGGTGGATCACCACTCGGCCCACGGCGCCCCTTTGGGTGAGGACGAGGTGAAGGCCACAAAAGCCAATCTGGGATACCCCTCCCAGGAGCCGTTCTTCGTGGATCCCGACGCTCTGGCGGAGTGGCGGAAGGCGGCAGAGCGAGGTCGCGAGCTCGAGGAAGCATGGGACGCCGGCTTCGAGGCCTACCGAGGCGAGCACCATGCATTGGCTGAAGAGCTTACGCACATGATGGCTGGGGAGCTGCCTGGAGGATGGGACGAGGAGATCGAGGACTTCACGAACGTGGACAAGACCGACGCCACCCGCTCGTGGTCCGGAAAAGTACTTCAGACCGTGGCGTCCCGGGTCCCGAACCTGATCGGCGGATCGGCCGATCTGGGCTCGTCGAACAAAACGGATATCGTCGGTGGGGGTGACCTGTCCGTCGACACCCCCGACGGACGTGTCATCCATTTCGGTATCCGCGAGCACGGTATGGGTGGCGTGCTGAACGGACTCGCATTACATGGCGGCATTCGACCCTTCGGCGGCACGTTCCTGATCTTCTCGGACTACATGCGGCCGTCGATCCGCTTGGCCTCGCTCATGGGGCTCCCGGTCACCTACGTGTTCACGCACGACTCCATCGGGCTCGGTGAGGACGGCCCCACGCACCAGCCCATCGAGCAGGTCATGAGCCTCAGGGCGATCTCCGGCCTCATGGACATGCGGCCGGCCGACGCCGCGGAGACCGCCGTAGCGTGGCGGCTCGCGATGGAGCGAACCGACGGGCCGACTTGGTTATCGCTTACGCGCCAAGGCGTCGTACCCCTGGACCGAACCCGGTTCGCATCAGCCGAAGGGGCTCGCAAGGGCGCTTATGTGTTGGCCGAGGCGTCCGGCGCCGCACCCGACCTGATTCTGATTGCGAGTGGCTCGGAGGTCGGGCTCGCACTCGAGGCCCAAGAGGCACTAGAGGCCGAGGGAACGCCCGCGCGTGTCGTAAGCATGCCGAGTTGGTATCTCTTCGGGCAGCAGGACCAGGCATACCGTGACGGTGTCCTTCCACCAGACGTTAGAGCGCGTGTGGCGGTCGAGGCAGGTTCTACCTTCGGGTGGGCTCGATGGATCGGCGACGCGGGTGTAGCCGTCGGCATCGACCACTTTGGAGCCTCGGCCCCCGCAGAGACACTCTATGAGCGCTTCGGGGTGACGCGGGAGGAAGTGGTGTCGGCCGCGCGCACCTCACTCGCGGGGATGAGCGTCAGGGCCCAGAGGGCCTAGCCGGAACCCATCCGGGCCTAGCCGACGTCGATCCAAAGAACGCCGTGGCCTTCATCGAGTATCTGGGCGGCGTGAGTGTACCGTCACTGGACCTGGATAGAGCTCCTGGCAAGCTCCAGGAGGCGGGCTGGCGAGGCGTCTCCGACCAGTGCTTGCTCGATTTCGTGCGTTGCCCAGGTGATGACCGTCGGCGCTCCGACGGGTAGTCCCTGGGAGGAACTGGACAAAAGGGCCGGCTCCCGCTCTTCGGTCCCCTCCCTGGGCACCACGTAGTGGGAAATCTGGCGTTCGGCTTCCCGGTACTGAATCATGGCGCCCCGCCGACCGTCGAGAAGGCAGATTTCGGCACCGATCACCACGAGGCCTTCGATCGTGATCGGCGCGATCGGTAATCCCAGCTCGCGGGTGAGGAATCGGCGGATCTTGTCGGCATCGGAAGTGACGATGCGGTCTTCGCCGACCGCGCGTCGGAGATAGTCCTCTACGAAGAGCTCCCCTCTTCGCGAGGGTTCACCGTGTTCTGGAGGAATAAAACGCTACTGCCCGCGATGAGACCCGCGGCGGCCGCGGCCGCCGCTACGACCAGGACCCGGCGACGCAGGGCGTGCCCGTGCGCTGGAGCTTCTACAGCCTCCTGCTCTGGGAGACCCAAACCCCTCGAGCGCTCACGAGCGAGTGCGTCGAAGACGCGTTCCCGCATCAAACGCGGGGCCGGCTCGAGGCGCATGCGGTCGTACGCGTCGAGCCGGTAACGGTCCTGATCGAAGTAATCCCAGCATGCCCCGCATGCCTCCACGTGCTCTCGCCTTCAGGACGTCGGCCTCGGCCAACTTCGGTTTTTCAGGCGGCCACAGGGCACGCCTCGCCTTGCTGCAATCCATCATGTCGTATCCTTCAACGTCAGTACAGTACGTCTATGTCTGAAAGCCGTTGGCACCGCTCCGCTCGCTCGAGCCTCGCATGATTGCCGTCAGCAGAACGTGCCGGTAGCTCAGGAGATCCTTCAGACTCGCCCGGTTCGTATCCAGCACTCGAGATGCATCGTCGTACGTCCAGCGTCGGAAGATCACGAGCCAAAGCGCTGCACGCGCTCGGGATTGCGAGCATTCGTGGCCCCTGCATCTACGTGAATACTCCAAGGCTCCCAAAGGTTCTCCGTCCGGCGGCTCGGACCGTCGACAGACTTGTACCCGTTTTGTATCAGGAGTACGTTCAGCCCCCCCTCCGGACAACCATCGAGGAACAGGCAAATGAGATTCGGTATCTTATTCGCAGTCGCTGTCGCTCTTACCGCCACGACCATCTCGGCAGGTGCGCTCCAAGGCCAAAGCGAAGAGGCGGACACGACGGCTCAGCGTGAGAAGCGCGAGAAGACCTCCCTTCCACTCGCGGCGGCCCGGACGCTCGATCTCGACACGCAGGAGGGCACCTGGCTCTCAGTGGACGTGAGTCCCGACGGTCGGACGGTCGTCTTCGACCTGCTGGGGGACCTGTACACCGTGCCCATCGGGGGTGGGGATGCAACCCGGATCACCAGCGGCCTCGCGTTCGATGGTCAGCCGCGCTTCAGTCCGGATGGCACGAAGGTGCTTTTCGTCTCGGACCGAAGCGGTAACGACAACCTGTGGACGCTCGAGGTCGCGTCGGGCGACACGGCCCAGGTCACGAAGTCCTCGGGTGGCATGTGGGTGTCGCCAGACTGGGCGCCAGACGGCCAATACGTGGTGGCGAGTACGGGCGAGACGCGGTTGGGCGTAGTGAAACTCTGGTTGGGGCATGTGGATGGAGGCTCGGGGCAGGTTCTCCGCGAGGAGCCCGAGCAGCTCAAGACCGTGGGCGCCGCCGTGTCGGCCGACGGACGCTACATATGGCATGCACAGCGGACACGCGCCTGGGTCTACAATGCACAGTTTCCTCAGTACCAACTCGCGGTCTACGACCGTGAAACGGGAGACACCTTCGCTCGAACGTCCCGGTACGGGTCGGCCTTTCGTCCCACCCTGTCTCCTGATGGGCGTTGGCTCGTGTACGGCACCCGCCATGAGAGCGAGAGTGGGCTCCGCATCCGTGATCTGGATACGGGCGACGAGCGCTGGCTCGCGTATCCGGTGCAGCGGGACGATCAGGAGTCGATCGCCGATCGCGACGTCTATCCGGGCATGGACTTCACCCCCGATTCGCGTGAAGTCGTGGCCTCCTACGGGGGCAAGATCTGGCGTATTCCCGTCGACGGCGCCGCCGCTGTCGCCGTTCCGTTCCGCGTGCGCGAGCAGCTCGCGGTCGGCCCCGAGGTGAACTTCGAATACGCAATCGAGGATTCGGAGCTGTTCACAGTGCGGCAAATTCGCGACGCCGTACCGTCGCCGGATGGAGGGCGGCTGGCTTTTACGGCGCTCGACGACCTCTACGTGATGGACTATCCGGGTGGTGAGCCCCGTGCGCTGGACGACGGTGATGTGACGCAGGCCCAGCCGGCGTGGTCTCCGGACGGTCGTTGGATCGCGTACGTGACGTGGGGCCCCGATGGGGGCCATATCGTCAAAGCTCGAGCGGACGGTTCGGACGATCCCCAGCGGTTGACGTCGGTCCCCGCCCAGTACGAACAGGTGGTGTGGTCCGGCGACGATCGCATTGTGGCGCTACGTGATCCGGCACGGGCGTTCCAGGAAGCCGCGGGCGGGGGAATCGGTGGTGCGGAGTCGGACATCGTTTGGGTTCCTGGCGGCGGCGGCGCCGTCACGCTGATCGCCCCTGCTGCGGGTCGCGGATCGCCCCACTTCGCAGAGGACTCGGACCGCATCTACTTGCATAATTCCAACGACGGCCTCGTGTCCATTCGCTGGGACGGCACGGACGAGAAGGCGCACGTAAAGGTCGTGGGTGCGACACGTCCCGGCCAGGAACAACGGACCCGAGCTTCAGTGATCAGGATGGCGCCCCGCGGTGATCGTGCGCTCGCCGCTGTGGACAACGACCTCTACGTCGTCACGGTTCCGATCGTGGGTGGGGATACTCCCACGATCTCGATCGCGAACCTGAGCAACACGGCTTTCCCGGCCCGAAAACTCACCGAGATCGGTGGGCAGTTCCCCGCGTGGAGCGCCGACGGCCGCACGGTCCATTTCTCGATCGGCAACGCTCACTTCGTCTACGATCTCGACGCCGCCGAGGCGTTCGAGGACTCGGTCGCCGCGGTCGAGAGGGCCGAGGCCGACCCAGGCGAAGCCGATGAGGATTCCGACGATGACGACGAAGGTGAGGGCTACGAGCCGGCCGAGACGCGGGTTCTGATTCAGGCGCAGCGAGACGTGCCACAGGGCGTAGCGGTACTCCGCGGGGCTCGCGTCATAACGATGAACGGCCGGGAGGTCATCGACAACGCGGACATCGTCGTGCGGAACAACCGGATCGAGGCTGTGGGCAGGCAGGGCACACTCGACGTGCCGTCCGGCGCTGATGTGATCGACGTGAGTGGAAAGACCATCGTTCCGGGGTTCGTCGATACACACAGCCACATGCGGCCTGCTTTCGGACTCCACAAGACGCAGTCGTGGGTGTACCTCGCGAACCTCGCCTACGGTGTGACGACGACACGAGATCCCCAGACCGGCACGACCGACGTGCTCACGTACGGCGACCTCGTCACCACCGGCGACATGATCGGACCCCGCATCTACTCGACCGGACCGGGAATCTTCGGCGACTACAATGCGGAGCCCATCCGTGACCTCGAGCACGCGCGCGATATCATGCGCCGCTACAGCGAGTACTACGATACGAAAACGATCAAGATGTACATGGCGGGGAATCGCCAGCAGAGGCAGTGGGTGATTATGGCCGCACGCGAGCAGCGCATCATGCCCACGACCGAGGGCGGTCTCATGTTCAAGTACGATATGACGATGGCGCTGGACGGTTACCCGGGCCATGAACATTCTCTGCCGATCGCACCGATCTACGGCGATGTCGTCGGTCTGTACGAGGGCACCGGTATCACCTATACCCCGACGTTGTTGGTCTCTTACGGGGGGCCGTGGGGAGAGAACTATTACTACTCGCGTGAGAACCCGCACGACGACCCGAAGCTCCAGTACTTCACTGCGCACACCGAACTCGACCAAAAGAGCC